>Ga0136627_1001043_pt1 | contig 10858 bp, 7 predicted proteins | sample AntDrymUQ4892206_2_FD_104652 | JGI IMG/M metagenome (GOLD analysis project Ga0136627, IMG submission 104652) | Polar desert sand microbial communities from Dry Valleys, Antarctica - metaG UQ489 (22.06) | ecosystem: Environmental > Terrestrial > Soil > Desert | place: Antarctica: Dry Valley... | reverse complement strand
GTTGGTTGTCGTGGACAACCAACCGACTCCGACGGGCTATGGGGTGTCCACCCGCGGCCAGCAATCCGGTCGCATGGGTGATATCTCCGACCGGATCGCCAACGGAGACCTCGTTGTCGAGAACCACTCCGGCCTCGCGATAGACACCGGATCAACGTGATGCGATTCAAGCGAGGGGAAGTTAAACTTGTCCTCAACATGACGCAGGAGGAGAAGATGAGACTCGCCGGATTGGACACAGCCACGACCTTTACGCGGTCTTCGCCGTTTAAATGCAGGCATCTTGGCCTCGACGCTTGATCAAAGCCGCCCCTCGTCCGCGGCCTTTGCGGGGAGGCGCGCGAAGAAGCCGAAACCGTCCCTCCCTTATCGGCGAGGGAGTTCTGAAAGCTAGCACTTGGCAGATATGGATCCGGCAGCCCTCTCGCTGAAACGCCGCCTCGCGTCGGGCGGCGCGTGGGCTTTGGGCGGCAGGGTATTGCTCGCCCTGAACGGGCTCGCGACGAACGCTTTGCTGGGGCGCTTGCTCTCGCCGCAGGATCTGGGCATCTTTTTCCTGGCGTTTAGCATAGTCTCGTTCTGCACCATCTTGAGTTTGATGGGGCTGGACATCACGGTCCTTCGCTTCGTCGCCGAAAGCCTGGGACTCAAGCGTCCGGGCCGAGCGCGGCAGGCGATCATGAAGATCATCCTCCTCGCAGCGTTGGGAACTCTGGGCGTTACGGCGGCGTACCTCGTCTTTGGCGCCCCTCTGGCCGCGAGGCTTTTCCAGGCTCCCGCGCTCGCGGCCCTCAGCGGGCTTATCGTCGGCTGGATCCTGGCCACGACTTTCCAGAGCCTCCTCGCGGAGACTTTCAGGGGACTCAGCGACATCCGCTTCGCCACCCTCTTCAGCAGGACGACGACGGGGTTCGGGAGCCTCGCCTCCGGCCTCCTTCTCACCGCCGGACTCGCGGCGCTGTGGACGCTCGAAGGACAAGCCACCCTCGTGGCCGTGATGCTCCTCGCCGTCGGCTCCGGCCTCTCCGGCATGCTGTTCGCGAGCTTGCTGATGAGATCGAAGATAAAGAGACTGTCTTCGACAGGAGAACCCGACGGCGGCATAGCGTTCGGACAGCTCCTTAGCGTAACCTGGCCCCTATTGGTGGTCAATGTGACGTTGCTCGTCTTGACGCAAGCCGACTTGTGGATAGTCGGCGCGTTCCTCCCGCAGGAGCAGGTCGCCCTATATGGCGCGAGCGTCCGCCTCGTGACTCTGGTGATAGCGCCGCTCCTTATAGTGAACGCCGTGGTCTCGCCCTTGGTTCCGGAGAATTACGTCCGCGGGAACACCGACGAGTTGGAGAGGCTGCTGCGCGCGACGGCGACCGTCGCGGGCATCCCGGCGTTCCTCGCGCTGTCGTGCTTCATCTTTTTCGGAGACCCGGTGCTTGGCATCGTCTTCGGAGACTTTTACAGGGAGGGGGCGTTCATACTGACCGCCCTGAGCGTGGGCCAGGTCGCGAGCGTGTGGGCCGGATCCTGCGGCGTCGTCCTCGTGCTCACCGGAAACCAGGTGACGATGATGGCGATCACCATGGCCAGCGGCGGAGCGACCGTCGTCGGTGGCATCATAGCGGTGAATTATTTCGGCGCGCCGGGCGTGGCCGTCGCGAGCGCGGCGGGCCTGATACTCCAGAGCGCCGCGATCCTGCTCGGCGCGAAGCTCACCACCGGCATGTGGACGCACTGCGACTTCAAAAGCATACCCGGACTACTCAGGGCGGCGCGCGAGGGCAAATGGCTGGATTAGATCAAAAAAAGATGAAAGCATCCAACTCTATAGTTAAACTTATCCCGTGCAAGGAGCGGGGACAAAACGAAACTCCAGCCGAAGTCCGGACGAGAAAAAGGCCGATCTGATGCGCTTTTCGTTGATCATGTGCACGGTGGGCCGGATCGAAGAGCCGGAGGAGTTGCTGGCGTCGCTCCAGAAGCAAACCTTCCGGGACTTCGAGGTCATAGTCTCGGATCAAAACCCGGACTCGCGGCTGGTTCCGGTTCTCGCCGCGCACGAGGACAGCTTCCCCATCCTCCACCTCAGGCTGGAGAGCAAAGGCGCGTCAAAGGCGAGGAACGAAGGGATGAAGCACGCCAAAGGAGACATCCTCGCCTTCCCCGACGACGATTGCCTATACCCCCCGGATCTCCTCGAAAAGGGGGATTCGTTCTTCTCCGCCAACCCCGGCGAAGACGGCTTGACGGGAAGGTCGGTGGACATGCACGGAGAGACGAGCATGGGTCGCTTCGACCCGGAGGCGGGCTCCGTCAACAGGCTCAACCTGTGGACGCGAGGCATCGAGTACACCATGTTTTTGAAGCGGGAGAGCGTCGGCGGCCTGCGGTTCGACGAAGAGATAGGCGCGGGAGCCGGCACACCCTGGGGCAGCGGGGAGGCAACCGACTTCCTGATGCGGTTCATGGAGAAAAGCTCCTCACTCTATTACGACCCGACGCTGACCGTCGTGCATTCTCCAGCCGTGCCGCCCTACACCGACGACAGAATACGCAAAGCATACGAGTACGGCAGTGGAATGGGCTTGATGCTAAAGAGATACAACATGCCCCTGCGTATGAAAGCACGGTGGCTTTACAGACCCCTGGGAGAAGCGGTGCGGACGCTGGCAAGCCGCAAGCCGTCCAAAGCACACTATTACTGGTCCACGTTCAAGGGAAGGCTCCGGGGACTCTCGTGAACGTATATGGAACTCTCGCCCCGCCTTGCACGCAGAACACGGGCGAACCCCGATGAGCGGCGGCTCCCCCACAAGAACCACCGCAGAATCGCATCGTCAAACAAGCGACCGCCGCAAAAAGCGTCCCGCTTCGCTGTGGTGGCTGCATCCGCGCTACGCGGCGATTCTCGGGGCGCTTCTCCTCGTCGCCGCGTATCTCATACCGGAGACTACTTACCTCACTCTGTACCGCTCCCAGAAACACGTGGACTTGAATTTTCTGTGGATAGGTTTGATCGTCTACGTCGGCCTCTTTATCGGCGCGTCTTTCGCCGTCGGCACGGGTTCGCGTCCGCAGTGGGACGACATTATGCGCTACTGCCGATGGGTGATCTGGCCGCTCTTCGGCGTCGTCGTCTTCGGATACGCCACGTACCTCGTGGTCGCCGTCGTGACCGCGGGGGGCATCGGCCCGTTCCTCACCTTGATAAACAACCTCTTCTTCGCCGCCGAATTCGGCGACGCCGACTATTTGAGGTTCGAGGTCTTCGGCACCATACCCGGCATCACCACGCTCACCCAGTGCGGCGCCCTCTACGTCACCGTGGAGGCGCTGCTCTGGCTACGGCGTGGATCCCCGCGCGCGGCGTCCCTCATACGGATCTCGATATTCACGTCCCTCGTGATCCCGCGCGCGCTGGTGGTCTCCGAGCGCCTCGCGCTGATAGAGACCGCGATCCCGGTTCTCGTCATCCTCTCGAGCTGGCTTTACTCCAGAGGTTCGTACAGGAACCTTTTGCGATTCGCGCCGTTGTGGCTCGGCCTCGGGGTCTTCATCCTCTTCGGGATCGGGGAATACTTCCGTAGCTGGACGTTCTATGAGTCGATCTACGGCGGATCATACCTCCAATTCGCCAGCGACCGTTTCCTCGGCTACTACGCGACGGCGGTGAACAACGCCGCCGCCACTTATTATTTCCAGCCCGTGCTGCCGCTTTTCTACACGCTCACCAGCTTGTTCAGGTTCCCCGTACTCGGAGAGTACGCGACCGACCTCCACAATTCGATCTTCGGCGAGGCCCGCGAAGGGCTTTTGTTCCTCGAAGCCTACGCCAACCCCGAGTTCAACAACATCGCCCCCGTCGGACTGTGGCTCAACGAGTACTCGGTGTTCCTCGCCCCGGTCGCGGCGTTCGTGATCGGCCTCGTAGCGACGAGCCTGTACAACAGCTTCCTCAAAGGACGCCTCCTCGGAGTTTTGCTGTACCCGAGCTGGTTCATCGGGCTTTTGGAGATCTCGCGCATAAACTTCTGGCCCAACCAGAGGTACTTCCCATCCCTGATCTTCCTCGCGCTGTCCTTGATCATATTCAAACTCTTCAAGTCGCCCGCCCGAAAGCCCCCGCAAAAACAACCCCGAGGAACGGAGTCGGCGATTGAGCGAACGTAGTTTCACGATAAACGCCCGCTTCGCCGGGGCGAGGATGACGGGCGTGCAAAGATCCGCCTTCGAGATCGTCAGCCGCCTCGTCCGCGAAGACCCGGACAAATACAAACTGTACGCTCCCCCGCCACGGGAAAAGGAGAACGACCCCTCTCTGAACATCGAACACCGGGGGCGCATAAGGCACGGCCATTTGTGGGAGCAACTCGAGCTTCCGCAGCTCATGAAGCGAACGGGGCGCGAGGGCGTTTTGTACAGCCCCGTCATGTCCGGGCCTCTCGCGGTGAAGCGGCAGGTGCTGACGATGCACGACCTCTTCCCCGTCGAGAACCCGGAGTGGTTCTCGCGGGCATACAGCGCGTGGTACCGGCTCCTCATACCCCGCCTCCTTCGCCGGGTGGCGTACATAATGGCGAGCTCCGAATACACGCGGGAGAGAATCCTCTGTCGCTACGGGCTCCCCGAAGACAAGGTCGTGTTGTGCCGTCTGGCCCACAACGAGAGGTTCGCTCCTCTATCCGACGAGGAAGCGGCGCGCTTCCGCGAAGAACAAGGACTGCCGGATCGCTACCTCCTCTACGTCGGCTCCGTCGAACCGAGGAAGAACCTGAAAACCCTCGTCTCGGCGTGGAAGCGAACCCTCGCCCACGAGCAAGGAGTCAAGCTTGTCATCGCCGGAGGCGCGGGCCAGAAAGCGGTCTTCAACGCGGCGGAGTCGGGGGCCGAACTCCTCCAAGACCCCACGATACGCTCGCTGGGCTATTTCTCCGACGAGAGCCTCCCCCTTCTGTACGGGGCCGCGGAAGCCTTCGCCCTCCCCTCTCTGGCCGAAGGGTTCGGGTTTCCGGTTCTGGAAGCGATGGCCTGCGGCACGCCCGTCATCTGCTCGAACACGACCTCCACCGCGGAGGTCGCCGGAGAAGCCGCGCGCCTCGAACCGCCCCTCGAAGCCGAAGCCTGGACACAAGCGATAGACTCGACATTGTCCGACCCCGCCACCCAAAAGCGCATGCGCCTCGAAGGCTTGAAAAGAGCTTCCGGTTTCTCGTGGTCGAAGGCCGCCGCGACGGTGCGCGAAACTTTGGAGGCGGTCTGAATGGCGGCGACCGAGACGCCGATGGGCATCCTTCAGGTTGTTGAGGCATGCGGCGCGGGGGTCGGGCGGCACGTCAGCGGGCTGTGCGGGGATCTCGCCTCACGGGGCCACCGCGTAACCGTGGCGTACTCACCCCACAGAATGGATGCCGCGTTCGAGCGATTTCTGGATGAGCAACGGGGAGGAATACATTTCTTCCCCATGAACATCGGTCGGAGAGTGTCCCCCGCTTCGGATGCGCGGGGACTCCTCCGATTGCTCCGGCTGATAAAGCGCGGGGGGCCTTTCGACATCGTGCATGGACACAGTTCGAAGGGCGGCGCGCTCGGGCGCGTCGCGGGAAAGCTCTCCGGCGTACCCACCGTGTATACCCCGAACAGCGTGATCATGGCCTCCCCGAACCTTTCGAAGGGGGCTTCGGCTTTCTATACGCTCGTCGAGCGTCTCCTCGGACGGCTCGCCACCTCGCGTTTCATAGCGGTCGCCGAAGACGAGCGTGACTTCGCCGTCTGCCTAAAGCTCATCCCCGAGGATCGAACATCGGTCATAGGGAACGCGGTCGCCGAGGAGTATTTCGAGGACTTTTCCAAAGATCCTCCCTATGAAAGCGTGCATGAGCGGCCTTTGACCTTCGGGTCGGCCATCCGCTTCAGCGAGCAAAAAGCCCCGGACGACATGGTGGAAGCCTTCATCCGCATGAGCCGGAAGCTGCCGGGGATCCCGGCGCGGCTGATGATCGCGGGCGACGGAGAACTCTTCGAGAAGGTAAAAAAACGGGCCGAAGAAAGCGGAATGGGAGAGAGGATCTCACTCCCCGGATGGATGCCGGACGCGAAAGCCCTCCTCCGAGAGACGGACGTTTTCGTCATATCGAGCCTCTACGAAGGATTGTCGTTCAGCACGATCGAGGCAATGGCCGCGAAGAAGCCCGTGGTTTCGACCGATGTCTTCGGGACGCGAGAGACGATTTGCCGGGTACCCGGCAACGTTCTCGTCCCGGTGGGGGACGTTGACGCCCTCGCGAGGGGCATGGAGCGAATGGCGACCCTTTCGAAACCCGAAACCCTGCGACGGTCGCTCATGGAGGTGGGCCTCGAAAACCACGAGTATGCGCGGGAACGCTTCCGGCAAAGCCACGTCACGAGCCGAACCATCGAAGTCTATCGAAGCCTGTGTGAACGGCGTGATTGACACGAGGTATTCAAGATAACGAAGGTCGGCTAACGAGAGCCTCGGTTCGAGGACGCGGCTTGCCTCTTCTCGAACTCCTCGCGTTGTTGCTGGTCGGCGAACACGTGAACCCGCGTCGCCCGCCTGTACGCTCAGCCTTCCCGCACGTACCCGCCGTACGTGTATCCGCCGTAGGCGTATCCGCCCGACGGGTTCTTGTAATTGTTCATGACGGTTCCGAGGACGGTGGCCCCGACGGACTCGAGGCTTCGCATGCTTCGCCGCAGGGTGCTTTTGCGGGTGTTCTGCGCGTCGAGGACGAGGAGGACCCCGTCGGTCTGCGCGGCGACTATCGCCGGGTCGGAGACGAGCATGACGGGCGGGGCGTCTACGAGGACGTAGTCGAACAAGCGTCTCATATGGGCGAGAAGCTCCGCGAAGCGCTCCGAGCCGAGAAGCTCCGCCGGGTTCGGGGGGATCGGCCCCACGGTCATCACCTTCAGGTTCTCGACGGGCTCGTGCCACACGTCCTCGGCGGGGTGTTCTCCGGCGAGCACGTCCACCACGCCCTTTATGTTCCGCAACTCGAAGACCCTGTGAAGCACGGGCTTGCGGAAGTCGCAGTCCATGAGGAGGGTGTTCTTCCCGGCATGGGCGAGCGTGACCCCGAGGTTCGAGCAAGTCGTGCTCTTCCCCTCGCGGGGGCCGGGGCTTGTGAAGGTGATGACCCTCGCCGGGTTGTCAACGAGCGAATAGAGGAGGCTCGTGCGGAGGCTCCGATACGCCTCCGAGGCCGCGCCGTCGGGCTTCGTGATCGTAACGAGGCGCTCCGAAAGGTTCTCGCCTTCGTATTTGCCGCTTCGCCGTTTGGACTTGAAGAGGCTCACTTCCGCCTCTCCCCGTCGTCGTCCTGGCTCGCCCCGTTCACAAACCGGATGATCGAGTGGAACATCCCCCAGGTCTCCTCGAGAGACTTCTCGACGCGATCGCGCTCGGCTGTGCTCCGGCGCAGGTTCTCTTCCGCCTCCTCACGCCTTGCGACGTTCTCTTCGAGTTCTTCGCGGGATCTCTCGCATTCTTCGCGGGATCTCTCGCGCTCGTCGGCGCTCTTTTCGAGGGCTATGAGAAGGCTTTCAAGTTCCGACTCGTTCTGTTTCGAGACCTCCTCGGAGAGCTGGTTTTCCGTGATGTCCTCGACCGCGAGCATCGCCTCGACCACCCGCTCGCCCTCGACGAGGATCGGATATATGGAACCCTGGATCCAGCGCTCCCCACCGTTCCCGACCGGCCCGTACCGGAGCGGCGGCGTCCTCACGACCTTCCCGTCGAAGACGCTTTGCTCGATGTACGGCTTCAGCCCGGCGGCCCGGATGCCCTCGTCCTCGAAGACGTTGTGCGCCTCCCCGTTCTCGCCCTCGTGCCCCCAGAAATCCCGCCAAGCCGCATTCGTCACAATTGGGAAACCCTCCCCGGTGAAAGTCTGGGCGACGACGGGCAACTGCTCTATGACGGACTTGAGGCGCAACTCCGAGGATCTCCGCGACTCCTCCGAGAGTTTAAGCTCCTCCTCCAACTGCTTTCGACCGTTCACATCGTCCACGACACCGAAGGAGAATCGAGCCTCGCCGTCGGGGTCGCGCATTGAAGACACCGTGACCCGGGCCCACATAAGCTGCCCATCCTTCTTTATGAGGCGCTTCTCAGTCTGGTACTGCTCGCGGTCCCCGTCAATGAGTTCCTTGTGAACCTCTTCGTGGGAGACCGCGTCGTGCGGGTGGGTGGCGAACCAGGTGAAGCTCTCGCCCTTCAGTTCATCGGCCTCGTAGCCGAGCATGAACTGGAGAGCGGGGTTCGTGTCCTCGACCTTGCCCTCCATGTCCACGAGCGCGAAACCGAACGGCCAATGCACCCGGCTGTCGCGGGCTATGTCCCGATACTCCGCCTTGTACGGCTCCACAGCCCCCGGACTCGACGGGGCCCGGTACGCGCCCGAAGTCTTCTTTGGCGGCGCGCGGCTGCCCCCCGAGAGGAGTGCCTTCCTCGAAGACGGCACGAACTGCGGTATCACCCCGAAGGTGGGGACGCCGGAGATCTCCTCGGCCTCCTCGGGAGAGTTCCAGCTATCGTCGAGGTATTCGACGAGAAAAACGAGTCCGAGGCCCAAAAAGCCGCCGAAAACCAGCGCGATGAAGCCGTCCCGAACCGGGTTCGGACTCACGGGAGACCCGGAGGAGTCCGCCGAACCCCACGGCCTCGCGGTGATGCCGCCGGCCTCGGTGCCGACCTCGGAAATCTGCTCCGAGAAGGCCGCCCCGAACGCCGAGACGATCCGCTCGGCCCTCTCGGGGTCGGTGTCGTAATAGCTGAGATCGATGAACTGCGTCTCCGGAACCGGCTCGACCGACAGCCCGCCGAGGAGCGAGTCGGCGTCCTCCGAAAGACCCTCCGCCTCGACCACGTCCTCGGCCACGAGGCGGCTGTTCGCCGCCGTGGACATCGTCTGGGTGAGTTGCTGGAGCGCGATCGTGTCGCCGGGCGTCTCGCTTATGCCGCTGTCCTGACCGACGAGCATCCGCAGGGAAGACTCGTAGATCGGAACCTGGCTGATGCTATAACCGAACGCCGCGCCGCCGAAGATCACCGCCATGAGGACGATGATCCAGAACCGCCTCCAAACAACCCGGAAGAGATCCGAAAGCGAAAGCACATACTCGCCCTCGGAGGGCCGACCCGCAGTGTCGTGTCTGTCGTATCCGTCATTCATCAAAGAGAGTTATCGTCTTGTCTTCATAGTTTGTTTAATCCCTAACTTGAATTCTACATATGGCATCAAAATATCACAAGCCGAACTAAAAGCATGCCTCACCGGGCGTCGCCGACTTTTATCCCCTGCGCCCGGCAGAGATCCCCGAACCTCCCGCGTCCGCGCACGAGTTCGTCCCATCCCCCGGACTCCACGAGCCGACCACCTTCGAGGACGTGGATGACGTCGGCCTCGCGGATGGTCGAGAGGCGGTGGGTTATGACGAGGATCGTCGTCCGCCCGCGGAGACCTTCGATGGCTTTTTGTATGCGAAGCTCGTTCTCGGAGTCGAGCGCGCTCGTCGCCTCGTCGAGGATGAGCAGCGACGGCTCCCGAAGAAGCGCCCTCGCAAGCGCGAGCCTTTGCCGCTCTCCGCCAGAAAGCCGCGCCCCCCGGTCGCCGAGAACCGTGTCGAGGCCGTTCGGGAGGTCCGCGGCGAAATCCGCCGCCGCCATGTCGAGCGCGGCTTCGATCTCCCCGTCCGACGCTTCGGGCGAGGCCCATAGTAAATTTGCCCGCACGGTGTCGTTGAAGAGGAACGTATCCTGCGCGACGTACCCGATCTCCTTCCGCCAGTTCCGCACGAGGTCCGGGCCGAGAGTACTCCCGTCCACGAGGACGCGCCCGGACTTCGGGAGGATCAAACCCATCACGAGGTCGGCGAGCGTGCTTTTCCCCGCCCCCGAAGGCCCGACCACCGCCGTCGTCCTCCCCGCCTCGATGGAGAGGCTCACATCGCGGATGGCCGCCTCGGCCTGTTTTCCGTACGAGAAAGAAGCGTCCTCGAAGCGGAGGGAGTCGCGCATCACCACGGGCTTTCCGGGATCCCCCTCGGGTTCGGCGGCGGCCTCGAACTCGTCTTGAAGATCCATCACCCCGCTGAACGCCGGGAGTTCGTTGAGATACGTTTGGTACGTTTCCTGAACGCCTGTGAAGAGCGGGATCATGCGCTGGTAAAGAAATAGCAAAAGGAGGAGCGCCGCCGCCGCGATGCCGAGAACCTCGAACGCGACATAGAGGATGACGGCGAGAACCGCGACGGAGCCGACGGTGAACCAGAAAGCGGTGTCCGCGTAGTTTCGGACTTCGTTGACGAACATCCGCGACACCCGGTCAGAGATGCGGGTGAAGTTTTCGGTGCTTCGATCCTCGACCCCATAACTCTTCGCGGTCTTCATCCCGCCGAGATGCTCCATGCTCGCCGAATACAAACTCCTCGTCGCCTGCGTTATATCCTCCCCCGTCCCCCTCGCCCGCTGCATCCTCCCCCGAAGCAAAAACAAAAGAACCACGCCGGTGACCGCGACGGCCACGGTCATGGCCGTCGAGAGCCAAAGCGAGAGAACGAAATAAACGAGAAGTATGACGCAGTTCGCAAATAGTCCGAGGAGATACGTCGTCGCCCTTCCGACGCGCTCGAGTTCCGTGGTGAGCGCATGCGTGAGGCTCGATGCGGGCCGCCGCGAAAAAGTGAGCCAGTCGGCGTTCGCAATCGCCGAATACAACCTCCGACGAAGAATGGCGACGAAATCATGTTCGAGCTTGTAATTATAGTTCGACTGCGCCCGGACGAAAAACGCGAGGGCCGTCGTGGAGACGACGAGCGTGAGGAGGACGGTGAGGAGCGTTAT
>Ga0136627_1001042_pt1 | contig 10869 bp, 8 predicted proteins | sample AntDrymUQ4892206_2_FD_104652 | JGI IMG/M metagenome (GOLD analysis project Ga0136627, IMG submission 104652) | Polar desert sand microbial communities from Dry Valleys, Antarctica - metaG UQ489 (22.06) | ecosystem: Environmental > Terrestrial > Soil > Desert | place: Antarctica: Dry Valley... | reverse complement strand
CGAGAAGGTGGTCGAGCACCTGTCGCGGTTCACCGAGTGGCGGCCCTACGAGCACCGCGTGCTGGCCGAGGTCGAGGGCCAGCTCCTGCCCATGCCGATCAACCGCGACACGGTGAACCGGCTGTACGGGCTCTCTCTTCCCGACGAGGCCGCGATGGAGGCCTTCCTGGCCGAGCGCGCGGAGCCGCGCGAGCGGATCGAGACATCGGAGGACACGGTGGTGGCCAAGGTGGGGCGCGACCTCTACGAGAAGTTCTTCCGCGGCTACACCCGCAAGCAGTGGCAGCGCGATCCCTCGGAGCTGCACGCCTCTGTCTGCGCGCGCATCCCGATCCGGTTCAACACCGACGACCGCTACTTCGGCGACTGGTTCCAGCAGATCCCGCGCGACGGCTACACGGCGATCTTCGACCGCATGCTCGACCACCCGAGCATCGACGTGCGCACCGCCACCGACTTCGGCGACGTGCGCGACGAGGTCGAGTACGGCCACCTCGTCTACACGGGGCCCGTCGACTCCTACTTCGGCAACCGCTTCGGCGCGCTGCCCTACCGCAGCCTCGAGTTCGAGCACCGGACCACTCCAACCCCGGACGGCGGACTCGTGCAGCCGGCGGCCAGCATCAACCAGCCCTCCGAGGAGGTGCCCCACACCCGCACGACGGAGTACCGCTGGATCACGGGTCAGGAGCACACCGCCTCGACGATCGCCTACGAGTACCCGCGCACCGAGGGCGATCCCTACTACCCGATCCCGAACGACCAGACCCGCGCGCTCTATCACCGCTACGAGGCCCTGGCCGCCGAGGAACCGGATGTGACGTTCGTCGGCCGCCTCGCCCGCTACCAGTACCTGAACATGGACCAGGTGACCGGCCAGGCGCTGTCGACGTTCGAGAGGCTCGTGGCGTCGGGACGCGTCGCTGTCAGCGCCGGGCGCTGAGCTCAGACGCTGAGCGTTCCCGTGCCCCGCGGATAGCAGGCCGCCCGCTCGCGCCAGAACCGGTCGCGGCGCTCGGCCGCATCTCGCTCGGCCAGGTCGGCTCGCCCGCGGTGGCGCCACATCAGCAGCGGGCCGCGGGCGAAGATCAGCGGAGAGGTGAACTCTATGAAGTTGCGCCGGTAGAGCCGCGAGACCGCGCAACGCACCGGCGCACGGTTGCGCAACCCGTCTCGAAGGCCGGCGAGCACCGCCGGCATGCAGGTGAGGATCCGCGGTCTGCGCACCGACTCGGTGACCACCCGCAGCAGCAGGTTGCCGGCGGCCGGGAGGAGGTCTCGCGTCCGCAGCAGCTTGCCGGCGATGTAGCCAAAGGACCGTAGGTTGCGCTTGTGCTGGGCGAGCTTGAAGCTCCCCGGGGACTTCATGTGCACGGAGACGATCTCGGGCATGTGAAGGTGGCGCCAGCCCCGGTCGAGGAGCCGGGCCACGAACTCCGCCTCGTGTCCCCAGATGAAGATGCCGGGATCGAAGCCGCCCAGCTCTCGCGCCGCGCGGCCGCTAAGCAGCGCCGAGCAGCCCCAGAAGGCCAGCAGCCCGGTGTCGTAGAGCTCGTTGAAGACATGGACCTCCTCGTCGGAGGACTTCACCTTGAAGGAGACCAGGTCGGCACCATGCTCCTGTGCTCCGTCGACGGCGCGGCTGAGAGCGTCGCCCATCACGTAGCAGTCGTCGTCCAGCACGAGGAACCACTCGCCGGTGCCGGCCTCGAAGCCCCGGTTCCACCCCGAGATGCCGGTGTTGCGCTCGCTGACGATGAGCTTCACGTCTCCGAACTCGGCCCGGACCATGTCCGAGGTCCCGTCGGTGGAGGCGTTGTCCACCACGATCACCTCGAGCCGCTCGGCGGGCCAGTCGAGCTCCTCGCGCAGCTTGGTGAGCGTGATCCGCAGCGGATCGCGGCGCTCGTAGGCGAGGATGACCGCGGTCACGAGCGGCGGCTCGGCCGACGTCGGGACGGGGGTCCCGTTCATCCGCCCACCGGTGGCGGCACGGCCACCGGCTCCTGGGACGAGCGGTGGCGCAGCGCCGCGAGGCCCGCTCGCACCTCCGCCGGCACCGCGTCGAGGAGCAGGAGCGAGCCGGCCCACAGCCCGGCAGTGATCCCGCTCGCCGCGACGAGAGTGGCCAGCGGCCCGAGCGCCGCGGTGAACGAGGCGCCGAGGCCGGCGTCGGGGCGATCGATCGGGAGCATCTCTCTCAGGAGCAGAACGATGCCCGCCGTGAGCGCGGTCGCACCGAGCAGGCGCAGCGGTCGCCGCAGCCTCGGCACCTCACCAACTTCCCTGAAGACCAGGAGCGCCAGGGCGAGCGCGGCCCCCTCGCTGATCACGAGGGACAGGGCTGCCCCCGTAGCCCCGAGCGGGGGGATGAGCGCAAAGTTGAGGCCCACGTTGACTACGAGCACGGCCATGAGCAGCACGAAGAGCTTGCCCTGTCGGTTGAGGGCCACGAGGGACTGGAAGAAGACGGTGTTCACGAACAGCAGCGCGACCGCCGCCACGAGGAACTGGACCACGGGCGCGGCGTCGAGGTACTCCGGACCCCCGGCTACGGCGACGATCTCTTCGGCGAAGATCGCGAACACGATCACGACCGGCACGGCGGCCAGGGCCACCGACGAGAACGCGCCCTGGACGATCTCGTTCAGGCGCGCCGAGTGCGGCTGCTGACGGGCTATCTCGGGAAAGAGAGTGCTCATGAGGTAGATCGGGGCGACCGTGAGCACCTCGAGCACGCGATACGCGACGCCGTAGCGCCCTACCTCGCCGGCGGAGCTCAGGAAGGAAAGGAGAAACGTATCGAGCCGGAAGTAGATGACGCCGAGCACCAGCACCCCGGCCTGGGGCACGGCCCACGCGAGCATCTGCCGCCAGAGCGCCGGGTCGCGTTGCAGGCCGAGGCGGACGCCGCGCAAGGCCAAGACCGGAAGCAGCAGCGTGACCAGTCCCGATACCGCGAAGCACGCTGCCAGTCCGGCGAAGCCGAGATCGAAATGGATCGTGAGGAACAGGAGCCCGAGGAAGATCACGCTCGAAGCCGTTGCGGCGAGAGCGGTCGGCACCGCACGCTGGTGCGCGATGAGGTAGGCGCTCGCCGTCCCGCCCACGGCCGAGACCAGCATCTGCACCGCGAGGATGAGCACTCCGATGCGCACCAGCGAGTCCCCGCTTCCGCCGTAGGCCAAGAACGTGACGAGCAGCGCGCTCGCCAGGGCAGCCGCGCTCATCAATAGCCCCATCGCGAAGACGTTGGCCAGGATGCGGTGCTCCTCGTCCGGGCGCTTGGCCAGCTCGCGTGCCGCGACCGTGTACAGACCGGCGTCGGTGAAGAAGCCGAACACCGACACGAGCACGATCGCCACGGTGAGCTGCCCGAAGTCGGCGGGGCCGAGGTAGCGGGTGGAGACGGCGACGCCGGCGAGCCCGGAAGCGGCCACCACCACACGGCTCGCCAGCAGCACCGCTGTGTTGAAGGCGACCTTCTGGGAGAGGTTCACCCGGCGAGGGTAGTGCGCAGCCGAGCGAGCATCGAGCCCGGCACGACGGCGACCGGAACCACGAGGACGAGCGCCGCGAGCTGCCGTCCTCGCAGGACGCCGGCCAGCCCGGCCAGCTCTCCCCATAGCCGCTCGGGGAAGTGGAGGTGCTCCTGGAGGACGCTGAACATCAGCGCCCTGACCCACTCGCCGCGGGTCGCTCTGACCTCGTAGATGGCGGCCCGCCTCAGGGACGGGTCCTCGATGGTCGAGCAGCAGCGGACCCATCGGGAAAACCAGAACAGTTCGCTGCCCGGCACAGTGCGGCCACGGCGAACCACGATCTCCCTCGCCGAGACGTGCACCGAGGCGTCGCGCTCGACCTGCTTGCGAAAGAAGGCGAAGTGCGGATACAGCGCGGGCACCAGGGCATAGCCTTCGGAGATGGCGTCGTCGTCGAACAGCTCGGTGCGAAAGATCGTGTTGGGCATGAACGTGAAGACGAAGAAGACGCGGGCGGCGCTCGACAGCAGAGCGCTCATGGATGTGCGTCCCGGGGCCCAATCCTCGCGTCCCGGCGCGCCCAGCGAGATGAGGTCGACCTCGCCCTCCTCGATTGCCGAAACCACGTCTTCACAGTCGGAGAAGTCGAGGTCGTCGTCATCGGCGACGACCCAGGTGTAGGGCGCCCGCGAGAGCTCGACGGCGCGCAGGTAGTTCGGATTGGCTCCGATGTTCATCGGATGCCTGATCACGTGAAAATCGGCGAACCGAGAGCGGAAACGCTCACAGACCTCGGGGGTCGGGTCGAGTGAGTGGTTGTCCAGCACCGTGAGCCGGCATCCGGCGAAGGGGCTCTGAGCCAGGCGGTCGAGGGTCTCGGCAAGCGCCGGCGCGCGGTTGTAGGTGATGAGCAGCAGCTCGACCTGCGAGCTCAGAGCAGCGCTCAGGTCCCCTCCATCGCCACGGGCGCCGTCGCGCCCTTCATCGCCACCGGGCTGGCCAGCGGCTCCATCTCGGTCATCGGGCGCCCGAAGGCCAGCTTGGGGTAGGCGTTGGCCATCGGGTCGATCATCACCTGGAGCAGGAAGGGCTCCTCGGGGTCTCGCCACAGCGCCTCCAGGCCCCCCTCGACCTCCTCCGGGTCGTCGATGGCCAGCGAGTCGATCTCATACGCGGCGGCGACCCGGGCGAAGTCCGGAGCCGAGTAGCCCCACAACGTCGATTGGTAACGCTCTTCGAAGTAGCTCTCCTGGAACTGGCGGACCATCCCGTGGCAGCGGTTGTCCAGCACGACCATCTTCACCGGCAGCCGGTGCTGGGCGACGGTCTGCAGCTCCTGGATGTTGAGCTGGAAGCTGCCGTCGCCGGCGACCATCACGACCGGGCCTCCGAGGGTCAGGACCGCGCCGATGGCCGCCGGCAGCCCGAAGCCCATCGCGCCCATCCCGCCCGAGGTGAGAAAGCGCTGGCCGGGCCCGAGCTCGAGGGACTGGGCGGCCCACTGCTGGTGCTGGCCTACGTCGATCGCGTAGGCCGTGGCCTGGCTCGCGGCCGCCGAGAGCTCGTGCATGAAGGCGTTGGGGTTGATGCCCTCGATGTCGGGCAACTCGGCCGTGTCGGGCCACTCGGCCCGCAGGTCGGCGATCTCCTGCGCCCAGGCCGTGAAGTCGGGAACGGAGTGGGCGCAGGCGCGCTCGATCGCGGCCGGGAGGAAGTCCCGCAGGTCGGCGACGATCTCGTGGCAACCCAGCACGCGGTTGTTGATCTCTGCCGGATCGGTGTCCACGTGGTGAACGACGCGATCGCCCTTGAAGGCATCGACCTCCGAGCCGGTCTGGCGGATGTCCAGCCGGCTGCCGAGCACGAGCATGAAGTCAGCCCGGCCGATCGCCATGTTGGCCCAGCGGTTGCCGTAGGAGCCGATCAGGCCCACCCTCAGCGGATGCTCGTGGGCCAGCGCGTCGACGGCGAGCAGCGAGTTGACCACGGGCACTCCCAGCGACTCGGCCAGCGCGCCCAGCTGATTCGTGCGGGCGGCCGCTCTCACGCCCGCGCCCACGAGGATGAGCGGGCGCTCGGCGGCGGCCAGGTCGCGCAGCAGGTCGTCCAGAGCTTCGGGATCGGGCTGCGCCGGCTCACGTCGCGCCGGGGGGGCGACTTCGGGGGCCTCCACGAAGCTGCCCTGCACGTCCATGGGGATGTCCAGCAGCACCGGCCCCGGGCGCCCCTCGACGGCAAGCGCGAAGGCGGAGGCCAGAGCGCCGGCCACCTCCTCGGGAGAGCCGACGCGAACCGCCGCCTTGGTGATCGGCGCGGCCATCGTCACGATGTCGGTCTCCTGGAAGCCGAGCTGGCGGATGGCGCGATCGCCCTTCTGCTCGTGGCGGTTGACCTGGCCGGTGATGAACACGGCGGGGGACGAGTCGAGATAGCAGGAGCCGATACCGGTAAGCAGGTTGGTGGCGCCGGGACCGCTCGTGCCCATGGCCACGCCCGGGACGCCCGAGCAGCGCCCGGCCGCGTCGGCGGCGAACGCGGCGGCCTGTTCGTGGCGCATGCTCACCAGCTCGATCCTGCCCGCCTGGTGGATCGAGTCCACGATGTGCACGATCATCCCGCCGATCAGCTCGTAGACGTGCGTGACCCCCTGCGCGGCGAGGACGTCGGCGATCAGGTCGGAAACCTTCACTTCAGGCAAGAGCTGACCGCCTCGTTCAGCACGTCGAGCATGTGGCCGATCTCGGCCTCGCCGAGGCCCGGATAGACGCCGACCCAGAACACCGAGTCCATCACGAAGTCCGAGTTGGCCAGGTCACCGACCGAGCGGTGCTCGACGTGCTCGTAGGCGGGCTGGCGGGTGAGGTTGCCGCCGAAGAGCTGGCGGGTGGCGACCTTGCGCGACTCGACGGCCTCGACCAGCTCGGTCCGGCTGAAGGGCGCCTCGGGCCTCACCGCGAGGGGGAAGCCGAACCAGCTCGGGTCGCTGTTCGGGGTCGCCTCCGGGAGGATCAGGAGCTCCTCCAGGTGGGCGACGCCCTCGTACAGCGCACGGAAGTTGCGCCGGCGGGCCTCGATGAAGCCCGGCAGCTTGTCGAGCTGGGCGACGCCGACCGCGGCCTGCATGTCCGTGAGCTTGAGGTTGTAGCCCACGTGCGAGTACATGTACTTGTGGTCGTAGCCGAAGGGCAGCTCGCCGAGCTGCCAGCCGAAGCGCTTGCCGCAGGTGTTCTGGTCGCCGGGAGCGCACCAGCACGACCGCCCCCAGTCGCGGAAGGACTCGACGATCACCTTCAGCCGGCCCTTGTTCGTCAGTACCGCGCCACCCTCGCCCATCGTCATGTGGTGCGCCGGGTAGAAGCTCACGGTCGCGAGGTCGCCGAAGGTGCCCACGTTGCGCCCGTCATAGGTCGAGCCGACCGCGTCGCAGCAATCCTCGATGAGCCAGAGCTCGTGCTCATCGCAGAAGGCGCGTACGGCGCGCAGGTCGAACGGGTTGCCGAGGGTGTGAGCGATCATCACGGCCCCGGTACGCTCGGACCTCGCCTCCTCGAGCTGGCTCACGTCGATGTTGTAGGTCGGGATGTCGACATCGCAGAACACGGGCACCAGCCCGTTCTGGATGATCGGGTTGACCGTCGTGGGAAAGCCGCAGGCCACTGTGATCACCTCGTCTCCGCGACGCAGCTGCCGCTCGCCCAGCTCCGGCGAGGTGAGCGCGCTGAGGGCCAGGAGGTTGGCCGACGAGCCCGAGTTGACCAGCAGGGCGTGGCGCAGCCCGAAGAGCCGTGCGAAGCGCTTCTCGAACTGCTTGGCGAAGCGCCCGGTGGTCAGCCAGAAGTCGAGTCCGGAGTCGATCAGGTTCACGACCTCCTCGTGGTCGAAGACCCGGCCCGCGAAGCGCAGCTGCGACACCCCGGGCTCGAACTGGGGCTCGGTCAGCGCGACCTCGTAGTACTCCTGCACGAGCGTCAGGATCTCGCTTCGGAGGCGCTCGGCCTTCTGTTCGGGTGACTCCGGCGAAGCCTGACTTTGTGTGGGTGTGTCACTCAAACGGTGTCGTCGTCCCAGTCGGCGAACATCATGGCATGGACCTCGGTGTCGATAGCAGGGCGTGCCTGGTCACGGGCGCGAGTGCCGGCATCGGCCTGGCGAGTACCCGAGTGCTGTGCGCCGAGGGCGCGCAGGTGCTAATGGTAGCCCGTGATGCCGATCGGCTCGCGGCAGCCGCGGCCGGCTGTCTCCCCGTGGCCGAGGCCGGCGGGGGCCGGGTGGAGCATCTGGCCGCGGACGTGACCGATCCCGCCGCCGCTCCGCGCTGCGTGGGCTCGTGCGTGGAGCGTTTCGGGCGGATCGACGTGCTGGTCAACAACGCCGGCAGCACCGCCCTGCGCGGGCTGGAAGAGCTCTCGGATGAGGAGTGGCAGCGCCAGTGGGAGCTGAACGTGATGGCTCCGCTGCGGTTCATGCGCGAGACCGCTCCGCTCATGGCCGAGCAGGGCCACGGGCGGATCGTGAACGTGTCCTCGTCCGCGGGCAAGCGGCCGGGGCTCGCCAACGCGGCCTACTCGGTCACGAAGTCGGCCGAGCTCTCACTCTCGAGGGTCTGGGCCGATGCCTACGCATCGCGGGGCGTGCTCGTGAACGCGGTGGCCCCCGGGCCGGTGTCCTCGCCGCTGTGGATGGGCGACGGCGGGCTGGCCGCCCAGTCGGCGGCGCGCGAGGGCGTTTCGGCGCAGGCCGCCGTGGAGGGGATGCGAGCGCGCATACCGGTCGGCCGGCTTGGAACCGAGGAGGAGGTGGCCGACGTGATCGCCTTCCTGTGCTCGGATCGGGCGAGCTTCGTGGCGGGCTCCGCCTGGTCGGTCGACGGCGGCTACGTGCCCCAGTTCACCTAGGTGGCGGCTTCCCGAAGCTCTCGATCTGGCCGAGGGTGGTCTCACGCATGTCCGCCTCTGCCCCGTAGGCGGCGTACCAGTCGACGATCGCTCTCAGGCCCGCGTCCAGGTCCCACGACGCCCTCCAGCCGAGGGCCGACCGAGCCTTGGAGGAATCCAGCTTCAGGTAGGTGGCCTCGTGAACGGCCTTCCCCGAGTCCTCACACGTCCACGCGAACTTGCCGCCCCAGAGCTCCGCCAGCCGCGCGGCGATCCGCGAGACGGGCCACGCATCGGCCTCATCGGGCCCGAAGTTCCACCCCTCCGCCGCTTCGGGGTCCGCCCACAGCCTCTCGGCCAGCGCCAGATAGCCGCTCAAGGGGTTGAGGACGTGCTGCCAGGGACGGATCGAGCCCGGGTTGCGCACCACCGCCGGCTCCCCGGCCAGGGCCGCGCGCACCAGGTCCGGGATCAGGCGATCCTCGCCCCAGTCGCCTCCCCCCACCACGTTTCCCGCTCGGGCCGAGGCCACCCGCGGCCCGTCCGGGTCGGCGAAGAAGGATTCGCGGTAGGCGGCGGTCACCAGCTCCGAGCAGCCCTTGCTCGAGCTGTAGGGGTCCTGCCCGCCCATCGGCTCGTACTCGCGGTAGCCCCACGTCCACTCCCGGTTGGCGTAGCACTTGTCGCTGGTCACGTTGACCACCACCCGCACACCGGGGGTCAGACGGGCCGCCTCGAGCACATGGACCGTCCCCATCACGTTGGTGGCGTAGGTGCCCACCGGGTCCCCGTAGGAACGGCGGACGATCGGCTGCGCGGCCAGGTGAAGCACCACCTCGGGGCGGGTCTCCTCGAGCGCCCGGGCCACGACCTGCGGGTCCCGGACGTCGCCTTCGATCGACCGCATGCCCTCGCCCACCCGGGCCAGGTCGTAGAGGGCCGGCTCGCTGGGGCGACCGAGCGACAGGCCCGCGACCTCGGCGCCCAGCGCCTGCAGCCACAGGGACAGCCAGGCCCCCTTGAAGCCGGTGTGCCCCGTCACGAGCACGCGCCGCCCGGCCCAGAAGGACTTGCTCACCAACGCTTCCACGGCGCCTCACCGGCCGTCCAGAGGCCCTCGAGGTGGTTGCGGTCGCGCAGGGTGTCCATGGCCCACCAGAAGCCCGGGTGACGGAAGGAGGCGAGCTGGCCCTCGGCGGCGAGCGTCTGCAGAGGCTCGCGCTCCCACACGGTGGCATCGCCCGCTATCAGTTCGAGGACGCGCGGCGAGACCACGAAGAACCCGCCGTTCACCCAGCCGCCGTCTCCCACCGGCTTCTCCTCGAAGCCTCGGATGCGCCTGCCGTCGAGCTCCATGGCCCCCCACCGCCCGGGTGGCTGGACGGCCGTCACCGTCGCCAGCACGCCCTCCTCGCGGTGGAAGGCGATCACCTCCGCGATGTCCAGGTCGCTGACCCCGTCCCCGTAGGTCAGACAGAACTCCTCGTCGTCGAGATAGCGGGCCACCCGCTTCAGGCGCCCACCGGTCTGCGTGGCCTCGCCGGTGTCGACCAGGGTCACCCTCCAGTCCTCTGCGCTCGACTGGTGCACCTCCATGGAGTTGCCCGCGATGTCGAACGAGACGTCGCACGTGTGCAGGTAGTAGTTGGCGAAGTACTCCTTCACCAGATAGCCCTTGTAGCCCAGGCACAAGATGAAGTCCTTGATCCCGTGGGCCGAGTAGCCCTTCATGATGTGCCAGAGGATCGGCTTGCCGCCGATCTCGACCATCGGCTTGGGCCGGAGCTGGGTCTCCTCCGAGAGCCGAGAGCCCAGCCCCCCCGCAAGGATCACGGCCTTCATCGCGCGGCAGGCTAGCGCGTGCGCCTCTAGGCTTCCCGGCGCGTGCCCGCCAGACGAGCCCTCATCACAGGCATCACCGGCCAGGACGGCTCCTACCTCGCGGAGCTCCTGCTCGAGAAGGGCTACGAGGTCCACGGGATGGTGCGCCGGTCCTCGTCGGAGACCTTCCAGCGCCTCGAGTCCTTCCGCGACGACATCGCGCTCCACACCGGTGACCTGCTCGACCAGCGCTCGCTGGTCGACGTGCTGCGCGCCTGCGAGCCCGACGAGATCTACAACCTGGCCGCGATGTCCTTCGTGGCCGCCTCCTGGTCTCAGCCCGTGCTCACCGCCGAGTTCACCGGCACGGGCGTGACCCGGATGCTCGAAGCCATGCGCGAGGCCTGCCCCGGGGCGCGCTTCTATCAGGCGTCCTCCTCGGAGATGTTCGGCCAGGTGCTCGAGGTGCCCCAGCGGGAATCGACGCCCTTCTATCCCCGCAGCCCCTACGGCGTGGCGAAGGCATACGGGCACTTCATCACGGTCAACTACCGCGAGTCCTACGATCTTTTTGCCTGCTCAGGAATACTTTTCAACCACGAAAGTCCCCGACGGGGGCTGGAGTTCGTGACCCGCAAGGTCACCCACGCCGCCGCCGCGATCAAGCTCGGCCTGCAGGAGGATCTGGCCCT
>Ga0136627_1001040_pt1 | contig 10874 bp, 8 predicted proteins | sample AntDrymUQ4892206_2_FD_104652 | JGI IMG/M metagenome (GOLD analysis project Ga0136627, IMG submission 104652) | Polar desert sand microbial communities from Dry Valleys, Antarctica - metaG UQ489 (22.06) | ecosystem: Environmental > Terrestrial > Soil > Desert | place: Antarctica: Dry Valley... | reverse complement strand
CAGGTAGTCGGAGTAAAGCTCGAGGAGATCCTTGTTCATAATGCCCCAACTCTACACTCTGGTTGCTGCGTAAGGTGAGTAAGTAAATCACCCGAAGCGATTCTTGTTCTTTCAGATTCAAGAGTTTGCGGAGCACCCACATGCTGCAGGTCACTCAAATCTATTCTGACACTTCCCCTGTTAAGGTTCGTTATTCTGATGAACTTTCCGCCGCTATCAGCGTAGTATGTGGCCCAACCGCGCGAACCGCTAGTTATTTTGGCCGCCACGTCGGAGAGCGGCAGCCAGTTTCCGTTAGACCTGGCAACTTGTCGGATCGTTGTTTTCTTGAGGTTCGTTACCTGCTGGCAAGTTGCGAGATATTTCTCGGCCGTCTCATCCGCCGCCCAGAGGATCTCGGCGATACGCTTCTGCTCCTCGATGGGCGGGAGGAGGAACTCCTGAACGCGCAGCGTCTTCCAGTTGATCGTCGGGGACAGTGAGCCGACCGAGATCTCGATGGCCCGCTCCATAAACATATCGGACTGTAGGAAGAACGGCAGGAACTCCGGAAGGATCATCTCAGGCCTCGCCCGAACGACCATCGCGTGAGCCGAACATATGCCGTCGAACTCGGCCACCGCGAGCTTGCGTTGGTAGGCTCGACGGCGGCCGAAGATCACATCGCCCTTCTTGAAGGCCAGTTTCTGCCCGGTTACGTCGGACGGATGGCCCCACTTCCGCAGATGCAATGTCTCCGGGTTAAGATGCTCCAGCCCGACGTACACATCCGTCTGCGCTTCGGCAGGCTCCACGCGCACGGCGACGTTCTCTGCGATGTCTCCGAAGCGGACCGTCCTCCACCCAGACCTTAGAGGCTGTGAGATCACTTCACGTCCCCACTCACCCGCGCATCCTCCAGAACCTCGAACAGCTCGTCCATGGAATCGCGCAACGCCTCCGAGCTCCGCTGCCACTCTGCGATAGCCTGTCGCAGGCTGGTCCCGTCTCCGCTGCCGTTGCTGCTCGCGCTGCCGTTCTCCGTTCGGACGTAGAGCGGGATGCTCAGGTTGCCGCCACGCTCCAGGACCTCGTCGTTTCCGGCCACGCGTGCGAAGCCGGGGATGTCCTCGAAGGCGCGGTAGGCGTCCACGATTCGCTTGAGGTGGCCGTCGGTCAGGAAGCTCTGGGCCCGTTCGCGGGTTACTTCGGCCACGGCGTTTATGAAGAGGATGTTGTTGCGGCGTTCGGGGGGTTTGTCGGTGCGGCAGACGACGACGCAGGCCTCCATCGGGGAGTTGTAGAAGAGGTTCGGGCCGAGGCCGAGGACGCATTCGATCAGGTCGTGGGAGATCAGCTTCTCGCGCATGGCCCGCTCCTCGGTTCGGAACAGGACGCCGTGCGGGAAGAGGATGGCGCAGCGGCCGGTGCCTGGCTTCATGCTCTTTATGATGTGCTGCCAGAAGGCGTAGTCGGCGTGGCCCTGCGGCGGGGTGCCGTAGAGGTTGCGTCCCCAGGGGTCGTTCGCCCAGGCGCCCGGTCCCACTGCTTGATCGAGTACGGAGGGTTAGCCAGCACCACGTCGAAGCGCCTGAGCCTGTCACTCTCGACGAAGGCCGGGTTCGCCAGAGTGTCGTCCCGCGCGATGTGGAAGTCCTCGATGCCGTGCAAAAAGAGGTTCATCCGCCCGATGGCCGAGGTGAGGAGGTTCCGCTCCTGCCCGTAGAGACCCAGGTTGCGCCACTCCCGGTCGTGGCGGCGGAGGTGGGAGACGGCGGAGAGGAGCATACCTGCGGAGCCGCAGGTCGGGTCGTAGATGGACTCGCCGGGCTCGGGTTCTAGCATCTCCGTCATCAGGTGGACGACGGTGCGGTTGGTGTAGAACTCGGCGGCGGTGTGGCCGGAGTCGTCGGCGAACTTCTTGATCAGGTACTCGTACCCGACGCCGAGCTCGTCCTCGGGGAGGTTGGAGACGGAGAGCGTCCGCGAGCTGAAGTGCTCGATCAACTCCCGCAAGAGGTAGTCCGGCAGCCGGTCCCTGTTCGTCCACCCCGCGTCTCCGAAGACGCCGTAGAGGGTGTCCGGGTTCGCCCGCTCGATCTCCCGCAGCGCGTCCTGGATGGCCTTGCCGACGTTCTCGACCCTCGAACGTACCGCGCTCCAGTGAGCGTTGGCAGGGATCTGGAACCGGTGCAGCTCGGGAAGGTCCGCGTACTCCTCATCCCCGCCGGACTCCGCCAGAGCCTCGGCCCGCTCCTCGTCGTAGACGTCGCACAGGCGCTTGAAGAAGAGCAGCGGGAAGATGAACTGCTTATAGTCCCCGGCGTCGATGGTGCCGCGCAGCAGGGTTGCGGCACCCCACAGGTAGGATTCAAGCTCGGACTGGGTGATGTTCCGGGCCGTATCAGTCATTTATTGAGCATCTCCCCGAACCGAATCCGCATCATTGCACCATCCCCTCCCGCTTGAGCAAGTCCATCAGCCTATCTTCTGCCGCATAGGCTTCATCGAGCGATTCCTTGAGGTTCGAGACGGCTTCGTCGACGGTCATGGTTTCCTCTTCGATAACAGGCTCGACGTAGCGGGGGATGTTGAGGTTGAAGTCGTTCTCCCGGATCTCCTCCAGCTCCACCACCCGGCAGACGCCCTCGACGTCCCGGTAGTCCTCGTACAGGCGGTGGATGTTCTCGACGTGTTCTGGCAGGAGCTCGTTCTGGGCGCGGCCCGTCTTGAACTCGCGCGAGGCGTCCACGAAGAGCACCTTCTGGCGGTGGGTCTCGGGTTTTGTCTCTCGGAACACGAGTATGCAGGCGGCGAGGCCGGTGCCGTAGAAGAGGTTCGGCCCCAGACCGATGACGGCTTCGAGGAGGTCCATCTCCAGGAGCTTGCGCCGGATCTGGCCTTCCCTGGACATCCTGAACAGGACGCCGTGGGGCAGGACGACGGCCATGCGGCCGGTCTTCAGGGCCATCGAGCTGATCATGTGCTGCACCCAGGCGAAGTCACCGGACTTGGAGGGCGGCAGGCCGGCGAAGTTGCGGCCGTAGGGGTCGTTGGTCCAGAGGTCGTCGCCCCATTTTTCCAGGGAGAAGGGCGGGTTGGCGATCACGCAGTCGAACCGGGCGAGGCCGTCGCCGGAGTAGTAGGCCGGTTGCCGCAAGGTGTCTCCGCGCTCGACGTAGAAGTCCTCGGCCCCGTGCAGGAAGAGGTTCATGCGGGCGATGGCGGAGGTGGTGAGATTTTTCTCCTGGCCGTAGAGGTTGCCGAGCATCAGGTTCTCGTCTCCGCCACTCTCCTTGACGTGGTGGAGGGCTTCGAGGAGCATGCCGCCGGTGCCGCAGGCCGGGTCGTAGACGGTATCGCCGGCCTCGGGGGCGAGGATGCGGACCATGAGGGAGACGACGGGGCGCGGGGTGTAGAACTCGCCGGCCTTCTTGTTGGTCAGGTCTGCGAACTTCTTGATGAGGTACTCGTAGGACTGTCCGAGCACGTCCGCCCGGCAGTTCTCGTTGCCGAGGTTCAGGGCGGAGAAATGTTCGATCAGGTCCTTCAAGAGCGCGTCGGAGAGGCGGTCCTTGTTGGTCCACTGGGCGTCGCCGAAGATGCCGTGCAGGGTGTCGGGGTTGGCCTGCTCGATACCGCGCATGGCCTGCTGCAGGGCGTGCCCGAGGTTCTCGCTCCTGGTCCGTACCTCCTGCCAGTGGCAGTTTGCGGGGATCTGGAACCGGTGGTTCTCGGGGAACAGGGCGAACTCCATGTCGCCGTCCGACTCCCCGAGGGCGTCGTTCATCTCCTCGTCGTATACGTCGGAGATACGCTTGAAGAAGAGCAGGGGGAAGATGTAGGTCTTGAAGTCCGCCGCATCGACGGGACCGCGCAGGATGTTAGCGGCCTCCCAGAGGTGCGATTCGAGCCTGTTTAGTTCGATCAATCTATGCCCTCGTCACCGTCGGCTTCAGACATTCCCTCTTCATGCACGTTGACCCGTAGCAGGCCACCATCCAGTTCCCGGATCACGTCCTCGAGCGTCCGCGTCCCGCCGTCCATACCCCGAAGTGTAGCGTGCGCAGCCGGCGACGGTCCATCGCGGTGCTGCGTCCCTTGCTGCTCGATCTCCTCGGCGTGGAGGCGACCTGTACAAAGGTACGTGACCGAAAACCGTACTTGCGCCCGGCGCACGAGGTCTCACCGCGCGCGACCATAGATACAGGCGATCAAACACGAGAATCGAGGGAAAAGATGCTTGGGACCGGGGGGTCTTCCGCATAGACTATGGGGGGACCTTATGGACCCGGCACAGGGCGCAAGAGAGAGGATGAAGGGTTTGATTCTGGATAACGGAGCAACCGGCAACGCCGGTCGGCACATCGCATCCCTGCGGCTGCGCGCGGCTGCCCTTTCGTTGAACCTCGGCCCCGGATTGGATATTTGATCTTGCAACCCGTCGTCTCCGTCTCTCACCTCTCCAAGACCTACGCCTCCGGCTTTCAGGCGCTCAAGGACATCAACCTGGAGATCCGGCACGGCGAGATCTTCGCCCTGCTCGGCCCGAACGGCGCCGGGAAGACGACCCTGATCAGCATCATCTGCGGGATCGTCAACCCTACTAAAGGGGAAATCCTGGCCGGCGGCCACGACATCATCACCGAGTATCGGGCGGCGCGGTCCATGATCGGGCTCGTCCCGCAGGAGCTCACGACGGACGCTTTCGAGACCGTCAGGGCCACCGTCACCTTTAGCCGGGGGCTGTTCGGCCGGAAGCCGAGCCCCGACTACGTGGAGAAGGTGCTCAGGGACCTTTCGCTCTGGGACAAGAGGGACGACAAGATCATGACGCTCTCCGGCGGCATGAAGCGCCGGGTCATGATCGCCAAGGCCCTCTCCCACGAGCCCCGCATCCTCTTTCTCGACGAGCCGACGGCGGGCGTGGACGTCGAGCTGCGCCGGGAGATGTGGGAGCTGGTGCGCTCCCTGCGCGAGACCGGCGTGACCATTATTTTGACCACCCACTACATCGTCGAGGCCGAGGAGATGGCCGACAGGATCGGGGTGATAAACAACGGCGAGATCGTCCTGATCGAGGAGAAGGCCGAACTCATGCGCAAGCTCGGCAAGAAGCAGTTGACGCTGCAGCTAAACGATGCGCTCGACGGCATTCCGGGCGAGCTCTCCGGCTATAACCTGGAACTCGGGTCGGACGGTTACGAGCTCATCTACACTTACGACACGCAAACCGGGCGCACGGACATCGCCGCCCTGCTCTCGGACCTGGGCGGCACGGGCATCAAGTTCAGGGACCTGCAGACCAAACAGAGCTCGCTGGAAGAGATCTTCGTCAGCCTGGTGAGAGAGGAAAGATGAATTTTCACGCGATACGCGCGATCTACCTGTTCGAGATGGCGCGCACCTGGCGCACGGTGCTCCAGAGCATCGTCTCGCCGGTCATCTCCACGTCCCTGTACTTCGTCGTCTTCGGCGCCGCGATCGGCTCGCGCATCTCCGACATCGACGGCATCAGCTACGGGGCCTTTATCGTGCCAGGGCTTATCATGCTCTCGCTGCTGACGCAGAGCATCTCCAACGCGTCGTTCGGCATCTTCTTCCCCAAGTTCACGGGCACGATCTACGAGCTCCTGTCCGCCCCCATCTCCTACGTCGAGATCGTCGTTGGCTACGTCGGGGCGGCGGCGACCAAGTCGATAATCCTCGGCCTGATCATACTCGCCACCTCGGGCCTGTTCGTGCCGCTGGAGGTCCAGCACCCGCTCTGGATGCTGACGTTCTTGATCCTAACGGCCCTGACCTTTAGCCTCTTCGGCTTCGTGCTGGGCATCTGGGCCGACGGTTTCGAGAAACTGCAGCTCGTGCCGTTCCTCATCGTCACACCCCTGATCTTCCTTGGCGGCAGCTTCTACTCCATCGACATGCTGCCGCCGTTCTGGCAGACGGCCACGCTCTTCAACCCAGTCGTCTACCTCATAAGCGCCTTCCGATGGAGCTTCTACGGCGTCGCCGACGTGAGCGTCAGCCTGAGCGTCGCCATGACGGTCTTCTTCCTGACCCTGTGCCTGACGGCGGTCTGGTGGATCTTCAAAACGGGCTACCGCCTGAAGACGTAGCGCTTCGACCGAGAGGTTGGCTGGTCGGTCTGTTCTTGTGCAGACTCCCCGTGTCTTTTTCTCCGCGTGTGCGATCATCCAGGGGATGGTACGGAAAATTCGGTTATTCCAAGCCTCATTCAGACTACGAAAGACGGGCAAGGTTCGATTAGGGAAAGGTGGGTTGGCGCGTGGACGTGATGAGGGGTTTCGAGAAACGGAATGAGAGCACGTCGCTCGCGGGCGTGGACAACCTTATGCTGCACTTCACACCCTATTCGGAGGACTGGTCCAAGCTGCCCGTCATCGTCTCCGGCGAGGGCTGCTACGTCACCGACGATCGGGGGCGCAGTTACCTGGATGGTCTCGCGGGCCTCTTCACCACCCAGGTAGGAAACGGAAGGGCGGAGCTCGCAGAGGCCGCAGCATCACAGATGAAGGAGCTTGGCTTCTTCCCCAACTGGAGCTTCCAGCACCCCAGGAGCCTCGAGCTCGCGGCCAAGATAGCCGAGATAGCGCCAGGGGATCTCAACAGCACCTTCTTCGTCTCCTCGGGCTCGGAGGCGGTCGAGACGGTCATAAAGCTGGCGAGGCAGTACCACAAGGCCAACGGGGAGCCTGGCCGGTACAAGATCATCTCGCGAAAGGTTGCCTACCACGGCACCACGATGGGGGCGCTCTCCGCGACCGGCCTTCCAGACTACAAGGCCCCGTTCGAGCCCCTCTTGCAGGGCTTCGATCACGTAAAGAACACCCAGCAGGACCCGGAGGGCGCGGCCGACGCCATAGAGGAAGCCATCGAGTTCGGGCCGCCGGAGGCGGTCGCCGCTGTGATCCTGGAGCCGGTGCAGAACGGCGGGGGGTGCCTCGTTCCGCCGCCCGACTACTGGAAGCGGGTGCGCGAGATCTGCGACCGTCACGGCGTCCTCCTCGTCTCGGACGCCGTCATCTGCGCTTTCGGCCGCCTCGGCGAGTGGTTCGGCATCGAGCGCTTCGGCGTCGTCCCTGACATGACCTCGTTTGCCAAGGGCGTCACATCCGGCTACCTGCCGATGGGCGGCGTCGTCGTCAACGACAAGATAGCCTCCACGCTAAAGGGCAAAGAGTCGATGTTCATGCACGGCTCGACGTTCGGGGGGCATCCGGTCTGCTCGGCGGTGGCCTTGGAGAACATCAAGATCATGGAGCGCGAGAACCTGCTGCAGAACGTGCGCGACCTGGAGGGGCACTTCAGGGACGAGCTCAGGCGTATGGCGGCGGACCATCCAGTGGTCAAGGAGGTCAGGGGGATGGGCTTCTTCTGGGGGGTTGAGATCAGGGCGCAGTGGCCCGACGGGACCCCGATCACGGGGCGGGACTATCAGGAGTACTTCAAGGGCGTGCTTCCCCGGAGCCTCTTGAAGAACGGCCTGATCTGCCGCTTCGACGACAAGGAGGACCCAGTGATCCAGTTCTCCCCGGCGCTCACCTCAGACCGCGAGACCCTCAGCCGCATAGCCGAGATCACGGGCCAGGCCCTCTCCGAGCTGGAAGGGGAGATCGGCCGCCGGGGACACCGGGGCTAACGCGAGGTACCCGCGCTTGTCGGACGTGGAGACGACGGGTTTTGCTGCCCCTTGAGTTGCGTACATCCGGGAGCCGGTAGATCATGGGTGGTCGGCAGTCTTGATCGACGCACGCAAACAGGGCCAGCAGGAGAGCAGGACGCATGACCGAGATCGATGCCGCGCTTCGTGAGCGGATAGTTCGGACCGTCGAGGCGCAACGCGAGGACACCGTGCGGCTGTTGCAGGATCTCGTACGCGTCCCGTCGGTGACGGGGGACGAGGGCGCGGTTCAGGAGGTCGTCGCGGAGGCGTTCCGGAGCAGCGGTCTCGCGGTCGAGCGGTGCGAGGCGACGCCCGAGCAGGTCTTGCCCCACTACGGGCACGTCGGCGTGCAGACGGGGTTCGCGAACCGTCCGAACGTGGTCGGCATCAGGGGCGGCAGCGGCGGTGGAAAATCCATCCTGCTGAACGCGCACGTGGACACCGTGGAGAACGGGAACTCCGGCGCCTGGACCCATGGCCCGCTCTCGGGGGCGGTCGCCGACGGGCGCCTGTACGGCCGCGGTTCGTGCGACATGAAGGGCGGCCTGGCGACCTTCGTCGCCGCGCTGCGGGCGCTCGGGAAGCTCGGCATCGGGCTTCGGGGAGACGTGACGGTCGCCGCCACCGTCGGCGAGGAGGACGGCGGCGTCGGGGCGCTGGTGACTATCCTGGAAGGGTACCGGGGCGACGCCGCCCTGATCAGCGAGCCCACCCGGCTCGCGCTCGTGCCGGCCCAGGCCGGCTCGGTGGTCTTCCGCCTGAGGGTGACCGGCAGCGCGGTCCACGCCGCGGTGCGCCACCGGGGGGTCTCGGCCTTCGAGAAGTTCGTCCCGATCTTCGAAGACCTCCGCCTGCTGGAGCGGGAGCGCACGGCCGCGCTCTCCCACCCCCTCTTCGACGGCATGGAGGACAAGGTCCCCATCAACGTCGGCATCGTGCGCTCGGGCAACTGGGCGGTGACGGTGCCAGAATCGCTAGAGGCAGACGTCCGCGTCGGCATGCTACCGGGCGAAGAGGTCGGGACCCTGCAGGCCTCCGTCGAGGAGCGCATCATGGCCGTCGCGAACCTCGACCCGTGGCTGCGCGGGCACCCGCCCGAGATCGAGTGGTTCGGCGGCCAGACCATGCCGGTGGAGGTTCCGCTAGACGCCCCGATCTCCGAGGCGGTGATGCGCGCCCACGAGTGCGTGACGGGCGCCGCCCCGGCCGTGGAAGGCGTGAGCTACGGCGCGGACATGCGGCTCTTCATCCACTTTGGGCAGATGCCCTGCGTGATGTACGGGGCCGGGGATGTCGGCTGGGCGCACAGCGCCGACGAACACATCGTCATCGACGACCTGCTGACGGCGAGCAAGACCATCGCCTGCCTCCTGGTCGACTGGTGCGGCGTGGCCGAAGGCTCCCACGGCATCCCGTAACGTCCCGGGAACCGGAGCGAGGTTTCCGGGGAACGGATGGTGATTGGCGATCCGGTTCGGCCTGCCCAAGGTCTTGGCGGGTCGGTTGTGTCATGCCCTAACCGCTTTGCCCGTTCTCTTTGGGGGGCTGGTCCTGCTTGGTCGCGGCATGAGGCTCGCCTGAGAAAGCCCCGTTGGTCCGCTGCAAGTCTCCCAGTTCTCCGGGTGGTATGTGGCAGCGGTACTGGTGGCCGTCCGCGTCGCGCTGCCACGGCGGCGCTTTGTCGCGGCAGAGGTCGCCCAGGAACCGGGGGCAGCGGGTGTGGAAGCGGCAGCCTGACGGCGGATCGCTGGGGCTCGGCATCGGCCCGTCGAGCTTGATGCGCGGGCGCGAACCGTCGAGGTCTTCGAGCGTCGTCATGGCCGAGACGAGCGCCTCGGTGTAGGGGTGGTGCGGGGGGTCGAAGACCGCCCGGGCCGGGCCCACGTCGACGAGTTGGCCGAGGTACATGACACCGATGCTGTCGGCGAGGTACCGGACGACGTTGAGGTCGTGGGAGATAAAGAGGTAGGAGACCTTCCTGTCCGCCTGCACGTCCAGCAGCAGGTTCAGGATGGCCGCCTGCACCGAGACGTCGAGGGCGCTGACCGGCTCGTCGCACAGGACGAGCGCGGGCTCCCCGGCGAAGGCCCGGGCGATGGCGACCCGTTGCTTGAGGCCGCCCGAGAGGGCCGACGGGCGCACCTGCAGGTGCCGCGGCTCCAGGCGCACCGAGGAGGCCAGATCCAGGGACCGCCGCTCCCGCTCGCGGCCGTTCTTTACGCCGGCGAGCAGCAGCAGGGCGCGGCCCAGGATGCGCCGGACGGAGTGGCGCGGGTTCAGCGAGGTGTCCGGGTTCTGGAAGATCATCTGCAGCTTGCGGCGCAGCTCGGCGTTGCGCCGGTGCTCGGAGACGGAGATGTCCAGCCGATCCTCGAACGTGGCCCGGCCGGAGGAAGCATCCACCAGCCCGCTGAGGCACCTGGCGAGCGAGGTCTTGCCGCTCCCCGACTCGCCGACGAGCCCGAACACCTCGCCCTGGCGCACCTCGAAGGAGACGCCCGCCACCGCCTGCATGCTGTTCCCGGTCGTCCCGTAGCTCTTTACGAGGTCCTCGACTTTAAGCAGCGTCGCCCCGTCCGACGGCGGCTGCGGCGTTACCTGCTGCTCGCCTGAGGGTATCGCGGGCACCTCGTCGTGGTAGTGGCAGCGGCTGATGCGGTCTTCCCCCGTGTCGTAGGGCGGCGGCGGCTCGGTGTGGCAGCGCTCCCGGGCAATGGGACAGCGGGAGGCGTACACGCAACCGGGCAGGTCGGCGCCTAAAGGGGGCAGCGAACCGGGGATCGGCTCCAGGCGCAGGGCGTCCTTGCGCATGCCTCGCCGGGGCACGCAGCGCAGGAGCCCCAGAGTGTAGGGGTGGCGCGGCTGGCGGAGGAGTTCGTCGGACGGGCCCTCCTCGATGAGGCGCCCGGCGTAGAGCACGCCCACCCGCTCGCACACGCGCCTCACGACGCCGAGGTTGTGGCTGATGAACAGGATGGAGGTATCGAAATCGCTGCGCAGTTGCTCGACCAGATCCAGCACCTCGGACTCGACGGTCGCGTCCAGGCCGGTGGTAGGCTCGTCCAGGACGAGTAACTCCGGGTCCGTGGAGAGCGCCATGGCGATCATGACCCGTTGCTGCTGCCCGCCGGAGAGTTCGTGCGGGTAACGTCTCAGAACTCTGCCGGGGTCGGTGATCCTGACTTTTTCGAGCATGGCTCCCGCCGCT
>Ga0136627_1001037_pt1 | contig 10890 bp, 11 predicted proteins | sample AntDrymUQ4892206_2_FD_104652 | JGI IMG/M metagenome (GOLD analysis project Ga0136627, IMG submission 104652) | Polar desert sand microbial communities from Dry Valleys, Antarctica - metaG UQ489 (22.06) | ecosystem: Environmental > Terrestrial > Soil > Desert | place: Antarctica: Dry Valley... | reverse complement strand
TCGGCCGGGAGGTGCTGGTAGGACCAGGAGAAAACAGCGCGGACCGCGGTGCGCGGGTCACCGTCGGCGTCGAGCAGCTCCAGCCGCCGCTGCTCATCAGCCAACTCATCGACCAGCGCGGCGAGGGGTGTGGTGGGGCGAATGGTGGCGAGTTCGGCGGCCACCCGCAACGCCAACGGCAACCGCGCGCACTGCCCGGCCAGAACGGCTGCCACGTCGGGTTCGGTCGCCATCCGCCCACCGATCAACGCCCCCAACAAGGCAACCGCATCCGCAAGGGGCAAGAGGTCCAGATTCAGGCGTCGGGCGCCGTGCCGAGCCACCAAGCCCACCAGCGAATCCCGGCTGGTCACCACCACCAAGGCCGACGGGGTGCCGGGCAGCAACGGGCGGACCTGCTCGGCCGAGGCCGCGTTGTCCAACACAACCAGTATCCGCCGCCCGTCCAACAGACTCCGGTACAACGCGGCCCGCTCATCCACCTCCAGCGGGATCTCCGCCCCGGCCACTCCCAGGGCGCGCAGGAAACCGGCCAGCGCATCGGACGCGGACAGTGGCTGGTCCGGGTCGTAGCCACGCAAGTTCACATACAACTGCCCGTCGGGGAACCCTGCTCGCACCCGATGCGCCCACCGCAGCGCCAGCGCGGTCTTCCCCACCCCCGCGGTACCCGACACTGCGGAGATCACTACCGCCGTCGACCTTCCACTCGCCGCATCTGTCGCATCGCTTTGGGCAGGGGTGGCGATCAGGAGGCGGTCGAGCTCGGCCAGCGCGTCAGCCCGGCCGGTGAACACATCCACGTCCGCAGGCAGCTGCGCCGGCACCACGGGTTCAGCCGTCACTCGCACAGACCGGGTGACGGTGAGAGCAGCCAATGCCGGGTCACTGTTCAGGATTTGCTCATACAGCCGCTGCAACGACGGACCCGGATCAATACCCAGTTCCTCGACCAGCCGCAACCGCATCTGATAGAAATGGCTGAGCGCGTCGGCCTGGCGATTGCAGCGATACAGAGCCAGCATGAGCTGACCGACCAGGCGCTCGTCTAGCGGATACGCCTCGGCCCGGGTGGACAGTCCGGCCAGTAGCCACGCGTGCTGGCCACGATGCAGCTGCAGGTCGTTGCAGTCCAGCTCGACCGCGAGCCTTTCCCGCTCCAGAGTGTCGCGCAGGGCATTGAGCCACTCGGTGTCCAGGGCGGCGAAGGCCTCCCCCCGCCACAGCCCCAATGCCTGCTCGAACAGGCTCAGCGCCTGGTCCTCACTCTGCGCGGCGCGGGCACGGGTGACCAGGTCGCGAAAACGGTGCAGGTCCACAGCCATCGGGTCGACCTTCAGGACATACCCGCCGGGCTGCCGCAGGAGACTGACATCGCCGAGGGCGGCCAAGGCGTGCCGCAGCCGGGAGAGGTAGCTGTAGAGCGTGTCCCGAGCACGGGACGGCAGACGCTCCCCCCAGACGCGGTCAACAAGCTGGTCCACCGACACCGCGTGGTTGGCCTCCACCAGCAGAGTCACCAGGACACACCGCTGCTGGGCATGACCCAGGTCGACCAGTTGCCCGTTGACGTGTGCCTCGACATCGCCGAGAACCCGGAACTCCACCACCGTCTCGACCATCACCCCCTCAGGCCAGGAACATTCCAACAGTATGCCCAGGCTGACCAGCCGATTCAAGGTCCGCCCAAGATTCACCCACGGTCGAGTGAGCACAGTCGTCCCTACGGAGACCCGGCGGGGAGTCGGGGGCCTGCATGCCTGCGGGACGGCCGCGCTGAGGCGGGCGATCCGGTTGCGGTCCAACGCCCGCAACATCGATGAAGAAAAGCGGAGCGGCCCGACCGTTTCGCCCTTCGCAACGAAAGGAGAATTCTGTGGACGCGACATCCATTGCATCACGACTGGCCGGCAACAGCCTGCAGCAGCACCTGTACGCCGAGCCGACCGCGGTCGCCGAGAATTGCCGGCACGCAGGCTACAGCTGCTGGTGGGACAGTGACTGCTGCAACGAGACGGTGAGACTGATCTGCGAGTGGTGGACCTGCCGGCACGCCTGACAGGTAAGTCCGACTGAACGCTGATCGGACCGGGCGGATGGTGGCCGACGTAAGGTCACCATCCGCCAGGTCCCGGAGCTCACTTTTCTGTCATTAGGAATGTCTTGCCAATACCGACACACGTCGACAACTGTCACGCAATGGCGAGAGGACTCCTTCATGTTGATAACAGCGGCGCGGGACTCCCGGGCCTTTGTTGAGGCAGCCCGTGGCGCAGGTGGGATCTACAGCCTGGAGCGATGGCCGCAGGTTCGTGGCCGGATCCGGCCGAGCGTTGGTGCGCGGCAGGCAGAGGCCGCGGTCGCCCGGCTGCGGGTGGCGCAACGTCTGATGATGGGCTTTCTGGACCCAGTGGAGGACGCTCTCTTCCTCACTGCCGGCCTGCGTGGGATGGGCATCGTCGCGTCCTTCCACCTGGGAAGGGAATTGGCGCCGATGGCACCGCCGGCCGGGTTCTACGCCTGGGTTCAGTGCGGAGACGACGTGGTGAGCACCTCGTTGCCGGTCCGCGAGGAGTACCTCGAGGTCTACCGGTGCGCGGAAGGGTGAGTGACGGTGTTCAGCGTTGTCGAGACAACCGCGACGGGCGTGCATCGTACCGGTCCGGAACCCATGGCGTACTTTCCCCCCGGCGTCCGGATCGGACACTCCGCGTCATCGTTCGAGCTGGCGCGGGACCACCCCGGCACGCAGCCGGTCTACTACCGGGTCGGCCATGGCAGGCTCGAATGGGGAACTCATCTGGCGGACTACCTCGGCGGCGTCGTGGCACCCGGCCCTGACCCGGGTTGTCTGCTCGCCCTGATCCAGGGTGCCATCCCGGCGCCGGACAGCACGCCCGTGCCAGGCGTGCAACGGCTCTCGGTGGGGACGTCCGTCCGGGTGGACTCCACAGGAGTGACGGTCAGCTGGCGCCGGTCCACCCCGCAACGCGCTGTCGGCGGGCTCTCGCAGGTCGTGGCGGCGTCCTTGGGCTCGGTCGGGTCCGAGTTCGCGATCGCGTACAGCGGGGGATTGGCGTCGGCTTTCGTCGCGGCAAGTGCCATCCGCGCCGGCCGCCGACCGTTGCTGCTCCACGCAGACCTCGACCCAGTCTTCCACGCGAGGTCTTTGGCGACGGTACCCGGCCTCGAGATCCGGCGGAATCCGGTCGATCCGTTCGAGCTGCTGGACCACCATCCGATCACAGGGGACGAGATGCTCCCACCGTTGCCGGATATCGAGGTGCCACGGCGGATGCTCGCCCGGCTGGCTGCGGACAGCGGCGTCCCGATCGTCAGCGGTGGCCTTCTCACAACGTTGACCTCGGTGAAGCTCCCAGACGTCCAGGCCGGCCCACGGGGCTGGCGACTGCTCGGCTGCCAACCGTTCCACATCTCCGGCACCCTCCGGACCCTCGCCGAGGCACGAGAACTGCTCGGCAAGGGCGTCGTCTACTCACCGGACGCACCGCGGGACGAAGTGCGGCGAGCACCGGATGCCCAGCCGGTCGGAGCCTCGCCGCCACCCTCGCCAACCGGCGGTGCCAAGTTGCCCGGTCTGACCGCCAACGGCCGGCAGGCGCTGGAGACGGCGCACCGCGGTTCGATGGCACTCTGGCAGGAGCACCTGGAGTCGCTCAGTCCGGCCCTCGGCCGGTTGACCGCCGGCTTGGAGGAACACGGCGACGGCGCTGCCGTCCTGCCCGCCCTGGATCCGGCGGTGCTCGCCGCGGTCGGGGCGATGGCACCCGAACGGTTGGGACGCATCCGGCGGGGCATGTTGAGAACCCACCTTCCGCTGCGCCGCGCGGTGGCCGATCACGGAATCAACGGTGTCGACGAGTCCTCGTCGGGCTTCTGGCTCCGGCTCGCCGCGGCCGGCTACCTGCACCGCGAACGGGCAAAGATCATTGCCGAGCTCGAGCGCGGGTGCGCCCTTGCCGATCTCGGTCTGATCGAGCCAGCGGTGATCACGAGGGTGCTGCGTGACGGGCGCATGCTCGCCGAGCTCGCCCTTCCACTGCTGCGGATGGTGTGGATCGATCGATGGCTGCGAGGAAGGTCATGAGCACACACCTTTTCGGCAATGACAACAGCAATGGGGCAGGCGGCACCCGGCTGAGGCTGACGCCGGGTACGAGCGTGACGAAGCTCCCCTTTGGCGGCGCTGTGCTCGTCAACGCGACCACGCTGGCGATCACCGACTGCGGTGAGCGCGAGGCCGAGCTCCTTGAACTGCTGCTTGTGCACGGCGTGCCCGGACCCGGTGGGCCACCGGCCGTTCGTGATCTCGCCGACCAGCTGATCGGAGCCGGGTGGCTCGTGACCGAACCACCAGCAGAGAGGAACTGACCCGTGAATCCTCAGCTCATCGACCTGATCTCGACCTCGCTCACGCTGCTCACGGCGGCACTGGCCGGTCCGCTCGCCGTCGCTGGCAGCGCCAAGCTGGTGACCGCACCGGACCGCTTGGCCTGGCCGTTCGACACCGGCCTGCTGCGGGTGCCGTACGGGCCACGGCTGGTCGGCTCGGCCGAGCTGGCAGCCGCGCTTGCCATCGCCGTACTTCCGGTTCGAGCGGCGGCGCTGATCGCACTTGTGGCCTACGCAGCGCTGACTGTGGTGGCGTTGGTGACGAAGGGACAGAAGTGTGCGTGCTTTGGCGTGGCACGGTTGGCGAACGTCGGCCGGCTGCACGTCGGCGCGAACGCGGCGGCAGCAGTGCTCGCCGCCGTCCTCATCGTGACCGGCCCGGCCGAGACGAGTGTGCTGGCGCGGTCTATTGCGGGTCTGCTGGCCACACTGACGACGCTTGTCGTTCTACTTCTGCTCGACCGGCGCCGTCGCGACGCTCAGGAGGCGGCGCCCTGCGCGGAGCGGGTCAGCGGTGTGCAGCTGTACGTATCCGACAACTGCCCGGCATGCCGCTCGCTCAAGCATCTGCTGGTGTCGATGGAGCCGGCGCGGCGGGAAGCCATCAGGACCATCGTCGTCGGTTCCGACAAGGAGCTGCCGGAGTCCCTGTCGGGCCTGGGTGTGCCCTGTGCGCTACCACTCGACGCGACCGGGCAGGCCATCTGCGCTCCGGCGTCGGGTATCGGTGGTGTCAAGGCGCTGATCAATACCATCACCAGTACCACTCCGGTGGTGTCGCGTGGTGTCTGAGACGCTGCCGACCTGGCGACTGGACCGGGCGTGGCAGCACATCGATGTCGCAGCGGACGGCTCCGCATGGGCGGTGCTGACCGTGCCGATGTACCCCGGGGTTGCCGAGCACAATCCGGCCGTGGTGCGGTGGCGGAGCATGACGGTCGACCCTGATCTGGTCGGCCTGACACCCGGTCGGGCACGTCCCGCCGAGATCGTGATCGGCTATCACAAGTCCGGCGAGCAGTGGATACTTCCGGTGTCCGGTGTGCTGTCCAGCAAGCTGGCCTGGCACCCCTGGCTGCCACTCGTCGCGGGTATCGTCGTCCGGAATCAGCGTGCCTACCCATGGGTCGCGAACCATGCGGCACGGACCGTGACGGTCCTCGAGCATGTCCGGGTGGCCACCGGCTTCACCCTCCAGGGCGGCCGGTCACAGGCACCGCTCGGCTGGTGCGGGGACGAGAGCCTGGTTGTGCTGGTGCCCTCCCCCGAGTTGCGATCCTCTTCGACCAGACCGAATCGGAGGCCAAGCGTCTACGAAGCGACCGGACCCGGTTTCGTCTCCTTCGAGCCGGTGGTCCGCGAGCTCGTGGAGCTGGCAGCGGCTGCTCTGACGGTAGTCGATCTCGGCACCGGACAGCAGATCCCACTCGGACCACCGGCGCTCATCCGGAGCGTGGATCCTTCGCCGACAGGTCGATTCGTGTTGGTCGAGTACGCCGACCAGCACGGTCGCACCCCCGACGCCGACGGACTGTGCTGGACCGATACCGTGCTGGACACTGCACTGCCGGGCACCTCGACGCCGGTCGGCCGTGGTGGCCGATGGGCCGGCGGTGATGCCGACGTACTCACCTGGAGTCGTTCTACCGAGTCCGGCACAACGGTTCATTTCCTGGACCTCGCGGTCGAGGCGGCAGCCGAGCAGCGGCTTCTCACAGAGCACGAGCCGTCCGAGCCAGCCGGTTGCTGGCCGATCTGGGATCGCGGAGAGCCCGTACTGCTGAGCCACTGTGAACGAGCCCTCACGCTGAGCACCGCGAGCTCGTCGCGTGTCCTCGACCTACCCGCTGGACCGCTCCGCCTCGGCCGGCATCTGTCGGTGCCCGGCCTACGTGCCGGCCGGGTGGTGCTCGACTGCAGCGATGCCGCTGGCCGGCCCGGATTGGTCATCGTAGGTCTCGGCGACTCATACGCATCTGTCACCTGGGCGCCCGACGCGGAAGCCACAACGGTCCGGGGCACGTGGCCGGTAGACGACGGTCATAGCTCCGGACTGATGGTTCGGGCGGGCACCGGGCTTGTGAGGTACACCCTGACTGCGGACGGTCTCAAGTCGAGCCCGGCCGTCGCACTGGCGAGTACGGACGTCGCCTCCCGCGAGAGCACCTCGACCGGGCGCTCCGTCAGCATCGCCACCGGTTTCGGGCACGCCTGGCTCACCTGTCCGGCGACCGAGGGCCGAAGCGGTTCACCACCGCTCGTGCTGTGGCTGCGGGCGGCCGACCCCAGCGGTCCCGCTCCGTCCCCGTCTGCGCAGTCCGCTGACCCGGAGCGCCGTGGGCTCGGCGCGGGGCAGGCGCCAGCCGCGCTGACGGCCACGGGATGCCTGGTCGCGACGCTGGATCTGGCTCTGCACTGGCCCGGCGATGTGCACCTCGACATGCTGCACGCGCAGATCGTCGAGGCCGTTCGAGGCGCGTTGAGCTTCCTCGCGAACGAGTGCCGGGACGCCGTCGACGGCGTGGTGATCGCCGGGCACAGCTTCGGCGCGACACTCGCGCTCTACGCGCTGGCGCACGTCCCCGAGTTCGCCACGGCGATCGTGCACAGCGGCTGCTACAACCGCACGTTGACGCCCACCGGATTCCAGTACGAACGGCGGCCCTACTGGTCGGTGCCCGCGATCTACCACGCCTTCAGCGCACTGCACTTCGCCGACCGGCTCGACCGCCCGGTCCTGATCGTGCACGGCGTCGACGACGCGAACCCGGCCACGACCCCCGACCAGGCAGTCGCCCTGTACCAGGGAATCGTCGCGACCGGAGGCCACGCGCGCCTGCTGCTGCTGCCACACGAGGGACATACCTTCGGCTATCTCGAGACACAGCAGACACTCGTCGACGAACACCGCCGGTGGATCGATCTCCACACGCGCACCCTGCGGAGCTGTTGACATGCGGCGGTGGAAGAGCAGCTCTCCAGTCCACAATCGTGACGTTGCCCGGTGCATCGGCCTGGCCGTGCGCCTTGCCTGGCAGGCCGACCGTCGTTGCCTCGTACAACTACTCGGGGCGCAGCTCGCTACCGCGGTCGGACTCGTCGGGATCATCCTGCTGATGCGCCAGCTCGTCGGCGGAGCACTCACCGCAGGCAGCGCCGCGGGTGCGGAGACCAACGCCGGTCTGGTGATTCCAGGTATCATCACAATGATTGTTCTAGGTACCGTGAGCGGGATCCTGCGCGCCGTGAGCAACGCCCGCCAGCGGCTGCTCGCGGTGAAGATGGACCGCCGTATCGTGTCGATAGTGCTCCGGTCGGCGGTCCGCGCCGAGCTGTCGCGGTTCGAGGATCCCGCCTTCCACGACGGGTTGCAACGCGCTGTTTTCGCCGCGCGCAGCCAGCCGGTCGTCGTGGTGACGACCATGGTGGCGATGCTGCAGACGGTGCTCACGCTCGGAGCGGTGACCGCGGCCTTCTTGGTGATGGCGTGGTGGCTGTTGCCGTTCGCCGCACTCAGCGCGGTGCCGATCGTCAGGGCGGCACGCAACGAGCGCGACGCCGGCTACCGGCTGAATCACGAGCTCGCCGAGAACCGACGCATGAGGCAGTACCTCGAGCGTCTGCTGACCGGGCGGGACGAGGCCAAGGAGATGCGCGCGCTGAATCTCGGGGGACTGCTCTGGAGCCGGTGGCACGCGCAGTACCAGAACGAGGTCGACGGGACCGCAGCGACGAGCCGGACGCACCTGCGCCACAAGATCGCCGCCCGGCTCACCGGTGACGTGCTGACCATCGCGGTCATCGGTGGTTTGGGCTGGTTGCTCGTGGCAGGAGCGATCACCGTACCGACCGCTCTGGCCGCGCTGACCGGCCTGTGGCTGCTGTCCACCCGCCTGCAGATGGTCGGTGCGCTGCTGAACAACGTGGGCGAATCCATCCTCTATCTCACGGATCTGCGGGCCTTCGTCGATGAGGACGCCGCGCCACCACAGCTCGCCACCCGGCCGGGGCGCTTCTCGGGCCTCCATGCCGAAGGAATCAGCTTCCGTTACCCAGGATCGGCCAGGCAGGTCCTCACCGACGCGACGATCAGTCTCGGGGCCGGAGAGCTGATTGCGCTCGTCGGTGCAAACGGCTCGGGCAAGACCACGCTGGCGAAGATTCTCGCCGGTCTCTACGAGGCGGACACCGGCGTGCTACTGCATGGCGACGAGGTCGTCGAGCCGGGCACGCTCCGTGATCAGACTGCCGTGGTGTTCCAGGACTTCATTCGCTACAAGCTGCCTGCGATCGACAGCATCAGCTTTGGACGACCTGATGAGCCCGCGTCCATGCAGCGTGCAGTCGCCGCCGCTGGCCTGGCTGGCGCCGACGAGTTCCTGGCCGGACTGCCCGACGGTTACGAAACGGTGCTCAGTAAGGAGTTCACCGGCGGTACCGATCTCTCACTTGGGCAGTGGCAACGGCTGGCGCTCGCGCGGGCCTTCTATCGTGACTCGTCCTTCGTGATTCTGGACGAGCCCACCGCGTCACTCGATCCGCAGGCGGAGGCGGAGCTGTTCGCTCGGTTGCGGGCGCTGTTCGCGGGCCGCACGGTGCTGCTGATCACCCACCGCTTCTCGAGCGTACGCAGCGCTGACCGGATCTATGTGTTGGATGACGGCCGGGTGGTCGAAACCGGCACTCACGAGTCCCTGATGTCGGCTGGCGAGACGTACGCGAGGCTCTACCGGCTTCAGGCGGACGCCTATCAGGAGATCCGCTGAGACGGTTCGGCGCCTCGTCGAGCCGGGTACTCTGGTCAGGTGGCGGACTGGGTGTTCTCGATCGTGTCCTCGTAGTCACGCGCATGCCTGCGTGTGCGGCGGGCAAGGCCAGCCAGGCAGGCGGCGAGCAGGGCAGCAGCGATCACCACGAGCGCTCCTGTCGTGATTCGCGCGCCGAGTTGCTGGTAGGACGTCCGCGCCACGACGCCGACCCCTGCGCAAGTTGTCGCCCACGTCAAGGAGCCGAGCGCGGACCACAACAGGAACCGCCGGTATCCGAGACCGAGCGTCCCGGCCACCAATGGCATGAGTTCGTGCGCGACCGGGGCGAAGTGAGCGATTGCCACTGCTACGGCCCCGCGCCGGTCGGTCAGCTGCTCGGCTGCGCGCCAGCGCCGCTCGCCCACCCACCGGCCCAGGCGGCTACGTCGTAGCCGCCCACCGAACAGCTGGCCCACCCCGTACATCATAGACTCACCGGCCAGCTGCGCCGTGACGACCGTCAGCACCACTAGCACGAATGCGAACGAGTCCTGCACGGTGGCACCGGCGAACATCACGACGACGTCGGCCGGCATCACCAGCCCGACCAGCGCAGCGGTCTCGACGAAGAAGTATGCCCAGATGACGATGAGCAGATCTCGGGCATTGAGATCGGAGAGCCATTCCAATTCCAGCACTTGCGTCAACGCCCCCTTCACGTGCGTGGCGCTGAAGCGGGGCTGACCCTATCCTGCGTTACGCAACAGTTTGTCTGCGGCGATCACGTCGACCAGCCCGTAGCCGCGTGCCTCCTCGGCCGTCAGGATCCGGCCCGCACGCATGTCGGCGGCCACGGCATCGACGGAGCGACAGCATGCCCCGGCGATGCGCTCCTGGAGGAGATGCAGTCGACGCCGGTGGTCCTCGACATGAGCGGCCCCGCCGTGCGCTGGTCGGCCAGGATCGCCACCGCCGCTCCGGCGAGTTCGCCCAGGCACGTCGCATGGAGCGGCACGCCCATCAGATCGATGGTGTCGAGGAGGACGGAGGGCAGTGTCGAGGCCGGCGTCGATGTCGCACAGCCGCAGCTCATGGGGACTCCTCGTGCGCTCGGACCTGCCAGTCGAACGTCCGGCCGAGCGCGGCGGCGTACCGCTCCAGCGTGGACAGCCGGGCGTCGACGTCACCCCGCTCCAGCCGCGCCACTGCGGACTGGGAGGTGCCCATCCGGGCGGCGATCTCGGTCTGGCTGAGACTGCTCTCCTGGCGCGCCGTGAACAGCTCGCCCAGCAGCGCCCGGCGGCGATCGAGCATGCCCTGCAGCCCGGGGAAGGACGTGCGGCGTGGCGGGGCCATACCGGAGAAGATATCTCTTCAGCGCTATGGGCACAACCGTTCCTGCGCGACGAGGTCACCCGGCTGCAGCTGCGCGCGGCTCATGGGCGAGCCCATCCGCGCCTGCTCGCGGCTGGAGTGCGGCAGATCGACACCCGCCTGCCGGTAGGCCCACGTCATCAACCCGGGAGCCGTGGTCCGGGTGGCCGAGCACGAGCGGCTCGCCGACGTGATCGCCTCGTGGTTGTCCAAGGTCGACGGCGTACTGCGCACCGACACCCACATCGCGTCCCGCTCCTACTCCAGGCGCGACACCGAGGCCACCTTCTCCCTCGGCCTCGACGAGGGGGGCTGACGTCCGCACACCGGTGGCGAGGGCGCTCAGGTTGCGGCG
>Ga0136627_1001036_pt1 | contig 10899 bp, 10 predicted proteins | sample AntDrymUQ4892206_2_FD_104652 | JGI IMG/M metagenome (GOLD analysis project Ga0136627, IMG submission 104652) | Polar desert sand microbial communities from Dry Valleys, Antarctica - metaG UQ489 (22.06) | ecosystem: Environmental > Terrestrial > Soil > Desert | place: Antarctica: Dry Valley... | reverse complement strand
CGGCGTCTCGATCATGGTGCCGATCTGCACGTCGACAGGCTCCTGGACTCCCCGTGTGGCCTCGGCGATGGCGTCGACGGCCCACCCACGCGCCAGGCCCATCTCCTCTCGCGTGACGGTGAGCGGGATCATCACCTCCACGATGGGCTTGCCGCCCACCTTCGCCCGCTCGGCGGCAGCCTCCATGAGCGCCCGCACCTGCATGGCATACAGCCCCGGCTTGAGCACGCCGAGACGCACCCCACGGGTGCCGAGCATGGGGTTGAACTCGTGCCACGTCTCTGCGGCACGGAACAGGGCCCGCTCCTCGTCCGTCAGACCCTGCGTGGCGGCCTTGATGGCCAGCTCCTCGGTGCGGGGAAGGAACTCGTGCAGCGGCGGGTCGAGCAGGCGCACGGTGACCGGGAGTCCGTCCATGGCTTCGAGGATCTCCACGAAGTCGGTCTTCTGTGCCTCCCGCAGCCGCTCGAGGGCGGCCTCCTCTTCCGCGGGCGTCTCGGCCAGGATCATCTGGCGAACGATGGGGAGGCGATCCTCGCCCAGGAACATGTGCTCGGTGCGGCACAGGCCGATGCCCTCGGCGCCGAAGTCCAATGCCTTCTTGGCGTCGGGGCCGGTATCGGCGTTGGCCCGAACCGCCAGTCTTCCCTGGCGGACCTCGTCGGCCCACACCAGCACCTCGAAGAACTCGGGCGGGGGCTGGGCGATGGTGAGCTCAACCTCGCCCACCACGATCTGGCCGGTGGAGCCGTCGATGGCGAGGGTGTCGCCTTCGTTGATGGTCACGCCGCCGGCGGTGAACGACTTGCCCGTGATGCGTACGCTCTCCGCTCCCACCACCGCCGGCTTCCCCCAGCCGCGGGCAACCACCGCGGCGTGGCTGACCAGACCGCCACGGGCGGTGAGAATGCCCTGGGCCACGATCATGCCGTGCACGTCCTCGGGCGAGGTCTCGCTGCGGACGAGGATGACGGGCTCACCTCGGCCGGCTGCATCCGCGGCCTCATCGGCGGTGAAGTACGCATGGCCCACGGCGCCCCCGGGTGACGCCCCCAGACCCTTGCCGATCACCGTGGCGTTGCTCGTGGTGAGCTGCGGGTGAAGCACCTGGTCGAGGTGTTCCGCCGTGACGCGCTGCAAGGCCTCGGCCTTGGACAGCTTGATCTCGGGCTCCTTGGTCATGTCCACGGCCATCTTCAAGGCGGCGGCGCCGGTGCGCTTGCCCACGCGGGTCTGCAGCATCCACAACTTGCCCTGGTCGATGGTGAACTCGGTGTCGCACATGTCCCGGTAGTGGTGCTCGAGCCGCCCGAAGATGGCATGGAGCTCCTTGTCCACCTCGGGGAAGTGGCCCGCGAGCGACGCCAGGGGCTCGGTGTTCCTGATCCCGGCCACCACGTCCTCGCCCTGGGCGTTGACCAGGAAGTCCCCGTAGGAGCCCGTGGCGCCGGTGGCCGGGTCGCGCGTGAAGCCGACGCCGGTGCCGGAATTGTCGTCACGGTTGCCGAACACCATGGCCTGGACGTTCACCGCCGTCCCCAGCTCGTGGGCGATGCGCTCGCGGACCCGGTAGGCGATGGCCCGGGGACCGTTCCACGACCGGAACACGGCTTCCACGGCTCCCTGTAGCTGCTCGTAGGGATCCTGAGGGAACGGGAGGCCCGTATGGTGGGCGACAACGTCCTGGTAGTCCAACGCCAGCCGGCGCAGCGTGTCCGGTGACACGTGTGAGTCGGCGCTGACCTGGTCCCGCTCCTTGGCCGAGTCGAGGAGGCGGTCGAACTCATCGCCCTCGACGCCCAGCACGATGCGGCCGTACATCTGGATGAACCGCCGGTAGGAGTCGTAGGCGAAGCGCTCGTCGCTGGTCTGCTTGGCCAGCCCCTCTACCGACTCGTCGTTGAGGCCCAGGTTCAAGACCGTGTCCATCATCCCCGGCATGGAGAACTTGGCGCCCGAGCGAACGCTCACGAGAAGGGGATCGGCGGCGGCGCCCAGTCCCTTGCCCATGGCCTTCTCCAGTTGCTTCACCTGCTCGGTCACCTCGTCGGTCAGACCCTCGGGCCATCCCGACTGCATGTAGTCCCTGCACGCGTCGGTGGAGATGGTGAAACCGGGGGGCACCGGCAGCTCCAGCACCGAGGTCATCTCGGCCAGGTTGGCACCCTTGCCCCCGAGCAGATCCTTGAGGCTCATGGGGGGCTTCTTGTGCTTGTGATCGAAGGAGAAGACGTACGACATGACCGACCAGCCTAGGTGAAGCGGGTGTGCCCGCTCAGGGGCCGAGTCGGCTCACGAGCTCCTGGACGAGGTCGTCGATCGGCACCCTCACCTGCTCCAGGGTGTCGCGCTCGCGTATGGTGACGGCGCGGTCGTCGAGCGAGTCGAAGTCGACGGTGACGCAGTAGGGAGTCCCCACCTCGTCCTGGCGGCGGTACCGCTTGCCGATGGACTGGGTCTCGTCGTAGTCGCACTGGAAGTGGGGCTGGAGCAGTCCGAGAACCTCGCGGGCCGTCGGACTGAGGGTGTCCTTCTTCGACAGCGGCAACACCGCCACCTTGCTCGGAGCCAGCCGGTGGTGCAGGCGGAGCATGGTGCGGGCTTCTCCCCCGACCTCGTCCTCGCTGTAGGCGGCGAGCAGGAAGGCCATCATGCTGCGGGCGGCGCCGGCGGCCGGCTCCACCACGTGAGGAACGTAGCGCTCTCCGCTGGCCTGGTCGAAGTACTCGAGGCGTTCGCCCGAGTGCTCGGCGTGCTGCACCAGGTCGAAGTCGGTTCGCTGGGCGATGCCCTCCAGCTCACCCCAACCCCAGGGGAAGCGGAACTCGATGTCGGCCGTGCCCGTGGAGTAGTGGCTGAGCTCGTCGGGGTCGTGGTGGCGGAGACGAAGCAAGTCGGCCGGGATGCCGAGGTCGGTGTACCAGCGCATGCGCTCCTCGCACCAGTACTCGAACCACCGCGGCCCCTCGCCGGGCGGCACGAAGTACTCCATCTCCATCTGCTCGAACTCCCGAGTCCGGAACACGAAGTTGCCGGGCGTGATCTCGTTCCGGAACGACTTCCCGACCTGGGCGATCCCGAAGGGAGGCTTCTTGCGCGTCGTCTGGAGGGCGTTCACGAAGTTGACGAAGATTCCCTGCGCCGTCTCCGGTCGCAGGTAGGCCTCGGCGGCATCGTCCTCGACCGGGCCCACGAAGGTCTTGAACATCATGTTGAACGGGCGGGCCTCGGTGAGGTCATGAGAGCCGCAGTTGGGGCAGGCCCCCTCCTCGATGTGGTCGGCCCGCCACCGCTCCTTGCAGCTCCGGCAGTCCACCAGGGGATCGCTGAAGTTGGCCAGGTGTCCCGACGCCTCCCACACCTTCGGACTCATCAGGATCGACGAGTCCAGCCCCACCACGTCGTCACGGAGCTGCACCATGGAGCGCCACCACGCGTCCTTGACGTTCCGGAGCAGCAGGACGCCCAAGGGGCCGTAGTCGTAGGTGGACCGGAAGCCGCCGTAGATCTCGCTCGAAGGAAAGACGAGACCCCGGCGCTTGCACAGGTTGACGACCTTTTCCATCAGGTCGGGACCGGGCTCGAAACCGCGTTGGGGCACGAGCTGGAGACTAGGCGCCGTCCAGGATCCCGACTGAGCGCAGGCGGCGCTCCAGGTGGTGCTCCACCGAGCGGGTGGCCAGCTGCTCCACTTCACGGGTGGCCGGACTTGCGGGCTCCCCCAGCACGCTTGCCAGGTCGCCGCCCAGAATGCGCCGGAGGAGATGGAGGGCGGCAGGGCTGATGGGCACGCCCCGCCGGCACGACCGGCACAGCACCCCACCCTCGGTGTGGTCGAACGCCTCCAGCGATTCCTCGGTGCCACACGAAGCGCACTGCTCGAGCAATGGATGGGCGCCTTCGAGGGACAGCAGCTTCCAGAAGAAGGCGGCCAGCACCAGCTCGGCATCGTGGGCGGCGAGAGCCCGGAGGGCGCCCAGGAGCATCTGGTACAGGCGAGGGCTCGGCTCGCGCTCCTGGGACACCTGGTCCACCGCTTCGAGCATGGACGTGGCCCGGCCCACCCGGTGGAGATCCTCACGGATGGCGCGGAAGTGGTCGAGGGTCTCGGCCTGGGTGACGATGTCCAGCTCCCGTCCTTCGTAGAGCAGGAGGCTCACGTGGGTGAGCGGCTCCAGGCGGGCCCCGAAGCGGCTCTTGGTCTTGCGCACGCCCTTGGCCACGGCCCGCACCTTGCCGTGCCCCTGGGTGACAAAGGTGATGATGCGATCGGCCTCTCCCAGCCGGAGCGTGCGGAGGACGATCCCCTGCTCGCGGTAGAGGCTCAAGAGCGGTTCACTGGTCAACGCCTCCGAAGCGACGATCCCGGCTCTGGAACTCCCGAACGGCCTCGAAGAGATTCTCTCGTCGGAAGTCGGGCCAGAGCACGTCGGTGAAGACCAGCTCGCTGTAGGCCAGCTCCCAGAGCAGGAAGTTGGAGATGCGGAACTCGCCCGAGGTGCGTATGACCAGGTCGGGGTCGGGCATGTCCGGCAGGTACAGGTGCGAGCGGATGGCCTTCTCGTCCACCTTCTCGGGCCGGATCCCTTCGGCCACCAGGCTCCGCACGGCGTCCACGATCTCGGCGCGGCCTCCGTAGTTGAAGGCGATGTTGAGGGTCATGGCCCGGTTGCCGTCCGTGCGCTCCAGCGCCTCGTCCATGCTGCGAATCAGGCGCTTGGGCACCCGCCAGTCCCGCCTGCCAGTGAATCGGACACGGACACCTCGCTCGTCGAGCTCGGCCAACCGGCGGGCGATGATGGACTGGTTGACCCCGAGCAGGTAACGAACCTCTTCGGCGGGGCGCTTCCAGTTCTCCGTGGAGAAGGCGTACACGGTGAACCAACCGATGCCGAGCTCCAGAGCCCCTTCCACCACGTCGAAGAGCGCTTCCTCGCCGGCGTCATGTCCCTCGCTGCGAGGCAGGCCGCGTTTGCGGGCCCAGCGGCCGTTGCCGTCCATCACGCACCCGACGTGGACCGGCACTCGAAGGGGGTCGATGCCGTCCAGCTCCACACAGCGACGGTACCTCGCGTGGTCGTCGCGTTGGCGTTCCGGCCGTGAAGGTTCGCCGGAGATCCTGTGGAGGCAGTCACCACGGAGCCAAGAGCAAGACTGACGGGACTGGACCAGGCGTGGCTACCATGTCCGCCGTGCAACTGCGAGAGGCTCTGACCTCCAAGGACACCGGGCCCAACAAGCAGCTGCTGGCACTACTGGCCGTGGCTATCGTGCTGCTGGGAGTGCTTGGCTACGCGGGGTCACCGTTCAAGGCCGCTGGGGGGCTCAAGTGCAACGGCGCGCTGTTGGGATCGAAGCCCAAGGAGAAAGCGGTCACCGGTCTGCTCGTCGGCCGGGAGAAGCCGTTGTGCAAGGCGAGGGGGAACAGCCGCCTGATCGTCGCCGGGATAGCGACGGTCATCTCGCTGGTCCTCGGCCTCAGCGCTGTCCTTCTGCCGATGGGGCCCCTGGAAGAGTTCTTCCTCCGCCGAGAGTAACGACGCCTCCTGCCGCAGAGGCCGGTTGCCCTAGTAGCCCAGTCGCTCCAAGGCCTTGGGATGGCGCTGCCAGTCCTTGTCCACCTTCACGAACAGCTCCAGGTAGGCGCCCGGCGCCAGTTGCCGGCGTACCTGTGTGCCGACCTCCTTCAGGACCTCGCCTCCCCGCCCGATGACGATACCCTTCTGCGAGTCCCGCTCCACGAGGATCTCACAGCGGATTCGGGGCCACTCCCACTCGGTGACCCGACAGGCGATGGAGTGCGGCACCTCCTCCCTCGTCACGGCAAGGAGTTGCTCGCGCACCAGCTCGGCCACCCAGAAGGCCTCGGGAACGTCGGTCACCACGTCGTCGGGGTAGAACTTCGGGCCTTCGGGGAGCCGCTCGACGAGCGCATCCACCAGGACCTCGACCCCCTCGCCGGTCTTGGCCGAGACCGGGAAGTAGTCGGCCCGCTCGAGCTCGGCCGCCGCCGTGAGCTGGGACAGGACCTGGTGCCGGGAGGCGGCATCGAGCTTGTTCACCACCACGAGTGCGTCCTCCGGCACCCGGTCGGCGACGAAGCGATCACCCCGTCCGAGCGGGGCTGTGGCGTCGAGGACCAGGAGCACCACGTCCACGCCCTCGGCAGCCTCCACGGCGGTGTCGTTGAGCCGCTCGCCGAGCAAGGTCTTGGGCTTGTGGATGCCAGGGGTGTCCACGAACACGACCTGGGCGTCGTCGCGGTTGAGGATCCCCCGAACCTGAGCCCGAGTGGTCTGGACCTTGTCGGAGACGATGGACACCTTGGCCCCGAGTATGCGATTGACCAGCGTGGACTTGCCCACGTTGGGACGGCCCAGGACGCTGACGAAACCGGTCCTCACTCGGCGGCCGCTTGCCTCTCGGCCTCCCGGGCGATGTCGGCCTCCGTGGCAGGCAGCTTGGCGATCCGCACCCTGCCGATCCGGCGCCGCTGCACCCGCTCGGCGGTGAGCCGGTGCCCGTCTGCATCCACTTCCTCTCCCTCGCTCGGGACATGGCCCATGAGGTTGAACACCAGCCCGGCGACGGTATCCCATTCACCGGTGGGCAGCTCCGCCTTGAGCAGGTGGTTGAGCTCGTCGATGGGCATGCGGCCGTCCACCCGGAAGTCACCGTTGGCCAGCGGCTCGATGATCTTCTCCTCCACGTCGAACTCGTCGATGATCTCGCCCACCAGCTCCTCGATGAGGTCCTCGAGGGTCACCAGACCTGCCGTGCCGCCGTACTCGTCGACCACCACGGCCATGTGGTACTTCTCCAGCTGCATCTCCTTGAGCAGATCGTTGGCCCGCTTGGTCTCAGGCACGAAGTGCGCCTCACGGGCGAGCTTGCGGATCTCCTGATCCGCGCTGCCCTCTCGCTCAGCCCTCATGAGGTCCTTGGTGAAGAGGACGCCGGCGATGTCGTCGATGCCGTCGTCATAGACGGGAAAGCGCGAGTGACCGACGGACATGGCCCGCTCCATGGCGTCGCTCACCTTCTCGTCGGCCTCCACGGCGATCATGTCGGTGCGGGGGACCATGACCTCCCGGACCACAGTGTCCCCGAAGCGGATGATGGAGTGGATGAGCGCTCGCTCCTCGCGCTCGATCACGTCCTCGTCGGCCGCCGTGTCGGCCATGGCCAGAAGCTCCTCCTCGGACACGAAGGGGCCTTCCTTGATGCCCTTCCCGGGGATGATGACGTTGGCCAGCCCGATCAGGGCGCGTGCCACCAGACGGATGGGCAGGAAGTTGGCAATGGCGTGGATGGTGGGAGCGACGAAGAGGGCGGCTCGCTCGGGATGCTGGACTGCCCAGGTCTTGGGCACAACCTCGGCCAGGACGAAGATGGCAACCACATCGAAGACGATGGCCACCAACACGCCGAGGGCGCCGAAGCGGGCTTCGGTCAGCGTGGTCACCAGCGACGCCAGCACCATGTGACAAACCAGGACGAGCAGGAGGACCGGATTGAGGAACCGCTCGGGGTGCTCCACCAGGCGGGTGAGCCGGCGGGAGCCGCGTTTGCCCTCCTCTTCCAGCGAGATGGCCTTGACCCGGTTGACCCGGGTGAGACTCGTCTCCGAGAGAGCGAAGAAGGCAGCCATGACCAGCAGCACCACGATGGCCACCACCATGAGCGTGTCGGTGCCGGTCATGGTCTCGCTCGAACAGGGGCTGCGTGGAACCGGTCGAGCAATTCCCGCTCCCTCCGCTGCATGAGCGGGGCCTCGAGCGGATCCTCGTGGTCCATGCCCATGAGATGCAGGATCCCGTGGACCACGAGCAGGGCCAGCTCGTCCTCGTAGGCGCCGGCATGACCGGCGGCGTTGCGCTCGGCCACCGTCGGGCAGATCACCACGTCGCCGAGCATGGTGGGCATTCCGCTCCCGGGGTCTCGGTCGTCCATGGGAAAGGCGAGCACATCGGTGGGGCCCTCCTCGCCGGCAAAGCGCCGGTTGAGATCGGCCATGGTTGCCTCGTCCACGAACGCCATCGACAGCTCGCCGCCGTCGCCCACGCCCTCGACATCGAGCACGCTCCCGGCCAGGCTGACCCAACGCTGCGTGTCGACGGGTCGGCGATCCTGCTCGTCGGTGACTAGTACCGACGCCATTAGCTCCCACCCTCCTGGCGGGGCTGGCCGGCCACGCGCTCATAGGCGGAGACGATGTCCTGCACGATCTTGTGACGAACCACGTCCCGGGCGCCGAGGCGCACGAACGTGAGGCCCTCTATCCCGCCCAGGACCTCCTCCAGCCCGAAGAGTCCGGACTTGCCCACGGCCAGGTCGATCTGGGTGACGTCGCCGGTCACCACGGCCTTGGATCCGAACCCGATACGCGTGAGGAACATCTTCATCTGCTCGGCGCTGGTGTTCTGGGCCTCGTCGAGGATGATGAAGCTGTTGTTGAGAGTGCGGCCGCGCATGAAGGCCAGCGGGGCGACCTCGATGGCTCCCCGCTCCATGAGCCGGGGCATGGCGTCGGTGCCGAGCATGTCGAACAAGGCGTCATAGAGGGGACGCAGGTACGGATCGACCTTCTCCATGAGCGTGCCGGGAAGGAACCCGAGGCGCTCCCCTGCCTCCACCGCCGGGCGGGTGAGGATGATGCGCTCCACCTGCTTGGCCTGGAGCGCCTGCAGCGCGAGGGCCACGGCCAGGTACGACTTGCCCGTACCGGCCGGCCCGATGCCAAAGGTGATCACACTGCCGGCGATGGCGTCGACGTAGCGCTTCTGGCCTGCCGTCTTGGGACGCACGCTGCGGCCGCGGGACGAGCGCAGCACCTCGGCGGTGAGCACCTCCGACGGGCGCTCGTCCGCCTTCACCATGTCGATGGTGCGGCCCACATTGGTGGCGTCGAGGGCGTGCCCTCGCTCGAGCAGGAGCACGAGCTCGTTGAACAGCTTGCCCACCTTCTCGGCCTCGTCACCGTCGATGCTGATCTCGTTGCCACGGGCGTGAATAGTGGTGCCACTGAAGGACTTCTCGACCAGACGGAGCAACTCGTCGCGTTGGCCGACGAGCCCGACCATGAGGTGATTGCCCGGAACGAATATCTTCACTTGAGTGGGTGACAATGGCGTTTGGTTGGCCTTCGCTGGAAAGCGTAGTGAGCGTGGGCGGTCCGGCTGTACGTTTCGGGATCAGCCGGGCGGCCAGGTCATCCGGCGGCCGCCCATGACGTGCATATGCAGGTGCCCAACGCTGTTGAGGGCGTCCTCGCCCACGTTCATCACCAGGCGGTAGCCCCCTTCCCGGACGCCCTCCCGGCGGGCCACCTCCTGGGCGGTGGTGAACATCTCGGCCAGGACACCGCCATGCTCGGCGCCCACTTCGGCGGCGTCGGCGAGGTGGTCGCGGGGGACGACGAGCACGTGGACGGGAGCGGCAGGATTGATGTCGCGAAAGGCGTAGGTGTGCTCGGTGGACAGAACTTCGTCGGCGGCGGCGTCGCCGGACACCACCTTGCAGAACAGGCAGTCCGTCACGGCCCCGAAACCCTAGTGTCGGTCCAAGTGGAGGACATGCCGGCGGAGGACGTGGACGCCTTCCTCGACGACCTGGCTCGCTGGACCGCCGACACCAGGACCGACGAAGCCGCCCGCTCCCGGACGCGGGAGCGGTGGCTGCGCCAGCAGGCCACCGAGGCCGCCCGCTTCACTGGCGTCGCCCTCGACCTGGCCGAACGGGGCGTGGCCGTGGCCGTGGGCACCACGACAGCAAGAACGCTCCACGGCCACATAGTCGCCGTGGCTCGCGACTTCCTCGTGCTCCGCCACGACAGTGGCACCTCCACGTTCCTGGCCCTTGATGCCGTCGCCACCATTCGACCCGAGGCCGGGCACCGGGCCGGTGACGCGGCCTCGGACCGCACCAGCCCGGTCGACACCGTGCTCGCCGACGTGTTCGCTGCCCTCGCCGCCGACCGGCCCCGCGTGCGCGTGGTGGTGGAGGGCGGGGGCGAAGTTTTGGCCGGTGAGCTGCGCGCTGCCAGCGGTGATGTAGTCACGCTGCGTCTGGACAGCGAAGCGGCGGCGACCATCTATCTCCAGTTGGCCTCGGTGCGCGAGCTCACGCTGCTCGACTGACTGCGAGCGTCGTTTGCCGCTCAGGTTGCGCTCTGCTGCTCGTTCCTGGGCTCTGGGTAGAGGTGCTCCAGAGACCCAGGAGAAATGCGGGCGGCCTCGATGAAGCCGTCGACGTCGGCCTCCTTGATGCGGATCACCCGACCGAACTTGTACGCCGCCAGCTGGCCTTCGTCGATGAATCGGTAAAGGGTGCGCAGGGTGACGCCGAGCCGCTCGGAAGCCGTCCGCGTGCTCATCCACCGGATGGTCTCGGACATTGCTGGATTGTACATCTCATGCCCTCTCGTGTGCGCGATTGCACCATTGGCATGCATCGCAGTTCAGCGCACGATCAAGCGGTCGCAACCGTCCTCGCCGTGACGCACCTCTGGCTGTCCGTCGGCCAGCTGTTCACCTCGAGACGCCGCCGGCAGAGCCTCACCTTCCTCCGCCCAGGCGTCGAAGAGGAACACCTCACCGCCGGGTCGGTACAGAGCGGGTGTATCCCGGCCATCGCAGTCCCAATCCCCGATGAGCACCCTGTCTCCCCCCTGGCCCAGTTGGTACCGCTCGCCCTCCGCCTCGAGCACATTCCCCGAGACGGTCACGGCCGACAGGCAGCCGTCCCCGTCGAGATCGGCCTGCATGGCCGACGTCACCGGTGGGCATGTCTGCGGCCGCGGGCGTGGGGGCCCATCGGCAAGACGAGGGACGAGGGTCAGCGCGCTTGCCGCCGTGCCCGCAGCCACGACCACGGCGGCGGCTCCCACGATCACTGCGT
>Ga0136627_1001034_pt1 | contig 10903 bp, 8 predicted proteins | sample AntDrymUQ4892206_2_FD_104652 | JGI IMG/M metagenome (GOLD analysis project Ga0136627, IMG submission 104652) | Polar desert sand microbial communities from Dry Valleys, Antarctica - metaG UQ489 (22.06) | ecosystem: Environmental > Terrestrial > Soil > Desert | place: Antarctica: Dry Valley... | reverse complement strand
GCCGCCGCCATGCCCACGATGCCGGCCACGTTGTGGGTGCCGCTGCGGCGATCACGCTCCTGGCCGCCGCCGTGGATGATGGGGCCCACCTCGGTGCCGGCGCGCACCACCAGCGCACCCACGCCCTTGGGGCCGCCGAACTTGTGGGCACTGATCGCCACCAGATCGGCCGGCGACGCCATCGTGGCCACGTCGAGCCACAGGAACGCCTGCACGGCGTCGGTGTGGAGCGCGGCGGAGGGAGACTTTTCCCGAACGAGTGCGGCGACCTCCTTCAGCGGCTCGATGACGCCCACCTCGTTGTTGGCCAGCATCACCGACAGCACCGATACCTCGTCGTGGAGGGCATCGCCGAGACGCTCGAGGTCCACCACTCCGTCGGGGCCGACAGCCACCACCGTCCCATCCAGCATTTCGGTGGTGTGGAGCACGGCGTGGTGCTCGACGGCGGTGCACATGACGATCCCACCCCGCCGGGCCCGTACGCCCGAGAGCGCCAGGTTGTCGGCCTCGGTACCGCCGGCGGTGAACACCACCTCACCCGGCTCGCACCCGAGACACTCGGCCGCGGTGTCGCGAGCCTCGTCGACCGCCAGGCGTGCCACTCGCGAGATCCGATGGGTGCCGGACGGGTTGCCGTAGTGCTCCGTGAGGTAGGGCAGCATGGCCTCCAGCGCCTCGGGGCGGAGTGGTGTGGAGGCAGCGTGATCGAGGTAAGCGGGCATCTTGGGGCCCAGGCTAGAAGACCGAAATGCGCAGACCGGCCACGATCCGTAACATGCACCCCATGAGATGGTGGTACGAACAGAACGGTCAGACCAAGGGCCCAGTGGAAGACGGCGAGTTGCGCGGTCTCGTCGAGCAGGGCACCCTCAACAGCAACAGCCGGGTCATCCAGGAAGGTGCCTCGGACTGGACCACGGTGGAGCGGGAGGCCTCGAACATCGGCATCAGCTCCGGCGCCGAGAGCGGCCCTGCGGCGGCACCCACCTCGGGCTATGTCCCGAGGTACACGAGTGCCCCCACGGCCGGGCCTCCCGAGGCTCAGCAGCCCCAGGGTGGCTATGGACAACAGCAGGGCGGCTACGGCCAGCAGCCCCAGGGCGGGTACGGTCAGCCGCCATCCGGCGCAGGCGGGGCCCAGCCCCAGGGGCCCTACGGCCCCCCCGCTCAGGGCGCCTACGCCGGAACAGTGTCGGACAAGGAGTGGCTCACGACGCTGCTCCTTTCGATCTTCCTCGGCGGCTTGGGCGTGGACCGCTTCTACCTGGGCTACACGGGCCTCGGTTTCGCCAAGCTCTTCACCCTGGGCGGATGTGGTGTCTGGTCGATCATCGACATCATCTCCATTGCCCAGAACAAGATGACCGACTCCGACGGGCGGCCTCTCAAGAAGGATTGAGGACCCAAGACCTGGTCGGGCTCTCCACACCGAAGGCCCGGCTGGTCGTCCTGCCTGTCGGTCTGGGGATCCTCGGGGTCGTCGGGCCCGAACGGCTCTCCCGCACGCCGTCGCTCTGCGTCATCCGACGGGTCTTCGGCGCCTGCCCAACGTGTGGGGTCACCCGGGCCATGGCCGCCCTCGTGCGCGGTGATCTCCGGCCCCGGCGTCGGCGCGGCCTAGGGGCGATCGTTCTCGTCACCTTCGGGTGCGTTCTGGTCTCCGACGTGCGCCGGCTTGCCTCTCGTGGCGGTGGCGGTGGCGGTCAAGGCGCTCCCGTCAGCGTGAGCATTCTGATCGACGCCCCACCCTCGGAGGTGTGGGCCGACCTACGGGACATCTCCTCGCATACGGAATGGATGCAGGATGCGGTGGCCATCCGGTTCACCTCCGAACGCCACCACGGCGTGGGGACCACCTTCGAGGCCGACACCAAGGTCGGCCCATTCCGGCTCAGCGACCCCATGGAGGTCACCGAATGGGACGAGGGCCCAATGGAGGAGGGCACAGGAGAAGGAGCCAGATCCATGGGCATCCGCCACGGCGGGGTGGTCACCGGGACCGGCCGTTTCAGTCTGGAGCCGGTGGCCGGAGGCCGGACCCGCTTCTCCTGGGACGAGGAGCTCAGCTTCCCCTGGTGGATGGGTGGGGCAACCGGCTCACTCGTGGCCGGTCAGGTGTTGCGACTGGTATGGAAGCGCAACCTGGCCAACCTCAAGCGCCGGATCGAGTCCCGCTGAGGCGGTGAGCCGTTCTGGTGGCGGAGGTCAACGCCAGGGCGTGCAATACCGCCACCAGAACGGCGTGATCAGACGGCTGGGACGAGCCAGAGCACCCCCAGAGGCGGCAGCGCCAGCTCGGCCGAGAAGGGCTGGCCGTGCCAACTGTCTCCGCTGGCGTCGACCTTGCCTCCGTTGCCCACCCCGCTGCCGCCGAAGTCCGTGGCGTCGGTGTTCAGCACCTCCTGCCACGGCCCACGAGCCGGCAGGCCTACGCGATAGGGCTCGCGGGGGACCGGTGAGAGGTTGGCCACGCACGCCAGCGTGCTGCCGTCGGCGGCGACGCGCAGGAAGGAGAGCACGTTGCTCTCCTCGTCGCTGGCGTCGATCCACCGAAAGCCGTCGGCCTCGGTGTCCTGCTCCCACAGCGCGGGCAAGGTTGCCGAGACGCGGTTGAGCGTGCGCACCAGGTCCTTCACCCCTTGATGGCCTTCGCTGTCGAGCAGGTGCCAGTCGACGCTGCGCTCGTGTGACCATTCCGTCTCCTGGGCGATCTCGCCTCCCATGAACAGGAGCTGCTTGCCGGGATGGGCCCACATCCAGGCGAACAGGGCCCGCAGGTTGGCCAGCTGCTGCCAGCGGTCGCCCGGCATCTTGGACAGGAGCGAGCCCTTCCCGTGCACCACCTCGTCATGGCTCAACGGGAGCACGAAGTTCTCGGTGAAGGCGTACAGGAGCCCGAAGGTGAGGTCGCTGTGGTGATACCGGCGGTGGATGGGATCCTTCGTGAAGTACTCGAGGGTGTCGTGCATCCAGCCCATGTTCCACTTGAACCCGAAGCCGAGGCCGCCGAGATAGGTGGGGCGTGACACCGACGGCCACGCGGTGGACTCCTCGGCCACCATCACGACCCCGGGATGATCGCCGTAGGCGGCCTCGTTCATCTCCTTGAGGAAGGCGATGGCGTCGAGGTTCTCCCTGCCACCGAACTCGTTCGGCAGCCAATCTCCACCCTCGCGGGAGTAGTCCAGGTAGAGCATGGAGGCCACGGCGTCGACCCGGATGCCGTCGAGGTGGAACTCCTCCACCCAGTACAAGACGTTGGCCACCAGGAAGTTGCGAACCTCGTGGCGCCCGAAGTTGAACACGAGGGTGCCCCAGTCGGGCTGGACGCCCCGGCGGGGGTCCTCGTGCTCGTACAGCGGGGTCCCGTCGAAGTTGGCGAGGGCCCAGGCGTCCATGGGGAAGTGGCCGGGCACCCAGTCCACGATCACACCGATGCCCCGTTGGTGGAAGGCATCCACCAACACCTTGAACTCCTCCGGCCGGCCGTGGCGGGCCATGGGAGCGAAGTACGACGTCACCTGGTAGCCCCACGAGCCGGTAAAGGGGTGCTCGGCCACCGGCATCATCTCCACATGGGTGAAGCCCATGTCGGCCACGTACTCGGGGAGCTGCTCTGCCAGCTCGAGGTAGGTGAGCGGGCGGTGACCTTCATCGGGGTTGCGCCGCCACGACCCCAGGTGCACTTCGTAGACGGACATCGGCCGGTGGATCGGCGGCTCCTGGCTGTCCCGGGCCTTGGTCCAGGCATCGTCACCCCACACGTAGCTCAGGTCGCTGACCACGCTCGACGTACCCGGCGGCTCTTCGGCGCCGAAGGCGACAGGATCGGCCTTGAGGGCCAGCGTGCCGCCTTGGTCGACGATGCCGTACTTGTACCTGGTTCCCGCCTCCACGCCCGGGATGAACAGCTCCCAGATCCCCGAGGACCCGAGGGCGCGCATCTGGTGGGCACGCCCGTCCCAGTAGTTGAAGTCGCCGACGACGCGGACCGCCCGGGCGTTCGGCGCCCAGACGGCGAAGGAGGTCCCGGCGACCTCCTGGTGGGTGCGCACGTGGGCGCCGAGGACCTTCCACAGGCGCCGGTGACGACCCTCTCCCAGGAGATGGAGGTCGACGTCGCCCAGGGTGGGCCAGAACCGGTAAGGATCCTCGTAGGTGAAGCCCTCGGTGTTGGCGCCCTTGTACCGGGCGCGGAGCCGGTAACCGTCGGCGGCGCCGGGGGCCTTGGCCTCGAACAGGCCGTCCGGGTCGCGGGCCTCCATGGCGATCGGGTCGCCAGTCTTGGGCACCACGCTCATGGACGCCGCGCCGGGACGGAACGCCCGCACCACGCCATCGTGGAAGCCGAGGATGTCATGCGGAGCGGTGTTCGTGCCCTCGCCCAGTCGGGCGAGTGCACTGGCGTCGACTTTGGGATCAGCCAAGGGACAGGGGTCCTCTCTCGGAGCTCTGGTCTTTGGGCTCGAGCAGCGCAGCGACGGCGGCGCGGGGAATGTCCACCCAGTCCGGTCGGTACGACCGCTCGTACAGGACCTCGTAGATCGCCTTGTCGAGCTCGAAGGCGGTCAACGCGATGGGGCGGTCGTCGACGTTTGGAAGGAGGGCGTCGACACCCTCGGTGCGTAGGTAACCCTCGAGGAAGGAACGCCGGTTGCGCCCCTCCCATGCAGCGGCCAAGGGCACGAGCTCATCGTGGTCCGCTGCTCCCCTCTCCGCCAGCGCCACCGCCGCAGCGTACTGAAAGGAGCGCATCATGCCGGCGACATCTTGAAGTGGCGACGAGAGGAGATGGCGCTCTTCGGGCGGTCGTGCCGGCTCTCCCTCGAAATCGAGCACGAACCAACCGGTGTCGGTGCGCAACACCTGACCGAGGTGGTAGTCGCCGTGGATCCGGATGGCCGAGCCCGCGTTCTCGACGGCGCGCAGGCGGTCCACGAACTCCTTGGCCCTCTCCCGGTCGGCGTCCTCCTCCTCCAAGCGGGCCAGCTGGGCCTCGGCCATCGATGCCCACGCTTCCGGGTCGCCTTCTTTGATGCCGAAGACCTCGGCCATGGCCAGGTGCATGGCCGCGGTCACCTCGCCCAGACGCCACGCCTCTCCGGCGAAGTCCCCGCCGCACTCGGCGGGGTCGTCGTAGTCGGCGCTGTACAGGTCCCGCAGTGACGTGAGGGCCAGGGCCCAGCCCTCGGCCCCGCCGACGAGATAGGGCTGCACGACCGCGAGGTGGGAGGAATCGTCCAACGTCCACGTGGCGAGGGGGGCGGCCACGTGGGCAAAGCCGGCGGCGGCCAGCTTGTCGGTTATCTCGATCTCGGGGTTGGGGCCCTCGTGGAGGCGCCGGAAGATCTTGAGCAGGAGGCGGTCGTCGTAGATGAGGGAGGTGTGCGACTGCTCGACGCCGATGGGCCGCACGTGATCGGCCTTCTCACCCGGAGCCACCCGGGCAAGCAGGCTCCGGGCCAGGTCGGCGTCGAGGACGGCGTCAAAGGCCAGGGTGCCGTCCACGGTGCCGAGGACGGCGTTCTCGTTCCCGTAGAGGAACTCGGGGGGCTGGTTGACGGGGCGGAAACCCACGAGTACCTGGTACCTGGCGCCGTCGGCGTCGACGATCATCCAGCGGAAACCCTCCTCGAGCTCCTTGTGCTCCACGATGCGCACGGCGTCGGGTGCGTCGCCGGCGAACCACCGCTGGCGCCCCAGGTACTCGGGCAGGAGCTCCTCGATGGTGCCCACTGGGTCGTTCAAGAGGGTTCGTCCAGCTCGAACCAGTAGGTGTCGTACGGGCCCAGGGTCACGAAGTACGGCAGCTCCCCGATTCTCGGGAACGGCACCCTGCCCAGGAGCTCGACGGGGACCTTGCCGTCGAAGCGCTGAAGGGGCAGTTCGGCGGGCTGGGCGAAGCGGGACAGGTTGTACACGCAGAGCACGATGTCGGGGCCTTCCTGGCGCACGAACGCCAGCACCGACGGGTTCTCGGAAGGGATCACCTCGAAGCTTCCGGTGCCGAACACCGGATGCTGCTTGCGGACGGCGAGCATGCGCCGCATCCAGTAGAGCATGGAGCTGCGGTCCCGCTGCTGGGCCTCGACGTTGACAGCCTGGAACCCGTGCACGGGGTCCATCAGGGGAGGCAGGTAGAGACGGGCGAAGTCCGCCCTGCTGAAGCCAGCGTTGCGGTCGGGTGACCATTGCATCGGCGTACGCACGCCGTCCCGGTCGCCAAGGTAGATGTTGTCGCCCATGCCGATCTCGTCGCCGTAGTACAGGACCGGGCTGCCCGGCATGGAGAAGAGCATGGCGTGCAGCAGCTCGGCCACCCGCCGGTCGTTGTCCACCAGCGGCGCCAGGCGGCGCCCGATGCCGATGTTGCGACGCATACGGGGATCGGTGGCGTACTCGTTGTACATGTAGTCCCGCTCCTCGTCGGTCACCATCTCCAGGGTGAGCTCGTCGTGGTTGCGGAGGAAGGTGCCCCATTGGCACCCGTCGGGGATGTCAGGGGTTTGGGCGAGGATCTCGGTTATGGGCATGCGCTGCTCACGCCGGATGGCCATGAACATCCTCGGCATGAGAGGGAAGTGGAAGCACATGTGGCACTCGTCGCCGTCGCCGAAGTAGTCCACGACGTCGGACGGCCACTGGTTGGCCTCGGCCAGCAGGACCTTGCCCCGGAAGGTGGCGTCGACCTCCTTGCGCAAGCGCTTGATGTACTCGTGCGTCTCCGGGAGGTTCTCGCCGTTGGTGCCGTCGCGCTCGAAGAGGTAGGGGACGGCGTCGAGGCGGAAGCCGTCGAGGCCGACGTCGAGCCAGAACTTCACCACGTCCAACATGGCGGTCTGGACTTCGGGGTTGTCGAAGTTGAGGTCGGGCTGGTGGCCGAAGAATCGATGCCAGTAGTACTGGCCCCGCTGGGCGTCCCACGACCAGTTCGACCGCTCCGTGTCGGTGAAGATGATCCGCGCCTCGGACCACCGCAGGTCGTCGTCGTTCCACACGTACCAGTCGGCCCTGGGGTTGGTGCGGTCCTGGCGCGACTCCTGGAACCAGGGGTGCTGGTCACTGGTGTGGTTCATCACCAGGTCGGCGATGATCCGGATGCCGCGACGGTGTGCCTCCTCGACCAGGTGCACGGCGTCGGCCAGGTCTCCGTACTCGGGGAGGATGGTGAAGAAGTCGGCGATGTCGTAGCCGCCGTCGCGCAGCGGTGACTGATAGAAGGGCAGCAACCAGATGCAGTCGATGCCCAGCCACTCGAGGTAATCGAGCTTCTCGGTAATGCCCTGGAGGTCTCCGGTGCCGTCGTGGTTGGAGTCGTAGAAGCCGCGCGTCAGCACCTCGTAGAACACGGCACGCTGGAACCACCGGGGATCAGCACTGGTCTTGTCGGTGCTGACCTGGTGATTGTTGCCGTGGTCGGTGCTCATGTCGGACGATCCCCCGGTTGGGGGTGCAGGTGCAGGACGTGAGCCACCTGGTCGGGCGTCAGCCGGACGTAGGGGTGGGGGCCGCTCCACGTGAACGTCTCCTGCGACAGCTCGTCGTGGGCCTCGAAAGCCCGGTGTGACGGAATTCCCAGTTGGTCGAAGTCCAGCGAAAGCGTGCACTCCTGGACGTTGTGCGGGTCCAGGCTCACGACCGTCAGCACGACATCGTCGCCATCGTCGCTTCGCTTGGAGTAGGCGATGACGGTTGGATTGTTCGACTGGTGGAAGCGAATCGTGCGTAGGCGCTGGAGGGCCGGGTGGCGGCGGCGAGCGTCGTTCAGCCGGGTGATGAAGGGCGCCAGCGAGCTGGGCTGGTCCCAGTCGCGGTCTTTGATCTCGTACTTCTCCGAGTACAGGTACTCCTCGTTGTCGTCGGAGAAGGGCGCGTTCTCACTCAGCTCGTAGCCGCTGTAGATGCCGTAGGCCGGGGTCATGGTGGCGGCCAGCACCAGGCGTTGCTTGAACGCAGCCGGCGGACCGTCGCGCAAGGGACCGCTCAGGATGTCGGGGGTGTTGGGCCAGAAGCTCGGCCGCATGTAGTCGGCGGCACGCCCGTTGGCCAGCTCGTCGAGGTACTCCTCCAGCTCATGTCGGGAGTTGCGCCAGGTGAAGTAGGTGTAGCTCTGACTGAAACCGACCTCGGCCAGCTTGGCCATCACCTTGGGCCGGGTGAAGGCTTCGGCGAGGAAGAGAGTGTCGGGGTGCTCTTCCTGGACGGCGGGGATCAGCCATTGCCAGAAAGCGACGGGCTTGGTGTGCGGGTTGTCCACCCGGAAGATGCGCACGCCGCGGTCGAGCCAGACGTCGAGGATCTCCTTGCACGCCTCCCACAGCGCGGCCCGAGCATCGTCCTTCTCGGGCCAGAAGTTGACCGGATAGATGTCCTGATACTTCTTGGGCGGGTTCTCGGCGTAGGCGATCGAGCCGTCGGGACGGTGGTGGAACCATTCGGGATGCTCCGAGACCCAGGGGTGGTCGGGGGAGCACTGGAGGGCGTAGTCGAGGGCCACCTCCATGCCCAGCTCCGAGGCCCGGTCGACGAGGGCCCGGAAGTCCTCCACCGTGCCGAGGTCGGGGTGGATGGCCGTGTGGCCGCCCTCGGGTCCCCCGATGGCCCACGGGCTTCCCACGTCGTCGGGTCCGGCGGACAGGGTGTTGTTGGGGCCCTTGCGGTGCTGGCGGCCGATGGGGTGGACAGGAGGGAGGTAGACGACGTCGAAACCCATGGCGGCCACGGCATCGAGGCGATGGGTCGTGCCGGTGAAACCCCCGAACGAGCGAGGGAACAACTCGTACCAGGCGCCGACGAGGGCCCGCTCGCGGTCGACCCAGAGGGGCATGGCCTCGGCCTTCGTCCAGTCAGCGGCCCCGGACGGACCGGCGACCAACTTGGCGGCGTCGGGCTGGAGTGCTGCCGCCAGGCGATCCTGGGGGCTCGCGTCCTCGTTCCGCAACGAGCTCACCACCGCCTCGAAGCGATCCCGGCCCCCCCCACCGGCATCGTCGCGCCGGGCATCGAACATGCGGGCGCCCTCCTCGAGCTCCAACCCCACGTCCTGTTTGGCTTCCAGCTTGACCGTGACCTTGTGGCGCCAGGTGGCGTAGGCGTCGGTCCACGCCTCCACTACGAAGGCGTGGCGCCCGACGGCAGTGGGCGAGATCACGCCCTCCCATCGGTCGTTACCCAGCTCGTGCAGCGGGGCCGACGCCCACTCGCCGTCCGGCCCTGACCACAGCACCCGGGCGGCGAGCACGTCGTGGCCGTCCTTGTAGATGTCGGCCGAGATCCGTACCGCCTCTCCCACAGCCGCCTTGGCCGGATGGCGCCGCGGTGTACTCGGGCGGATCTCCTCGATGACGATGCGTCCCAGTTCCTCGGCCATCTCACCCCTGACTACCACGTCTCCGGAGGTGGGGAAACCGAGAGCTGGCGGCCTCTCCGGCAACCTGGTCCCCGGCGCCCCTACCCCGACTGCTGACGGGGGCTTCGCCCGCTCCCCGGTCCGGATGAGCGGCCGGTCGCCGCAGATTGACCAACCCAGTCTGGCTACAATTCTGGCCATGAGCACCACACTGCCCCTGTCCGAGGTCAAGAATCGCTTCTCAGAGCTGGCCGACCAGATCGAGCGCGAGCACGACCGTGTCTTGGTCACGAAGAACGGTCGGCCCTCAGTGGTCGTCCTCTCCATGGACGAGCTCGAGTCCTTGGAGGCCACGGTCGAGGTGCTCTCCGACGATGCGATGATGGCCCAGGTCCGAGAGAGTCAGGCCGACATCGCCGCCGGCCGGGTCACGTCGATGACCAAGGAGCAGCTACTCGCCGAGATCCGCGAGCGGCGTGCCGTCAGCTGAACGCTACGAGGTAGCCCTGACGGCAGCGGCGGGACGAGCGCTCCACCGTCTCCCTGAGAACGTGGCTGCGGCTGCGATTGAGCTCATCGACGGCGCGTTGGCCGAAAACCCGCAACGTGTGGGCAAGCCGATGAGGGGCGTCCTGGAGGGCCATCATGTGGCACGCCGAGGCGAGTACCGGGTGGTCTACCGCATCGACGAGGAATACTGGATCGTCACCTTCCTCGCCGTAGGCCACCGCAGGGACATCTACCGCCGGCCATGAGCGACGAGCTGCCGGCCGGATTCCTCCCAGGCTTCGAGGTCTTGGGTCTGCATGCTGTGGGAATGTTCATGGCAGTCTGGCGCGGCGGGCGTATCTGGCAGATCGAGTTCACCCTTGGTTGCCCGGGATGCACACGGGTGCGGCGGGTCGTGGGATGGCCTCGCCGGCGACGGTCAACGCCGCGTGGTCAGGTCCAGAGCTCACCATTGTCGGTCCTCGACGCCGGTCTCCGAAGATCGGCGATGCGCCAGCAGTACCAGGCGGCCGTCGTTCGATACGGGCGGTAGCGCTCGCCCGAACCCGACAGCTCGGCCGGCGTGGGAGGAACCGGCAGCCCGTGGATGCGGGCGTACCCGGCGCGCACGCCGAGGTCGCCCACCGGCCACACGTCGGGCCGGTTGAGCTGGAAGATCAGGAACATCTCGGCCGTCCAGCGGCCGATGCCCCGCACATCGGAGAGACGGCTGATGATCTCCTCGTCCCCCATGCGGGACAGCCGATCGAGGCGGACGCTGCCGTTCTGCACATGTGCGGCCAGATCTTTGACGCTGGCCGCCTTGGCGCCCGACAAGCCGGCAGCGCGCAGATCCTCGATGGGCGTGGCCAGCACGGCGTCGGGCGTGGGCCGGCCGTCGTAGAGGGCGAGGAAGCGACCATGGATGGCGGCAGCCGCCCGTCCGGCCAGCTGCTGGTACAGGATGGACCGGACCAGTGCACCGAACGTTCCTCCGGGATGGCGGCGGCGCGTCAGGGTGCAGGCGCCGACGACCTCGATCGCGCTGCCCATGGCCGGGTC
>Ga0136627_1001032_pt1 | contig 10914 bp, 6 predicted proteins | sample AntDrymUQ4892206_2_FD_104652 | JGI IMG/M metagenome (GOLD analysis project Ga0136627, IMG submission 104652) | Polar desert sand microbial communities from Dry Valleys, Antarctica - metaG UQ489 (22.06) | ecosystem: Environmental > Terrestrial > Soil > Desert | place: Antarctica: Dry Valley... | reverse complement strand
GAGGTCGGTCTCCATCGTGGTGACGGCGCCGAGCGGGTCGATGAACGCCTGGAGGTCGCCGGTGTCGTCGTGGTGGCGCCACTCGAAGCGGGACCCGTCCGGGGTCGTCCAGCCGGTCGGGCGACCGGCGGGTGACCACGTCGCCTCCCAGACGGCGCCATCGGCGTCGGTACGGCGGACCAGACGTCCGGCCCCGTCGTGTTCGAAGCGCTGCGTCTGACCTGCAGGGAGCCGGATGGCGATGATGCGCCCCGCTCCGTCCCGTTCGAGGAGCGAGCGGTTGCCCAGCCCGTCGGTGACGCGCACGGGAAAGCCTTCGGCGTCGTGCTCGAAGGTGACCGTTACTCCGTCGGCGTCGGTGATGCGCCGCACGAGGTCACCGTCGGCCTCGACGACGGTGGTGGCGCCTTCGGGATCGGTGATGCGGGTGGGCAGAACGTCGGCGTCGGAGCCGTAATCGAGGGTGATGCGGGCATCGCCGGCCATCTCGCACGACGCCAGACGGCCTTGCTCGTCGTAGGTGAACCGCTCCTCGGCGCCCCCGGGCAGGACTCGGCGAACCAGGCGGCGCTGCGGGCCGAACTCCTGCGAGGTGACGGCGCCGGCGCGGTCGCGGACCGAGATCAGGTTGCCAACCTTGTCGAAGCGGCGGGTGAGCCGGCCGCCATGGTCGTCCACGGCGCCCGTGAGCCTGCCGCCGGTGTCGTGGAACATGACGACCCGTGGCCCGTCCTCACCGTCGCGCGCTGTGGTGACGAGGCCGGGACGGTAGTCGTAGGTGGTGCGCAGCCCTCTGGGGGACCGCTGTTCGAGGACCCGGCCGTCGAGGTCGTAGGTGTTGCGGGCCAGCTCGACCCCGTCGGCGTCCACCACCGCCACCACCCGGCCCTGCTCGTCCACCTCGTACGCCCGCCGGCCGGCGGGGGCGTGGGAAGCGACCAGGTCCCCGTCGATGTACTCGTAGGCGACCGTGTGGCACGTGGAATCCCCGCCGTGCGACGCCCGCACGGCGGTGATGCGCTCGCCTGCCCACTCGACGTCGAGGCGGCGGCCGGCATCGTGCGCCATGGCTCGCAGACGGCCGTGGTCGTCATGATGGAAAAGAACGGAACCGGCCGGCCCGAGCACGATCTCGGAGGGCCTGCCATCGGGGCCGAACCGCCAGCGCTCGCCCCGCCACCAGGACAGCTCGGTGCCGGCTTCGGTCTCGACGACCTCGGCAGCCAGGTTCGAGTCGGTGGCGAAGCCGTCGTCGGTACGGGCCAGCTCGACGACCTGGCCGTCCGGGCCCTCGAAGCGGGCGCCATCGGCCGTCACATCGAGGCGGGTGGTGGCCCACGACGACCAACCCCGCCCCAGCGGACCGGGGCGGGGAAAGCGGCTGTTGTGGTTGCGCATCCAGGTCATGGCCCAGAGGCGTGTGGGGGCAGGCAGGTCGACCTCCGGCTCTATGAAGCTGCCCGTCCCGCAGTTCACCGGGTCGTCCTTGAAGCCCGAGTCCACGGTGAGCCCGGCGGCGGAGGGAGCTTCGACGCTGATCTGGGTGGGGGCCCCGGCGGGCACTCCGGCGGCGGCCAGGCGCTCGTCGAGGATGGCGTCGTCGACGAACCTGAGTGTTCCACCCGAGCCCGCCTCCCGGAAGGCCCGTGACACGACCTGGGTCCAGTCCGCCTCCACATCCCGGTCGTTGCGGTGGGCGCGGGCCGATTCGATGGTGTCGCCGAAATGCTCCAGCCGGGGAGGCGAAGCGCCGGACTGGGAAGGCGATCCGATGCCCACGTCGCTGGGCTCGGCAAGGAAGGCCTCGAAGGCGCGCTCGAGGGCCGTGACCCGGGGCGCCAGATCGGCGTTGAGGTCACGACTGGTGGACACGAAGTCATCGAGGGCATCGGGATCGGCCGAGCTGGTAGCCATGTCGTTCGGTTCCTCCGGCTGGGCGGCGCCCAGTTGGTGGTGCGGGTGCTGTGCGGGTGAGCGGAAGCGGCAACTAGCTCACGATGTCTTCGAGGAAACCCTTGAGGCCCCACCAGCTGCGGTCGTCCTCTTCCTCGCGAGCCTTCACCCGAGCGGCCTGCTCATCCACGGCCCATTGCTCGGCGGCCGCCAGGGCCGCTTGCATGGCGTGGAGACGGCTGATGAGGCCGCTGGCGTTCTTGCTGTTGGTGGTGAGCCGCGTGGTGAAGTCGTTCACCTTGTTGCCCCGGAACTCATCCAGCGCTCTGTTGGCTATCCGGTGCCGGCCGGCGTACTGGCCATCGAGGAGGTCGCCGAGTCCGGCGCAGGCCGCAGCGAGAGCCTGAGCCTGGGCCGCCGGCCAGCGCACATCCTCCTGGATGGCGTGAGGCGTTCCCATCCCGGTGGCCGATCAGGAACCGGCGGCCATGATGTCGCCGAGGATCGTGTCGATGGCGGTCTGGAGCTCGTCCAGCTTGGTCTTGGCCGTCTGCAGGGCGGTATGGGTGGAGGGCCAGAGGTCGGAGCGGAACTGGATGGCCTTGGGGCCGTCCCAATTGTTGGGTTCCGAGAGGAACTGGCCGCAGCCGTCCATCTGGACGATGAGGCCCTCGAGCTGGCCGGTGACCAGACCCTTGAGCTCGGCAACCTTGGACTTGGCCTCGTCTGTGGCGAGGATGCGGGGCATTGCGGGGCTCCCTTCGATCGTCTCTATCGGTCGACGTGACTCTAAAGGGAGTTTCAATGTCTTTTCAAGTATTTCATGTTCCCTTGTCGACAGCGGTCGCCCGTGCCACCTGCACCATCTCCAGCTCGCCGTCGTGAACGAGGTAGGCGCGTCCCGGCCCGGGGGCCACGGCCTGGTGACGGGGGAGCCTGACCCCGAACAGCTCTCCGTCCAGGTCGGGGTCGGGCTGGAACAACAGGCCCGCCCGCGAGCGGCGTATCCCTCGGGTCCAATGGCCGTAGGCACTCCGCAGGACGTCGCTACGGCCCGCCACAACCAGGTGGAGGTCGGGCCGGCGCATGGCGAGGAGACGGGCGAACACACCGCTGTCGTCGTCGATCAGGTCGGCGTCGTCGACGAGGACGAGGTTGGGGTGGTCGGACGCCTCCACCACGTCGGCCAGCATGGCCAAGGAGGCGGCATCACCGAAGGCCTCGTCGAGGTCGGTGGATCCGCGAAGCAGCGAGCGCCGGAGGGCCACGCCGGAGACGCGCACGTCACGGTTGCGTCGGGCGGCGGCAGCGAGCGCCACGAGGGCGTTACTGCGTCCGGACCGAGGAGGGCCGGCCACCATTGCGTGTTCGCCGTCGTGAAGCGGCAGCCCTGCCGGGGCGAGGGTGGAGTCGGCGACGCCGATGCCGAGCACCCAGGGCCGGCCGCCGAGCCTGGTAGCGGTGGCGACCTGGTCGAGCGACACCTCCGTGGGAAGGGAGCCGACCGGGGCCGGAGGAGTCTTCCGGGCGGGCCCAGAAGCCGCCGCGGCCACGGCGACCGCCGCATCGAGATCCGGACCGGCCCATCCCACCTGCACCACCTGACCGGTTCCGGCCATCACCGCCCGCCCGGCAGTAGGGCGGGGAAGCTGGTTGGGACGCAAACCGAACACCGCCCCGTCTGCGGGGTTTGCCAGCCGGAAGACCCAGCGCTGCTGCACGAGCGACACCAGCCGGTGGGGGAGGGCGCCGATCCGCTCGGCGGACACGGCCGTGTTGATCCCAACGCCCGGACCATCGGCCCACACCCTGCTGAAGTCCTCGTGGACGCCGAGACCGCCGGCCTCGTCATGCTCGGCCAGGAAGGCGGCGATCCCGTCCACGAGCAACAAGAGGCGCGGCTGTGACGTACGTTCCTCGGCCGGGAGGGAGCGCCGACGGTTGAGCTCGGCGCGAAGGTGGCGAACCAGGCGGATCTGGCGTTCTCGTTCCGAGGCCGCCACCACGCTCCCCACGTGGGGGAGCCGGACGAGAGGTCCAAGCTCGCCCGCGCCCAGATCCAGGACGTGGACGTGGCAGTCATCGGGCGTGGTGGAGGCGGCCGCCGTGAGGGCGATTCCGGTCAGAGCCGTTGTGGTTCCACTGCCCGGGATCCCGAACAGGGCCAGGTTCCCCGCCAGGTCCCAGCCTGTGGGGTACTGCTCCTGGGCGTCCGGGTCGTCGGCCATGGCGAAGCGAAGTACCGCCGGGCGCCCGGGGCGGAGCGGGTCCGCCAGCTCCGCCACGTCGATCGACGGAGGCAGCGGATCGGGCCAGGGCTTGCGCGGGGGGACGAGGTCGCGCTCGGAGGCGGCCTGCTCCACGGCGTCCACCAGACGGGTGAGGTCGCTGGTTCGTGAGTCCTCGGCCGTCACGGCACCAGGCGCAGGGTGGCCCGGGTCCGGTGGGTGCAGAGCGAAGGGCTCCACCTCCATGGCGGGCCGTTCCGCTTCCGCGCTGTCACCGGTGACCAGAGCGGCCTGGACCGCCAGCACCTCGTCGGCACCCAGCCGCACCAGGGCTCGACCGGGCTGGGCCCGGGAGATGGCGGCGGCGTCCGTGACACCGATGACGTCCGCCGAGTCGGCCGGATCCTGCACACGGAGCGAGATGCGCACGTTGGTGTTGGCCCTGATGCTCGGGCTCACCGCGCCGGACGGGCGCTGGGTGGCGAGCACCAGGTGGACACCGAGGCTCCGGCCCCGCTGCGCGATTCCGACCAGGGCGTCGATGAAGCCAGGAAGCTCGGCGGCGAGGGTGGCGAACTCGTCGATGACAACCAGCAGTCGGGCTAGCGGCGCCAGGCCGGCCTCGGCCGCCCGGCTGGTGTAGTCGGACAGGTCGCTCGCCTGTGCCCCCCGGAGCACCCGCTCGCGGTAGCGCAGCTCCGCCTCGAGGCAGCGAAGGGCCCGCTCGCCGAGCTGCTCGTCCAGATCGGTCACGAAGCCGACGGTGTGAGGCAGCCGTGAGCACGCCTCGAAGGCACTCCCGCCCTTGTAGTCGACGAGCACGAACGTGAGGTGTTGGGGACTGACCGAGGACGCCAGTCCCACCACCAGGCTGCGAAGGAGCTCACTCTTCCCCGAGCCGGTGGTGCCGGCCACCAGCCCATGAGGCCCGTCCCGCACGAGGTCGATCTCGAAGGGGCCCTCCTCACCCAGCCCGATCGGCGTGACCGGCCGGGGCCGCGCCCCTGCGGCATCCCACCGGCGGAGCACCTCCTCGGCGGTGGGATGGCCCATGCCCAGCAAGGGAAGGAGGGCGACGTCGGAAGGAAGGCCGGCCCCGGCCACGGGAACCTCCGGATCGTCGAGTCGGGCCAGGCTGCGGGCGACGTCACGGGCGAGCGCCTCGGTGAGGCCCGCAGCCGACACGTCCTCGAGCGTCTCTCGTTGCCCAGGGCGATGGAACTCGGTGCCGTGACCGTCCTCCCCGACGCGCACCACCGTGGTGCACATGGCGGGGAGGTGGCGCTCGTCTGCCGCGATGACGATCCCGGCCACCGGGCCCGCCGCGCCCCGGAGCACCGATCGGGCGAGCGAGGATCGCCCGGCCACGAGGGACTCGTCGTCGACGAGCACGAGGTGCACCGGGCCCTCCTGTTCCCGGCCTGCCGGGTGCGCGCTGGTCGGGCCACCCGCCCCGGGCCGCGCCGAGGTGAGCAGCTCGTCGAGCAGCGCCCGCGAACCGTTCGGATCAATGCCCACCCGGTGCGCCCCCACCCGTTCGGCATCGCGCAGGTGCGGTGCCCATTTGAGCCAGTCCCAGTCCGCCACCGCCCCGGCGGAGATCAGCGCCACCGTGGGCAGGTCGGCGGGTCCGTGGTGCACGAGTGCCTGGCACACGAGGCTTCGGGCCACGGCCAGGGCGGCGGACCGGACCCCGACGATGCCCACCACACCGCCTTCGGCCAGATCGATGCCGATGGGAACGCCGGGCAGCGTCGACCGGCTCTCCACCAGCTGGACGACCTCGGCGGCAGCCACGTCCATCCCGCGCCGCAGCGGGGCGCGCCAGGAAAGGTCACCGACGCCCACGCCGAGCAGGAGGAAGTCGGCGTCGCCCGGGCGCCGCTCCCACAGTCGCACGCTCGGCGTGAGGGCCCGGCGGACCACCTCTCCCAGGTCCGGGAGCAGCAGGCGGAGGCGGTCGGACTCGGCGTGGCGCGCCGCATCCAGGGCTCGCCGGAACGAGTCGAGATCCCGGGCATAGGCCTTGGAGCGGTTCCGTCCCTCCCGGCGGGAACGGACCTTGCCGTCGATCCAGTTGCCGAGGACCATCACCGGGCTGAGAAGCATGAACAGCGCGTAGGTGACGCTGCCGAGGGCGACCACCATCACCAGCCCGAGCACGACGGGGGCGACCAGGGCCACGGTGTTGAAGGGTGGCGAGGTGCGGACCTCGGGGACTGCCGGCGCCGACAGCTCGCCGTTCAACGGCGGCGGGGGCGCGGCCCGGGGCGGGCGGTTGAACGGGACCGTGCCCGTCTGGCGCCCGTGACGCAACGCGTCGATGCCCGGCTGGCGGTCGTCGGGAGGTGGTGGCCTTACGGCGCAGGCGACGGAGCCGATCCAAAGCGTCGCATCGGGAGGAACTTGCGTCGGCTCACCGACCGGGCGGTCACCGATCGCGGTCCCGTTCATGGATCCGAGGTCGGTGACCTGGCAGTCGCCGAGGGGCGACACCGTGATCCGGCAGTGTCCCTTGCGGGAGACGGAGAGGTCGTCGAGCACCACGTCGGCCCCGGCTTGTCGGCCCACCACGACGTCGCCCGGTGGTAGCGATTCCCGGCGACCGGCGTCGATGCCGGAGAGCACGCGAAGCTCGGCCACAGCCGGATGCCGGAGTGCCTCCTCGATGCCGCCGCGAAGACCCACGACGGCTCCGTCCACCAGTCCGGACTCCGACAGCCCCACGTCGGCACCGACCAGCCGGCCGTCGATGACCAGGGCGGTGCCCGGCGGGAGGTTCGGATCGAGGGCGCAGGCCAGGTCCCCCACGGTGGCCTCGTGGCGGTTGACCCGGACTTCCGCTTCCCACCCGGGGGGACCACTGGTCTCGACGACCATCCTCATGTGTACGAACCGAGGACCGGGAAGAAGAAGTGGAACGGAATAACATCAAACTACACAGGACGCGAACGATGGGGGCAACGATGGCCACGGGCGCCTGGCGCCCGGGCGCTACTCTGTGCGTCGCCTTGGGTTCACCTTCCTCGTCGCGGCCGTTGCGAGAGACGCTGCGACGCTTCCGTCGCATCTGCTCCACGTTGTCGCACGAGCCCGAGATCCCGGTCCCCCCGCCGGACCTGCCGGTCGGTCGGGTCGTGTACGTCCCCGGTCGAGGCGAGATGTTCTTCCGGGAGGAGCAGGGGCCGCAGGGCCCGCTTCCCGTGCTCCTGCTCCACGGCTGGACCGCCACCGCCGACACCACATGGTTCCCCGTGTACCCCGTTCTTGCAGCGGACCGCACGGTCCTCGCCATCGATCACAGGGGCCACGGGCGGGGCCTGCGGGCCGAGTCACCCTTCTCCCTCGAGGAGTGCGCCGACGACGCCGCCGCCCTGCTCGACCTGCTCGGGATCAAGCGGGTCATCGTCGCCGGCTACTCGATGGGTGGCGCCGTGGCGCTGCTGATGTGGAAGCGCCGTCCCGACCTGGTGGGGGGCTTGGTGCTCTCGGGCACAGCGCTCGAGTGGCGCGCCCGGCTACGGGAGCGGCTGCTCTGGCACTCCCTCGTCCTCATGGAGGTGGGGCTGCGGCTCGGCAAGGGCGATGGGTTCGTGCAGCGCTACCTCCGTGAGGCGGTGGCGGACTCGCCCGACGTGAGCGAGCTTCGAGCCTGGGTGGGCGGGGAGCTGAAGCGGGGCTACAGCCGGGACGTGGCCGCCGCCGGCCGGGCGCTGGCCAACTTCGACGCCCGTCCGTTCGCCGGTTCGATCGACGTGCCCTGCGCCACAGTGGTCACCACCTCCGATCGCCTCGTGCCCCCGGACAAGCAGCGAGATCTGACCAGGGCGCTCGGCGCCCGGGAGTTTGATCTCGACGCCGACCACGACGCCCCCCTGGTGAGGGCCAAGGGCTTCGCCGCGGCCATGGCCGATGCCGTCGCCGCCATTGCCCATTCCGTGGGAGCCCATGCCGACCAGGAGGGCCCTATGAGGCCAGCCGGTCCGGTGCTGCGCACTCCGTGAGGCGCTCCAGCTCGGCGAGGTAGCGATCGGCGAAGAGGCGTGCGGCATCGGCGCCGAAGAGTTTGTGCCGGTAGCGGAAGACGAGATGGAGCCGGTTGGCGGCGGTGACGGCGCCGATCGTCAGACCGAGCGGCATGCGGCCGGGCGGGGAGAACCAGACCTCGGTGGTGGCCCCTGCCTCGGGGCCGAACGAGGGTGGCTCGCCCAGCCGGCCCATGTTGGAGAGCATCGCCGTGTCGACGAGGCGGCTTCCGGTGACCGTCATCAGGCTGACCATGGCCTGCTTGGCCCACAAGGGCAGGCGGCGTGACCCGTCGAGCACCCCGATGAGGGCGGTGCCGATGCCGGCCTTCTTGAGCCGCTTCGTTTGAGCGGTGAGGGCCCGTAGGGCCGCGCTGGGGCTCCGCCTGGAGGAGCGGTCGGTGGATACGCGCGCCGGGAGGGAGAAGTTGCCCACCACGTCGTACCGCCAGTCGTCGGGGCGCAGGTTGGCCGGCACCAGTACGCCGATTCGTCCGCAGCGCTCGCCGTGGTCTGCGTTCCATCCGGCGATGGCCAGGTGGAGAGCGACCAGCAGGACGTCGTTTACCGTGCCGGCGTGGTCCAGACCGATGAGCGCATCCGTGCCGGAGGCGGTGAGCGACACCTGGTGGAAGCCGTACCCGGTATCCCCACTGGCACCCTCGGCGGCCAGGCGGGCCGGCGGCACGACGAGGTCCCGCAGCTTCTCGACCACGGCCAGGCGACGGCGGAGGCGAGTGGGAAGGTCGGTGGACACGAGGGCGGCCACGAGCTGTCGCGCCCGGAGCGAGTCCGGTTCCGGGGCGGGGTCGTGCCCGCCGCTGTAGACGCGGGCCACCGAGTTCAGGAGTCGCAGCGCGCCGAAGGCGTCCATGGCGGCGTGATTGGCGTTGAGCATCAGTACGTCCCCGTCCGGGTGGTGCGCCAGACGGATCCGGAGAGGGGGTGACTCCGCCAGCGGCACGGCCAGGCTCTGCAGCTTCGAGCGGGCGTCCGCAAGGGCGGCGTCGTCCGGGCAGTCGACAGCGCGGACCGGATCGACGTCGGCGCCGGGCATGATCTCCCACAAGTTCCCCTGCAGGGCCGGACGGGACGCCAGCTTGCGGACCCGAGCCATGGGATGGGCCTCCAACGCCCGGTGAAGTGCTGCCCGCAGGCGCGCTTCGTCAAGTGTGCCGGTGACTCGCACCTCCATCTGGATGCTCCAGGGCGCTGCTTCGGTGTCGAGGAGGTGGACGGCCTCGTCGACGACGCTGAAGGGGATCGTGGTGAGCTGATTCATAACGACACCTCCTCTTCGGCCCCAACGACCTCGGGGGTTCTTGTGATTCAATTCACAAAGATTGTACAAGCCTCCCGGCCCGCTTTCGCGACACCCTGGGCAGTCTTCACCGGCTGTTCATCGCCCACGGCCCAGAGGCCGGCCCACGTCCACATTTCGGGCTGCCGCCACCCATAGAGTCGATGACCATGAACGAAGCCGCGGCCGGAGCCAGCCGGGACTGCCCCGAGCGCCCGCGGGACACGACCGTCGAGGAGATCGGCTTCGTTCGCAAGCCCATGGTGCGCTGGCTCGATCCCCGCCAGCTCCTCGACACCTCGGCACGAGTGGTGCTGTCCGGCATATTCGGCACCTACTCCGACAAGCGCGAGCTCCAGGCGCTGATGGCGACGGAGATCTACGACCGCTCGGACCACGAGGAGCTGTGGCTCGACTACGTCGCCGACCTCGGTGACGGCTGGGACCCCACGTACAGCGTGGCCAGCCTGCTCGCCGCCGAGAAGCTGGACGTCGTCTCCGACGAGAGGTCATACGACACAGAGCGGGGGCGGATCCTGGTGATGGGGGGTGATGCCGTCTATCCCGTGCCCAAACGGGCCGACTACGAGAACCGCATGTTGGGCCCGTACCGCGCCGCCCTGCCATGCACCCTCGACACCCATCCCCAGCTGTTCGCCATCCCCGGGAGCCACGACTGGTACGACGGGCTGGTCAACTTCACCAGCGTGTTCTGCCGGCGGTACTGGATCGGTGGGTGGAAGACGCAACAGAACCGGAGTCACTTCGCCCTCAAGCTGCCCCATGGATGGTGGTTGTGGGGCGTCGACATCCAGTTCGGTGACTACATCGACGAAGCCCAGGTCCGGTACTTCTCCGAGGTGGCCGAGAAGCACGTCGCCAAGGGGGACCGGATCATCTTGTGCACGGCGAGGGCACCCGGGACCGGCGGGAGCCAGCCTCACCTGTACGCGGAGCACAACCTGCAGTACTTCCAGCGTGAGATCATCGCCCCGTCGGGGGCCGAGCTGGTGCTCCAGATGACGAGCGGCCGACACCACTACGCCCACTACCGGGAGACCGGCGGATCTCGCCATCACGTCAACGGCGGGGGTGGCGGCGCCTTCCTCCACCCCACGCATGACCTGCCGGAGCACCTCGCGCTGGAGTCGGCCGAGGGACCGCCGGTCGAGTATGAGCACGTGGCCACCTACCCCTCTCGGGCCTCGTCGCGGCGCCTCCGCAAGAGGTTGTGGCTGCTGCCGCTGCGCAACCCTGCCTTCGTCGGGTTCCTCGGCTCCGTGCAGGTCTTCCTTGCCCTCATGCTGGGCCTGCACCGTCAGCGCGCCAGCGAGTCGCTCGGCATGGCGGATCTCTGGGAGGCGTTCTGGACGAGCCCGACGGCGGTCCTGCTCGTGGTCTTCATGGTGATCGTCCTCGGGGGCATGGTTCGCTTCGCCCACGATGCCCCGGGCATGACCCGCATCCT
>Ga0136627_1001031_pt1 | contig 10919 bp, 8 predicted proteins | sample AntDrymUQ4892206_2_FD_104652 | JGI IMG/M metagenome (GOLD analysis project Ga0136627, IMG submission 104652) | Polar desert sand microbial communities from Dry Valleys, Antarctica - metaG UQ489 (22.06) | ecosystem: Environmental > Terrestrial > Soil > Desert | place: Antarctica: Dry Valley... | reverse complement strand
CCGTGACCGTGTCCTTCTCTTAAAAGAGGGCTGGGTGAGCCGGCTCGCTCCCAGGAAGATTGGCCGAACAACGATGACATAGCGTCAGCCTCCAGCGGCGGACCATACCAGCACGGCAATCACCACGACCAGCAAGACAATTACACCCACTGGCACCCCGCTCGCAGAGCTGACCGTGCTCGGCGAGGCGGACTCCCGTGAGCGCTCAGCCGGCCTCGAGGTCGATGGGGGCGCCCGGGTTGAACGTGCTGATCGGTGCCGCCGGTGCCGGTGGCGGCTTGGCCGCCGGAGGACCCGGAATGATGATGACCGGCGTCCCCTGCTCCACCTGCTCGAACAGGGCCTCGGACTCGGCGATCGACATGCGGATGCACCCGTGGGAGGCAGCCGTGCCGAGCGAGGCGATGTTGGACGTGCCGTGGATGCGGATGCCCGGGGAGTTGAGGTTGAGGGCGCGGGTGCCGAGAGGGTTGCCGGGCCCGGGCGGGATGCTTGCGGGCAGGCTGGCGCCCCAACCACCGGGATCAGGATTGACCCACGTGGGACGGAAGCGCTTGAGCGTGATCTGGAACCGGCCCTTGGGAGTGGGGTACTGGGCAGTACCCGTGGCGACCGAGTAGGTCCTGGCCAAGGCCCCGTTCTGGTAGTGGTAGAGGCGGTTCTCGTTGGTGCGGATCAGGATGACGTCGGCGAAGGTGGAGACCTTGGGCTGCAGGGTCTGCACGGGCACCTCGACCCCGGCGGCGACGGAGGGGTCGGTACCGGCAACCTCACCGTTGGCCAACCGCTCCGCAAGCTCCATGAGCTTGGTCTCCCCGACCTTCTGGTCGAGTGCCTGGCCGGGCACGGAAGGCACGATCGTGACCAGCCCCGTGGTCGTGTCGATCCTGGCATCCTCGGCCTTCTTGTCGACGTCCTTGGCCAGCTTGGTCATGATCGTCGTCGCCCGACCGGCGTCGAGGCGGAAGCGCACGTCGTAGCTCCGGTTGACGGGCTTGCCGAGCAGCCGGTGCCGCACCCGCTTCGCCATTCCCATGGAACGCTCGTCGGCTTCCGCCCTGGCCACCACCGCGGCCGTATCGGCCCGCAGGCCCAGCTCTTCGAGGCTCGGGCTGGCCTTGGCCTTGGCGCCGGCGACGGTGACCGGGATCTGCTTGGTCCCCTCGGCGCGGAAGCGGGCGTCGATGTTGGCGATCACCTCGGCGGGTCGCTGGCCCTCCACGTCTGCGTCGGCCACTCGGACGCCGGGCAGGAACCGACCGTCGGTGTTCTGGTCGTAGGCGTAGGCGGCACCCACTCCCCCGCCCACGAGGATGAACACCACCAGCCCCCCGATCAGGGCCCATCGCAGGGCGCGTCGGGGCGGCTCCGGAGGTAGGGCAGGGGAACCCGGATCCTTCGGCGCGGGGGCAGCAGGCTCGAGGACGTCAGCGACGGCGGGGTGCATGACTGGTGATGGGGAAGGTTTTGGGGGAAGTGGTGCTGCAGACGGACGAAGTGAAATGTTAGTAGTTAAGACTCTCAACCCGCCAGAGCGGTTACGCATTCCTTGGATCAGGTTTGGGTTTCGGTGTCTTCCTGAGGTACCTCAGTGGACTCCGGGGGGCGCCGATCACGGGCCTTCTTCTTCTTGACCCTGTCGTTCTTCCAGCGCACCGTCGAGCGGTCTCCCCTACCCATAGGGGCCCATCCTAACGAAGATCCCGCCCGGGTCGACCACGGGGGTCGACCACGGGGTCGACCGACGGACCGGCCGCGGCCAGGCTCAGCGCACGCGCACGACCCGCAGCACGTCGGTGGCCGGTTCGGGATCGTCGGGGTCACCGGCCAGGACCACCACCACGTCGTCAGAATCGAGGACACCCTGTTTCACCAGCGTCTCCACGGCGTACCAGACGATCTCGTCGGTGTTGTCGTGGACGCTGCCGAGGAAGGCCTCCACGCCCCACGTGAGGGCCAGCTGGCGCACGGTTCGGGGGACCGGGCTCACCGTGAGCACCGGCGCGATGGGACGGAAGCGGGCGATGGCCCGCGCCGTGCCACCGCTGCGAGAGCAGCACACGATGGCCGCGGCGTCCACGGTTGCCGCCGCCTGCCATGCGGCGTGGCTCACGGCGTCGGTGATGCGCAGAGGAGTGGAGACCTGGGCCCGGCGCTGCAGCTTGCCCAGCTTGGCGCCCCACTGGGTGTAGTCGGCCTCCTTCTCGGCCCGTTCCACCACCCGTGCCATGGTGCGCACCACGTTCACCGGGTCCAGGCCGACCGCCGTCTCTCCCGAGAGCATCACGGCGTCGCTGCCGTCGAACACGGCGTTGGCCACGTCGGAGACCTCGGCGCGCGTGGGGGTGGGCGCCGTCACCATGGACTCGAGCATCTGCGTGGCGGTGATCACCGGCCGCCCGGCGGCGATGCTCGTGCGGATGATGTGCTTCTGCACGTGGGGCACGTCCTCCAGGGGAAGGCGGATCCCGAGGTCACCCCGGGCCACCATCACGCCGTCGGCCACGTTCAAGATGGCGTCGAGCTCCTCCACCGCCTCCGCCGTCTCCACCTTGGCCAGCACCATGGGCGGATTGGAACCGGCGGCCTCCACGAGGTCGCACACCTCCTCCGCGTTGCGCACGAACGACATGGCCACCATGTCCACCCCCTCGGCCAGGCAGCCTTCGAGGAGGCGCAGGTCGGCTTTGGTGGGGACGCTCACGGCCAGGGTCTGCGACGGCAGCTGCAGGCCGGGACGGCCGCGTGCACGACCCCCGCGCAGCACCGTGGCCGTGGCACCGCCGGGCCAGCAGGCCTCGACCTCCAGCACCATGGTGCCGTCGCCCAGGCCCACGGTGCAGCCCTCGGTGAGCGCGTCGAGCGCGCCCGGGAAGTCGACCTCGAGTTGACCGGCAGTGCTGGGTCCGTCGCCCGCCACGAGCTTGATCGTCTCGCCGTTGCACAGCTCGGCGCCCTCCTCCGGGAACGGCCCGGTGCGGATCTTGGGGCCGGGCAGATCGGCCAGGATGGCGACCGCGCGGTCTCGGGCAGCGGCGCGGATGCTCCGGATGACGGCGGCGTGCTCCTCGCGCGTGCCGTGGGCCAGTCCCACCCGAGCCACGTCCATGCCGGCATCGATCAGCTCACCCAGCACCTTCGGCGACGACGAGGCCGGTCCGATGGTGGCCACGATCTTCGTCCGCCGGCCCACGTTCCGTCCCATTCAGACGATCCTGCCCATCAGCCAGTGTTGCGAAGCCCGGCGGCGATGCCGTTGATGGTGATGAGCAGTGCCCGGCTCAGATCGGGGTTGGTGCTGCCCACTGCCCGGGACTTGGCCAGCAGGGAGACCTGGAGGTGGTTGAGCGGCGCCAGGTAGTTCTCTCGGAGGGGCAGCGTTGTCTGGAGCAGCGGCTGGCGGTCCAGCAGGTGCCGGTCGCCGGTGATGCGCAGCACTTCCTCGACAGTCGTGTCGTACTCGGCCCGCACCTGGTCGAACAACGGGTGGAGCCGGGGCGCGGCGAGGCGTGACACATAGCAGGCGGCGATGTCCATCCGGCTCTTGGCGAGGGTCATCTCCACATTGGCGACAAAGGTGCGGAAGAAGTGCCAGGACCGGTGCATCTCCTCCATGACCGCTCCGTACCCGGCCTGGCGGGCGGCGGCCAGGCCCGAGCCGACCCCGAACCAACCGGGCACGATCTGGCGCGACTGGGTCCAGCCGAACACCCACGGGATGGCCCGCAGGCCGTCCAGACCCTCGGTGGCCCCGGGGCGCTTCGAAGGCCGGGAGCCGATCTTGAGGGCGGGGAGCTGGTCGGTGGGCGTGGTGGCGAGAAAGTAGGCCGTCAGGTCGGGGTGCTCGATGAGGGCCCGGTAGGCGGTGAACGCCGCCCCCGACACGGCGCCCATGGCCTCGTCGTAGCGTTCCAGCGCCGCGGGCGGCACAAGGGGTGAGCGGTTGAGGACCGAGGCCTCCAGAGCCGCGGCCAACGTGAGCTCGAGGTTCTGGCGGGCCAGCACCGGCAGCAGGTACTTGTCTGACACCACCTCGCCCTGCTCGGTGAACTTGAGGGCGCCGTCGAGGCTGCCGGGAGGCTGCGCCAGGATGGCGTCGTGGGAGGGGCCACCCCCGCGGCCCACCGTGCCACCCCGCCCGTAGAAGAGATGCAGGGTGACGCCCCGGGACCGAGCCACGTTCCGCAGCTGGCGCTGGGCCCTGTGGATCTCCCATTGGGACGTGGTGATGCCCGCCTCCTTGTTCGAGTCGGAGTAGCCGAGCATCACCTCCTGCACGTCTCCGCGGGCCGACACCAGGCGCCGGTAGGCCGGCTCGTCCAGCATCTGCTCGAGGATCTCGCCGGCCCGGGTCAGCTCGTCCACCGATTCCAGCAACGGCACGAGGCCGACGCGGGCCACGCCGGCGTGCACGTCCACCAGGCCGGCCTCCCGGGCCAGGACCGCGGCAGCCAGCACGTCGTCCGCCCCGCGGGTCATGGACACGATGTAGCTGCCCACGGCCTCGTCGCCGTAGCGGTCCAGCGCCTCCCGGATGGTGTGGAACACGGCAAGGGTGGCGCCGGCCTCGCCCTCCAAGCCGACCCTGGGGCCGAGCAAGGGCCGCCGCCCCGCCAGCTCGGTTCCGAGGAGCTCGAGACGGGCCTTTGGCTCCAAGGTGGCGTAGGGCTGGGCCGGATCCTCGATGCCCTCGTAGAACTCGGCGAGGGCGTTGTGGTGGCGCTCGGCATGCTCCCGCACGTCCATCACGGCCAGGTGGAAGCCGACCACGCCCACCAACCGGGTGAAGCGACCCAGAGCACCGCGGGCCAGGAGCTCCCCCCGGTTGGCGAGGAGCGACCGGCGGAGCACGGCGAGGTCGGCCAGCAGCTCCTCGGCGTCCTCGTAGTCCAGCCCCGGTTGGTGCGACCCGGCGTCCCAGAACCGCCTGCGAGTGCGCTCGAGTCTGCGACGCACGTACGAGCTGGCCAGCCGGTAGGGCTCCTCGGCGTTCAGCCGGTGGTAGCGCTCGTGCACCTCGGGCAGCAGGGCCCGGTCGCGATCGAGCGTCTTGGCCAGCTCCTCGGAGATGTCCACCACCTCGGTGGAGCAGCTCAGCTCGTCCACCAGGCGGTCGGCGCCCTGGACGAGGACGTCCAGGGCCCGGTCGTGCTGGAGGCGCAACACCTCGGCGGTGATCTCGGGGGTCACGTTGGGGTTGCCGTCGCGGTCACCGCCCACCCACGTGCCGAAGCGGAGCGGGCGAAAGCCCACATCGGCCTCGAGCTCCAACGACTCCAGCTCGACCTCGAGGTCCTCCACGACCTCCGGAGCCACGGTGGCACACGTTCGGGCCAGGTAGTACATGGCCGCCGCCGCCTCGTCGACGGGTGTGAGACGGTCCCGGCGCAGCTCGTCGGTCTGCCACAGGAGGTCCACCAGCTCGGCCAGCCGCCGGTCCACGCGGTCGTGCACCGCCCGCCCGGCGGCGGGGTCGGCGTCGGTGTCGAGAAGCTCGGCGACGGCGGCCAGCTTGGTGAGCACCGACCGCCGGGCGGCTTCGGTGGGATGGGCGGTGAAGACGGGACGCAGCTCGAGGCGGGCGAGGATGGCGGCGACCTCCTCGGCGGGGAGCCCGGCCTCACGGATGCGCTCGACGGTTCGGGCCAGGGCGCTCCCCGCCCCGGCCACGGCCGCCTCCTCGTCCCGTGCCCGGTGCACCTGCTCGGCCACGTTGGCCAGCTGGAAGTAGGTGCCGAAGGCGCGGGCCAGACCGAGAAGGGTGGAAAGGTCGGTGGCGTCGGTGAGCTCCTCCAGGATGGAGTCGAGGTCGCCCTGGGCCTTACTGCGGGCGCGGACCCGCTCCACCAGCGCCAGGAGCTCCGGCCCTTCCTGGCGGGCCAGCGTCTCGCCCAGCAGGTTGCCCAGCCGGCGGATGTCCGCCCGCAGGCTGGCGTGCTCGGAATCCGACGTCGCGGTGGTGCTCACAACGCGAACTGTAAGAGAGCCCGCACCGTTCTGGTAGTTGAAACGACACCGATCGCGTGTCGTTTCGGTTACCAGAAGCTGATGCTCGCCTGACTCCGGCGGCGCAGGGGGCGCCGGCGGATCCCGCTCAGTGCCGGGAGATGTAGGAGTCCCGGAGGACGTTGGTCTGCAGCTCCAGCTCCTCGAGACGGTTCTTCAAGAGGTCGCCGATGCTCACCAGCCCGTAGAGCTGGCGGTTGTGCACCACGGGGATGTGGCGGTTACGGGTGCGGGTCATCTGGGCCATGACGTCCCCGATGGGGTCGTCGGGCGAGCACACGGGGACGTGACGCTCCATCACGTCGGAGACCTTCAGATCCAACATTCGCCCGCCGTGCTTGGCCAGTCCGCGCACGACATCGCGCTCGGAGACCACGCCCTCGACCTTGCGGCCGTCGACGGAGACCACCAGCGCCCCGATCTGCATGGAGCTGAGCCGGTCGACGGCCAGCACAACCGCTGTGTCCGGGCCCACCGTCTCGACATCGTGACCCTTGGCCTTCAGGATGCCTTCAACCTTCATGAGCTCACTCCCCTTGTCCGTTGCCCTGAGGCCATCATGAGCCCTGGGACGCCCGGCGACAAGCGGAACGGTCAGGTGGCGGAGACGATGGCCAGATCGACCACGTCCTCCAGGCGTCCGGCACGGGTGAACGCCTGGCGCTGGCGGGCGGCGCCGTTGCCGCCGGCGATGGTGTCCTCCACGAGACCCGATACCTCGTCCCAGTCGCCATCCTCGTCGAGGGCCGGGCGCACCCATGCGAGCAGGTCACCGACCAGGTCCTTGGCGGGGACGGACCGCCGGCCGGCCACGTCGATGAGATCGGCGCCCAGCCCGTAGCGGGCCGCCCGCCACTTGGCCGCCCGCAGCAGCTCGTGGCGAGGTCGAGGCTCCGGCTCGCCCCGGACAGCCTCGGTGTGGCACGTGCGGGCCAAGGCCCGGCACAGGCCGGCAACCATGACCGCCTGGTCGACGGTGAGAGACACGTCGGTGACTCGTAACTCCACGGTGGGGAACCGGGCCGAGAGCCGCATGTCCCAATAGATCCGGGCCGGGTCGTCGATGGCGCCCGCGGCCAGCAGCGTGTCGAGCACATCGTCGTACTCGGCCCTGGACTCGAAGCGCTCGGGAATGCCGGCCATGGGCCAGCGGGTCCACACCTCGGTACGGAAACTGGCGTAGCCGGTGTCGGCGCCCAGCCAGAACGGCGAGTTGGCCGACAGGGCGAGGATGGGCCACAGCCACGGGCGCATGCGGTTCATCACCTGCACGGCGATCTCGGGATCGCTGATCCCCACGTGCACGTGGCTCCCGCACACGAGCTGCTCGCGGGCCACTTGCTGGTAGTCCTGCTCCAGAGCCAGGTAGGCCGGCTTGGGGGTGACCCGATCCTCGTCCCAATGGGAGAAGGGATGGGTGCCCGATGCAATCACCCGGTTGCCCACGGCCTCGGCCGCCGCAGCCAGCTCCCGGCGAAGGCGAGAAAGGTGGCCGCGCACCTCGTCGAGGGTGCGGCACACGGGTGTCACCGACTCCAGCTGCGAGAGCTGCAGCTCGTGGTCGGCCTGGTCACCCACGGCATCCCGGGCCTGGGCGATCACGGCGTCGGAGTCACCGCGGAGGGAGCGCGAGGGGTCCACGAGGAAGTACTCCTCCTCCATGCCCAGGGTGAAGTCCTCGGCCTGCGGAGACGCCATCCACTCATTGTGGCCGCAGCCGCCAACGCGCCCGGCGATGACTGGGTCAGAGTGGTGTCCCATGAGCGTGGCCGTGAGCGTCCGTGAGCTGTCCCACACCTACACCACGTCCAACGGTCCGCTCTCGGTGCTCGACGCCGTGACCTTCGACGTTCCGGCCGGGGGTTACGCCGCCATCACCGGCGCGTCGGGGGCGGGCAAGACCACCCTGCTCGCTGTCCTCGGAGGGTTGGAGCGACCGGACAAGGGCCGGGTGGAGGTGGGCGGACAGGACATCACCCAGCTGAGCGGCAACGAGCTGGCGGCCTACCGTCGCTCCACCGTGGGCTTCGTGTTCCAGCACTTCGGCCTGCTCGATACCCTGACGGCGGCGGAGAACGTGGAGCTGGCCACCACGCTGGCGGGCACAGCCCGGGGAGACCGGCGAGCCAGGTCGGCCGAGCTGCTGGCCGCGGTAGGCCTCTCGGGGCGGGCCGACCACCGCCCGGCGGCGCTGTCCGGCGGCGAGCGCCAGCGGGTGGCCATCGCCCGAGCCCTGGCCAACCGGCCCCGCCTGCTCCTCGCCGACGAACCCACGGGCAACCTGGACGGCGAATCCACCACCCGGGTGATCGAGCTGATCGAGGAGGTTCGCCTCGAGCACGGCTGCACCCTCGTGTTGGTCACCCATGATGGCGCGCTGGCGGCCCGGGCCGAACACCAGCTCGTCCTCCGGGCGGGTCGACAAGGGCAGGCGGCGTGACGTGGCGGGACGCCTTCGCCCTGGCCGCCACCAGCCTGCGGCGCCGAATCGGGCGCTCGGTGCTCACGGTGGCTGCCGTGGCCCTGGCCGCCACCCTGCTCACCGCCCTGGTCACCATCGCCGGGACGGCTCGTACCAAGGTGCTGAACGAGCTGGCCCAGGGTGGACCGCTGGCCGGCATCAAGGTCGCCGCCGCCGCCCCCGACCCCTCGCAGATCGACAACGACAACGCCCGGCCCGGGGCGCCGCGCGACCTCGACGAGGCGGCCAAGCAGCGGATCGAGGACCTCGAGGGCGTGGAGTCGATCGTGCCCGTGGTCACCAGCCAGATGCTGGTGGTGCCTCCCGACCCCCCGGTTCGCCAGGACGTCCTGGCCTCCCTTCCCCCGGTGGCCACCACCATCACACCTCCGTCCACGACGCAACGACCGGACAGTGGCCCGCCGGGCACGGCCCTGGCACCGAACCCTTTGCGGGCGCCGGATCCCTTCCCCGAGAGCCTGGTGGGAGTGGACCTCGGGCGATCGTCCAAGCTGCCGATCACGGTGCTGGCCGGACGGCTACCCGTCAACCACGCCGTGAACGAGGTGGCCGTGACCCAGGGCTACCTGTCCCGGCTCGGCCTCACCAAGAAGCAGGCACCGGCGGTGGTGGGAACCGAGCTGACGCTGGGCGCCCCCCGAGGGGTCGGGGCCGGTCCGCGGCCCCGTGTTCGTGGCCGGTGGATGCGCACCACCATCGTCGGTGTGGTGGCCCAGGAGACGGCCCCCGGCCAGCTCCTGGCTCCCATCGAGCAGAGCCAGGCGGCGCGGGATTGGACCGCCGGCGGGACCGACGGTGGGGCACGTATCGAGATCCCCACCTCCCCGTACAGCGGCTTGTTCGTGGTGGCACAGGGCCTGGAACAGGTGAGCGAGGTGCGAGCGAAGATCACCGACCTGGGGTACTCCACCAGCGCTCCCGAGAACCTCCTGGCGTCGGTCCAGCGCTACCTGCGGGTGGTGGAGATCGTGCTGGCCGGCATCGGTCTCATCGCCGTTGCCATCGCCTCCCTCGGCATCACCAACACCCTGCTGGCCGCCGTGCGGGAGCGCCGGCGGGAGATCGGCGTGCTCAAGGCCATCGGCGCCCGGGACGGTGACGTGGCCCGGGTGTTCCTCTGCGAGGCGACGGTGCTCGGATTCGTGGGAGGCGCGCTGGGGGCGGCAGGGGGCTACCTCATCTCGCTGGCCATGAGCGCGGTGGTGAACGGGTATCTGGCCGACCAGGGCCTGGCCGGCGTGGCCCTCGGGTTTCCCGCTCTCATCCTCACTGGCGCTGTGATCGGCTCCACCGCCCTGGCCCTGGTGGCGGGCACCTTCCCCGCACGCCGAGCGGCGCGGCTGCCCGCTCGCGAGGCCATGGAGGGGGTGTGAGGGTGCTGAGACCTGGGCGCTGGATGGCCGGCCTCTGGATGACGCTCCTGCTCGTCATGGCTGCGTGCTCGGACTCCGGCACGGCGCCCACGGCGAGCCAGAGCCTGGCCCCACCGGTCACCGCGCCCGTCCGCCTGGGCCCCGTATACGTGGCGGTGGGAGCGAGCGAGACGGTCGGGTTCGGCAGCACCCAGCCCCTGCGCGACGCCTGGCCCCGGGCCTTCTTCCGAGCCACGCTGCCCACGTCCACCGTCTTCGTCAATACCGGCATCCCGGGATCGACGGTGGCCCAGGCCATCCGGGAGGAAGCACCCGCCGCCGTGGACCTGCGCCCCGACCTGGTGACCGTATGGACCAACGTCAACGACATCATCGCCGGGGTGCCCCCCAGCGAGTTCGAGCGCCGGCTGGAGACGCTCGTGTCCACCCTCCGCCGGGGCGGGGCCACGCGGGTGTTGGTGGCCAACGTCCCTCCCCTTGAACAGCTCCCCGCCTACTTGGCCTGCCGTCCCAACCCGCCCCCCGGCGGCCCACAGTGCCGGGCGGCGGCGCGGCTGCCGGCGCCCGACCTGGTCGTGCAGGCGGTGGACGCCTACAACGCCGCCACCGCCAGAGTGGCCGAGCGCCAGGGCGCCCTCGTGGTCGACCTCCACGCCATGGGCCTGGCCGCCCGCCAGTCCGGCACTGCGGCCGGCCTGGTGTCGGGCGACGGCTTCCACCCGAGCACGGCCGGCCACGCCGCCGTGGCGTCGGCCTTCGCCGAGGTCTTCAAGCAGAGCGGTCCCCTGCCCGGCGCCCCCACGTAGCCTCCTCCGATGGCGCCAGAGAGCCCTGGATGAGGAGAACGTGATGCCGGAACGCACGATGGAGAATCGACCCTTGGGCAACCAGGGCCTACAGGTTTCCCCCCTCGGTCTCGGGTGCATGGGGATGAGCCAGTCCTACGGCACACCCGACCAGGACGAGTCCATCGCCACCATCCACCGGGCCTTCGACCTGGGCGTGACCTTTCTCGACACGGCCGACATGTACGGCCCGTTCACCAACGAAGTCCTCGT
>Ga0136627_1001030_pt1 | contig 10921 bp, 9 predicted proteins | sample AntDrymUQ4892206_2_FD_104652 | JGI IMG/M metagenome (GOLD analysis project Ga0136627, IMG submission 104652) | Polar desert sand microbial communities from Dry Valleys, Antarctica - metaG UQ489 (22.06) | ecosystem: Environmental > Terrestrial > Soil > Desert | place: Antarctica: Dry Valley... | reverse complement strand
TCCCGATCTCCGCCATCGCCGGCGGCTCGGGGCTGGGCTAGGCCCGGACTGCACGTAAGGGTCGGGCTTGCGGTGTGGCCCGTGATCCGCGTCTGCTGTAAGCTCGGGGGTATATGAAAGCAGTGGTTCTGGTAGGTGGGCAAGGGACCCGGCTGCGGCCGATCACCTTCGACATCCCCAAGGCGCTGGTGCCGCTGCGCAACCGGCCGTTCATGGGCTACATGCTGGACTTCTTGCGCCGCGGAGGGCTCGACGGGGCCGTGCTCTCGCTTGGATACTTGCCCGACCCGATCCAGGCCTACCTCGCCGGGTGGGACGGGCTTCGGCAGTTCTCGGTGGACTACGCGGTCGAGGAGCGCGCGCTCGGGACGGCCGGCGGCATCAAGAACGCCGAGGAGTACCTCGACGGCGACACCTTCGTCGTAGTCAACGGGGACGTGCTGACGGGGATGGACCTGGCCGAGGCCATAAAGATCCACAAGGCCAGCGACGCGCTCGCCACGATCACGCTGACGAGCGTGGAGGACCCGACGGCCTACGGCCTCGTCGAGGTGGACCACGAGATGGTCGTCAAGCGGTTCCTGGAGAAGCCGGCCGCCGACGAGGTGACCACGAACCTCGTAAACGCCGGCGTCTACGTCCTCGAACCCGAGGTGCTCGGCATGATCCCGGCCGGCCACGAGGTCTCCATAGAGCGCGAGATCTTCCCCGAGCTCCAGGCGAGGGGCCGCCTGCGGGCCCACGTCTCAAGCTCCTACTGGCGCGACATCGGCACCCCGCGCAGCTACCTTGCCGCCTCCCACGACGTGCTCTCGGGCGCGGTCGGCACGGACCGCGAGGGCTTCGAGTACGTGGACGTGGACCCCTCCGTCCGGGCAGGCAAGAACGTCAAGCTCCTTCCGCCGCTCTCGGTGGCCGAGGGCTGCGAGCTGGACAACCTCGCCACCATCGGCGGCCGGTCCTCCCTCGGCCGGGGCTGCCGCGTCGGACGCGGCGCCGTCGTCGAGGGCAGCATCATGCTGGACGGGGCGCGCGTCGAGGCGGGGGCCGTGGTGCGCGGCTCCATCATCGGAAGGAACGCACGCGTGGGCGAGGGCGCCATCGTCCGCGGCCTCTCCGTGCTGGGCGCTAGTTGCGTCGTGGGCGAGGGCAACGTCCTGGATCAGGGCATCAGGGTCAACCCCGGCGTCGTCCTTCCCCCGCGCAGCCTGAGGTTCTAGCCGCCCGCCACTGGTGGGCCGGGGCTCTCGCGAGGAGAAGGCATCAGGTTTCAGGCTACAGGCATTAGGGGTGCGATACGCGGCTTGGAGCCCGACATCGCCACCATAACTAGCCCGAAAGAGCAGCATGCCCGCGGCATCCTCGCTCTACAACACCTCAAAACCTGAAGCCCGAAACCTGATGCCTGAAGCCTTATGAAAGCCGCTGTCAGGCGGTTGCCTTGCCCTGCAGGTCAGCCTCGATACGTTCCAGGCTGCGTCCTTTCGTCTCCGCCACGCGGGAGCGGACGAAGAGGAGGGCGGCGAACGCGACGACGGCGTAGGACAGGAAGACGACCCCCGCGCCTACAGTAGCCAACAGAATCGGGAAGCTCTGGGAGACGGCGAAGTTGGCGCCCCAGTGCAGGAAGATGGCGGCTCCCATCGCGGTGCCCCGTATCCTCAGGGGCAGTATCTCCGGCAGCATTACCCACACCGTGGGTCCCCAACTGACCGCGAAGGAGCCGATAAAGGCCGCCAGGCAGGCCAGCGTGATGAGCGCCAGCGGGTCCGTCGGGTTTTGGGGCGCGGGCAAGAGCAGCGAGGAGACTCCCAGGACGACGAGGCTCGCGATCATGCCAACCAGGCCGACCACTAGCAGCGGGACGCGGCCCGTACGGTCGATCAGGCGTATCGCCACCAGGGTCATGACCACGTTGAGCAGGCCGATCGCGACGTTGGCGTAGGTCGCCGCCTGGTCCCCGAAACCGGCCTCCGTGAGGGTGGTGGGGGCGTAGTAGATGATGGTGTTGATGCCGATGATCTGCTGGAAGACGGCGAGGCCGACGGCTACTATGAGGGCCGGCCTGACCCACGGGGCGGTCAGCTCGCGCAGGCCGCCCTCCTCGTCGCGCTCTACCTCTTTGATCTCCTGGATCTCACGCTCGACCGACTCCTCGTCGCGGGTCTGGCGCAGCACGTCGCGCGCCTCGTCGTCCCTGCCTCTGCTCACCAGCCACCGCGGGGTCTCCGGCATGAAGTACATGCCGATGAGGAGCACGAGAGAAGGGATAACGGCGAGCCCCAACATCGTGCGCCAGGCTTCGGAGGCGGCGAGCAGCGCGTTGACGATGTAAGCGACGAGGATGCCAACAACTATCATGAGCTGGTTGAGTGAGGAGACTGCACCCCTTATCTCCGTCGGCGCCACCTCCGAGAGGTACAGGGGAACTATCAGGGCCGCAGCCCCTACCGCGAGCCCGAGAACGATCCGGAACAGCACGAGCACCCCTACGTTCGGGGCCAACGCCGCCCCGATGGCGCCCACGGAGAAAACGACGGCGGCGATTATGATGATCCGACGCCTCCCCAGCCTGTCCGAGAGCGGGCCGGCGACCCCGGCTCCGGCCATCGCCCCAAGCAACAGCGAGCTGACCACGAGCCCCTGGTAGAAGGCATTGAGGCCGAGGTCCGCCTTGATGAACAGGATGGCCCCGGAGATAACCCCGGTATCGTAGCCGAAGAGCAAACCACCCAGGGCCCCGAAGAAGTACACCAGAGCGTTCGAGCTACTACCGGATGAGCTGTGAGACCCCTGTGACATCCTGTCCCTTTCTCGCAAATAGGCATCCTATCCCAATGTCGCGCAGTATACGCGCCAGCGGAACGCCGGGATACGCTCCGATCTACCCGCCACTCGCACCTTCGCTCTTGCCCGACCCCTGCCCTTTGAGCTTTGGGCCTCGCCGACCGATAACCTGTGCCAGAGGACCGTCCTCTTTCTGGAGGCATCGTTGTACGAACCCTACCTGGCCGCGTTGGCGGATCTCTTTTACCCGCAGTGGTGCGTCTCTTGCAACCGGCGGGCCAGCGACGTTTTGTGCCGTCCGTGCTTCGAGTCCTTGCCGTGGACGGGAAGTCCAACGTGCGAACGCTGCGGCGTTCCGACAGCGTTCGACACCCCGGCCTGCGGCGCGTGCAAGAACGTGGACTTCTCCTTCGAAACCGCCCGCGCCCCTCTACGCTACGAGGGCGTTGGAAAAGAGATCGTGCACGCCCTCAAGTACCGTGGGTACACGGCCGTCGTCGAGAAGCTCGCCGCCCCGCTGTTGGCGGAAGTGGTGGTCGGCGGGTTCGACGCGGTCGTGCCGGTGCCGTTGCACAAGGCCCGGCTCAGGCAGCGCGGCTTCAATCAGGCCGCGTTGCTGGCGAGGGGGCTCGCGCGCCGGATGAACTCACCCGTTTCGGATACACTACAAGTCGTGCGGATCACCCGGGATCAGGTCGAGCTCTCGGCCGCGGAGAGGCGCCGAAACGTAGCCGGCGCCTTCTCGGCCGGAGCACGCACGCGGGGCAGACTCCTGCTCGTCGACGACGTCTTCACCACCGGCGCCACCACGAACGCCTGCGCCGCGGCACTACTCCGCGCCGGCGCCGCCGAAGTACACGCCGTGACGCTGTGCAGGACGGTATGAGGGAGCACGCTGCCCTACGGGCAGCTTGTCAGCACGCTACGCCCTGTCGGGCTCCGCTTTCAGCGCGGCGCTGCGCGCCTTTCAGCCAAAACCGTGCCGGTCGTGGACTGGGGCGTTTGACGGACCGTCATTGGCGAAGCCCCGTAGGGACGGGTTTCAAACCCGCCCGCGCCCGAGGAACGACAGACGCGGCCAGATCCCATCCGAGCGGCGGAAGGCTGATAGCGAGGGCCGAAGGCCCGAAGCGTGCTGAAAGCGGAAGCCGAAGGCTGGAGCGTGCTGAAAGCCTGCGAAGCAGGCGTGCTGCGACGACCGAAGGAAGGAGCAACCACATGGACGTGCTGGTCAAGGGGCGGAACATCCTCGTGACGCCGGCGTTGGAGCGGTACGCGCTGGAGAAAGTGGAGCGGGTGAGCAAGTTCTTCGACTCGGAGAGGAGCGACTCGCGGGCCGAGGTTGAGTTGATCCACTCGCGCAACCGCTCCGTGGTGGATGCGGAGGTCGCCGAGGCTACGCTGTTCATCAACGGAACAGTGCTCAAGGCCAAGGAGGCCTCGGAGGACATGTACGCCTCCATAGACAAGATGGCGGACAAGCTGGAGCGGCAGGTCCGGCGGTACCGGGGACGCCAGATCGACCGCTGGCAGGGCCAGGACAAGAACGCCCCGGCGGCGCCGGAAGAGACCGTGGTTGTGGAGGACGAGGAAGACATCGAGGCGCGGATAGTGAGGACCAAGCAGTTCCAGATGAAGCCGATGGGGGCCGAGGAGGCCGTGCTCCAGATGGACTTGCTCGACCACGACTTCTACGTCTTCACGAGCGCCGAGAGTGGGGACATCAACGTGGTCTACCGGCGCCGTGACGGCAACTACGGTCTCATAGAGCCCGCAAAATAGGGCTCCATGCCTTAAACTATTGCGCGGAACGGTCCCCTTAAGTGGTGGGCCGGCGCATACTGGTTCTGATCTAGGTTGGTGTTCCCAAGTGGCTAATCTGCTGACGAAAATTTTGAGGATGGGCGAGGGCCGCAAGGTCAAGGTCCTCCAGCAACGCGTGGGGTCCGTGACGGCCCTCGAACCCGAGATCGAGAAGCTCTCCGACGACGGGCTGCGGGCAAAGACCGACGAGTTCCGCGGGCGCCTGCGGGATGGCGAGACCCTCGACGGCATCCTGCCCGAGGTCTTCGCCGTCGTGCGGGAAGCGTCCAGGCGTACTTTAGGCATGCGCCCCTTCGACGTGCAGATCATGGGCGGCATAGCCTTGCACGAGGGTAAGATCTCCGAGATGAAGACCGGCGAGGGCAAGACGCTCGCCGCCACCATGCCCGTCTACCTGAACGCCCTGGGCGGCAAGGGCGCCCACGTCGTCACCGTCAACGACTACCTGGCCCGCCGCGACGCGGAATGGATGGGCGAGGTCTACTCCTTCCTCGGCCTCACGGTCGGCCTCGTCCAGGAGGGGTTGAGCTTCGACGAGCGCAAAGAGGCGTATGCCGCGGACATCACCTACGGTACTAACGCCCAGTTCGGCTTCGACTACCTCAGGGACAACATCGCCACCTCAACCAACCAGCTCGTCCAGCGCGAGCTCAACTACGCCATCGTGGACGAGGTGGACTCTATACTCATAGACGAGGCGAGGACCCCGCTCATCATTAGCGGGATGCCCGAGAGCGCCGCGGACATCTACTACCGTTTCGCCGCCATCATGCCGCGCCTCAAGCCCGGCGAGGACTACGAGGTGGACGAGAAGAAGCGCCAGGCCGCCCCGAGCGAGAGCGGGGTCGAGAAGGTCGAGAACTCTTTAGGCGTCGAGAACCTCTACGACGACGTTAACACGAACCTCGTCAACCACCTCAACCAGGCCCTCAGGGCCCAGACGCTCTTCCACAAGGACAAGGAGTACATCGTCCAGGACGACCAGGTCTTTATCGTGGACGAGTTCACCGGGCGCGTGCTGGAGGGGCGGCGGTACTCGGAGGGGCTCCACCAGGCCATCGAGGCCAAGGAGGGCGTCCAGATCCGGGAGGAGAACCAGACCGTCGCCACGGTGACGATCCAGAACTTCTTCAGGATGTACGACAAGCTCGCCGGCATGACGGGTACCGCCGCAACCGAGGCCGACGAGTTCATGCACACGTACAAGATGGAGGTCGTCTCCATCCCCACCCACATGGACATGGTGCGGATAGACGCGGACGACCTCGTCTACAAGACAAAGAAGTTCAAGTACGACGCCGCCGTGGAAGATATCGTCGAGCGGCACGAGAAGGGCCAGCCGGTCCTCGTCGGCACCGTCTCCGTGGACGTCTCAGAGCACCTCTCCGGGATGCTCAAGCGGCGCGGTGTAAAGCACAACGTCCTCAACGCCAAGCAGCACGAGCGGGAGGCGGAGACGATCCTCGAGGCCGGCGAGAAGGGCGCGGTTACCATCGCGACCAACATGGCCGGCCGAGGCACGGACATCAAGCTCGGGGAGGGTGTTGCGGAGGTCGGCGGGCTCTACGTGCTCGGCACCGAGCGTCACGAGTCACGCCGCATCGACAACCAGCTCAGGGGCCGTTCCGGACGCCAGGGGGACCCCGGCGAGTCGAGGTTCTTCCTGTCGTTCGAGGACGAGTTGCTCCGGCTCTTCGGGGGGCAGAGGATGCAGGGGCTCATCGACCGCATCGGATTAGAAGAAGACGTGCCGATCGAGGCCGGCATGATCTCCAACTCCGTGCGCCGGGCGCAGGAGCAGGTCGAGAGCCGCAACTTCCAGATGCGTAAACGAATCCTCGAGTACGACGACGTGCTCAACAAGCAGCGGGAGGTGATCTACGGCATCCGCCGCGACATCCTGATGGGCGAGGACGTTGATACGGCTGAGTACGTCGAGGACGTCCTGACCGGGGTCGTCTCGGAGTACGCCTCCGCGGACGTCTACCCGGAAGAGTGGGACCTCGACGCGCTCTCGACCGAGATCAACCGCTTCTACCCGGCGACGATCGACCTGAAGTCCCAGGACGTCGAGTCCCTGACGGGAGAACGGGTCATGGAGATGGTCCTGGAAGACGCCCGCGCGCGCCTCGAAGACCGGAAGGCCGAGTGGGACGGACGGATGGCCGAACTGGAGAAGCGTGGCCTGACCCGGACCGACGGGGTGGCGTCGTTCCAAGAGGCGGAGCGCCGGACGCTGCTCTCGGTCGTGGACTCCCGCTGGCGGGAGCACCTCTACGAGATGGACTACCTGCGGGAAGGCATCGGCTGGCGCGGCCTCTCCCAGCGCGACCCGCTCGTCGAGTACAAGCGCGAGGGCTTCGACCTCTTCCAGGAGATGGAGCGCGGCCTCAAAGAGGACTACGTCACGTACATCTACCGCGTCGAGAACGTCAAGCTGCGCGAGGAGGAGATGCAGCAGTACTCCTACAGCGGCGGGGGCGAGGAGCCGAACGAGCGCCCCAAGAGCCCGCGCAGGGCTGACGCCAAGGTCGGGCGGAATGACCCGTGCCCGTGCGGAAGCGGCAAAAAATTCAAGAAGTGCCACGGGCAGCCGGGGGCCCCACCCCTCAACGTCCCGATAAGCTCCACCGACGCCCCCGACCTGCGGACGGGATAGTTGGTCGAGCTAAGGGAGAAGACGGTAGAGCTGGAAGGACGCCTCGCGGAGCTGGAGGCGTTCTTCGACGTGGAACACCTAAGCTCCGAGGTGGAGGAGCTCGGGGAGGAGATGAGCCGCCCCGGCTTCTGGGACGACCCGGAGACCGCGAAGGAGGTCTCGGGCCGCTTCTCGCGGCTGCAGGGCAGGATGGAGCTCTTGCAGGACCTGCGCCAGCGGCTCTCGGATTCCGGGGAGCTACTGGAGCTCTCCGAGGAGGACGCGGGCCTGCTCGCCGAGGTAGGGGCGGAGCTGCGGCGGATAGAGACGTCCCTCGAAGAGCAGGAGGTGGCCCGGCTCTTCTCCGGGGACTACGACGACGGCGACGCCATCCTCACCATCAACCCCGGGGCCGGCGGGGTGGACTCGCAGGACTGGGCCGAGATGTTGGCGAGGATGTACCGGAGGTGGGCCGAGCGGCGGGGGTTCGGGCTGGAGGTCATCGAGTACACCGAGGGCGAGGAGGCAGGCATCAAGAGCGCCACCTTCACCGTCAAGGGCGAGTACGCCTTCGGGCTGCTCTCGGCGGAGCGGGGGGTTCACAGGCTCGTCAGGATCAGCCCGTTCGACGCCGGCGGCAGAAGGCACACGAGCTTTGCCTCCGTCGCGGTGGCACCCGTGGTCGGGGAGGCGGTGGAGGTCGAGATAGACGAAAAAGAACTCAAGATCGACACCTACCGGGCCTCCGGCGCCGGCGGCCAGCACGTCAACAAGACCGACTCGGCGGTTCGGATAACGCACCTGCCAACCGGCATCGTGGCCCAGTGCCAGAACGAGCGCAGCCAGCACCAGAACAGGGAAGTCGCGATGCGCGTCCTGAAGGCCAGGCTCTTCGAGTTGGAGCGGGAGAGGCGGCAGCAGGAGATCGCGTCTCAGAGCGGTGAGAAGGCTGACAACGAGTGGGGGAGCCAGATCCGCTCCTACGTCCTCCACCCTTATAAACTGGCCAAGGACCACCGCACGAACGAGGAGACGGCGAACGTGGACCGGGTCCTGGACGGCGAGCTGGACGACTTCGTCTACGCCTTCCTGAAGTCTCGAACTGCCGCCTAGCCTATGCGGGGCTTCCTCCTCACCCTCGTCGTGCTGACCGTACTCGTCCTTTTGGTCGTCCCATACTTTGTCCTGCCCCCGGTTCTCGAGAACCTGGTCGCCCGCGACGTTCAGGACCGGCTTGACCTCGCCGGGCGGCCTGGAGTGGAGCTGGACAGCGACCCCCAGTGGGAGATGCTCCTCGGCGAGTTCTCCAGCGGCAGGATCTCCGTCGTGGGAGCGGACCTCGGCGTCGTGCGGGCGGAGGACGTGTCGATGGACCTGGAACCTTTCAGCGTATACGTGGGGGAGATCGTCCGGAGCCGGACGGCCGTCGTTGAGAAGCCAGTCTCCGGGCAGGTGCGCCTCATGGTCTCCGAGGAGGAGGTCTCGCGGCTTGCGCAGGGGAATGCCCAGGTGCCCGTAAACGGCGTCGAGTTGAAGAGGAACGGCGTTACCGTGGAGTCCGAGGCGTCGGTGCTCGGCGCGACATTCCCGGTGACGGTGGACGGCGGTGTCGGCGTCGAAGGCAATGCTCTGGTCTTCCAGCCCGGTACCGTGCGGGCCGCCGGGATGACCGTGCCACCGGACCTGGCGGACTCGCTTTTGGCCGGAACGGCGTTCCGGTATCCGGTGGAGGGTCTGCCGTACGGGGCGAGGATCACCGGTGCGGAGACCCTCGATGGGGCCGTCTTGCTCACGGGGAGGGTGTCAGGCGTGGAGCTCGGGTAGGGCGGTTGATAATGCCACAGTTTGTTGCTAAGGTCTCGCGTGGCCGAAAAAGTTCCTGGAGGGGGAACCTCGGGCCGGACCCCGCCCAGCGCGGCGGGCGGTAAGCCACATCCGGAGAGGTAATGATCCGATTCAGCAACGTCACGAAGGTCTACGGCAAAGACACGGTCGCGCTCGAACGGCTCAACCTGGAGATAGACCCTGGAGAGTTCGTCTTCCTCGTCGGGCCCAGCGGCTCTGGGAAATCCACCATGGTGCGGCTCATCTTGAAGGAGATGGAGCCCTCGGCGGGCGCCATCTACGTTAACGGCACCAGGCTTTCGTCGGTGCCCAGGCGTCGCATACCGCAGCTGAGAAGAGACATCGGGTGCGTCTTCCAGGACTTTAAATTACTGCCGAACAAGACGGCGGCGGAGAACGTCGCCTATGCCATGGAGGTTACGGGGCAGCGGCGGCGGGTCATCCAGACGAAGGTGCCCCAGATCCTGGACCTCGTCGGCCTCTCGGGGAAAATGGACAAGTTCCCGGAGATGCTCTCCGGCGGGGAGCAGCAGCGCGTCTCCATAGCGCGGGCGTTCGTCTCCCAGCCGCCGATACTCGTCGCCGACGAGCCCACCGGCAATTTGGACCCGAACACCAGCGTCGGCATCATGCAGCTTTTGCACAGGATCAACCGCACCGGCACCACGGTCGTCGTCGCCACCCACGATCGGGAGATGGTGGACGTGATGCGCAAGCGGGTCGTCGCCCTCGAAGAGGGCCGCGTCGTGCGCGACAAGGTGAAGGGAGCCTACGCTGATGAGGTTTAACCCTGGGTTCTTCCTGGCCGAGGCGTTCAAGAACATCCGCCTCAACCTGCTCATGAGCATCACCGCCGTCACCACTACGTTCATCTGCATCCTCGTTTTCGGGGTTGGGCTGCTCGTAAGCTCCCACGTCGAGGGGATCATAGGCTCCGTGCGCGAGGACGTGAGCGTGGAGGTCTTCATGCCGGGCCGGGGCGAGGAGGAGGTCGTGTCCCTGGAGGAGAAGGCGAACGGCTGGGAAGAAGTCGCGAGCGTCGACAGGATCTCCGAGGAACAGGCGCTCGTGGCCTTCAAGGACACCTTCAGGGAGCAGCCCGAGCTCTACGAGAACCTGGACCGGGGCGTGCTGCCGTCCTCGCTGCAGATCCAGCTCACCGACCCGGATCTGGCGGACGAGGTGGCGGGCAAGCTCAAGGCCGAAGGTTTCGGCGAGGAGAACCTCAGCTACCCGCAGCAGACCATCGAGCGGTTGAACTCGGTAACCTCGTACATGATCTGGGGCCTGTATGCGGCCACCATCCTGTTCTTGATCGCGAGCGTGCTCCTGATCTCCAACGCCATCAGGCTCTCGATCTTCGCCCGCCGCAAGGAGATAGAGGTGATGAAGCTCGTCGGCGCCTCGGACGGCTTCGTGAGGACGCCGTTCGTGCTCGAAGGCCTGATCCAGGGTCTCCTCGGCGCGGGCCTGGCCGCCCTGACCGTCGTCTGGCTCAACTTCCTCTTCGTTGACTGGTCCCGCGACGCCCTCACCTTTGTCCCCATCTCCGGCACCTCCGTCAGCACCGTCTCCGTCCTCCTGGTCCTAGTCGTCGTCGGCGTCGCGATAGGAGTCGGCGGTAGCTTCCTCTCCGTCACGAGGTTCTTAAGGAAGATATAGCGCCGCAGGCGCTATATCTTCCTCACGCCTCCTTCGGAGGCTCTCACAGCGGTGTTCATAAACATTGATCCTGTGTTCGGTAGCCGCAGTGCGAAAACCACCCCGCCACGTCCTCGAGCGTGACGGCTGAGAGCGCTTCAGAGATGGCTTCATCCAGCGCCCCGC
>Ga0136627_1001029_pt1 | contig 10933 bp, 8 predicted proteins | sample AntDrymUQ4892206_2_FD_104652 | JGI IMG/M metagenome (GOLD analysis project Ga0136627, IMG submission 104652) | Polar desert sand microbial communities from Dry Valleys, Antarctica - metaG UQ489 (22.06) | ecosystem: Environmental > Terrestrial > Soil > Desert | place: Antarctica: Dry Valley... | reverse complement strand
GAGTGAGCCCAAGGCGATCGCGATGTCGCGCGCGCCGAAGCCGACGGCGAGCGTCTGGCCGCCGGGCTTGTCGGCGACGCCGCCGACCCAGCCGCCGGCCACGACGCCGGGGGCGAGAACGAGCCCGCCGCCGAGGGCAAGCCGGCCGAGGGCGTGCCAGCGGGCGACGGAGCGTGCGGTCATGGGGCGCAGGCTACCCGGATCGCCAACTTGCCAAGATCGTCGCGTGAGCACGACTGCGCCGTCGCGCAGCCCGCGCATCTCGGCCGTGATGCGCGAGACGCAGGCGGTCACCCCGCTCGAGCTGTTCTTCGACCTCGTCTTCGTGCTCGCGCTGACCCAGTGCACGGCGCTGATGGCCGATACGCCGACCTGGGAAGGGCTCGCGAAGGGCCTGCTCGTACTTGGGGTGCTGTGGTGGGCATGGGTCGGCTACGCCTGGCTCACGAGCCTGGTGGACCCCGAGGAGGGCGTCGTGCGGCTCGCCATCTTCGCCGCGATGGCCGCGCTTCTCGTCGCCGCGCTCTGCGTGCCGCAGGTGTTCGAAGACACCGGGCTGCTGACCGCCGCGTCGTTTGCCGACGGGCCCCTGCAAGGCGGGTTGTGGGTGCTGGCGATCGCGCTTGACATGGGCGGCCCGTACCTGTTCGGGGCGGACGGCTGGAAGCTCATGCCCGCCCACTTCTCCGAGCGCCACGGGCTGATCGTGATCATCGCGCTGGGCGAGTCGATCGTCGCGATCGGCGCCGGTGTCGGGGCCGAGGTCGGCGCGGGCGTCGTGGTCGCCGCCGTGCTGGGAGTCGTGGTTGCCGCCGGGCTGTGGTGGCTGTACTTCGACATCGTCGCGCTGGTCGCCGAGCGACGCCTCTCCAATGCCGCCGCCGGGCGGGAGCGCAACGAGCTCGCGCGTGACTGCTACTCCTACCTGCACCTCCCGATGGTCGCGGGCATCGTCCTCGTCGCGCTGGGCATGAAGAAGACGCTCGGCGAACCGGGCGACGCGCTCAAGCTGGTGCCGGCGGTGGCGCTGCTGGGCGGCGCCGCCCTATACCTGTTCGCCCACGTCGCCTTTCGCTGGCGCGCGATCCACCGCCTCAACCGGCAACGGCTCGCCTGCGGCGTGATCCTGATCGCGCTCGTGCCGCTGGCCGTCGCGGTGCCTTCGATCGCCAGTGTCGCGATCCTCGCCGCGCTGCTCATCGGGCTGATCGTGTTCGAGAATCACCGCTTCGCCGAGCTGCGCGATCGCCTGCGCCACCAGGTGGCGCACGAGAACCACTGATCAGGGCGCGATCCGCTGCCCCGGACGGCGCAGCCGGAACCAGCGGTGGTCGTAGGGCTCGAGCGCCAGCGCGATCTCGCCGTCCACCGGCAGCTCCGCCGGCCCGAAGAGGTCGACGAGCACACCCTCTGTCTCCAGCGACAGCCGTGCCTCGGTGGCCCGGCTCGCGAGGTTGTGCACCGCGACGATCGTCGACTCGCCCCAGTCGGCGCGGTGCGCGAAGACCGCCGGGTCCGCCTGGGCGAGCAGCGCCCACTCGCCCCAACCGAGCTCGGGGCACTCGCGGCGGCGGCGGATGAGCCGCTCCATCCAGTTGAGCAGGGAACCGGGATCGCGGCGCTGGTCGGCCACGTTGACCTCGCCGAACCCGTACGGCCCGTCCGAGATCGAAGGACGGCACGCCGCGTCGGCCGTGGTGAATCCCGCCAGGTGCTCGGAGGACCACTGCATCGGCGCGCGGACCGCGTAGCGGCCCTCGATCGCGAGGTTCTCGGCCATGCCGATCTCCTCGCCGTAGAAGAGCACCGGCGTGCCGGGCAGCGAGAACATCAGCGAGTAGGCGAGTCGCACGCGCCGCTGGTCGCCGCCCAGCATCGTGGGCAGCCGCCGGCGCAGCCCACGGCCGTACATCTGCATGTCCTCCTCGGGACCGAACGCCGCGAAGACCTCCTGGCGCTCCTCGTCGGAGAGCTTGTCCAGGGAGAGCTCGTCGTGGTTGCGGACGAAGTGCGCCCACTGGCAGTCCTGCGGGATCTGGGGCAGCGCCTCGAGCGCTCCGACCAGCGGTTGCGCCTGCTCCCGCGCGAGCGCCAGGTACAGCGCCTGGTTGATCGGGAAGGCGAAGAGCATGTCGAGCTCCTCGCCGCCGCGGGCGCCGAAGAACGCGGCCGCCTGGTCGGGCGCCAGGTTCACCTCCCCGAGGAGGATCGACTCGCCGCTGCGGCGTCCCATGAAGCGCCGCACGTCGCGCAGCAGCTCGTGCGGATCATGGATCGCGCCCGCGGGCATGCCGGTCGGCTCGATCAGGAACGGCACCGCGTCGAGCCGGAAACCGCTGAGGCCCTGCTCGAGCCAGAAGCCGGCGATCTGGGCCAACTCGTCGCGCACCTCGGGATTGGCCACGTTGAGGTCGGGCTGGTGGGAGTAGAAGCGATGCAGGTACCAGCGCTTCGCTTTGCGGTCATACGCCCAGTTCGACGTCTCCTGGCCGGGAAACACGACGTCGCCCGGCTTTTCCGGCGGCTTCTCGTCCGCCCACACGTAGAAGTCGTGATACGGGTTGTCGCGACCCTCGCGCGCCGCCTGGAACCACGGGTGCTGGTCCGAGGTGTGGTTGGGCACGAGATCGGCGATCACGCGGATGCCCCGGTCGCGCGCCGTGCGGATCACCTCGACCAGGTCGCCGTGCGTGCCGAGCCGCGGATCGACCCCGTAGAAGTCGGTGATGTCGTAACCGTCGTCGCGCTGGCGCGACGGGTAGAAGGGCATCAGCCACAGGCAGCTCACGCCCATCCCGGCGAGGTAGTCCAGGCGCTCGCCCAGCCCGGCGAGGTCGCCGCAGCCGTCGCCGTCGGAGTCCAGGAAGGTCTCGACGTCCAGGCAATAGACGACGGCGTTCTTCCACCAGACGTCTCCGGTCGCCTTGCGGCTCACGCGGCCAGCTCCGGCAGGACGTGCTCGCCGAAGGCGTCGATGAACGGCGTCAGGTCCTGGCCGACGTGGTGGAGCGCGATCTCGTCGAAGCCGAGCGCCGCCAGCTCCTGGAGGCACGCGACGTGGCGCTGCAGGTCCGAGGCGATCAGCACCGACTCGTGCAGATCCTCGGGCCGCACGTGGCGGGCCGCCTCGTCGAACTGCTCGACGGTGTGCAGGTCCCAGCACAGCGGGGGAGAGAAGACGTTGGTGCGCCACTGGTCGTGCGCGATCGCCAGCGCCTCGGCGTCCGTTTGCGCCCACGAGAGATGGACCTGCAGGCGGACCGGCTTGCCCTCGCCCCCGCCCTCGCGGAAGGCCGCGATCACGCGCTCGAGCGTCGCGCGCGGCTGGTTGATGGTCGCGAGGCCATCGGCCCAGCCGCCGCACCAGCCGGCGGTCTCCGGCGTGACGGCGGCGCCGATCAGCGCCGGCGGCTCGGCCGGCAGCGTCCACAGCTTCGCGCGGTCCACCCGGACGAGCCCGTCGTGGTCGACCACCTCCCCGGCGAGCAGCGCACGCATCACGTCGACGCATTCGCGCAAGCGCGCACGGCGCGTGCGCTTCGCCGGCCACGGCTCGCCCGTGATGTGCTCGTTGGACGCCTCCCCCGTGCCCAGCGCTACCCACAGGCGGCCGGGGAACAGCTCGCACAGCGTCGCGGCGGCCTGCGCGATGATCGCCGGGTGATAGCGCTGGCCGGGTGCGTTGACGACGCCCCACGGCAGCGACGTTGCCTGCATCGCGGCCCCGAGGAACGACCAGGCGAAGCCCGACTCCCCCTGGCGCTCGCTCCAGGGGGAGAAGTGGTCCGAGGACATGGCCGCGCCGAAGCCCGCGGCTTCGGCGTGCTGCGCGTGGGCGAGCAGGCGGCTCGGAGGTATCTGCTCGTGTGAGCAGTGCAGGCCGATGACGGGAGGCATCGTCCGGCCTCTACCCGCTTCTCGGCCTCGCACTCGACCCGGTACGTTCCGGCCATGCCAGGCGACGTGACGCTCGGCGAGGCGGGCGGCCTCGCGTACCGCACCGCGGGCGCCGGCCGGCCGCTGGTCCTGCTCCATCCGGGGCCCGGGCTCGACGGCTCGGTCTTCTTCCCGGAGGCGCTGGCGCTCACGGAGCGGGGCGTCCAGGTCGTCGCGATCGACCTCCCCGGCAACGGGCGCTCGCCGGCCGGGGATTCTTCGGAGTGGACTGTGTCGGGTTACGCCCGCGCGGTCCTGCGGTGCGTACGCGCGCTCGGGTTCGCGCCGGGCGACTGGGATCTGCTGGGGCACTCGTTCGGCGGCTACATCGCGCTCGAGCTCAACCGACTCCACCCGGGCGAGTTGAGCCGCCTGATCGCCTCGTGCACCGACGGCTCGGAAGTGCCGCCGCCGGGCGACCCGCCGGGCGAGCTGGACGGGCTCACGGCCGCCGAGGCCGCAGCGGTCCAGGACGCATGGGAGCGCGAGAGCGCGGCGGAGACGCCGGACGCGCTGCGCGCCGCCTGGCTCGACCAGCTCGACTACTACGCCGCCGATGCCGCGGGCGCCGCGCGGCTGCGCGGACGCTGGGCCGGGGTGACGTACCAGACCGGTCCCAACCAGCACGAGGAGTGGGGCGAGCTGGAGGCGCTCGAGGCCCTGGCGGACATCACGGTCCTGGCCATCGCCGGCGAGCACGACCGGATGCCGCGGGCGCTCCAGCAGCGGATCGCCGACGCCGGCCCGCGCGGAACGCTCGCCGTCATCGAGGGCACCGGGCACTTCCCGTTCGCCGAGGCGCCCGAGCGCTACTGGCCGGTGGTAGCCGGCTGGCTCGCCGACACCGCGCCGCACCCCTAGGCGGCGTCCCCGGACTCCGCGCCGCGCTTCCTGACCGGCGTCGCTCGCACCGGGGACTCGTACGAGGCCGAGACCCCTCAATGCCGGAAATGCCTGCGGTGCGTGAACACCATGCTGATGCCCGCGGCATCGGCGGCCTCGACCACCTCGGGGTCGCGCTTGGAGCCGCCCGGCTGGATGATCGACGTCACCCCGGCGCTGACGGCCAGCGCCGGGCCGTCGGCGAACGGGAAGAAGGCGTCCGACGCGAGCGCCGACCCCTGCAGGTCGGTGCCCACCGCGCGTGCCTTCTCGACCGCCAGCCTCACCGAGTCGACGCGGCTCATCTGTCCGGCGCCGATCCCGACGGACGCCAGCTCGCGGGAGAGCACGATGGCGTTCGACCGGACGTGCTTGCAGACCTTCCAGCCGAAGAGCATCTCGCCCCACTCCCCCTCGGTCGGCTTGCGCTCGGTGACCACCTGCATCTCCGAGCGGTCCTCGAGGTCGATGTCGCGGTCCTGGACGAGCAGGCCGCCCATCACGCGCTTGAGATCGCGCTCGGCGATGTCGAAGCGGCGCTGCTCGTTGTCCTCGAGGACGCGCATCGCCGGCTTGCTCTCGAGCAGCGCGAGCGCGTCGTCGGGAAAGCGAGGAGCGAACAGGACCTCGCAGAACTGGGCCACGAGCACCTCGGCGAGCGCCCGGTCGACGGGCCGGTTGAGGCACACGACACCGCCGAATGCGGACTGGGGATCGCAGGCGAGGGCCCGCTCGTAGGCCTCGCGTCCAGAGCTGCCGATGGCGACCCCGCAGGGATTGTTGTGCTTGATGATCGCGCAAGCGGGGACCTCGAACTCGTCGACCAGCAGGCGGCCCGAGTTCAGGTCGAGCACGTTGTTGAACGAGAGGTCCTTGCCCGCCACCTGACGGACCATGGACAGGACGTGCGTCCGCGCGCCGACCTCGGCGTAGAAGGCGGCGCGCTGGTGCGGGTTCTCGCCGTACGGGAGGTCCGTGACCTTCTCGAACGCCGACATCATCACCGGCGGGAAGTCCTCCTGCTTCTCGGCGAACCAGCCGGCGATCGCCGTGTCGTAGCGGGCGGTGTAGGTGAAGGCCTCGGCGGCGAGCGACTCGCGCGTGCCCAGCGAGAGCCGCCCGTCGCCGTCCTCGAGCTCTTGGAGCACGGCGTCGTAGGCCTCCGGCCGCGTGACGACGGCGGTGAAGCCGTAGTTCTTGGCAGCGGCGCGGATCATCGCGGGCCCGCCGACGTCGATGTTCTCGATCACCTCGTGCTCGGTGGCGCCGCGCCGGCCGGCGGTGCGCTCGAACGGGTAGAGGTTGACGCAGACCAGGTCGATGAACTCGACAGCGTGCTGCTCGGCGGCGAGCATGTGCTCCGGGTCGTCGCGGAGCGCGAGCACGCCCGCGTAGAGCCTCGGATGCAGCGTCTTGACACGGCCGCCCATGATCTCGGGAAAGCCCGTGAAGTCCTCGATCGCCCTCACGTCGAGTCCCGCGGCCCGCAACTCCCCGGCGGTGCCGCCGGTGGAGACCAGCTCGACGCCGAGCCCGGCCAGCCCGCCGGCGAAGTCGGCGATGCCGCGCTTGTCGGTCACCGACAGCAGGGCCCGGCGGACGCGAACTTCGCCCGGCTGCGTCATCCGGGCGCACGATACAGCGGCGCCACCCGCACACGGCGGGGATTTGCGTGGTCCACGGCGACGGCCCCCGCGGCGATCAGGCGCACGACCGAGCAGGTGAGATCGTGCTCCAGCGGCCGCAGCGCGGCTCGTACCGTCTCCGCGTCCTCGGCGTCGGGCAGATCGAGCGCGCGCTGGGCGATCACCGGACCCGTGTCCACGCCGGCATCGACGAGGTGCACGGTCACGCCGAAGACCTTGACACCGTAGGCGAGCGCCTGCTCGACGGCACCGATCCCGGGGAACGCGGGCAGCAGCGCCGGGTGCACGTTGATGACCCGCTGGGGGAAGCGCGCGAGAAACTCCGGAGCGAGCAGCCGCATGTAGCCGGCGAGGACCACCAGCTCGACACCGCACTCGACCAGCCACGCGGCCAGGTGGTCGTCCCGCGCCCGCCGGTCGCTGCGCTCCTCGCGCGCGAAGACGCGAGCGGCGACACCCGCGGCGCGCGCGCGTTCGAGCGCGCGCGCTTCCGGCTTGTCCGAGCCGACGGCGACGACCGCGATGCCTTCGCGCCCGTGGACCCGGTCGAGGATGGCCTGCAGGTTGGTGCCCTCGCCGGAGGCGAGGACACCCACGTTCACGCCGCCTCCAGCACCGGGTAGTGCCCGCCGCTGGACTTGAGCGTCCCGGCTCCAAGTAGGGCATCGACGCGCTCGAGCACCGACGCGCCGCTCAGATGTCCGAACGTCCCGTAGTGGGGCAGGCCGTCCCACCCGTGCTTGAGCAGCACCTTCGACCGCCCGCCGCGGAGCACCTCCACCGCCCGCGTGCGGCCGAGGGCGGGACGGGCCCGGGCCACGAGGTCGACGATCGCCTCGTCGAGTGCCGCCACGTCGCCGCCGGCGGCCGGGCGCTGCGCGAGCTGGCGCGGGCCGCCGGTGCGCTGGCCGCCGGCGCGCGGCGGCGGTGGCGGCGCGAGCGCCGGATCGCAAACGTCGCAGCACGGCACCTCCGGCGCCGGCGGTCGCCGATCGCCGAAGTGGCGCAGGATGCCCGTGCGCCGGCACGCCGTCCCCTCGACCCAGGACCACACCGCGCGGTACTGGCGCCAGCGCGCGCGCGTGCCCTCCTGCGCCGCGGATCGGCACAGCGCAAGAGCCCGGCCGTCCCAGGTCCCGGTGACCCGTCCGAGGACCCGATCGGGGGCGGACGGGCTGGGCTGGATGACACCGATCCGCGCGAGGTGGCCCACGATCGCGCGCACGACCTCGTCGTCGCAGGCCGCGAAGCGGGCGAGTTGCGCGACCGGTACGTCGAACCTCGCTTTCTGATCACCGGCGACCGCCGGCTCACCCGACGCCGCCGCCGCGCCCGTGAGTGCGCGCGCGACCGCCTTCAACGCCGGATCCTCGACCGTGGAGCGCTCGATGAAGAACACGTGCAGGCCCTTGTCGCGCGCCGAGGCGAACAGCAGGCAGCGCGCGGGTCGCCCGTCACGCCCCGCGCGGCCCGCCTCCTGGTAGTAGGCCTCGATCGAGCCGGGCACCGCCTCGTGGCAGACAGTTCGCACGTCGGCCTTGTCGACCCCCATCCCGAACGCGTTGGTGGCCACGACGACGTCGACCTCGCCGTCCATGAAGCGCCGCTGCGCCGTCGCGCGGTCGTCGCGCGGCAGCCCCGCGTGGTAGGCCAGCACCGTCGTGCCGAGCTCCTGCGCCAGGCGCACAGACAGCTTGTCGCACTCCGCGCGCGTGCCCGCGTAGACGATGGCGGGCAACGCCCCCGGCTCACGCAGGGCCGCGGCGATGCCGCGGTGCCCGGCCTCCTTGGTGGCGCACGGGATCACCGCGAAGGAGAGGTTCGGGCGGTCGAAGCCCGTCGCCACGCGAACGGGGTCGCGCAGGCCTAGGCGAACGACGATGTCGTCGGCGACCTGCGGCGTCGCGGTCGCGGTGGACGCCACGATCGCCTCGGCGCGCAGCCAGCGGGCGGCGTCGGCCAGCCGGAAGTAGTCCGGCCGGAAGTCGTGGCCCCACTGGGAGACGCAGTGCGCCTCGTCGACCACGAACAGGCCGACCTTCGACTGCCGGATGCGCTCCAGGAAGCCGGGCGAGGAGAACCGCTCCGGTGCCACGTAGAGCAGCCGCGCGTGGCCGGACGCCGCCCGGTCGAGCGCCGAGCGATTCCTCGCGGCGTCCTGCTGGGCGTTGATCAGCGCGACCTTGCCGGGCGCGATGCGCTCGAGCGCCTGCACCTGGTCCTGCATGAGCGACACGAGCGGCGAGACCACCACGGTCAGGTCGGCCCGCATCAGCGCTGGAAGCTGGTAGCAGAGCGACTTGCCCGAGCCGGTCGGCATCACGACCAGGACGTCGCGGCCGGCCACCGCCGCGTCGACCGCGTCGCGCTGGCCCGGCCGGAAGCCGGGGAAGCCGAACACCTCCTGCAGCGCCAGCGCCGGCTCGGTGGCCCGTGCGAACGGCCGTGGTGGCTCCGGCCCGAGACCCGGGAGGGCCGGCGCGATCAGGGGGTCGGTGGCGAGCGGGGTGGACACGGGCGGTCGACCATAGCCCGTGCTCCGGTCGCCACGCACGGCATCTCGCCGCCGGATGGGAAGCCGTCGCAAAGACGGTGCGAAGTCGTGAACGTTCCGGCGCGCGACGGAGCGATGCGTCGCTGCGCGCCGATTCGCGTCATGCTCCGCGCGCGATGCCCGGAGCCACGATCGACCGCGACCGCCTCGGCGCGCTCCGCCTACGCGAGCAGGCCGAGTTCGACCGGCGGACCGCCCGCTCGGCGGAGCTGACCGAGCGCGGCCGGCGGCATATGCCCGACGGAGTGCCGATGGCGTGGATGGCGGGGCTCTACGACCACCGGCCGCTCTACGTCGCACACGGCGGGGGCTGCCGCTTCACCGACGTGGACGGCAACGCCTACGTCGACTTCAACCAGGCCGACCTGAGTGCCACCTGCGGCTTCGCGCCCCCTCCGGTCCTCGAGGCGATCGCCGAGCGCGCCGCCCGCGGGCTCCAGTTCCTGCTCCCGGTCGAGGAGGCGATCGACGCCGCGCAGCTACTCGCCGACCGCTACGGGCTGCCCGCGTGGCAGTTCACGCTGTCGGCCTCGGGCGCCAACGCCGAGGCGATCCGGCTCGCCCGCCACCGCACGGCCCGTGAGCTGATCGTCGTCTTCGACGGGCACTACCACGGCCACCTCGACGACACCCTCGTCCTCGGCGACGAGACGACCGGCCGCCCCGAGCTGCTCGGCGTGAACCCGCGTGCCACCGCCGACACGCGCGTCGTCGGCTTCAACGACCTCGCCGCGCTCGAGCGGGTGCTCGCCCGGGGCGACGTGGCGGCGGTCATCACAGAGCCGGCGCTGACCAACGTGGGCGTCGTCGGCCCGGTGGATGGCTTCCACGCGGGCGTGCGGGCGCTCACGCGCGCGCACGGAAGCCTGCTCGTGCTCGACGAGACGCACACGCAGACCGCCGCCTACGGCGGGCTCACCCGTGCATGGGGACTCGAGCCCGACGTGATCTCGCTCGGCAAGAGCCTGGGCGGCGGGGTGCCGATCGGCGCCTACGGGATGACCAGTGACCTGCGCGAGTGGATGGAGCGCCACCTCGACGCGTACGGGCGGCGCGTGGGCCTGGCCACCGGGGGGACGACCTACGGCAATCCGCTGTCACTCGCCGCCGCGGTCGCCGTCCTGCGCCACGTCCAGACGCCCGAGGCGTTCGACCGCGCCGCCGGCCTCGGCGCGCGCTTGGCCGACGGCATCGAGGCCGCCGCGGCCCGCCACGGGCTGCCGTGGCGCGCCCACCGGCTGGGCGGGCGGTCCGGTTACTGCCTGGAGCCGGAGCTGCCGCGCGACGCGGAAGCCGCGGCGCGGTCGATCGACGCCGCGCTGGTCGACACCCGGCGGCTGTACATGGCCAATCGCGGGGTGTGGGACGCGATCGCGAGCGCGGGCCCGGCGGCTTCCCTGGTCCACAGCGCGGATGACGTGGACGAGTACCTGGCGGCGCTCGAGGGCCTCCTGGTCGACGTCGTCGGTTGAGCCGCGAACTTCACCGGCGCCATTGAGGGGAAGGTCGAATCGCGGGTGGCGAGCACGTCGGTTGAGCCGCGAACTTCAACGTCAACGGCGCCATTGAGGGGAAGGTCGAATCGCGGGTGGCGAGCACGCGAGTTGCACGTTGACCCCAATATGTCGGGTCAACGTGCAACTCGCACGTCGCGGACTGGTGGTTGTCGACTTGACCCCACATATCGGGGTCAACTCGTCAATCGCACGGAATCCGCCGCCACCGACGCCGAAACCCTCCCCCTCACCGGCGCCGTTGACGTTCGGCGCCAGGCCACGCCAAGCCCGTGCCACCGACGCCGAAACCCTTCGCCCGAAAAGCCCTAAGGGTCTGCGCATCAATTACCGCGCGGGTTGATGGTGTAGTTCCAGTCGGGGTGGAAGGGGTCGCCGGTGAGGGTGACGGCGGCGAGTTG
>Ga0136627_1001025_pt1 | contig 10944 bp, 14 predicted proteins | sample AntDrymUQ4892206_2_FD_104652 | JGI IMG/M metagenome (GOLD analysis project Ga0136627, IMG submission 104652) | Polar desert sand microbial communities from Dry Valleys, Antarctica - metaG UQ489 (22.06) | ecosystem: Environmental > Terrestrial > Soil > Desert | place: Antarctica: Dry Valley... | reverse complement strand
TCGAGGTCGTTCTCGAGGGCCAGGTAGCAGTTGGCGAGGGTCTGGGCCTGGATGCCCTGGGCGGCGTCGACCACCAGCACCGCCCCCTCGCAGGCGGCCAGGCTGCGGCTGACCTCATAGCCGAAGTCCACGTGTCCGGGCGTGTCGATGAGGAACAGGTGGTGGTCACCCCACGCCACCCGCACGTTCTGGGCCTTGATGGTGATGCCCCGCTCGCGCTCCAGGTCCATGGAGTCGAGGAACTGGGCGCGCATGTCCCGGGGGTCGACGGCGTTGGTGAGCTCCAGGATGCGGTCGGCCAGCGTGCTCTTGCCGTGGTCGATGTGGGCCACGACCGAGAGGCAGCGGCGGCGGTCGATGTCGGCCATTTGGGCGTCAGGTTAGGGGCCGCGCCTTGACGCTCGGACCGGGGCATTGTTGACTTACCTGATAAATATGATCGGAAAAGTCGGGAATTGGGGAGCAACCCAGCCGAGGGCCCGCCTGGTAGCCCTGTCGGCGGCGCTGTTGCTCGTGGTGGCCACCGCCTGTGGTGACGACTCCCCGGCCGCCTCTGGGGGGCCGGAGGCTCCCACCCCCGTACGCCTCGGGCACTTCCCCAACGTCACCCACGCCACGGCCGTCGTGGGCGTAGAGAAGGGCATCTTCGCCCGCTCGCTCGGGGCCGACAAGCTCGAGGTCAAGACCTTCAACGCCGGGCCGGCTGCGGTGGAAGCGCTCCTGTCAGGCGGCCTGGACGCCACCTACATCGGCCCCAACCCGGCCATCAACGCCTTCGTGAAGTCCGACGGCAAGGCCGTGCGCATCATCTCCGGGGCCACCTCGGGCGGTGCCGCCCTGGTGGTGAAGCCCGGCGCGGCCGACGCCGCAGCGCTGCGGGGCAAGAAGGTGGCCAGCCCGCAGGTTGGAGGCACCCAGGACGTGGCGCTGCGCCAATGGCTGGCGGGCGAGGGCCTCAAGACCACCCCCCAGGGCGGCGGCGACGTTTCCGTGGTGCCCCAGGAGAACGCCCAGACGCTGGAGACGTTCAAGGCGAACCAGATAGAAGGTGCGTGGGTACCCGAGCCGTGGGCCACCCGCCTGGTCCAAGAAGGCGGGGGCAAGGTCCTCGTCGACGAACGCGAGCTCTGGCCGGCTGGTCAGTTCGTCACCACGCACCTCATCGTGCGCACCGCCTTTCTGAAGAACCATCCCGGCGCCATCCGTCGGCTGCTCCAGGGCCAGGTGGAGGCCAACCGGTTCATCGCGGAGCAGCCCGAAGAGGCCAAGCAGCTGGTGAACCAGGGCATCACCAAGGTCACCGGGAAGGGCCTCTCCACGGCGGTCATCGACGGCGCGTGGAAGAACCTCTCCTTCACCAACGACCCCATCGCCGCCTCACTGGCGACCTCGGCCGAGCACGCCACCGAGGTCGGGCTCCTGGCCAAGGCCAACCTCGCGGGGATCTACGACCTGACCTTGCTCAACGAAGTGCTGCGCAGCGCCAACCAGCCGGAGGTGAAGGGACAATGACCTTGACTGTCGATGACCTGGTTTCCGTGGCTCCGGCCATCGGGATCAACACGGTGTCGAAGGCCTACGGACGGGGGCCGGCCGCGGTGCGGGCCCTCGACCGGGTGTCGCTGGACGTGAGGGCGGGCGAGTTCGTCTGCCTGGTCGGCGCCTCGGGCTGCGGGAAGACCACCCTCCTCAACCTGGTGGCCGGCCTCGACTCGCCCACGCTGGGGACGGTGGACACCGGCGGGCGGCGGACGGGCCTGATGTTCCAGGAGGCGGCGCTGTTCCCGTGGCTCACGGCGGGAGCGAACGTGGAGCTGGCCCTCGAGCTGCGGGGCGTGCGCTCACGCAAGGAGCGGCGGAGCCAGGCCGCGGAACTGCTGGAGCGGGTCCATCTCCGTGGGGCGGCCGACCAGCGTCCCCACGAGCTGTCCGGGGGCATGCGCCAGCGGGTGGCTCTCGCCCGGGCCCTGGCCCAGGACGCCGAGGTGCTGCTGATGGACGAGCCCTTCGGCGCCCTCGACGCCATGACGCGCGACCTGCTGCACGACGAGCTGGAGCGCCTCTGGTCCACCACCAGCCTCACTGTGCTGTTCGTGACCCACAACGTGCGCGAGGCCGCCCGCCTGGGCGACCGGATCGTGCTGCTCACCAGCCGGCCCGGGCGGGTGGCGGCCAGCTACGACGTGGACATCCCCCGGCCCCGCCGCATCGAGTCTCGCGAGGTGGCCGCGCTGGCCGCCGAGGTCACCGACCAGCTGCGAACCGAGGTCCGCCGGCATGGCCATTAGCGGTGGGGCCATTGACAGCCGGCTCCTCGAGGAGGAGCTGGCCGGACTCGACGCCCTCGACCTGGACGAGGACAAGCCCGCCGATCGGCTGGCGCGGGTGTGGTCAGCGCTTTGGCCCAAGATGGCCGCCGTCTTCCTGGCCGTGGCCGCGTGGCAGCTCACCGTGTGGTCCCACTGGCGGCCCGAGTACGTCCTCCCCAGCCCCGGTCGGGTCCTCGGCCAGTTGGGGACCCTTCTGGGCGAAGGCGAGTTCTACCGGGCCATCGCCATCACGCTGCGGCGGGCCCTCACCGGTTACGCCCTGGCCGTACTGGTGGGCACGGTGGTGGGGGCGTCGGTGGCCCGGGTCCGCCCCCTCCGCACCGCCGTCGGCTCGCTCATCACCGGCCTGCAGACGATGCCGTCCATCGCCTGGTTCCCCCTCGCCATCCTGCTCTTCCAGCTCAGCGAGTCCGCCATCTTGTTCGTGGTCGTGCTCGGGGCCGCCCCGTCGATCGCCAACGGCCTGATCGCCGGGGTCGACCACGTGCCGCCGCTGCTCCTCCGGGCCGGGCGGGTGCTCGGCGCCTCGGGCCTACGCCTCTACCGCCACGTCATCCTCCCCGCCTCCTTGCCGTCCTTCGTGGCCGGTCTCAAGCAGGGCTGGGCCTTCGCCTGGCGCAGCCTCATGGCCGGTGAGCTGCTGGTGATCCTGGCCAACCGGCCCTCCATCGGGGCCCGCCTCCAGTTCGCACGGGAGCTCTCCGACGCCCCCGCCCTCCTCGCCCTGATGATCGTGGTGCTCGTGATCGGGATCGTGGTGGACGGCGTGTTCAACCAGGTGGACGGCCACATCCGCCGCCGCCGGGGTCTCACCGCCGGCACCTGATCGCTTCGCGGACCCGCCGGTTGGGGCGTTTGGGGAGTATCACAGACGCCAGGCGTCGGTCAGACTCCCCAGAGCAGGAGACCCCACCCGGGAGCCGCCCGGGTCAGACCCGGACGCCGGCGCGGCGCAGTTGCCAGCGGGCCTGCTGCTCAACGCCTTGGCGCAGGTCGATCAACGGCTTCCACCCGAGTAGGGCCGTGGCTCGATCGGTTGAGCCGCCCTCCCTTTCCACGTCGCCCGGCTGGTCCATCACCCGCACCACCCGGACGGTGGTGTTGAGCACATCGCCGACGAGGGTGACGAGGTCGTTCATGGTGGTGGACGACCCGCCGGCCACGTTGAGCACCGTCCCTGGGCTGAGCTCCGCGGTGGCGGCGTCGATGGTGGCCCGGACGGCGTCACCGACGAAGGTGAAGTCCCGCACCTGGTTGCCCGTGCCGAACAGTGTGAAGGGCTGGCTGGACATGCCCGCCTCCACCAGACGGTGGATGGCCATCTCGGGGCGCTGGCGGGGGCCGTACACCGTGAAGTAGCGCAGCGACACCGTGGGCACGCCCCAGTTGTCGGCATACATGTTGCAGAGGTGCTCGGCGGCGGCCTTGGTGGCGCCGTAAGGGCTGTTGGGCCGGGGCACCACGTCCTCCGACGTCGGGTAGTGGGGAGCCTCGCCGTACACAGACGAGCTGGACGCGAAGACGAAGCGGCGAACGTCGGCGGCCCGGGCACCCTCGAGCAGTCGCTGCGTGGCCAGCAGGTTGTGCTCGGCGTACTCGGGGAAGTTGGCGGCCCACGAACCTCGCACCCCCGGCTGGGCGGCCAGGTGGAACACCGTGTCGACTCCGGCGAGGAGGCCGCTCGGCTCCCGAACCCGTAGGTCGGCCTCGGCGAACTCGAACCCGGGCTCCCCGGCCAGCTCTTCGAGGTTCCGCCGTTTGGCTCGCGGGTCGTAGTACGGGGTGAAGCAGTCGACACCCCGGACCTGGTGGCCCTCGGCGAGGAGGGTCTGGGCCAGGTGACTACCGATGAACCCGGCCACGCCGGTGACCAGTGCGGTCATGAGAAGTCAGGGTACCGTGACGATCAGACTGCTTGTGAGCGAACGTGTGTACGTCTAGGCTGTCCGGTCCCTTCCCCCTTGTCGATTGCCTGAGCGCAGCCAAGGAGGGAACATGTCCATCGATGAGCAATCTCGCCGGGAGCTTCACGATCGCCTCGAGGAGGCGCTGGGTTCGGCTCCTGCGGAAACACTGATGGCCAGCCTGCCACCGCAAGGCTGGGCCGACGTGGCCACCAAAGACGATCTCGCCCGTGTCGAGGAGCGCTTCACCGTCCGGCTCGATGCCATGGACGAGCGCTTCAGTGCCCGGTTCGACGCCATGGACGAGCGCTTCGGTGCCCGTTTCGATGCCATGGACGAGCGCTTCACCGCCCGTTTCGACGGGCTCAGCGAGCGCTTCGACCTGAAGCTGGAGTCGTCGGCCAACGAGCTGCGGGCCGACTTCCGGGGCGAGATCACGGCCGCCATCACGGCCCAGACTCGGACGGTGATCCTGGCCCTGTTCGGCACTCTCCTCAGCTCGGGTGGCCTGGTGCTGGCTGCTGCTCGCCTGGGCTAACGGCCGGTCGGCCCGCCGCTGCTAGCCTGACCTCCCCGTGGCCAACATCAGAAGCCAGATCAAGCGCAACCGCCAGAACGAGCGGCGGCGCCTGCGCAACAAGGCAGCTCGCTCCGAGATCAAGACCCGGGTCAAGCTGGCCGTGGCCGCCGCCGAGACCGGCGCCGACGACAGCGCCGAGGCCCTGCGCTTGGCCGTGAAGCGCCTGGACAAGGCGGCGGCCAAGGGCATGATCCACAAGAACCAGGCCGCCAATCGCAAGTCCCGGCTTATGCATCGCCTGGCGAAGGTGGACGCACCCGCGCCGTAGTCCTGGACCGGCGTTCACCAGGGGTGATGTAGCACCTGGCTAGAGTGATGTAATGGTCCGCACCCAGATCTCGCTCACCGAGGCCCAGCTCGACGCCGTGAGGCGGGAAGCCGTGCGCCGAGGGCTTTCGATGTCAGGGGTCGTTCGCGCCGCTGTAGACCAGTTGATCGACGCCCAGCGCGCGCACACCGAACGGGGCGAGAGGCGCGAGCTGGCGCTAGGGGTGATCGGGCGCTTCGCCTCGGGGTCGACCGACGGCAGCGATGACCACGACCGCCACCTGGCCGACGCCTTCCACGGGTGACCGTCTTCATCGACACCTCAGCCCTGTACGCCCTGTTGGACCGAGACGACCGGAATCACGCCGCGGCAGCCGCCGTCTTCCCAGGACTTCTCGAAGAGACTGCTCTTTGCACCACGAGCTACGTCACGGTCGAGGCCGCGGCCCTCGCCCAGCGGCGATTGGGCAACCAAGCCGTCCGAGCGCTGTTGACGGAGCTGTTGGCTCCTGTCGAGCACACCTACGTCGACGAAGACCTCCACCGCGGAGGAACGACCTCTCTCCTGGCAGCGTCGGGGCGTCGCCTTTCCCTGGTCGATTGGGTCAGCTTCGAGTTCATGCGCAGGAACGGTGTCGGACGAGCGTTCGCGTTCGACCGGGATTTCGACGACCAAGGCCTCCAAACCGTCCCCTGACCGCCGCCGGCACTTCTCGGCCCCGCTTCTGGTAGCCAAAACGACATGCTTTCCGTGTCGTTTTGGCTACGAGAACGGCAAGGCTTCCGGAGGCCAAGCCCGCTCAGCGGCGGCGACCCGGGCCCAGGCGGCTGAGCCGGGCCACCAGCACCTCCATCACCAGGATCTCGGGACAGGCCGTGGTCCCTCGGAGGTCGAGGTCGGCCTTGGCCAGCAGCTCGATGGCCCGTCCCACACCGGCGAAGCCCAGCCGCCGGGCCTGACCGAGGGCCTTCTTGGCCGGGAAGGGAGCCATGCCCAGCACCTTGGCCGCGCTGCGCTCGTCGGCCACGCCCGTCCCGTCGAGGCGGAGCATGTTGGCGTAGTGGCGGTGCAGTGTGGCCATCACCACCAACGGGTGCCGCTCTCCCGCCTCCACCATGCGGTGGAGCTGGGTGAGGGCCCCCTCGATGTCACCGCGGTCGATGGCGTCGGTGATCCCCCAGGGGGCCACCCCCCCGGCTCGGCCCAGGAAGGGCTCGAGCTCCTCGGTCCCGACCCTGGCGCCTTCGCCGTAGGCCGCGGCGAGGGACTCGAGCAGGTTGGTGAGCCGGCCCACGTCCTCACCCAGGTGCTCACCCACGAGCCGCGCCGCAGGAGGATCGAGGCGCACGGGCGCCTGCTGGAGCTGGGACGCCAGCCACTGGCCTCGCGCCTTTCCCGTGCCCACGGCGGTGTCCACGACCTGGCCCACCTTGCGCAGGGCGGCGAGGAGGCGCTGGCTCACCTGCCCGCCTCCCGACGTGAGCACCAGCGCCGTGCTGGGCAGAGGGTCGGCGAGCCATTCGATCAGCGGCTCCAGGGGCTCGGTGCGAAAGCGACCGATCTCCCGAGCCACCACCACCCGCCGCTCGGCCAGGAACGGCGGCGTGCGACAGGCGTCCACGATGGCGGCCACATCCACGTCGTCGCCCGACAGATCCTCCACGGCCGTGGCGTCGCCTCCCGACAGCTCGCGGGTCAGCCGGCGCACCTCCTCCCCCACCAGAGCCGGGTCGTCGCCCTTCACGTACCAGGCGGCCACCGGCGCTCCCTTTCCCGCCATCAGGGCGCCTCCTGTATGGCGGCGAGGACGTCACATACCCGCCGGGTGCCCCGCACGTCATGGGCCCGCACCACGCGGCATCCCCGAATGATGCCCAGGGCAGCGGCGGCTAGGCTCGCCTCCCGCCGGTTGGCGATGTCGAGGTCCAACAGCCGGCCGAGGAAGGGCTTGTTCGACGCCGAGAGCAGGAGCGGGTACCCGAGGGCGGCCAGGCGATCCGAGGCCCGCAGCAGCACGAGGGACTGCTCGGCGGTCTTGCCCAGGTCCAGACCGGCGTCGATCAGGATGCGATCGGTGCCGATGCCCTCGGCTTCGGCCAGGCGGGCCCGATCCACCAGGAAGTCGCACACGGCCCCCACCACGTCGTCGTAGACGGGCTCAGGGTCGGCCTCCCGCGGGCGGAGGCGGATGTGGGTGGCGACCACCGTGGCGCCGGCGGCGGCGGCAACCCGGAGGTAGTCGGGGTCGGCGAAGCCGCTGATGTCGTTGCCCACCACCGCCCCGGCGTCGAAGGCGGCGGCGGCCACCGACGCCCGCCACGTGTCCACCGACAGCGGCAGGTCGAAGCGGGCGGCCAGGGCCTCCACCGCCGGTACCACCCGGCCCAGCTCCTCCTCGGCGCTCACGTCGGGGCCTGGCCCGGCCTTCACGCCTCCCACGTCGAGGAGGTCGGCGCCCTCGGTCACCAGCCGGTCGGCCCTGGCCAGGCACTTGTCCATGGCGAAGTGGTCACCCTGGTCGTAGAACGAATCCGGGGTGCGGTTGAGGATGCCCATGACCAAGGGCCGGGTGGCGACGTCGTAGCGGCGCGGCCCGAGCGATAGGCGCACGCAATGGAAGCTAGCGGCGCTACCCCAGTCGGGGTACCAGGCCCGGCCGGGCAATGTATAATACATACACCATGCGTCGAACCCAGATCTACCTCGGCGGTGAGCAACACGCCGAGCTGGCTCGTCGGGCCGCTGCCGCGGGGAGCACAGTATCCGAGATCATCCGGGGTGCCATCGACGACGTCCTGAGCCGGGCCGAGCCCGACGAAGAATGGCAGTCTCGCTGGCAACAGGCAGTTGCAGCCACAGCAGGCATCGCCCCCTACCTGCCTGACGGGATCGCCTACGTGGACGAGGTCAGGGCCGAGGAGCGCCGACGGCGTTCCGCTCGGTAACGAGCGATCCCTTGGTCGTCTTGGACACCACCGTCATCGTCGACCACTTGCGCGGCCTGCCCTCAGCGGTATCCTACGTCGGCTCCCTGTCTCGACGGCCCGCCTGCTCGGAGATCACCCGCGTCGAGGTCGTGCGCGGCTTGCGTTCGCCAGAGCGGAGCCAGGCGCTCCGGCTCTTTGCATTGCTGGATTGGGTTCCGTTGACCGCCGATATCGCCCATGCGGCCGGGGAGCTTGGGCGCCAATGGCGCAAGAGCCACGCCGCCATCGATACCGCCGATCTGGTGATAGCGGCCACCGCCCAGAGCCTCGGGCGCGATGTCGCCACCGTCAACGTGCGGCATTTCCCGATGTTCGCCAGCGTCACGCCGGCCTATGAAACATGAGCCTGGTGCACCGCTCCCCGCTGAGGGGTTGAACCAGCGAAGCCCCGGGAAGCTCGGCGGCTGGGCTCCATGATCGAGGCTGGTCTCGTGGGCACCTGCGGGATCGTCGAGCTCGAGGTCCGGTATTCGGCGCGCTCATCCCGAGTACGAGGAGATCGCTGGCCGTCTTCTTGATGGTGATCAAGCCGGGAGCCTGAGCGGCCCGGCGCCTCAGCGTTTCCTTGTAACAAGACCGCGACCGGCGAAAGCGAAACCCGCCGGGCCGGGGGCGCGGGGTCCCTGGGGAAGCGTCGACCTACCCCCGTGACCGGGCGTCGGCCACCTCCTCGGCGTAGCTCCGCCGGTAGCGCCCCGAGTTGTCGCCGTCCCAGTAGTGGTGGGCCTCGTAGCGGATGCTGTCCGCGGGGTCGCTGACCCACGCCACGGGGTGCTGCTCGGTCCAGTGCTGGGCGCCGGCCCATTCGTAGCCGGGCACCAGCACCAGGTGGCGGTCGCCTCGGGCTCGCACGGCGTCGACAGCGGCCTGCGACGCCCGTTCCCACGTGCGGGCGGGGTCCTGGCCGTCGAGCGAAGGCAGGTTCACCGGCTCGTTCATAAGGCCGTAGCCAGCCACGGAGGCTACGTCGGCCACGGCGGCGCTCAGTCGGGACCACAGGTCGGCGAAGGCGGTGACCGGCAGCTCGGGACTGCCGATGGCGCGCCGCACGCCCTCGGTCCCGTCGGAGAGGTAGTAGCCGCCGAAGTTGTGGACGTCGACCACAACCGCGAGCCCCGCCTGACCGGCCCGGGACAGGGCGGCTCGCAGGCGGGCAACCTCGGCGACATCCAAGGGAGCGAACGGCGCCCGCTGCAGCCGTTCCCAGCGCACGGGCAAGCGGACCAGCCTCACGCCACGGCCGGCCAGGTAGTCGAACGTAGCCTGCGTGTCGTACTGGTAGGCGGTGCCGTAGGTGCCCGGATCCCGGTTCGAGAAGGAGCTGGTGGACTCGATCTGGGGGGCGCCGAACTCCGCTCCCGCCACGTTCACTCCCCGCAGGACGCCGCCATTGGAGGCGTGGCGTTCCAGGACCGCTGCCTGCACGTCGGCGTTGTCCACCCCGGCGCCCGCCATCCGGTCCTCGTAGGGCGTCAGGGCGTAGCCCGTGCCCCACCACTCACCGGTGGCCCACGATGTCGCCCAGAGGCCGGCGGCGTCGGCGTCGCGGAACCAGGTCTCTGCCAGGGCCGCCCAGGCGGGGCCGTCGCCGCCGCGGTCGTCGGGCCAGCCCATCTCGCCGACGTAACCCTGGGCCCCGTTCGTCCGAAGCCATCCCGTGAAGTTGGCCAGCTCGGCCCGCACCCTGGCACACAGGGGTCGCAGCCGGGCTCGGCGGCGGCGGTGTTCGCCTCGGCGGCGCTCGACGGGACATGCGCCATGGTCGCCAACGCCATCAGGGTGGCCATGGCCACACCCAGAACCGTACGAAGCCTTCTCTTTACCAGCACCTGGCTCAGTATCGGCCATCGCCGGGTGATACTTGAGGGAGAGTGCGTCACCCGCTCGCCCCGCGGGTGGGAATGCCCTCCACGGTGACCCCGCTGGACATCACGATGCGGACGTGTGATGTTATGATGCGCCGGTGCGGACGACCGTCAACATCGAAGACCGCCTCCTTCACCACGCCAAGGAGCTGGCGACCCGGACCCGGCGGCCGCTCGGAGCCATCGTGGACGATGCCCTCACGATGTTGCTTAGCCGGCTGGACCAGCCTGGCCGGGGTGAGGCGGTGGACCTGCCCACGTACGGAGGCAGCGGCTTGCAGCCCGGCGTCGACCTCGAGGACAAAGAGGCGCTGGCCACCCTGCTGGAGGCCGGCGACGGCGACGCCCGTGCTGCTGGCTGACGTCAACGCCTTCATCTATGCCCACCGGCCTGAGAGCAGCCGCCACGGGGAGTACCGGGCCTGGTTGACAGCTGCGCTCTCAGGGCCGGAGCCCTTCGGGGTGAGCGAGCTCGTTCTTTCCGGCTTCCTGCGCATCGTGACCAACCACCGGGTGTACCGCGACCCGACCCCCCCACATGTGGCTCTGGACTTCTGCGACCGAGTGCTCGCCGGGCCGGCTGCCGTACGGGTGCGGCCCGGCTCCGGCCACTGGGACCTGTTCGTGGACGCCTGCCGCGTGGTCGGCGCTCGGGCCAACGTGGTTCCCGACGCCTATCTCGCTGCCCTTGCCGTCGAGCACGGTGCCACGTGGCTGACCACCGACCGGGCGTTCGCCCGCTTTCCCGGCCTGCGCTGGCGCCGTCCGCTGGAGACCTGAAAGCCCGTGCTACGTTTTATGCCATGAGTCGTGTGCGGATCTCCACCACAGTCGACGGCGAAAGGTTGGCCGCCTGCCGGCGCATGCTCCAGACGAGCGACAGCAAGCTCGTCGATCGCGCCTTGGCAACACTCGTCGAGGTGCTGGAAGGGCGACAGGAGCTCGACGCCCTCGAAGCTCAGCCCTACCAAGATGACCCGGACCTGGCTTGGCAGCCTCCCCAGGGTCCG
>Ga0136627_1001024_pt1 | contig 10945 bp, 9 predicted proteins | sample AntDrymUQ4892206_2_FD_104652 | JGI IMG/M metagenome (GOLD analysis project Ga0136627, IMG submission 104652) | Polar desert sand microbial communities from Dry Valleys, Antarctica - metaG UQ489 (22.06) | ecosystem: Environmental > Terrestrial > Soil > Desert | place: Antarctica: Dry Valley... | reverse complement strand
CCCGCGGCTCGGCTGGGTAGGGCGGTCAGACTCAGCGCGGGCGGCGTGTCGAGGGGGTGCCATAACTCGTCCAACCCCCGGGGCCGGGTGACGTCCGACGAGTATGGGCCTCAGTCTGGCCATAACTCGTCGAGGCGTCAGCCGTCAGGGGGGCTCGACGAGTTGTGGCTGCTCACCCTCTACCCCGCGCCGGACACGCCGCGGGGCCCGGGCCCCGTGCCCTACAGAGACAGCGCCGCGCCGGGAGCCACCGCGCCCAGCAGGAGCACGCCGTCAACCGCCCGCGCCCTGAGCCGCAGCGGCGGAGCCGGGTCAGCGGAGCGGAAGCGCCCGGCCTCCGCGGCGGCCCATGCCAGCACGGCGTCCATCATCTCGACCGGACGCATGGGCGCCGCCCCGAGCGAGCTCATCAGCGTCCTACCGGCGGCCGCCAGACGCCCCTCGGACCCGATGGTGTCGAGGATGCGGGCGGCCTCCGGCGCCGAGGGCAGCGCACGGACCCGGCCCAGGCCCCGCCGCGAGACCTCGCGCACGCCGTCCGAGCCCGCCGCGGCACGCAGCCAGGTGGCGGCGGCCACCAGCAGCGCGGCGCGCAGCGCCCGCCGCACCGCCTCGTCCAGGCCCAGCCCGCCGCCCATGGAGAACACGAACGCACCGAGCGCCAGCACGCCTGCCAGCGCCGCCCCGGTGGCCACGGCGCCGCGGTCGGCCCGCGACGCCGCCCAGGCGAGCACGAGGAACGCCGTCACCGCGCCGAGCAGCGGCCATGCGGTGCCCGACAGCAGCAGCGCGAAGGAGATCGCGGCGGCCACCGCCACCGCCCGCGGGTCGAAGCGTCCGCGGTGAAGCCGCGCCGGCGCCACGAGCGGCTCCCCGGCATCACCGCAATCGGCCCAGGTGCTCAACCCGCGGCGGTAGAAGCCCACCTGCACCCAGGAGGCGAACGCCCCCCAGACCATCAGCCCGGCCGCTGAGAAGATCAGCGCGCCACCCTCGCTCAGAGAGAGCCCGATACGCTCGGCCAGAGCGTCGTAGGTGCCCGCGTAGGCGTCGAGGCCGCCGGCGATCACGAACACGAAGAACGCGAGGCCGGCGGTGTTGGACAGCATGCGGATGGCCCCGCAGGCCAGGAGCTCGGCGGCAAAGCTCGAACCACGGGCCCGCATCCGGCCCAGCAGCGGGGCGCTCAGCGCCTGCGTGAAGGGCACGCCGAAGCGGGCTGGGCCCATGATCGCCACCGTCTCGAGCGTGGCCGCGATGGCGGCGCCGTAGCCCTCGCGCGCCCCACGGCGGTGCGCCACCCGGGCCAGCGCCATCCCGCCGGCGAGCGCGACCCAGAAGCCCCCGCTGGGCACGGCCCGCGACGCCAGGAAGGACACGGTTGCCACGTGAGCCGGCCCAGCGGTGTCGTCGGCCGCGAGGGCAGGTGCGCTGGTGCTCACTGACGACGGAGAGTAGCTCGCCGGGCACTGTGCGAGGCGCTGGCGGAAGAGCAGCCGCTCCTGGTGCTCCTCGCGGGCGTTGCCCGGCCGGTGCAGGATCACCTGCTGGTAGAAGTCGCGCCAGGCGAGCTGGCGCCGGAAGGCGTCCGGCCCCGATCCGGCGGGCAGCCGATCCTCCAGCTCGCGGGGCGATACGCAGCCGAAGCGCAGATAGGGCGACAGGCGCGAGGTCTTGTCCTCTCCCAGGGCGTCGTGGTTGGAGTCGTACGCCGCCACTGCGTCGCGCAAAAAGGCGTTCATCCGCTTACGGCCCGCGGCCTCTCCCCAAGGCAGCGGGTCCTCGACCTCCTGGATCAGGCCGAGCGAGTCCAGCGACGGGATGCGCCCCCTGGCCAGCTTCGCCGGCAGGGCACACATCTTGCGCGGCGCGCCCAGCACCCCCCGCCGGGGTTGATCGAGCCAGGCCTCGTAGTACGGGGTGAACACCGTCTGGGGCTTGCCCTTCTGGGTGCGCACCTCGCCAGGCTCGTCGATCACCGTCAGGCCAGGATGGGCGCGCAGCTCGATTCCCGCCCGGGTCAACCCGCGCGCGACCCTCTGGCCCCTCTCCCGTGCGAACGGGGTCACGTCGGCGCTGAAGTGGACCTCGGTCGCCCCGACCTCCTGCGCCAGCTCGGCCAGCTCGCGCTCGGGAGGCCCGTGACGGATCACGAGCCCGCTCCCCCGATCGCGCAGGGAAGAGTCCAGGTCGTGCAGGCACTCGAGCAGGAACTGCGTGCGCGGTCCGGACTCGTGGCGGCCGTGCAGGAGTCGGTCGTCGAGGCAGAACACGCACACCACGCGCTCGCAGCGGTCGAGCGCGGCGCGTAGCGCGGGGTGCTCGTGCACGCGCAGGTCGCGCCGGAACCACACGATGGCCGTCATCCACAGCGATACGCACCGCCTACGCGGCCGGGATCAGTGTCAGCTCGACGCGGAGCCCCGGCGACCCCTGACCCGGGCGAGCGCCTCGGCGAAGCCAGCGTTCTCCTCGTCGGTGCCGCAGGTCACACGGATCGCGCCGGGGGCTCCGAACCCCCGCAGGGCGCGCACGATGAAGCCCTCGGTCAGCAGCCGGCCCGCCAGATCGTCGGCCGCTGCACCAGGCACGTCGGCGTACACGAAGTTGGTCTGCGAGGGCAACGGGTCGAGGCCGGCCGCGGTCAGCACGCCGCGCAGCTGCTCGCGCGCGCCCCGGGCGTGGTCCACCCGCCGGGCCACCTCGTCGTCCTCTCCCAGCGCCGCCAGCGCCGCCTCCTGCGCCGGCTGGTTGGCGTTGAAGATCGGCCGCACCCGGTCGAGCGCGCCCGCGACCGCCGGCGAGGCCAGCGCGTACCCGATCCTCAGCGCCGCCAGCCCGTAGACCTTGGAGAAGGTGCGCAGCACGCACAGGGGCTCCCGGCCCTCCCGTAGCAGCGCGGGGCCCTCGGGCTCCACGTCGGCGTACTCGGCGTAGGCCTCGTCGAGCACGCAGAGGATGCCCGCCGGCAGCGCGTCGAGGAGCTCCCGTACCTGGCCCGGATCGAGGATGGTGCCCGTGGGGTTGTTGGGGTTGGCCAGGTACACCAGCCGCACCCGGCCGCCGCCCGGTGCGGGAGCCGAGCAGGCCGCGAGCACCGCGTCGAGATCGAACCGGCGATCGCGCAGGGGCACGCGCACGGCGTCGGCTCCGTGCACCCCGGCGGCAGAGACGTAGCTCGCGAACGAAGGCCAGGGAAACACCGCGGCGTCTCCGGCGTCGAGGGCGGCGGCGCCGCACAGGCGGATCAGCTCGTCCGCGCCGTTGCCAGGCACAACCTGCTCGGGCGGGAGGCCGAAGCGCCGGCCGAGGGCGCCACGCAGCCCAGCCGCCCCACCGTCGGGATAGCGGTGCAGGTCCGCTGCGGCGGCCTGGTAGGCAGCCACCGCCGCGGGCAGCGGGCCGAAGGCTCCCTCGTTGGAGGCCAGCTTGACCATCCGCTCCAGCCCGGCGCGCTCGGCCAGCACGTGCATGGGCGGCTGCGGGCGGTAGGGCTCGACGTTGCCGAGGGCGTCGCGCAGCGGCACACGGTTAGCCTACGTGAGGGCATGGGCGAGTCGATCGAGCGCTTCCCTCTCTTTCCCCTCGACCTGGTGATGCTTCCGGGCGAGGTGGTGCCGCTGCACATCTTCGAGCAGCGCTACCGGACGATGATCGGCGAGTGCCTCGAGTCCGAATCCGAGTTCGGGATCGTCTGGCTGGGCGGCGAGGTGCTCCACGACGTGGGCTGCACGGTCGAGATCACCCAGGTCATCGAGGAGACCGACGACGGCCGCATGAACATCCTCGTCAAGGGCGTTCTCCCGTTCCGCCTCCGCCGGCGGGTGGACGACATGGACTACCCGGCCGGCGACATCGTGCTGCTCGACGAAGAGGACCCCCCGGACGAAGTGGGGGCCGTGGACGACCGGGAGGCGGCCGCTGCGGCACGTCGCGGCTATGCCGACCTGGTCGAGCGCGTCACGGACTCGCGTCCCGGCGAGGATGACCTGTCCGAGCTCGACGCCTACGGGATGGCATCGACCATCGCCTTCGAGAACGACGCCAAGCAGGAGCTGCTCGAGCTGCGCTCCGAAAGCGAGCGCCTGAGCCGCCTGGCGACCCTCTGCGTGCGTGCGCTCGAGCGCTACGACTACGCCGAGCGGGCCTCCGAGCGAGCGAGCTCCAACGGCAGGGTGCACCACTGAGGCCATCCCGAGGCTTCGATCGACCTGGTGACCGCGTGGGCCGCCGACGGGGGTCACGCCCTCGTCGAACGCGCCGCGGCGGGACCGAGCTGGTGCTGCGCGCTACTGCGCCGGCACGGCGACCCCGCCCCGGCGGGGGTCGCCCCCACCCGTGAGCGCGCCGGTCTGGGCGTCGCGCACCACGGCCTGCACCCCGCCGAAGTAGAGATTGCGCTCGGGAAACCGGCGCAGCCGCCAGCCGGAGGCCTCCAGGGCCCCGAGCGCAACTGGGTCCACTCCGGGCTCTGCGTCCACCAGGCCGCCCTCCACGTGCAGCCGGGAGGCGTCCACGGCCTCCTGCGCGGCCAGCCCGCCGTCGATCACCCCGGCCACCGTCTGCACTATCGCGGAGCGGATCCGGTTCGACCCGGCCGAGCCGAGGGCGATCTCGGGGCGTCCGTCGCGAAGCACCACCGTGGGGGACATCATGCTCGGCACCCGGGACCCCGCGGGATGGCGGTGAAACCCGCGGGGGTTGAGGTCCTCCTCGCCGAGCATGTTGTTCAGGTGCACACCGGTGCCGGGCACGACCACCCCGGAGCACGAGCCGTTCGAGCAGGTGACCGACGCGCACACGCCGTCGGCGTCCATCACCGAGACATGCGTGGTGGACCCAAGCCGGGAGGCGATGTCGCCCGCCACCTCGTCGAGCACGTCGGAGGCCAGGAAGCGGCGAGCGTAGTCCTCGCTCGAAAGGCCCTCGAGGAACTCCTCGTCGCGGGCGCGATTGGTGGAGGCGATCACCTCCGCCAGGGCGACGGTGTCGCCGGGCCGGTCGATGCGATCGAGCAGCTCGAGGGCGTCGGCGATCAGGATGCCGCCCGACGATGGCGGCGGATTGGTGAGCACCTCCCGCCCCCGGAAGCGCGCCGACGCCGGGCGGCGCTCGACCACCTCGTAGGCCGCCAGGTCCCCGCTCGTCAGCAGTCCGCCCCGCTCCAGCACCCAGTCGCTGATCGATCGGGCCACGTCCCCGGTGTAGAGAAAGCCCGGCCCCTCGCTGCCGAGGCGCTCGAGCAGGTCGCCCAGCTCGGGCCAGCGCAGCGTCTCCCCCTCACGCAGCGGCCGGCCCTCGGGCTCGTAGATCGCCGACGCCTCCGGCGTCGAGCGCATGATCGGCGCGAGCACCCCGAACAGGAACGCCTGCATCGCCGTGACCTCCACCCCGTCCCGGGCGGCCCGGGCCGGTTGCGCGGTGAGCTGTCCGAGGTCGAGCGTGCCGAAGCGCCGCAGCGCCTCGGCCAGGCCGGCCGGATTTCCGTAGGCGCCACATGAGGAGGGCCCGCAGTTGAACCGCTGCACGGCCCCCGCGGCGAACTCGACGTCGATGGGCACCAGCGGCACGGGATCCGGGTGCGCGATCCCCCGGCCCGGGGCGGCCACGAAGAAGTCGAGCAGGTGGCTTTCGCCGCCGCCGGTGTGCACGAGCATGAAGCCGCCCGCGCCCGGCCCGGTGAGCGGGGATTCGCTGACAAAGGACATGAGTACGGCGGCCACCGCGGCGTCGACCGCGTTACCTCCCTCGCGCAGCACCCGCGCCCCCGCCTCGGCGGTGAGCGGATGCCCCGCTGCCACGACCCCTCTCATCGAGCCGCGGAGTCTCCCAGCAGCGTGCCCGGCGCCCCGCTACGATCGCCGCCATGCGAGCCCGAACCGGCTTGACGACGGCGCTCACCTGCCTGGCGCTCGGAGCGGCCGCCGGCTGCGGAGGCGACGACAGCAGCGAGGAGAGCGGCGGGGAGAGCGCTTCGGGGGGCGGCGCCCTGACCGCCGCGGAGTACCGCAAGCAGGGCAACGCTCTCTGCAAGGACGCCGTGCGTGAGGTCGAGGCGATCCCGGCCCCCAGGTCGCCGGAGGACGTGGCCGACTACCTGGAGAAGGTGTTCGACTCCTCCGAGAAGGTCAACGACGAGTTCATGAAGCTCGAGCCGCCGGAGGACTTGCGCGCCGACCACAAGCGGGCCGTCGAGCTGAGCAACGAGTCCGAGAAGACGTTCGACGGAGTGGCGAAGCGCGTGCGCGAGGCCTCCAACCCTCAGGCGGCGGTGGTGTCCGAGCTTCGCAAGCTTGCCCCCGCGCTCGAGCAAGCGGAGAAGCTCAACACCAAGCTCGGCCTGGACGAGTGCAACGAGACCGGCCCTCCGGCCGAGCAGCCCGAAGCGTCGTAGATCGACTTGAGCAGCGGGCCGGTAGGATCACGTCCGCCCGGGCACTGGTCCGGCCTGTCAAGTCGACGGAAGGAGATCCGGTGAGGGAGACCCCGATCGTAGTGACCCAGAGGTACGTGCAAGGAATCGGTTGGCCGGTGAGCAGGGATGAGCTGCTCAGGGCACTCGAGCGCAACGGCGCCCCCGATGACGTGCTCCAGGCGCTGCGCACCGTGCCCAAGGAGAGGTTCACCGGCCCCAGCGAGGTCACTTCGGCGCTATGGGCTGTGGTCTGACCGAGGCTGCGCGCTGCCCGGCCGGCCCCAGACAGACACCCGCGCTCAGCGGCGCGGGAGGAACTCGGGCACGTCGAAGTCGGTAAGGCTTCCCGACGAGGCCACGCGCTCGCGCCGGGGGGCGCGGGTGATCCGCGGCTCGGCGTCCGCGCTCGCGGGCGCGGGCGCGCTCGTGCGTAAGCGCTCCCGGTCGGCCCTAGGGGCCCGGTCGGCCCTGGGGGCCGGCCTGGCGCCGAAGCCCGTGGCCACCACGGTGATCCAGACCTCGTCGACCAGCCTCTCGTCGACCATCGCGCCGAAGATGATGTTGGCGTCGGGATGGGCGGCCTCGGCCACCGCCTTGGCGGCCTCGTTGACCTCCCACAGGGAGAGGTCGTTACCTCCGGTGATCGACAGCAGGATCGACTGCGCGCCCTCGACCGAGGTCTCGAGCAGCGGCGACTCGACGGCGCGCGACGCGGCGTCCATCGCGCGGGTCTCGCCCGTGCCCATGCCGATGCCGAGCAGAGCGTTGCCCGCCTCGGACATGATCGTGCGCACGTCCGCGAAGTCGAGGTTGATCAGCCCCGGCAGCGTGATCAGATCGGACACGCCCTGCACGCCCTGGCGCAGCACGTCGTCGGCCACCCGGAAGGCCTCCACCATCGTGGTCTTCTTGTCAAGCACCGTGAGCAGGCGAGAGTTGGGGATCGTGATGAGCGTGTCCACCTCGGAGGCCAGCTCCTCCACGCCCGCCTCGGCCTGGGCGCCGCGGCGGACGCCCTCGAAGGAGAAGGGCTTGGTCACGATGCCAACGGTGAGCGCGCCCACCTCGCGGGAGATGCGGGCCACCACCGGAGCCGCACCGGTGCCGGTGCCGCCGCCAGAGCCGGCGGCGATGAACACCATGTCGGCGCCCTTGAGCAGGCCCTTCAGCTCGTCGTAGGACTCGATGGCGGACTGGCGTCCGAGCGAGGGGTCGGCACCGGAGCCGAGGCCACGGGTGGAGTTGTGACCGATGTGCACACGCGTGTCGGCGGCCGACTGCTCGAGCGACTGCACATCGGTGTTGACCGCGATGAACTCCACGCCCTCGACCTGCGCCTCGATCATGCGGTTGACCGCGTTGACGCCGGCGCCACCCACGCCGACGACCCGCAACACGGGATCGTGCTGCAGCGCGGAGGACGGCTGATGGATGGGCTGGCGCTCCTCGTAGCGGGGCTCGGGCGCGCGCTCCATGACGTTCTCGGGGATGTCCGGGGAGAACACCGACCGCAGGCGCTCCTCGGGGGTCGGGACACCTTCGTAGCGGCTGCGGGCAGGGGGCCGCGGCGGATCCGGCTGGCGCTCGGGCTGCCGGGGGCGGAGCTCTGACCGGCTGGAGCGCTCGCTGCGCGCGGGCGCCTGTGCCGCGTTACGGGGCAGGGCCTGCGAGTCGGGCTCTCGCTCGACGGGCTCACGGCGCACGTCGTCCTTCTCGCGCGGCTCGCCGCCCGCGCCGTCGGAGTCCGTGTTGCGAAACAGGTCCGCCAGTGGGCCCTCCCGCATGCTCGCCCGCTTACCGCTTGCCATTTGAGAGGACCTCCTTAGCCAGCTGGCGGTAGGCGTACGCCGCCTTGCCGTCTGGGTCGTACTTGAGTACGGACATTCCCTTCACCGGCGCCTCGGCGAAGCGCACCGTCTTCGTGATGCGCGAGGCGAACACACGGTCGCCGAAGTTCTCCTCGAGAAGCTCGATGGCCTCCTTGGCGTGAACGGTGCGGCTGTCCACGAGAGTCGGGAGGATGCCCTCTATCTCGACGTCCGGGTTCAGGTTCTCGCGGATCATCGAGAGGGTATTCTGAAGCTGCACGAGGCCGCGCATGGACAGATACTCGCACTGCACGGGGACGATAACCTTGTCGGCGGCCGCCAAAGCGTTGATCGTGAGCAGTCCGAGGCTCGGGGGAGTGTCTATGCAGATGAAGTCGTAGTCCTCGAGGACCGGCTTGATCGCCTTCTCCAGCGAGCGCTCGCGGCCGATCTTGGTGGACATCGCGATCTCGGCGCCGGCCAGGTCGATCGACGCGCAGGCAACGTCGACCTCGCGCTTGCGGATCACCTCGCGGATGGACATGTCGTGCACGAGCACGTCGTACATCGACACCTCGAGCGTGTCGGGATCGATGCCCTGGCTCATGGTCAGGTTGCCCTGCGGGTCGAGGTCGATGCACAGGCACCGGTGGCCGCTCTCGACGAACGCGGCAGCCAGGTTGAGGGTGGTGGTGGTCTTCGCGACGCCGCCCTTCTGGTTGGTGAAGGCGATGACCTTGGCCTTGGGCGTCACGGGTCCCTCCGGTTCGGCGTGCTTGGGATTGGGCTCTGCCATACGAAGTGCCTATTCGCAGGTCCCGTGGGAACTCCTCCAACCGGGAAGCGCTCGGGCCCGTACGCTCTCGTAGGTGAAGGGACTCCTCGACAAGCGGCTGGTGTACGTGACCGGCAAGGGCGGCGTGGGCAAGACCACCGTGGCCGCGGCGCTCGGCCTGGCCGCGGCGCGAGCCGGCAAGCGCACCGTGATCTGCGAGGTGGCCGAGCAGGAGCGCATCACCCACGCCTTCGGTCACGAGGCCGCAGGCTTCAAGGAGACCGAGGTGACGGAGAACCTGCACGCGTTCTCGATCGATCCCGAGAAGGCTCAGGAGGAGTGGCTGCGCCACCAGCTGCGGTCGTCCGCGCTGGCCGGGCTGCTCGGGCAGAGCCGCATCTTCGGCTACATGACCGCCGCCGCCCCCGGCCTTGCCGAGGTGGTCACGATGGGCAAGATCTGGGAGCTCGCGCAGCTCGAGCGGCGCTCGGCGAAGGCCGCTCCCTACGACCTGGTGATCGTCGATGCGCCCGCCACCGGCCACGGCCTGGCCCTGCTGCGCGCTCCCCGCACCTTCGCGGAGATCGCCCGGGTTGGGCCGATCCGCAACCACGCGGAGAAGTTCCACGCGTTCACCGCCGACGCATCGGTGACGGGTGTGGTCGCCGTGGCGCTGGCGGAGGAGATGCCGGTCAACGAGACCATCGACCTGGAGGGCCGCCTGGCGGGCGACATGGAGATGAAGCTGTCGGCGGTGCTGGTCAACGGGGTGCTGCCGGAGCGCTTCTCCGGCGCCGACGCGCAGGCCATGGCCGGCGCGGAGGGGACGGGGAGCCCCGCCGCAAAGGAGGCCCTCACCGCCGCGCTGCGAGCTCACGAGCGTGCGCGCAGCCAGCGTTCGCAGGTGGCCCGGCTGAAGCGAGTAGTCGAGGCTCCTGTCTCCACGCTGCCCTTCCTGCTCACCCCCGAGCTGGCCCTCGAGGACATCGAGGAGCTGTCGGTCGAGGTGGAGAGCAAGCTGTGAGCCAGCGCGCCTCCAGCGGGGTCGGCGATCTGATCGCCCGCAAGCAGGTGGTGATCTGCGCGGGCTCGGGCGGAGTGGGCAAGACCACCGTCTCCGCCGCGATCGCCGCGGGCGCGGCCGCGCAGGGCAAGAAGGCGGCCGTGCTCACCATCGACCCGGCCAAGCGCCTGGCCAACTCCCTCGGGCTGCCGGAGCTCGGAAACGAGGAGCGCCGGGTGGAGATGGACGCGGACGGCGAGCTGTGGGCGATGATGCTCGATGCCAAGCGCACCTTCGACGACCTGGTCGACACCTACGCGCCCGACGAGCAGACCCGCCGCGCGGTGCTCGACAACCCGATCTACCGTCAGCTCTCGGACGCGGTGGCGGGCTCGCAGGAGTACATGGCGATGGAGAAGCTGCACGAGCTGCACCAGGAGGGCAACTACGACCTGCTGGTGCTCGACACGCCTCCCACCCGCAACGCCCTGGACTTCCTCGACGCGCCGCGCCGGCTGGCGCGCTTCATCGACTCGCGCTCGCTCAGCTTCTTCCGCGCGTCGAGCAAGATGAGCATGGGCATCATGGGCCGGGGCACGGGCCTGCTGTTCTCGGTGATGAAGAAGGCGACCGGGGTGGACCTGCTCAAGGACCTGGCCGAGTTCTTCAACTCCTTCGGCGACATGACCGACGGCTTCCGCGAGCGCGCCGAGCGGGTGGACGCGCTGATCTGCGACAGCCGGACAACCTTCCTGCTCGTCACCTCCCCGCGATCAGCCGCGATGGAGGAGGCGCAGCACTTCCACCGCAAGCTGCAAGCGGAGGGACTGCCCTTCGGGGGGGTGATCGTGAACCGGATGCGCGAGCCGGTCCGTGCCGAGCCGAGCCCTGGACTCGAGTCCGAGCTGGCGCTGGCGCTGGACGAGAAGCTGGCCGCGAAGGTG
>Ga0136627_1001023_pt1 | contig 10951 bp, 10 predicted proteins | sample AntDrymUQ4892206_2_FD_104652 | JGI IMG/M metagenome (GOLD analysis project Ga0136627, IMG submission 104652) | Polar desert sand microbial communities from Dry Valleys, Antarctica - metaG UQ489 (22.06) | ecosystem: Environmental > Terrestrial > Soil > Desert | place: Antarctica: Dry Valley... | reverse complement strand
GGCCGCAGCAAAGAAGAGGCCACCGACTACCGGTACTTCCCGGAGCCGGACCTGGCGCCGCTGGCGCCGGACGCTGCGTGGGTGGAGTCGTTGCGTGCCACACTTCCCGAACTACCCTCGGCGCGGCGGGCCCGACTGCAAACCGATTGGAGCCTGTCGGACAAAGAGATGTCGTCGGTACTCGGTGCGGGTGCGGTGGAGCTGATTGCCGCCACGATCGCCGCGGGCACGACCCCCGAGGCGGCACGTAAGTGGTGGCTGGGGGAGTTGGCCCGCCGAGCCAACTCGGAGAACATCGAGCTTGAGGCGCTGCCCATCACTCCGAACCAGGTCGCCACGGTGCAACGGCTGGTGGACAGCGGCAAGCTCAACGATAAGCTCGCGCGCCAGGTCATCGAAGGTGTACTGGCGGGCGAGGGTGAGCCTGAAGTGGTCGCCGTGGCGCGGGGTCTTGAGGTCGTCAGCGACACCGGCGCGCTCGGCGCGGCAGTCGAGGAGGCAATCGTCGCCAACCCGGAGGTAGCACAGAAGATTCGGGACGGCAAAACCGCCGCTGCCGGCGCCCTGGTCGGTGCGGTGATGAAAACCACCAAAGGACAAGCTGACGCCCAGACCGTGCGTCAGCTGATTCTGGATCGTTTGGGCTAATGGGGCGTTTTCCCTGAAAGGCCGTTCGGGCGCCGCTCAGCAGCTAGCTGCGCTCCAGCAGCCAGCTCAGTAGAGCCTTCTGAACGTGCAACCGATTCTCCGCCTGATTCCACACCAAGCTGCGTGGGCCCTCGAGCACATCGGCGGCGATCTCTTCTCCTCGGTGCGCGGGCAGGCAGTGCAGTACTACCGCCTCCTTGGGATCGGTTATCACACTCACCGAACCACACCTGTGGTGGCGGCCAATGCCTGTGCTTGCGAGAGCACCACAGGGTCGCTGTGGTAGCCGGTGGGTCCGCACAGCCGGAGATGAGCGCCGGCTGTTGCCACCCCCAGCGCGTAAGAGTGAGCCATGTTGCTTGCGGCATCGCCGAGGAAGGTGAAGGTTTTGCCGGAGAGCTCGCCGAAGTACTCGGTCACGGTGAGTAGATCGGCGAGAGCCTGGCAAGGGTGGAAACTGTCAGTGAGCGCGTTGATCACCGGTACCTCACTATGCGCGGCGGCTTCACTTAGCCGCGATTGAGCAAACGTGCGCCATACGATTGCCGCACATTGCCGACTCAGTACCCGAGTGGTATCAGCGACTGTCTCGCCCCGATTGAGCTGACTGGTCGTCGCGTCGATGATTGTTCGTCCGGGTTCAGCTGGTCGTCGCGCAGAAAATGGCGCGTCATGACGACACCACCGCAGGGTTCGTCGCGACTAGCGCGTCGCCGAGCGCGGCGCAAAAACCGTCTGCTTGTTCCGTGGTGAGAATGAGCGCCGGAGCCAACCGAATAACGTCAGCGGTGACTGCTCTGACGAGGTAGCCGTGCTTTTGTAAGATGTCCGCCATGGCGCCCGCAACCGGGGCGGCCAGCACGATGCCGAGCAGTAGACCGGCCCCTCGCACTTGGGTAAGGAGCGGATGGGCCAGAGCTTCGATACCGGTGCGCAACCGCTGCCCGACCCGCTTGACGTGTTCGCACAAATTTTGTTCTTCGATGGTGGTGAGCACCGCCAGTGCGGCGGCGCAGCACACCGGGTTCCCGCCGAAGGTACTTCCGTGTTGGCCTGGCTGGAGCAGATTCGCCGCCGCACCGAAAGCCAGACATGCACCGATCGGCAGTCCGCCAGCGAGTCCTTTGGCCACGGTGATCACATCGGGGGTGATGCCCTCGTGCTGGAACGCAAACCACTCGCCTGTGCGACCTATGCCGGTCTGTACTTCATCCAGCGCCAACAACGCTCCCTGCGTAGTAGTGATCTCACGGGCGGCAGCCAGGTAACCGCTGGGTGGTGTTACTATACCTCCCTCACCAAGGATCGGTTCTAGGATCACCATCGCGGTTTTGTCGGTTACCGCGGCACGCAATGCCGCAGTATCGCCGTAGGGCACGTGAGTAATCTCAGGTAGCAACGGGGCGAATGGTGCTTGCTTGTCCGGTTGTCCGGTGAGGCTCAGCGCCCCCATGGTCCGGCCATGGAAGCTGCCCTGGGCGGTTACGATGTGACGCCGCGCGCCTCCTCCGGAGAGCCGGCGCGAGAGCTTGAGTGCTGTCTCATTGGCCTCGGCTCCTGAGTTGCAGAAAAAGACCCGACCGTTAAGACCATCGGATCTAGCGCCGGCGACCTGTAGCAGTTTCTGAGCGAGCGCTATCGACGGCGCGTTACCGAAGACGTTCGAGACGTGACCCAGCGTGCTGATCTGGGCACTGACCGCGGTAACCACTGCTGGGTGGGCGTGTCCGAGCGCGTTGACCGCGAGGCCGCCGAACATATCCACGTAGGAGTTGCCCTCGGTGTCGTACACCACAACACCTTCACCCCGCACCAGGGTTAGCTGCGGTGTGGCATAAGTCGGCATCATCACGTCGGCCCACGTTTTCAGTGGCTCCATCACGCCACCACCATGGTGCCGATTCCGGCATCGGTGAACACTTCGAGCAGCAGCGAGTGCGGTACCCGCCCGTCAATGATGTGGGCTTGTGACACGCCTGCCCGTACCGTGCGTAGACATGCTTCCATCTTCGGTGCCATACCGGCCTCCATTGCGGGAATCATAGGTTCTAGTTCATCGGCGGTTACCTCGCTGATGAGTGAGTCGCGGTCCGGCCATTGGGCGTACAGCCCTTCGATGTCGGTAAGCACCACCAACTTCTCCGCGGCCGCCGCGATCGCCAGCGCGGCCGCGGCGGTATCGGCATTGAGGTTGTGTAGCTGTCCGGCAACGTCGGGTGCGACCGTAGCGATCACCGGGATGCGACCTGCCTCAATGAGATCAATCACGGCGGCGGTGTTGACCGCGGCCACATCGCCCACCAGCCCGACATCGATCGGTTCCCCGTCCACCATGGCGGAACGGCGAACCGCGGTGAACAACCCCGCATCTTCCCCGGACATGCCCACAGCGAAGGGGCCATAGGCATTGATGTGTCCTACCAGCTCGCGACCCACCTGTCCCAGTAGCACCATGCGTACCACGTCCATGGTTTCTTCAGTGGTAACACGCAGCCCGCCGCGGAACTCACTGCGCAAACCCATGCGCTCCAGCATGGCGCTGATCTGCGGGCCGCCACCGTGTACCACCACCGGCTTGACACCTGCATAGCGCAGAAACACCATGTCCTGTGCGAAAGCTCGGGTCAGTGCGGCATCGGTCATGACGTGGCCGCCGTACTTGATCACTACGGTCTTGCCGTGGAAGCGTTGCAGCCACGGCAGCGCTTCGATCAAAGCGGCGGCCTTTTGTCCGGCGATACCTGTCGAACCGTTAGCCGCACTGCCGGCCAGGCTATCGGTGAGATACCCCGCGGGCTGCTCGATCATGACGAGTACGCCGAGTTCTCGTGTACGTAGACCGGTGACAAGTCGTTGGTCCACACGGTGGCCTGTTCCACTCCGGCATTCAGGTCGACCTCGATCCGAACCTCTCGTCCGGTGAGATCCACGCTAGAACGGTCGGCGGCTGCGGAGCTGGAACGGCAGACCCAAACGCGATTGATGGCGACGTCGAGCTGGTCGGGGTCGAACTTGGCCTCAGTGGTGCCGATTGCCGCGAGTACCCGCCCCCAGTTTGGGTCGTTGCCAAATAGCGCGCACTTGAGCAAGGCGCTGCGGGCGATCGAACGGCCCACCTCAAGCGCATCGGCCTCAGATGCGGCTTTGGTCACCGTGATGGTGATGTCTTTTGTGGCGCCTTCGGCGTCGGCGAGTAGCTGCTGGGCCAAATCCTGACAGGCTTCGATGAGCGTCTCGGTGAGCTCGACGACCGACGGCTCGTAGCCGGACGCACCGCTGGCGAGCAGTAGCACGGTGTCGTTAGTAGACATACAACCATCGCTATCGAGCCGTTCGAAGGTGAGTCGAGTCGCCTCCCGTAGCGCTGTGTCGAGTAAGGACGATTCGACTACGGCGTCGGTGGTGAGCACCACGAGCATGGTGGCTAGGCTCGGCGCCATCATACCGGCGCCTTTTGCTATACCGCCTACGGTGAAGTCAGCGCGACGAATGCTGGTGGCCTTCGGGCAGGTATCGGTGGTCATGATGGCTGTCGCCGCATTCTGACCGCCCATGGTTGAGAGCGTGGTCACGGCGGCGTCGACTCCGTTGAGGAGCTCAGGCATGGGGAGCCGTCGGCCGATCAGGCCCGTGGAGCAGACCGCCACCGCCTCGGGCGGCACGCTAAGGCCAGCAGCTACCCGCTGCGCGGTAGCCACGGCGTCTTCGTAGCCTTCCGATCCGGTGCAGGCGTTGGCCCCACCGGAGTTGAGCACTACGGCCGTTAGCTCGCCATCGTGCAGCGCCTGCTCGCTCCAGTGCACCGGCGCGGCCTTGACGCGGTTAGTGGTAAAGACTCCGGCCGCGGTGCGCTGCGGACCAGTATTGGTGATGAGCGCCAGGTCGAGTTTGCCACTGGTCTTGATACCCGCGGCAACTCCAGCGGCGTTAAAGCCGGCAGGTGTGGTCACGCTCATGGGGCGATTCCTATCGTGGGGAGACCCTGAGTCTCTGGAAGGCCCAGGGCAAGGTTCATGCACTGCACAGCGGCTCCAGCAGCGCCCTTGACCAGGTTGTCTATCGCCGCTACCGCCACGATGCGTTCGCAGTTGGAATCAAAGGTCACCTGCACGTGGGCGGTGTTGGCACCCGTGGTGGCACCCGTGGTAGGCCAGCGGCTCTCGGGTAGTAGCACTACGAACGGTTCATCGGCGTAGCTTGCGGTGTAGATTGCCCGCAGCTCGGCGACGTCGCTACCAGGACGGGCTGGTGCGCTGACGGTAGCCAGAATGCCGCGTGTCATCGGGGCCAACATCGGAGTAAACGAGACGCGGACAGGCCGGCACGCGGCTACCGAAAGGTTTTGCGCGATCTCGGGGGTGTGACGGTGTGCACCGCCCACTCCGTAAGCGCTCATCGATCCGATGATCTCGGCGCTGGTGAGATGGGTTTTTGGTTCTCTACCCGCCCCGGACGTGCCACTGGCGGCTACCACCACCACGTCGGGTTCGGCGATACCGGCCGCCAGCGCCGGGGCAATCGCCAGGATGGCGGCGGTGGGGTAGCAGCCGGGTACGGCGATGCGTCGCGCGCCGACGAGAGCGGCACGTCCGCCGGATAACTCCGGCAGGCCGTAAGGCCACGCATGGGAATGGGGCCCGTCGTACCAACGCTGCCATGCCGCCGGGTCGATCAACCGATGATCGGCGCCGCAATCGATGACGACCACGTCTGAGGGTAGTTGTGCGGCAAGTGGAGCTGCGTGACCCGAGGGGAGCGCGAGAAAAACCACGTCATGGTCAGCAAGTTTGGCAGGGGTGGTATCGGTAAATGATCGCCCGGCGAGGTGCTGTAGCTGGGGGTGGATCTGGGGGATGGCGGTACCTGCGTTGCGAGAGGCCGCCAAGGTGGCGAGCGCGACATCAGGGTGAGCACTGAGCAGTCGCACCAACTCGCCGCCGACGTACCCGCTTGCACCCGCAATCGCTACTCGTACTCCCATGCGAATGATTATGCATCACAAATCATATCTATGCAAGCTATCATCTTGCTGACATCAGCATAAACTTGCGCCAGACGACGAAATCCAGCCATGTGCCTAATATAGTGAAAGCGTGATCAGACCGAGGGAGTTTCCGAACATGGAACCGCCGGAACACAGCCTATGAACGCGATAGTGGCATGACGGTCACCGTTGGAGTTACCGCCTATCGGCCGTTGACGTTGGCCGCGCTGGCGGTTGAACTCAGCAGCGGCGATGAGTCCTTGCGCTGGCGACTCATTGCCGAGTTCCTGGAAGAGTACCGACATGAGCCGGTGACGGCCTGGTTCGATCTGCTTGTGACCACCCCATCGACCACGGGTGATGAGCTGTGGGATGTCTTTCTGGGAGCTCTGGCTGAACACCTGGCTGCACGTGATGGCCGAGGCGCACCGCTATGGGCTGAGCCTCGGCGGCTTCGGCGGTTTTGGTTCCCGTTCAACACACCTGCTGCGAGAGTAGACGCCGTGGTGCATGCTCCGGCTGCCTTCCGCAGGCGTGGCATCTACGTTGCCGAACATGAGTTGAACGTCGCATGAGCGAGGTTGATCCGCTGCTTGATCGTGCCTCTATCGAGCAAGCGCTTCGAAAACTCGGGGACCGGTTGGCCCGACGAGGACTCGTTGCCGACTTGTACATCTTCGGTGGGGCCGCGATGGCTCTTGCTTACGAAGGGCACGGAAGAAGACGACGGAACGCCTAAGTAGCTAGTCGGTTTCGGTCGTGTCGTCGACGAGCTTGCGCTCCAGCGTTAACTTGGACTGGGAGGCTCCGCTGGCGGTGATCTCGTCGTAGGCCAGCAGTTTCCCTTCGGGGGAGAAGTACAGCAAGCTCATCCGCAGCGATGTATCGCTGCCGTCGTTGTAGAGCCCCCGGAGTCCACTGGCACCTGTCGAACCCTCTACCCGCAGCAGCGTGTCGTCGTCTAGCGCGCGTTGCGACCGTTTGTGTTTGTGGCCCGCGAGCACCAGCGGTGCTGAATCGGCGAACTCATCAGCACCTGCCGGGTCGTGCGTGAGCACAATATCTACTGAGCTGTCCACCGACCCGCTCACCGGCTCGTCCACCGAACCTTCTACCGCATCGGGTTCCGCTGGTTCGTCACCTTCCGTGGAGTCGGGGGATCGACCGGCGCCGTTATAGCGCTCGATGGTCTCGGCAAGCTTCCGGTTCTGCGCCGTGACTACGTCCAGGTTGTCCTCTAGAGCGCCCTGGCTTTTGTCCGAATTCAAGCGGCCGTCTCCGATACCGGCGAACGTGAGGCCTCCCACTTCACGGACCTCGTTCTCCAACACGGTCGCGTTAGGCTGCCCGGCCACCGCATCGGCGGTGACCTGCGAGTCGTGGTTGCCGCGGATGAAGACATACGGTGCGTCGAGCTTGCCGATGTTGTCGGCATAGCTGTTCTCCAGCTTGCTGCCCCAGTCGGTGATGTCGCCGGTATCGACGATGACGTTCACATCGAACTGCCGGCTGATGGAAGAGATCACGTCCCACGACGCCGGGTTGAGATGTAGATCGCTGATATGCAGCACTCGGATGCTATTCGGGTCGGTCTTGAAGCTCTGTAGGTTGGAGATCGTGGTATACACGCCACTCATGTTGGTGATGAACTGGGCCAACTCGTCGCGGTACGCGTCGAAGTCGTCGGAGATGCTGCGCGCGTCTCCCACCACCGCCGGAACCCGGTTCAGCAGCCCCTCGTAGCGGGGTTCTCGAATGCTCTCCGGTCGCCAGGTAGCCCATGTAAGACCCACCACGCCGGCGAGCAGAGTAAGGGCTAACGCGCCGGCTATCACCGTCCGCCAGAAGCGTCTAAAAACGATCAGTCCTAGCAGCAAAGTCACGATCGTCACGCCGATTGCGGCTCGCAGTGCTAGGTCCGTCACGGCGGCGACGATCTCGTCGGGGGCATCCTGGCTGGCCGCTTTAAGCCTACTCGGGTCCTCTACCAGGGCACGCGTATCACGTTCGTCGAACTGCTGAATCCGCGCCGAAATCCTCGCCGGAGAATCGTGGCTATCGACACTCAGCGATCCCAGGGGTGGAATCTCCACCCGGGACTCGCCGTGCAGCGCGGGCTTGAGCTCCATCCGCACTTGGAGCGGCCCCACTTTGTAGTCGCCGTTGCCGCCGAGCTGCACTCCCAGTAGCAGCCCGACCAGCGCGACTAGCAGTATCCCGACACCGTGCCTAAACCACCTCGGAATCCGGCTGTACAACTCGCTGATTCGGGCACGGCTACGACGGGTACCACGCCGCACGGCCCTTATCAGGAGCAGCGGCTTAGCGCCGACACTGCGTACAACTGTCGCAGTGGAAAGGCGGAATCGATCCAACGTGTCGGAGAAGCTCACCGCGATGTCACATCCGATTTCTTACTATCGTTACCGTCAATTCGATCTAACCTGGCCGAATCGGACAATCCTATCGTCTTCTCCGTTGGGTGAGCCCCGACCATCGGTCTCCGAGGTGAGCACCCACAATGAGCCGTCGGGTGCGGCGACCACATCACGTAGCCGCCCAAACCGACCATTAAGCGCGGCTCTCGGCTCGCCGCTGATGCCGCCGTTTCCGTCGAGTGCTACCAGCCACAGGCGTTCGCCGCGCAGGCAGGCGACAGCCACAGTGTTTCCGGTGACCGCGATGCCGCTGGGCGATGCCTCCGCCGGCCGCCAGGTCACCAGCGGTGAGACGTAGCGCGGATCGTCGCTACGCCCTTCCACCTCCGGCCAGCCGTAGTTGCGTCCGGGTTCGATCCGGTTCAGCTCATCGAAGTCGTTCTGCCCGAATTCACTGGCATACAGCCGTTCGGCACTGTCCCAGGCCAGACCCTGCACATTACGGTGACCGTAGGAGTACACCAGCGAGCCGAACGGGTTACCGGGCGCCGGTGCACCGTTGGCGGTCATGCGCAGGATTTTCCCGGCAAGGCTTCCGAGGTCCTGGGACCTAGGCCGCTCTCCGCCGTCGCCGGTGCCGGCATAGAGATACCCGTCCGGGCCGAAGGCCAGCCGACCACCGTTGTGAATATTTGCCGCCGGGATGCCGGTGAGGATCGGCTGGGGTCGCTCACCTAACCGCAGTTTAGCGATCCGATTGTCCGAAACGGTGGTGTAGTACACGAAGACGGTGCGGTCCTGTTGGTACTTCGGCGATACCGCCACGCCCAGCAGCCCGCCTTCGCCCCCCTCGTTCACCCCGGGAATGGTCTGCACCGTGGAAACCGTGCCGCTGCCGTCAACCTTCCTCAGCCGGGAAGTATCGCGCTCGGTGAACAGCGCGTCCCCGCCGGGTAGGAAGGCCAGGCTCCACGGGGTTTTTAGGCCTGTCGCAAGGGTGGTTGCCTGGCCGGCACTATCTGCCGGGTCCGCGGCGCCGGTGTCCGATCCGGCGCCGCATGAGGTAAGGGCTGCTAAGAGGCACGCTACTGCCGCAAGTCGCGCTCCAAGGTTCATACCAAACATGGGCATCTATAAACCATACTTCCCCAGCAGCCGGAGCCATACCTCGCTGATGGTGGGGTACGCGGGTACTGCGTGCCACAGCCGCGTCAGCGGAACTTCGCCGACTACCGCGATGGTGGCCGCATGCAGCAGCTCGGCGGTATCGGGCCCGAAAAAGCTTGCCCCGACGACCACGTTACGGCTGCGGTCGATAACCAACTTCGCATAACCGGCGTAATCATCCAGGTGTAACGCCGCGCCGGCGACGTTGCCGATCTCGTACTCCACCGTTGCCACATCGAGTCCACGTTTACGCGCCTGCCGTTCGGTCAGGCCCACCGCGGCGGCCTGTGGGTTGGTGAACACCACTTGGCTCACTGCGGTGGAGTCGGCGGTGGCGGTGTGTTTGCCGTAGTCGGCGCGATTATCCAACCGCTTCCCGCGCGCCCGAGCGACGATTGCATCACCGCAGATGCGTGCCTGGTATTTGCCCATGTGGGTGAGTGCGGCCCGGTCGGTGCAGTCACCGGCGGCGTATAGCCACGGGTCGGTCACGTTGCTGGTACTTGCGCCGGTGACGGCGAGTGTGTCATCGGTGAGCAGGGGCTCGCCGGGTTTGATCCCAGCCAGATCAAGACCGATATCAGTGGTGTTAGGGGTCCGACCCAACGCCACCAGTAGCTCATCGGCGTGCAGTTCCCGGCCGTCGCCGAGCGTGACCGTAACCATGCCCTTGGCACCACGGACGACCGAGGTCGCGTTAGTGCCGGTGTGGACGACGATGCCGATGTCGCGTAGGGCATCGGTGAGCCGCTGTCCGATCACCGGCTCGAAGCCCGAAAGCACCGTTTCACCACGTTGAATCAACTGCACGTTCGAGCCCAGGCTGTGCCACGCTTGGGCAAGCTCGCAACCCACGGCGCCACCCCCGAGTACGAGAAGGCTATCGGGCACTTTTTGCGCACTGGTGGCTTCGATGTTGGTCCAGGGTGCGCTGTCTGCCAGACCCGCAATATCCGGTAGTGCCGGTCTACTGCCGACGCACAACACCACCGCGTGACGGGCCCGCAGCATGGTGGTTCCGTCGTCGTCGGTGACCTCGACGGTACAGGCGCCGGTTAACCTTCCCCGGCCGCGCAGCAGCGTAATGCCGGCTTCGTGGACCCATGCGGCCTGGCCGCTGTCATCGTGGTTGCTAGTGAAGTGGTCGCGCCGGGCCAGTGCCGCGGCCGCATCGAGTTTCCCGGTGACGGCCTGCTTGGCCCCGTTGAGTTGCAACGCAGCATCGCGTACCTCCGCGGAGCGCAACAACGCTTTACTGGGCATGCACGCCCAGTACGAGCACGATCCGCCGACGAGATCTTCCTCGACTATCGCGGTACTCAGGCCGCCCCGCACCGCGCGGTCGGCGACGTTTTCGCCGGTCGACCCGGCACCGATCACGATGACATCGAACTCTGCGGTCACAGTTCCTCCGAGAAAGGTCACTCACCAAATAGTGCGGATAGGTCTCTTTGTAGATCTCGGTTTCGGTGAAAACCTCGTTGCGTGATGAGGGCTGCCGCTTTACCGGCAACTTCTCGATCTTCCATTGAGGCGACTGCTAGCAACGTCCACATCTCTAGTGAACCTAGGCTCCGCACGCACCGACACGGCAAGCCCACCTACAAGTGCCCATGGGATAACGAGGTGATGTAGGTCAGCGACGATCTGCCGTAGTGCTGCATCTACTCCGTTCATTTGGATTCGAAACGGTGAGAAGGAGGCCCGGGATAGTCACCGTATGGTGCTCCTGGGCGGTGAGCCAGCCAAACGGCTATCTGCGCGTTGATGTCTT
>Ga0136627_1001022_pt1 | contig 10957 bp, 9 predicted proteins | sample AntDrymUQ4892206_2_FD_104652 | JGI IMG/M metagenome (GOLD analysis project Ga0136627, IMG submission 104652) | Polar desert sand microbial communities from Dry Valleys, Antarctica - metaG UQ489 (22.06) | ecosystem: Environmental > Terrestrial > Soil > Desert | place: Antarctica: Dry Valley... | reverse complement strand
TGGAATCCGCTGGCACGATCGCCGGGTTGTCTTATCCGGTGGTCGTGGAACCCAAGAAGGGGGCATTCGACGAGGCCGATTGGTTCTCGGTGACGGGATCGGCATCGTGGTCGCCGACGAGGCGACGATGGACCTCTACGAGCTCCCGCAAGCCGACCGCGACGCGCTCGAGCGATACGGAGCACTGCTGCTCGACGACTGGTACGGCGGCGAGATCTTCGTGGAGGAAGGATCGACCGCCGAGTTCGCCCCGACCGTCGAGGTCAGACTGCGACGCGAGGGAGGCAACGTCGATTTCACCGCCGCGCGCCGTACTGCACTCCTCGAGGCCACCGTTGACGAGAACGGGCAGCGGACGATGGATCCCGACGTGGTTCGTGGGCGCGACCTGATGATGGTCACCGACGAGCTCGTCGGCGAACACGACCTCGACGCAGTCATCTACGGCGGCTTCGGGCGCGCCCCTGATCCTCTGACCGCCAACCAGCGGGAGCGGCTTGCGTTCGTCGCCTCCGAGCAGTACCCCGTGAGCGGTCTGGCAACGACCTATCGAGACGTCCCTCGGACGACCGCGGGCAGCGGCTGGAACCTCGACTGGCAGTACGACCGTCCATGGTCACCTGCGTTCGTCATCCAGCTCCTGATCGTTGCCGTGGCGACGTTCCTCGTGCTCGTCGTCGTCGCCATCGGGCTCTCGCTGGCGGCGACGGAGAGCCGTGACGAGCGCGACGTGCTCGTCGCCGTCGGCGCCAAGCCGACGACGCTGCGCCGGATGGCCGGGGTCAAGGCCGTCGTGTTGACACTGACGGGACTTGCGCTCGCCGTGCCGACGGGGCTGATCCCGGTGTTGGCGATCTCGGGACCCGTCGACCTGCCCTTCGTGATGCCGTGGGCGCTGCTCGCCGTGTTGCTGCTCGCCGTGCCGCTCGTCGTCGGCGTCGCTGCCTGGTTCACGAGCACGATCGCGCAACGGGTCCGCCCGGTGACGATGTCCAACCTCGCCGTCGACTGACCCCATCCCCAACTGGAGGTTGCAGAACGCGTGATAGCGCGTTCTGCTGCCTCCAGAACGGGTTCTAGCGGGGTTTGAGGCGGCCTGGTGGGGCGGCGGCGGGGTCGTCGGGCCAGCGGTGCTTCGGGTAGCGGCCAGCCATCTCCTTGCGCACCTCTGCCCACGAACCCGACCAGAAGGCAGGAAGGTCGGACGTGATCTGGATCGGACGGTCGGCAGGGGAGAGCAGCTGAAGACGCACCGGCACACGACCGTTCGCCACCGTCGGGTGCGCCGTCACGCCGAACAGATCCTGCACGCGGACGTCCGCCGTCGGCGCGTCACCGTCGTAGTCGATCGGCACCGAGCGCTCGCCGGGCAGCGCCAGGGCGCTCGGAGCGACGTCGTCCAGGCGCCGGCGGAGGTCCCAGGGGAGCATCGCGGAGACGACCTCGGCCATGTCGACGCCCGACAGATCGACTGCACCGGTCAACCGTGGACGGAGCCATTCGTCGAGCGACGAGAGGAGCGCCTCGTCGCCGACATCGGGCCACTCGTCGCCGAGGACGGACCGTGCGAAGTCGACACGTCGGCGGAATCGCCGGGCCACATCCGACCAGTCCAGGGCGGCAAGCCGCGATGAGCGCACGAGCGCGACGAGCGCATCGGTCGTGACGGGCCCGGGCTCGGGCCGCCGGCGCTCGACCCCGAGCCGGATCCCGTCGAGCCGGCGCTCCACCTCGAGCACCAATCCGCCGTCGTCGCCGGGGACGAGCCGACGGTCGTCGACGACCCCGTCGGCGAGCAGTGCAGCGACGGTGTCACCGCCGACAGCCGCAGCCCTGCGGATTCGCGCCCGCGTGCGGTGCCCGTCGAGGTCGGCGGCGATGACGAACTCTTCGTTCGCCATCGGGTCGCTGCGGTCGATCATCGCCGCGTTGCCTGACCGGAGTTGGAATTGACCCTCCTGGCGGCGGGCGGCGAGCCGATCGGGATAGGCGAGCAGCATCGTCTCGCCCGACCACGTCGGGTCCACCCCGTTCAGATCGAACGTGATGCCGGCGCGGCGGGCGACGTCACGGGCCCGTTGAACCACGGTCTCGACCGCGCGTCGATCGGCGCGGTCGTCGCGCTCACCGAGGAGCGCCCGGACACGCAACTCGATGTCGACAGGGAGCTCGTCGCTGCGCCCGCGCAGCACGTCACGTTCGTCGAGCAGGGCGGCGAGGAGGCACGCGAGCGTCGAGGGGCTGTCGAGCACCATCCGCGCCAGCCGTGGATGCAACGGCAGCCCGAGCATGTCGCGGCCGGCACTCGTGATCGCGCCGCCGGCGTCGACGGCACCAAGGTCGCGTAGCAATGCCGTCGCCTGTTCCACCGGCCGTCGCGCCGGAGTGTCGAGGAGACGAGGCGTCCCGCCCCACGCCGCGAGCTCGAGCACGACGCCAGCCGGGTCGACGGCGAGGATCTCCGGTTCGCGCTGACGCAGCCTGCTGGTGTGCTCGATCTTGCTCCACAGCCGGTACGCGACGCCTGGTGACGTGCGTCCCGCCCGTCCGGCGCGTTGCTCGGCGGAATCGCGGCTCGTCGAGACCGTGACGAGGCGTGTCAGCCCCGTGTTCGGGTCGTGGCGCGGCGTGCGAGCGAGACCCGAGTCGACCACGACGCGGACACCCTCCACGGTGAGCGACGTCTCGGCGATGTCGGTCGCCAGCACGACCCGACGTCGCCCCGCCGGAGACGCCATCAGCGCAGCGTCCTGCTCGCTGCGGCTGAGCGCTCCCGCCAGCGGCCGCACGTCGATCGGTCGGTCGCCCAACCCAGCGACGAGGGCGGCGCGAGCACGCATGATCTCGGCGATGCCGGGCAGGAACACGAGGACGTCGCCGTCGTCGTTGCGGATCGCAGCGAGCACCGACTCGACGACGAGATCGGTGACGTCGAACGTCCGCTGCGCCCGCGCCCCCCGGCGCCCACGTGGGCTCGGTGGTGGTGCCGCCGGGCGCCAGCGGATCTCGACGGGATGGGCGCGCCCCTCGCTCTCGATCACCGGTGCGGCGTTGGTTGTTCCGAGGTAGGCGGACAGCCGTCCCTTGTCGAGCGTCGCCGACATCGCGAGGATCCGCAGCTCTGGCCGGATCGCAGCGGCGACGTCGAGCGTGAACGCCATTCCGAGATCGGTGAACACGTTGCGCTCGTGCACCTCGTCGAAGATCACGAGGCCGACGCCGGGCAGCTCGGGATCGGCCTGCAACCGCCGCGTCAGCACTCCCTCGGTCACGACCTCGATGCGGGTTGCCGGGCCGATCCTCCGCTCGTCACGGATCTGGTATCCGACGAGCCCACCGAGCGACGTGCCGGTGAGCTGTGCCATCCGTGCCGCCGCAGCGCGCGTGGCGAGCCGGCGCGGTTCGAGCATGACGATCCGTCCGCCGCCGAGCCAGATCTCGTCGAGCAGCAGGAGCGGGACGGCCGTCGTCTTGCCTGCGCCGGGCGGAGCGACGAGCACCGCGCGGCCACGAACCGCGAGCGCGTCGCGCAGCGCGGGAATCGCGTCGAGGACGGGCAGATTGCTGTCCTCGAACGCCGTCGTCACCGTGGGTCAGGCGAGCGCCGGCGTGCCGTGGAACGGGCCGGGGTCGCCGGGCGCTGGGATGTCGGGGTGCCGCCACGACGTGGTGCGGGCGATCTCCTCGGCCACGGTGCGCCACTCGTTCGCGTCCCAACCCTGGGCGAGTGCCGGCACGGTGCCGTCGACGCGCAGGAACACGAACGCCGGTAGCTCGGTCAGTCCGACTGCCTTCACGAGCTCGCGGGCGGGGTCGGCGAAGACGAGGAAGCGCTTCGCGAGCGGCCCGATGAACCGCCGGGCGCTCGCCGCGTCCGCTGTCACCACGAAGTTCGCACGCGTGTCGGCCTCGCGGAAACCCTCGAGGATGCGGGTCGCGGTCGGGAGGATCCACGAGCTCTCGTTCGTGTACGGGTCGAGCACCACACTCGCCATGTGGAACGTCGTGAGCCATTGGCCGAGCGGGCGCGCCTCTCCGTCGAGCGGATGGAGCACGAGATCCACCGAGGGGTTCGTCGCCACGGCTGCCGACGGTAGCAAGCCGACCCGCCGTTCTCCGTCTCCCGCGAGCGCTGCAAGCGGACGACCAGCTCGAGGAGTACCGTCCCGAACGAGTGCACCCGATCGAGCAGCTCCGCCACGTCGCCCGCGCCGACGGTGCCGATGCGGTCACCGTCGCGGTCGAGGCGGCGCACGCGCTGCGCATCCTCGATGCGACGACGCTCGTCGTGTCGTGCCGTCAGCTCGTTCGACGTCACCCGGCGAACGGCCCGCTGTGGTGGATCTGCTCGCACCTGCTGGCGTCGACGGGCAAGCGCGACCGTGGACGTGACCTGGCGCGTGCGCTGGACGCTGACGCGACGACGTCGGTGCTGCGGCGCGCGCTCTCGGGACGCGAGCGCGTGCTTGCGACCGGCTGGTCATCGACGTTGATCGAGGCCGTCCGCAGCGACGTCGCGGTCGTCGTCGCCGGGTCGGGGCGTGACGCCTCGTCGATGGTGCGGGCGCTCCGTCGTCGCGATGTCGACGTGGAGCAGATCGCGATGGAGGAAGCCGCCGTCGTGATGGCCGACGGTGTCGACGCCGTCATCGTGGACGCCGACCTCGTCACCGTGAGCCGGGTGACGGCACCCGTCGGCAGCACGGTGCTCGCCTCGGTCGCTGCCGTCGTCGACGTGCCGCTCTGGCTCGTGGCGTCCCGCGGCACCCGCCTGCCCGAGTCGTACCGAGCAACGATCGACGCCATGCTGGCCGAGGCCTCGACCCGGTCGCTGTTCGATTCGTTCGACGTCGCGACAGCGGCGTTGATCGTCGGTCCCGACGGCGCGTCAGCCTGCCCGCCCGCAGCGCTGGCGCCGGAGTGCGCTGCGATGAGCGAGCTCGTCGTCTCGCCTCGTTGAGCGGTTGCGCCGTTCCCCAGACTGGACTACATGCCGAGCCGACGTGAGCTGATCCAGATGGATGACGACGAGATCCAGACCTTCCTCGACGAGGAGCGGGTGCTCAACGTCGCCACGATCGGGCCGACGGGCCACCCTCACGTCGTGGCGATGTGGTACGCGCTCGTGCACCGTGAGCTGGTGTTCTGGACGTTTGGGAAGAGCCAAAAGGTCGCCAACCTGCGTCGCGACCCGAAGATCACCGGGCTCGTTGAAGCGGGCGACGAGTACGCCGAGCTGCGCGGCGTGGAGATGACGGGAACGGCGAGGCTGATCGAGGACCCCGACGAGGTGCTCGACATCGGGCTCGCCGTGGCACGGCGCTATCAAGGCGACGTGCTGCAGCAGGGTGGGGAGGACGCCGTCAACTTCATCGCGCAGCAGGCGCGCAAACGGATCGGCGTCGCGATCGTTCCGGAACGGTTCGTCAGCTGGGACCACCGCAAGCTCGACGTCGCCGACTGACGCCCGTCGTCCCTGTTCAGGGCGCATTCTCGGGGGAACGGGAACCGTGGCGTCGGGCGCTGCGTCAGAAGAGATGCTTGCAGCAATGGTCGTCGATGTTGCCGGACTGTACGTATTCCGTAACAGATTGACTCGTACAATCTCGTCGACCCGCCCCTGAAAGGAACACCATGAAGAAGACGTTTGCCGTTCTCGCCATCGCCGCGTGGGATTTGCCGCCTGCGGCGACGATGACGATCCCGCCGATGACACGGGCACCGACGAGACCACGCAGGACACCGGCGCTGACGACACCACCGCGGACACGGAGTCCGACGACACGGTCTCTGGATCGACGGAGTCCGACGACACGATGACCGTCGACACGGAGTCGGACGACACGGGCGAGAGTTCGGGCACCGACGTTGGACAGGCACTCGAGGCAGCTCGTCAGCAGCTCATCGATGCCGGCCTGAGCGAAGAGGACGCTGATTGCGTGATCGACGAGGCTGTCGAGCGCGGCACGGGCGGAGAGACGGCACCCGACATGAATCAGGTCATGGAGCTGCTTGAGGGCTGCGGCGTGGATCCCTCCGACCTCGGCAGCTGACCGCACGCGTCATCACGCTCGCTCATGAGGCGCGCCACCCACGGGCGGGTGTCCGCGTACTCGGAATGTGGTAGCCCGGCGCTCAAGTGTTCCTTGCCCGGACCTGCTTGGGTGTCGGTGTCAGGAGGCGACGAGCCGGCGAGCGATCACCTTGAGACAGAGCGTCTCGTCGGCACCCTCGAAGATCGACAACACACGGGCATCGACGAACAGCCTGCTGACGTCGTACTCCTCGGCGTAGCCGAAGCCGCCGTGGATCTGCAGCGCCTCCCGCGTGACCCACTCGGCCGCCTTGCACACGTACGCCTTCACCATGCTCGCCTCAAGCGCGCCCTCGCCGGCCGCCATCTTGCGGCCGACCTCGTAGCTGAACTGGCGTGCCGCCTGGATCATGAACGCCATCCGCCCGAGCTTCACCCTCGTGAGCTCGTAGTCGAGCACGGGGGAACCGAACACGACGCGGTCCCCCGCGTAGGCGAGCGCCGACTCGTAGGCCGCCTGCATCACACCGAGGGCGCGCGCCGCTGTCTGCAGGCGCCCGTTCTCGAACCCTTCCATCTGCAGGTAGAACCCGCGGCCCAGCCCCTCGTCGCCGCCGATGAGGTGGTCGGCAGGCACCCACCAGTTCTCCAGCGCGAGCTCGTAGCTGTGCATCCCGCGGTAGCCGATCGTGTCGATCGGGCGACCCTCCATCCGTCCGCCGGTCGTCGCGCCGCCGACCTCCTGGTCGAACTGGAAGCCGTGCGCCTCGCCCCGTGGCTTGGGGACGACGAACAACGAGAGCCCGCGGTGTGCCTTCGCTCTGTCCGGGTCCGTCCTGGCGAGCAGCATCAGCACGTCGGCGCGAGCGGCGAACGTGCACCATGTCTTGACTCCGTTGATGACGTGACCCGGTTCGCCGTTCGGGCCGTCGGCCGGGGTTGCCGTCACCTTCAGGCCGGCGACGTCGCTGCCGAAGTCGGGCTCCGTGACGGCGACCGCCGCCATCACCTCGCCCGACGCGAGCAGTGGCAGCCAGTGCTGCTTCTGGGCTTCGGTCCCGCCCTTCACGAGGGCCCGCGTGAGGATTTCGGGCCGCGTGATCAATGAGCCGCCGATGCCGAGGCTCGCCTTCGAGAGCTCCTCCGTGGCGATCACCATCGCGAGGTACTCGTCGGCGCCGCCCTCGGAGAACCCGCCATATGCGGACGGCGCGCTGAGCCCGAATGCGCCGATCTCGGCGAGACCGGCGATCACGTCCTCCGGCACGTCGGCGTTGGTGCGGTGGACGTGCTCGGCATGGGGGGCGACGACGTTGGCGGCGAACGAGCGGAACGTGTCCTGCACCATGGCCATGTCGCCGTCGAGGTGGCGGTCTCCGGCGGTCTCGGCGAGGGAGGCGACGAGCGACGGGGCGCAGAAGCGGGCGACGAAGTCGTCGCCGTCGGCGAGCGCATCCGTCGTGAGGTTCCACAGCGCGTGGCGTCCCGCCAGGCGTGACGCGAGCTCGCGGACGGTGTCGGCGGCGAACGCACAGCACAGCAGCGCCTCCTCGTCGCCGCCTGCGCCGTACTCGAGCATCGCTCTGGCGGTGGCGACGGCGGACGCGGAATGGGCGAGGTCGTAGGCCAGCACCTGTGCGGCGTCCGGTCCCCCCGCTTCGCCGAGGGCGACGAGACCGGCGTCGACGACGGTCGTCGCCATGTCGATCGCCCTTGCCGCGGCGTCGAGGTCTGGTTCGAACATGAGCGCCAAACTTACCGATCGCTCCTGGACCGCTCGGCATCCACGATGTGACACAGTGTCCCCACATGGCGGAGCATCTCGAGGGCGAGCTTGCCGAGCTGTTCGCCCGCGCACCCGAGCTCGGCGTGTCGCTCGCTGCGGTGGTCACGGTCGGCGGCGAGTTGGTCGCCGAGCGGTACGGCACCCAGCCGGCGACGTTGTTCTCGCCGGAGTCGGCGGTTGGTGCCGACACGCCGCTCGTGTCGTGGTCGACGGCGAAGAGCATCACGCACGCTGCGATCGGGGTCGCGGCAATGTCCGGGCTGGTCGAGGTCGAGGGCCGCGCCCCCGTCCCGGGCTGGGAGGGCACGGAGAAGGAAGCGATCACGATCCTCGACCTGCTCGAGATGCGATCGGGGCTCCACTTCGTCGAGGACTACGTCAACTCGGCGGGGTCGAACTGTCTCGAGATGCTGTTCGGCTCGGGCGCCGACGACATGGCTGCGTACGCCGCTCAGCAACCGCTCGAACATCCTCCCGCTTCCGTGTGGAACTACAGCTCGGGCTCGACGAACATCCTGTGCCGCGTGCTCGGAGACGCCGTCGGCGGCGGCGAGAAGGCCGTGCGCCGATTTCTCGGCACCACCCTGTTCGGACCCACCGGCATGGCGTCGGCCGATCCCGTGTTCGACCCGGCAGGGACGTTCATCGGCTCCTCGTACGTCTACGCCACCGCGCGCGACTTTGCCCGATTCGGCGACCTGTACCGCAACGACGGCATCAGCAACGGTCAGCGAGTGCTACCGGAAGGCTGGACCGACCACGCGAGGACCCAGATCGCAACCGATCCCGAGACCGGGTTCGGGTACGGACGGCACTGGTGGACGTGGCCGGACATGCCGGGCTCGCTCGCAGCGCACGGCTACGAGGGACAGTTCACGATCGTCGTGCCAGATCGCGAGCTCGTCGTCGTGCATCTCGGCAAGACGGCCGCCGACGCCCGACCCGTGCTCGTCGAGCACCTCCGTCGCATCATCGCCGCAGCATCGTGAACGAGCCGCCACCGAGGCGCCGTGATCGACTAGCAAGGAAGGGTGAGCGAGGACACCGGGGCGCCCGCCTCCGAGCGTGATCGGTCTGCGTCGACTCCTTCGCTCGCAGAGACGGTGCCTGCCGACGAGCCCCACGACCGCGAGCCCCATGACGACGAGAGCGCAGGTGTCACGAGCGTCGTCACGGGTGCAGTGACGACCGTCGTGCGCACGAAACAGGTGCGCACCACGATCAAGGTGCTGCTGTTCGCGCTCGTGCTCTGGGTCTTCGTGCTGCCGCTGATCCCAGGGTTCCGCAAGGCGCTCACCGAGCTGCGCGAGGTGCAGCCGCTGCTGCTCGGTGTCGGCATCGCGCTGCAGGTCAGCTCGTGGTACTGCTACTCGCTGCTGACCCGCGCCGCGCTCGGCGAGGCGGCACGACCGATCTCCCCGATGCGCATGTTCCGCATCCAGATGTGCACGAAGGCGATGACGAACATCGTGCCGGGTGGGTCGGCGGCCGGACCGGCCCTCGGGTACCGCCTGCTGACGCTGTCCGGCGTGCGCGGTCCCGACGCCGGCTTCGCGCTCGCGACTGCGGGGATCGGTTCGGCGCTCGTGCTCAACCTGATCTTCTGGGTGGCGTTGCTGATCTCGATCCCACGCGGTGTGAGCAACCCGTTCTACGTGTTCGCTGCCATCGCCGGGATGATGCTGATGTTGATCGCGGCGTTCCTCGTGATGGGGCTGATGGACGGCCAGGGCCGTGCCGAGCGCGCGCTGCGATGGATCGCCCGCAAGCTGCACACCGACGAGGACCGGGCCGCACGGGTCATCCGGCGCATCGCGAGCCGGCTCGAAGAGGTGCTCAAGAACCCGGTGCTGCTGGGTCGCGTGGCGGGGTGGGCGGCGGTCAACTGGCTGCTCGACGCCGCATCGCTGTGGGTGTTCCTGCGCGCCTTCGGTGGCACGCTCGATCCGATCTCGCTGTTCGTCGCGTTCGGACTCGGCAACATCGTGGCCGTCATCCCGATCACGCCTGGTGGACTCGGCATCGTTGACGGCGTCTACCTCCCCACGCTCGTCGGCTTCGGCCTCACCCGTTCGACGGCATCCCTCGGGTTCGCGTCGTATCGCATCGCCCAGTTCTTCCTGCCAGTCCTCGTCGGCGGGATCCTCTACCTCAGCCTGCGCGTCGGGCCGTTCCGCATCGAACGTCGCGAGGAGCGCCTCGCCAGCCTGCGCGAGCTCGCCCGTGAAGACGACATCACGAGAGAGACGCGGGTCGACTGGGTGCTGCGCAACCACGAGGACGTGCACCGCCACCCCGCCGGTCACGGCCTCGGCAGCGACTCGGTCGACGGCGATCCGCCGCCGTAACCTCACGGCCCATGACCGCTCACCGCTGGTGGCTGCGCCCGTGACCGTGCACGAGCGTCCGTTCGGGCGCTACCTCGAGGACTTCGTGCCGGGAGACATCTACCGGCACTGGCCCGGCAAGACGATCACCGAGTACGACGACCACCTGTTCTGCATGATCACGATGAACCATCATCCGTTGCACACGAACGACTGGTTCGCGGCGGAATCGGTTCAGGGGCGCAACGTCGTGGTCGGCAACCTCGTGTACTCGTTGGTGCTCGGGATGAGCGTGCCGGACGTGAGCGGTGCGGCGATCGCCAACCTCGAGGTGGAGACGTTGCAGCACAAGTTCCCGACGTTCCATGGCGACACGATCCACGCCGAGACGCGGGTGATCGAGGTCACGCCGTCGTCGTCGAAGCCGGACAGGGGCGTCGTGAGCGTGGAGACGAAGGGCTTCAACCAGGACGGCAAAGAGGTCTGCTACTTCCGTCGCAAGCTGCTCGCCTGGCGGCGTGACGCCGCCCCGGCACGTGCCCGGCCGTACGACGGTGTCGACGCCTGGTCCGACTGACACCGGCGTCGACCGCGCCGCAGTCCTCGCATGGGGCCATGCAGACCTGCGCGACCTGCCGTGGCGGGCGACGCGCGATCCCTGGCGGATCCTCGTCGCCGAGGTGATGCTGCAACAGACCCAGGTGCAGCGCGTCGTGCCGAGGTGGTTCGAGTGGTGCGCGGTGTATCCGACCCCACAGGCGCTCGCATCCGCGCCGCTGGGTGACGCGATCGTGCGATGGCACGGCCTCG
>Ga0136627_1001021_pt1 | contig 10967 bp, 11 predicted proteins | sample AntDrymUQ4892206_2_FD_104652 | JGI IMG/M metagenome (GOLD analysis project Ga0136627, IMG submission 104652) | Polar desert sand microbial communities from Dry Valleys, Antarctica - metaG UQ489 (22.06) | ecosystem: Environmental > Terrestrial > Soil > Desert | place: Antarctica: Dry Valley... | reverse complement strand
GGCGCGTTAGCGTGGAGCCTCATCCGGTGTCCTCCTTGGGACTGGGTGGCTTCGACACCCCCAGCCTCCAAGGAGACCCGGATGAACAACGTGCTCAGGAACTACAGCTAGGGGCAGCATCGCTCGGTGCGCGCGATCGGCCAGATCGCGCCAATGAACTGCGGGCACCACCGCCCAGAGAAGCGAACATGACGACCAGAGAGCACGACGAGACGCGGTCGATGCGCGAAGGCGAAGACCGTCAACGCCAGGCGCTCGACGAGACCAAGCACGCGACGAAGACGACCGAGTTCTTCACGTTCGTCGGTCTCATCATCGCTCTGATCATCGCCGGTGGGGCCATCGACGACCTCGACGCCGGACGAGTCTGGCTCTACGTCACGATCCTCGCCGTGGGCTACATGGTGAGCCGCGGACTCGCGAAGTCGCTGCGAGGCCGCACGCGCAGCGACGAGACGAAGGACTCCTACAAGACGACCGAGTTCTACGTCTTCCTGCTGACTCTGCTCGGTCTGGTCATCGCCGGAATCGTCTCGAGCGGTGAGGGTGCGGGCGAGGTCGACACGCTCGACGGGCCTCGCGTCTGGCTCTACGCGACGATCCTCGGGGTCGGCTACATGGTCAGTCGCGGGCTCGCGAAGTCGGGGGCCGGGGCGATGGCCGAGACGAACCACAGCGGTGGTGCCCCGATCGGAGAGCGCGTCAAGGCCGCCGCGGAGGCTCTCTCCGGAGGAGAGGGAGGGTCGCCGAGGGCGGGCGAGGGCCAGGAGCATGGCCGCCGAGGCGGGAGGGACTCGCGCTGATCGTCGAGCGGTCCTCGGCTGGGACGTCGGGATCTGAGGCGCTCAGCCGCCTCCGATCGCCTCGATCACGACGCCTCGGCCGGCACAGGTCTCACACTCGCCTCCGTAGCGAAAACCGCTGCCATCACAGTCGGGACAGGCGTTCTCTGAGGCCGGCGGGTGGTTCGGCGGGGCCTCGTCTCCGCGAGCCATGGGCTCGCGGCCGAGGTCGTCGCTCTCGTCGGGTTCGCTCATCGAGACAGGTCGGTTAACGGAGCGGTCTGCGGCGATGGACGAGCAGTTGCTTCAGGCCGGCGACGATCAAGCCGAAGACGAAGACCAGCGCGACGTCGATTCCGAGCCGCAGGGAGGCCTGAGCCACCAAGTCCGCCTCTCCCGCCGCGGCGGAGACTCCGACCATGGCGGCCGACGGAATCAACGCCAGGGCTATGAGCGGTCCGGCGAGCAGGGCGAACCGCGCGAGGCGACCATCGTCACTCCGGCGACGGCGGCGCAGGAGGACACGAGGATGTCGAGCGAGGTCGGGTTTGCAAGCTTGTCGATCTCCTTGTTACCCACGAAGTTCTTGAGGGTGGCGGCCCCCGTCGCCTCGAGCAGAAGGTATGAGAGCGCCGCCATGACGATGATCACGAGATAGCCGAGCAGAGCCGAGCGAAGGCCGCGCACGAGCATGGTCCAGCGCCTGAGGACGATGGCCAGCGGCACCTTCGCCAGCGGCTCGAACCCCGGTGCCATGACCGAGGCCGAGACAAAGGCGATCGTCTGCGTCGGTGGGGTCGAGAGAAAGCCGGTCGCCGCAACTGCCCCCCCGGCGGCCATGAGAAGCAGGTAGTTGTGCGTCGGCCGGCTCTGGTGACGTACACCGGCCTCCGTCTCCTCCCAGAGAGCCTCGTCCGTGTCCTTGACGATCGCCTCGGCGTGCTCGCGGTCGACCAGGCTCGCGACGTCCGCCGTGGCGATCGAGACCTGACCGTGCGCGTGCGCCTCGTCGGCGGCTCTCAGAACGTCACCGGCCCGGCTGTTGAGACTGTGGACGGTGATCACGTCGCCCGGCGGCTTGACCGAGGCGCCTCGCTCGATCGAGAGACTCACGACCTGATCGAGGCGCTCGAGTGACGCGAGCAGGCCGTCGGAGGCCGCCGGGGGGGCGGAGATCGTAAAGCTGCGGTACACGGGCGCTAGGAGAAGCCCTTGAGCCGTCGAGCCCGCCGGGCGCGCCCGGCGGAGCTCGTCGGCAGCGCGGAGATCGTGGCGTCGGCGACCGCGCCGGTGGCCAGGCTGTAGATCCCCTTGTGAACCACGTCGATCACGAGCTCGTCACGCGGCCAGGTCCAGGGAGGAGCGCCGACGCCGCTCACGTTCTCGAGGATCCTGATCGGTGGTGAGTCGGACAGGCGCGTGCATGACCGATGCGAGCGGCCCCCTGAGGTTGGCGGCTGCCGTCAGCCCACGCAGCGCTCCGAGCATGGCGCCGGCCGTGTAGTGCATGGCCATGTTGCGAGCGAACCGATCCTCGTCCGGTCGAGGCATCCGACAAGGTTGGCCAGGGTGCGCCCGGGCACGTGCGAGTTCGGCCGCCGCGTGAACGTCTGTTCGAGCTTCTCGCCGGCCGTCATGACCGCCGCGCCCGCCAGGCCGGCGAGAGCTCCCTTGATCGCTGCGTTGGTCAGAGCCACGAGCCGGTCACTACCCGCTCGGCGACCGGATGAGTCCCTTGCCCTCGATACCGACTCCTCGATCGGCGCACCCCGCGTGTCGTGCGGTGCGCGGCGAGCCCGGCGGTACGCGTGGCGCTCAACCCTCATGCCCGGTGCGCCCCGAGTGGGTGCTGCGATCCTCGCCGCGACGCAGCGGCGGGGCCTGCTCTACCGCGCCGGCCACCGCGGCCAGTAGTCGGCTGGCGGCGCGGCCCGCGGACGCCACCGGCGCGGGACCGCGGCGTGCGGCGCCGTCGAGCACGTCGCGCGTTCGGTCGATGGCGGACAACGGCAGAGCGGCCAGCACGTTGCCCGGCGGTCGCCTGGCGACCACGGGATGCGGGCGCGTCGGAGCGGTGCGGCGGACGATCCCCCACGCGAGGCCGAGCCGCTGAAGCTCCCGAGGGCCGAGAGTCGCCTGCAGACGCGGCAGGAGCTTGTCCTCTTCGTCGCGCACGTCCTGGCTCAGCATCACGATCGCGCGGTCGATGAGCTCCGGGCGTTCCCGATCGTGGTGCCGGCTGCGGTCGAGGGCCGCGACGACGTCATTGATCTCTTGGTGCTCGCGCTCGACCTGCACCGTCAACTCCTCGCCGTCGGGCAGCGCCCTGCGAAGCGCGGGCCACAGCACGGCCTCTCCGCAAAGGCGTGTGGGAAGACCAGGCGCCAGACGCGCATGAGCACCTCATCCTGCTCGGTGCCGCCCGTGGCGCGCACCTTCCGGAGCAGCTCGTCCAGCCTCTGATGATCCGTGCGCTGACGCACGAGCACGCTTCCGGCCCCGCCAAGCTCCTCGATGCTCTGGTGCGCGATCGATGTCCTCATCGGACCTCCTCCTTTGCGATGCCGTTGCCGTCCGGCATCGCTCGGCTCCGCGGACGCGACAGTGGATGCGTCGGGTTCCCGCACTGCGCCGGTGGCAAACGCTCCTAGACGCGCCCGAGCACGGTGGGTCAAAGCCGGTCGGGGCCTGCGCTACCTTCGCCGGGTGGAACTCGAGGAGGCGATCCGCACCCGCAGGACCCACAAGGCCTACGGCTCCGACCCGCTCTCGCGGCCGGAGCTCGAGGAGCTGCTCGAGCTCGCCCGCTGGGTGCCCAACCACAACCTCACGAACCCGTGGCGCTTTCGGGTTCTCGGGCCCGAGGCACTCGGGCGCCTGCGGGAGGCGGCGGGGCCCGAGGCGGCCGCCAAGCTCTCCCGGGCCCCGACGCTCGTCGTGGCTTCGGCGACGCTGTGCGGCGACCCGGTCCAGGACGAGGAGGACCTTCACGCCGCCGCGTGCGCGGTCTACGCGATCCTGCTCGGCGCCCACGCCCGCGGGCTCGCCGGCTATTGGCGAACCCCGGAGGTCCTGCGCACGGATTCCGGCCGCGCCGCGGTCGGGCTCGCCGAAGACGAACGCGTGCTCGGCCTGATCCACCTCGGACTTCCCCGCGAGGCCAAGCGCCCGCCCGAGCGGTGGTCCCCCGAGCGCTATGTGACCTTCCTGCCCTGAGCCGGGCGACGGCACGGCTGCGGCCGGGCCGGCCGGAAAAGCCCGGAACGGTCAGGCGACGGCTCGGACGTCGACGGTGCCGTCCTCGATGCGAACGGCGAAAGCCGGCTCGGGCGCCCCCGCCGGGCCGCGTACGACGGCGCCGTCGGCCAGGCGGAAGATGCTTCCGTGCAGCGGGCATGTCACGCAGCCGTCGGCGAGCGGACCGTCGGCAAGGCTGCCGCCGCGATGGGTGCATCGGTCGGCCAGCGCGTAGACCCGACCCTCGTGCCGCGAGAGCAGGATGGCGACGTCTCCGGCCGACGCGCGAGTGGCCTCCCCCTCGCGAACCTCGTCCTCCGGGACGGTCGACGTCGACTCCTCGGGCAGCGCGTCGAAGGTCTGGTTCACGCCGACGCCCTTGTCGTAGGAGAGGTGGCCGCCGAGATGTCCGCCGGCGGCCAGGGCGCCCACACCCATCAGCCCGAGGGCGACGCCCCGCCCGTGCCGACCGCGCCGTCGTGCGCGCAGCGAGCCTACGTAGAGCAAGAGGGCGGCCGTGTTGGCCACGGCATGCACTGCGCCGATGCGGCGGACGTTCACGAGCGCTCGGTCCACGCCACCCGCCCCGGAGCAGAAGACCTTGACCCCGTGCAGTCGTTCTCCCGACCGGTCGAGCCGCGCCGGCTCGCCCTCTGCGGGCACGGGATCGGCCCCCCACACCCCGAGGGTCAGCTCACCGGCCGCGACGCGCGCGAGCTCGCCGGCGCGCAGCGGCTCCGGCGCGAGCAGTGCGAGCCGCTCGACCGCGTTCACGTGTCCGTCGTAGATCCGGCCCACCGAGCCGTCTGCGCGCGCGACCGCGCGGACGGTCGCGAGCTCCTCGGCGAAGGACGGGCGCTGGTCCTCCGCGTCGTGAGCCGGGAGGTTGAGCGCTAGGGCGCCGGCGGCGGCTAGCCGCTCGAAGGCATCGCCGGGATAGCTCGGCCGCGCGTCGCGCTCGTCCGCTCCGGCGGCGATCTCGTCGAGCGCGGCCGCGAGCGACGCCGGGGGCGCGCGGAGGTCGGGCGTCGCGCTCACGCCGCCTCCGCTGGGCTCGGGGTGGAGAGCGGGCCCGGCTCGAGACCGCGCTCGCGGATCGCCTCGGCGAGAGCCGGCACGAGCGCGACGGTCTCCTCGCAGCCCCCGCGCTGAGCGCCGGGACCGAGGCCGTCGTGCATCAGCACCACGGCGCCGGGCTCTAGGCGGGGACGAGCGGCGGCGAGCATGTTGGCGGCGCGGTCACCGCGCCAGTCGTGGGTGTCGATGCTCCAGCCCTCGAGCTCGAGTCCCCGCGCGGCGGCCACCTCTCGCGTCCAGGGTGCCTCCATCCCCCACGGTACGCGCCATCGCTGCGGGCGGATCCCGAGGCAGCCGAGCGCCGCGAGCGCCGCGTCGGTGTCGCGCTCGATCTCGCCCCGGGGCGTGTCGGGGTGGCGCAGATGCCGATGGCAGTGCAGCTCGACGTCGTGCCCGCCCGCCAGCATCTCCTCGACGACCTCCGGATGCGCGGCCGACCGGGGGGCGATCACGAAGAAGGTCGCTCGGGCGCCCGCGGCCTCGAGCGCCTCGAGCACGCGCAAGGTCCAGACGGGGTCTGGGCCGTCGTCGAAGGTGAGGGCGACTGAGGGAGGCGGTGGAGTGGGCATCTGATCGGGCGAGGCGGCGGCGCGCCGGACGGTCTACTCGAGTCGCCCGCGATGAGTCGAGTCGGCGAAGGCCGCGCGCCGGTCCCTCACCTTAGAACGGAAGGTCACCGGCGTTTGTCCTGCGGGTCCCGTCCTGCTTGCCTCAGGGTGGAGCCCGACCCCCACCGTCCGCGACAGACTGCTCGCCCCCGTGGCGGCGATCACCGACCTTCTGTGCCACCGGCTGAAAGGCGAGCGCATCCCCGCCATCGCCCGACGGCCGGCGCGCGCGTCGCGAGCGGACCAGTCTCACCAGCGCGTCGGGCGACGCGAAGCCCTTGGACGTGAGCGAGCCCCCACGCACCTCGCGCGGGGGCTCGCCCTACGAGCCCTGCCTACTCTCGAGCGGCGGCTAGTCCTGGGAGACCGAGTCCCGTCCGGTGCCGCCGCTGAGGCCGTCGCTTCCGGGTCCGCCGCTGATCCGGTCGTTACCGGAGTCACCGAAGACGGTGTCATTGCCGGGCCCGCCGCCGAGGCGATCGTTACCCGAATCGCCGTGGATTCTGTCGTTGCCTGCGCCGCCGTTGACGACATCGTTGCCGGAGCCGCAGTTGATTACGTCGTTACCGCCTCGGCCGTCGACACGGTCGTCGCCTGACCCACAGTTGATCACGTCGTTACCGGGGGTGCCGACGAGGACGTTGTTGCCGCTATTGCCGTTGATGGTGCGGCCCGGCTGGCCGCCGTTCGCGGGTGGCGGCGGCGGTGGTGGTGGTGGTGGTGGTGGTGGTGGTGGTGGTGGCGCTAGCTCGAAGAACCCGACGATCGGGTCGTGGTCGCTCTGGCGATCAGCGAAGTCGGCGGTCGTGTGAACGACGTCGAAGTCACTGGGGAAGCCGCTGTTTCTCGTCCGCAGACCGCCGCTGATCAGCATGTGGTCGAGGACCTGCGAGTTGCCGTCGAAGACGAACGTGTATTTCTCCCGCTCAGCCACCCCGTCAATCAGGTTGGTCAGGTCGTTGTCCCTCAGGTCCGCCAAGGGGTTGGAGAACTCGAAGTCGTTGAGGTCGCCAGTGACGACCACGCGTGCGTTCGGGTTGGCCGCCAGCAGCTTCTCGACGAAGTTGTTCACCACCTGCGCCTGGTCGCGCCGCTGGGGCTCGCTCAGCAGCCGCGGCGGCTGGAAGCGGCCAAACAGCGGCGTGTCCTCGCCCTTGGATGTGAAGTGGTTCTGCACCACGAAGAGCCGCTGGCCGCGGTAGGTGAACTCGCCGACCAGCGGCTTGCGGCTGTCCTCGAAAGCGTCGCCGGCCGGGTCGCTGCCGGACGAGCCCGTGTCGTCGAGGATTCGGCCCGGGCTGAGGGTCAGCTGCGGGCCGGGCCCCACCTGGGTCTCATCGGTGGGCCCGGCGTTGCCACGGTCGACGAAGTCGAGCCCGCGGTCCTCGCGGATGAGGAAGGCCACGCGGATGTTGCCGCCCGGCTCGCCACCGTCCTGGTCGTCTTGTGGGTCGACCTCGCGGTACTGGTAGCTCGGCCCGCCGATGTCCCGGATGGCCTGGGTGAGCGCGCCACCCGTCAGCCTGCCGTCGGTGACGCCGCTGTTCTGGTCGCCGTCGTTATCCTGGACCTCGGTCAAGCCGATGACGTCGGGCGACCTAAGGTTTTGGACGATCTCGTTGGCCGCCCCGCGGAAGGTCGTATCGTCCTCCTCGGGGCTCAGATTCTCCAACGAGTACTCGGCGACGGCCAGCTCTCTCGACGACGGCTGCCTCGTCACGTCCTCCCGAGGGGGAGAGGTGAACGGACCGGGGGGATCCGCGATCAGCTGCGCCTTGAAGTTGCCGAAGCTGTAGCTGATCACGCCGCGCAGCAGCGGGAAGGTCTGGCCGACGGCGGTCCGCGGGATCTCGAAGCCCCCGGTCCGGTCCTTCAACACCTCGTCGTCGAAGATCACGCGCTCGGGGTTGAAGTCGTCGTCTCGGGTGGTGTTCGGATCGCTGCCTTCCGCGATCGTGATGCCGCCCTTGGTGGTGCGGGTGCCGGTCGCGTTAGCGCCGTTGTCCGCCAGCACGGGGATCTCGCCGAAGGGGGTCCGGCCAACGGCGTCGCGGCCCGCCGGGCCCACCGCGACGCCCCTGTTGACCCGCGTGAGCATGCCCTCGAGGCTTTCGTAGAAGTCGATTCCGTCATTGGCCGGGTCGAACGTGCTGGAGGTCTCGACGTCGCCGGCGGTGGTGTCGTCGTCGATGATCCGGGTCGGGGGCTGCCGGCCACCGCTGCCGATGACGGTCTCCAGTGTGTTGATGTCGACCACAGGATTACCCTGCGGTCGGGTGACGCTGGAGAGCGAGGAGGTCGAGATCTGGGTCTCGGACAGGTTCTCCATCCCGGCCGCGCCGCCGGGGCGGAACTCGTTCACCGAGCCGGCGACCCGGACCACATCACCCGCGTCGAAAGTGTTGTCGGGCTCGGAGCGGCTGCCGGTGAAGACGAAGATGCCCTCGGAAGTGTTCGGATCCGCGTCGTCGTCCGTATTCGAGCTGGCCGTCTTCTCCTCCTGCATGAAGAAACCGAAGTCGCGGAAGGCGGTGATGACGCCCTCCACGGTGACGGGCTGGCCCACCGACGGCGAACGCTGGGACGAATCCTGGATCTGGTTGATCCGGGTGACCGTGACCGGCGGCGGAGTCGCCGTGAAGTCCTGCCCCGTGTTGACCGCGCCCGGCGAGTCGTCGGACGGAGCCGCAAAGGTGAAATCGCCGAAAGTGTCTCCGTTTCCCCGGAGCTGGAGCGACTGGCCAGCAGGCTCCGTCCCAGCCTCAGCAACCCCGACGTTGGTGCTCGTCTGCTCGTTGGCCGGCCCGTTCGTGGCCGCGAAGCTACCTTCGTAGCTGAGGAACTGGATGACGGTGCTGCCCTGGACCAAGGCGATCCCGTCCGGCGACCCGTTCTGGATGACGTTTGACCCGTATGGGACGGACACGGTGCCGAACCCATCATCCTGGTTGGATATGGTGCCGGACAGAGGCCTCGTGTCGTAAGAGGCGCCGCCGTTGCCGTTGTAAAGCACGAGGCTGAAGCTGGAAAGGTCGGTGCCCGCCGGGCCGGCGATCTCGATGAACTCATCGACGTCGGTGCCCGTGTTGTCGTAGTGGAACTCGTTGATGAACACCTGCGAGCCGCTACCCGGCACCGCCCACGCATTCGTGCCGAACAGCACGGCGAGGGCCACGAGCCCGAGCACGGCGGTGCTCAGAGCGATCTGCAGCCGGCGGCGCTCGCCACGGCCATGCGGACGCGAGAAAGTCATTCGAGGGCGTCTCCTTCCCCTGCCAGGAGGGGCTGAGTGGGATGGGCTGCCTCCTGGGCGGGCTCGAACATTCGTCCACCCGATGGAGACGACAGCAGCCTTCCAGCGCGGCGAGCGGCTCTTGTTACTCAGCCGTCGGCGAGCCGTGAACACTTTGTCGCTCGCCTGTGAAACGGCTGTGAAACGCTGCGAAGGGTCTTCAGCTGCCGGGGATCGTGATCTCGATCAGCTGGCCGGCCTCTCCGCTCGCGGAGGAGCGCCTGAGATCGGATCCCGGCTGTGGAGCGTTCCGCTCGTGAGCCTGCACGTCGAGCAGCCAACGGCCTGGCCCGAGCAGGTCGCTTGCGTTGGTCACCCCGGATGACTCCCACGCGCCCGGCTTGAGCGGAGAGGGGGTATTCACGCGCGCCACCGCGCGCAGGCGCCGGGTGGCGAGGTCGTAGACCAGCACCCGTCCGTACCCGCCTTCGGTCTCGGGGCCGTGATGCTCTTCGTTGCGGTCCTCTTGGATCACGAGCGAACGGGCGGAGGTGTCGAGGTTGTCCGGGTTGACCAGCTTCACCGGGTCCGGTCGCAGGGCCTGCGCGTCGGCGTCGAGCTCAAGCGTGAGCGTCGCTCGGCGTGGATCCGACCGCTCGAAGTCGAACCGGTACAGGCGCCCTCTCACCGATTTAGAGCCAGCCGCCCCCGTATCGGCGATGTGCAGGCTGCCGTTCCCGGTGCGGCTGAGAGCCGCGTCCTCGAGTCGCTCGAAGTCGAAGGCGTCCTTCGCTTGGGCGGCGTCCTCGAGCGCGTCGGCATCCGCGTTGTCCTCCTCTGAGAGCGGCACGAAGCGCCCGCGCACGCGCTCGCCCTCCGCGATGTCGTCGGTCGACGGGTCGGCATCCGATCCCTCCGGCGGTCGGCCTTCCAGACGTGCAGCGAACCCCTCCGCCCGGCGATCGCATGGCGGAAGCTCGGGGCGATGTAGGCGCAGCTGCGACTCGTTCTCGCCCGGCTCGCCGTCCTCTGTGGTGAGCACCACCGCCTCGTCGAGACCGTCGACCGGAACCAGGTTCTCGTGCGGCAGCAGCCCGAAATGCCGCGTCTCGCGGTAACGGCCGGTCTCCGGGTCGAGGGCGATCGAGCTCCCGCCGCGGCCGAGGCCGTCGTCGCGCGCGGACGTGAGGTCGCCGTCGTCGGTCGACTCTTCGCCCGTGAGGAACAGTCGCCGGCCGTCCATGGTCGCGAGCGTCGCCGAGCAGAACCGCAGGAAGCCCTCGCTGCCGTCGAGTGGGTAACGCGCGGCACGTACGCGCCGCGCCGTGCGATCGAGGTCGAGCTGTGAGATCCGCGCGCCGACGCCGCTGGGCTTCTCGCCGTCGAGCTCGTGGTTCATCATGACCTGGAGACCCTCACCACCGCCACCCTGAGCCCGCGGACCGCTTGCGGCGTACGCGCCGAGGCCATCTGGAACCAAGGGACCGCAGAAAGCCCGTGCTCAGCTGACGCCCGCCGCGGCCGGTGTCCAGATCAGGCCGATCCTCTCGACCGGCGAGATGGTCGGGACCTACCAGATGTCCGGCCGCCTCTCGTTCTCGTTCCCTGCCGCGCAGGCTCCGCCTCCAAGCGCCACGAGCACGGCAGCAGCGGACGCGATTACCCGTCTGAGGGTAAACCGAGCGCCTTCTCGCGATCGCTGGCCCGCCACGGTCGCGGAGCGTACGAAGTGGTTCGGCGCCCGAGGTTACGCGGGTGTAACGGACCCTTCACGGGAGCTCTGGAGCCGGCGCGCTCGAACCGCGTCCGGTGCCGGGAGGGAGTGCCCGGCCGGAGCCGCCGACCCAGCTCCTGCGCCCTCAGTCCGCAGCCAACCCCGGCCGCGGAAGCGGCCGCGGCGCCTCGCGATGGCGCTTCTCCCGCTCCCCTTCGGCCTCAGGCAGCGCGGGCTGCGGCACGACCGGCTCGTCGCGTCCGAAGACGTCCTCCTCGGTCTTGCCGTCGAGCAGGGCGATGAACTCCTCGCGCTCG
>Ga0136627_1001020_pt1 | contig 10968 bp, 11 predicted proteins | sample AntDrymUQ4892206_2_FD_104652 | JGI IMG/M metagenome (GOLD analysis project Ga0136627, IMG submission 104652) | Polar desert sand microbial communities from Dry Valleys, Antarctica - metaG UQ489 (22.06) | ecosystem: Environmental > Terrestrial > Soil > Desert | place: Antarctica: Dry Valley... | reverse complement strand
GGCCTCTCGGACTTCGAGTATGACCGCATCCTCGAACTCATGGAACGCCCCCCGAACTTCCTCGAACTCTCGCTCTTCTCGGTGATGTGGAGCGAGCATTGCGAATACAAAAACTCGCGCCCGCTTCTCTCCCGCTTCCCGAACGACGGCGAGCGGGTTTTGCAAGGGCCGGGCGAGAACGCCGGGGTCGTCGAGGTGGGGGACGGGTGGGCCCTCGCTTTCAAAGTCGAGAGCCACAATCATCCTTCCGCCGTCGAGCCGTATGAAGGCGCGGCCACCGGAGTGGGTGGCATCATTCGGGACATCCTCGCGATGGGGGCGCGTCCGGTCGCCGTCCTCGATTCGCTTCGTTTCGGGCCGCTCGACGAGGAGCGGAACCGGTATCTCTTTCGGGAGGTCGTGCGTGGGATCGGCGGTTACGGGAACGCGGTCGGGGTTCCGACGGTGGGCGGGGAGGTCGAGTTCGACCGGGCGTATTCCGGGAATCCGCTCGTGAACGCGATGTGCGTCGGCCTCATACGCACCGAGGATCTCATGAGCGCGAAGGCGACCGGGGAAGGGAACCTCGTCGTCCTCATCGGCTCGAAGACCGGGCGGGATGGTATACACGGTGCGACCTTCGCCTCGGATGAATTGTCGGAGGAGTCGGAATCGAGGCGGTCGAATGTTCAGGTCGGCGACCCGTTCGCGGAGAAGATGGCTATCGAGTGTTGCCTGAAACTCCTCGAAGAAAACCTGCTCGTTTCTTTACAGGATCTCGGCGCGGCCGGAATCACTTCCTCCGCTTCGGAGATGGCGGCGAAAGGCGGGGTCGGCATCGAGATCGAGACTGACAAAGTCCCGCTCCGCGAGAGTGGCATGGAGCCGTGGGAAATAATGATCTCCGAATCGCAGGAACGGATGCTCGCCATCGTCGAGCCGGAGGATGTGGAAAAGGTTCTTTCCTTCACCGAAAGGTACGGCCTCGTCGGAGTCGTCGTCGGGCGGGTCGCGGATCACGGCGAGCTTCGGGTCATCCACGACGGCGAGGAAGTCGGCTCCGTTCCGGCGGATCATCTCGCCGAAGCCCCGACATACGAGCGCGAGGTCGTCCGCCCGAAATACCTCGACGAAATTCCGAAGCTCAATTTCGACAAGCTCCCGCAGCCCGAAGATTTCAACGAAGTCCTCCTCAAACTCCTCGGCTCCCCGAACCTCCGTTCGCGGCGTTCGATCTTCGAGCAATACGACCACGAAGTACAGACGAACACCGTCGTGCGGCCCGGCGCGGACGCGGCGGTGATGCGGATAAAAGGCACGAAGCGAGGCTTCGCCGCCACCATTGACGGGCGCGGGAGGCATTGCTATCTCGACCCGCGTGGCGGGGGTGCGGCGGTCGTCGCGGAGGCGTACCGGAACCTTTCGTGCGTGGGGGCGGAGCCGGTCGCCGTCACGGATTGCCTCAATTTTGGAAGCCCCGAGAAGCCGGATGGACATTTTCAACTCGCCGAGTGCATCGAAGGCATGGCCGAGGCGTGCGAAGTTTTCGGAACTCCGGTCGTGAGTGGGAATGTGAGTCTTTTCAACGAGACGGACCGGGGTGCGATCTTCCCCACGCCCGTCGTCGGGATGGTCGGAATATTCGAGGATGTGAGCCGACATGCGACGCCCGGATTCAAGCGGGAGGGGGATATGGTCGCGGTGGTCAGGAGTGGATCGGAGATTTCGCTCGCCGGATCGGAATATCTTTCGGTCGTCCACGGCGAAAGCTCCGTCGATTCTCCGTCCGCGACGAACCTCGCCGCCGAGAAAAAGGTCTCCGACATCATCCGGGATATGATCCGTGCCGGCCTCATTGACACGGCGCATGACATCTCCGGCGGAGGCGAGGTCGTGGCGGTCGCGGAGATGGCACTCGCGGGAGGCGTCGGCTTCGAGTACGACGAGGACGAAGTCGGGCGGATGATCGGGGGAATGGGACACGTACGCGCCGACCTCGCCTTCTTCGGCGAGGAGTCCGGCGTTTTCGCCATCGCCTTCCCGGAGGAGAAATGGGACGATGTTCAAGAATCTCTCGGCGAGCTGGGGTCGCACGGTCTAGGTTACGACAACATAGGATATACCGGAGGCAAACGATTCAAAGTCGGAGACTTCATTGACATCTCCCTCCCCAAACTGAAGGAGGCGTACGAGCGTGACCTCTTCGAGTGAGCCGAAAGTACGGTCGGAAATCCACGATAAACTATCGTCGCAAAGCCCGCGACGAACCGAGGTTTCCATGCTCCAAACCGAACCCGCCCGACATCGCTTCACCGTGGAGGAATATCGCCGGATGGGTGAACTCGGGTTTTTCACGGAGGATTATCGGGTCGAGTTGATCCGGGGAGATTTGGTGGATATGAACCCGATTGGCGTGCCGCATATGAATTGCGTAACGAGACTCACCCACTTGTTCGTCGAGAGATCTAGCGGAAGATATTTCGTGAGCGTCCAAAATCCGGTCGCGGCGGCGGACGACAGCGAACCGCAGCCGGATTTCAGCCTCCTTCGCGAACTTTCGAAAACCTCCGCCGAAGGCCCGCCGTCGAAGGAGAAAACCCTCATAGCCATCGAAGTCTCCGACACCACACTTTCTTATGACCGGAACGTGAAACTTCCACTTTACGCCGAGACTGGAATACCGGAGGCGTGGATCGTGGACATAAAAGGAAAGAAAATCGAAGTCCACTCCGAACCTTCCCCCGACGGATACAAAGCGACCCGCGTCTTCGCCGCCGGGGAGGAAGTCCACTCCGCGACCGTCGCTGACCTCTCCGTCCCGGTGGACGAGGTGATGGCTTGACTTTCTCCACCGACATCTCCTCCGAGAAGCCGAAGGAGGCGTGCGGCGTGTTCGGGATGTACTCCCGCGAACTCTCCGGCGAACTCGCTCAACGGACGTATTTCGGTCTGTACGCTTTGCAACATCGCGGCCAGGAATCCGCCGGTATCGCCATCTCCGACGGAGAACGGACGACCGCCATCCGCGACATGGGACTCGTCTCGCAGGTTTTCGAGCCGTCGAAGCTCGCCGCGCTCGAGGACGGACACATCGCCCTCGGACACGTCCGATACTCGACGACCGGATCCGCGTCGTGGGAGAACGCCCAGCCCGAATTCCACGGACGCGGAGACGTGAACGTCGCCGTCGCCCACAACGGGAACCTGGTGAATACCGCCACCTTGCGCGAGGAGCTTTCGGAGGAGGGATTCACGTTCAATTCGTCCTCCGACACGACTTTCATCGCCGCAGCCGCCGTCTCCGAACTGGAAAAGGGACACGGCGCGGGAGAGGCCGTGAAGCTCGCGATGCGGCGCATGGAAGGCGCGTACTCCGTCGCCATGATCTTCCGCGACAAGCTCGTCGCCTTCCGAGACCCATATGGATTCCGTCCGTTGTGCATCGGAAAAGTGGACGGAGGATACGTGGTTTCGAGCGAAACGTGCGGCCTCGACATCATCGGGGCGGAGTTCGTGCGGGACGTGAGGCCCGGCGAGGTCGCCGTGATGGACGACGCGGGCCTCACGAGCTACCAGGCGGAGAGCGAGAGGTCGGCCCTTTGCGTCTTCGAATATGTGTATTTCGCCCGCCCCGACTCCCGCTTCGACGGCCACGAAATCGCCGGGTCGCGGCAGAAAATGGGCGAACTCCTCGCCGAGGAATCCCCCGTCGAGGCCGACGTCGTCATCCCCGTCCCGGACTCCGGAATCATGGCGGCGGTCGGGTATTCGCGGGGGAGCGGAATCCCGTACGCGGAGGGACTCATAAAGAACCGGTATGTCGGACGCACCTTCATCCAGCCGACGGACGGGATGCGCCAACTCGGCATCCGGCTGAAACTGAACCCACTTCCCTCGGTCATAAAGGGACAGCGGGTCGTCGTTGTGGACGACTCCATCGTGCGCGGGAACACCTCCAAAAAGCTCGTCGAGCTTCTTTACGAGGCGGGGGCGAAGGAGGTTCATATGCGGGTTTCGTCGCCGCCGGTGACGGGGCCATGTTATTACGGCATTGACATGGACAGCCCCGACCAGCTTATCGGGGCGAAGTTTTCCATCGAGGAGATACGCGAGCAGATCGGGGCGACTTCCCTCGCGTACATCTCCGTGGATTCGATGGTCGCGGCCACCGGACAGAAAAAAGGAAACCTTTGCCGCGCATGCTTCGACGGCGAATACCCGACGACGGGAACCGCGAACAAGTTTTCTCTGGAAACCGTCGGCAGTTCGAAGTGCGCGAGCGTGGCGGACAAATAGTGGGGGAGAAAGGGTTCTCATACGAGGCCGCCGGAGTCTCCATCGAGCGCGGCGAGAAGTCTGTCGAAATGATGCGCTCCGCTGTCGCGAGGACTCATGGTTCGGAAGTTATCGGAGCGAGCGGGGGCTTCGCCGGGTTATACGCGCTCGCCGGATACGAGGAGCCTGTCCTCGCCACGACCATTGACGGGGTCGGGACGAAGGTGATGGTGGCGAACGCGCTCGGGCGGCATGCCTCGCTCGGAGCGGACATCGTGAACCACTGCGCCAACGACGTTCTCGCGGCGGGGGCGAGGCCGCATATTTTCCTCGACTACATAGCGAGCGGCCGCCTCGATCCGGAGGCCGTCGCCGAGACCGTGCGCGGAGCCGCCGAGGCGTGCGAAAAGCTCGGGGTCGCGCTCGTCGGGGGCGAGACGGCGGAGATGCCGGGCGTGTATTCCGGCGGCGAGTTCGACATCGTCGGGGTGTGCGTCGGAGCCTCCGAAAGATCGGCGGTCGTGGATGGGGAGAACGTCCGGCCCGGCGACGCCATCGTCGGCCTCGCGTCGAGCGGCCTCCACACGAACGGATACACGCTCGCGAGGAAAGTCGTCATGGACGCGGGCATCTCGTACGACGATTCGCCGGACGGCCTCGGAAGCACGGTCGGGGGGGCGTATCTCGCGCCGCACCGGGCGTATGTCGAGGAAATCTCCGTCCTCCGAAACGAGGTCGAGGTTCGGGGGATGGCTCATATAACGGGCGGTGGATTGCCGGGAAATTTGCCGCGCTCTCTCGGGGGATGCGGGGCGAGGCTCGATGTTTCTTCGTGGGAGGAGCCTCCGGTTTTCGATCTCATTCGTTCGCTCGGAAACATCCCGGACGATGAGATGCGGCGCGTTTTCAATCTCGGCGTCGGTTTTTGCGTGGTCGTGGCGGAGGAGGATTTCGAGAAGGCGGTCGGCATTCTGTCCGGCGCGGGATGTACGGCGTGGCGGATCGGAGCGGTCGCGGAGGAAGCGGGAGTTTCTTTCGAGTGAAGGGATGCGCCGACGAAGAATCTTTCGCGCCGAGTTCGGCGAATCGGGTGCGGCGAAGCCTTCCCGGATCGCCGATTCTTTCGACATTCGAGCGGCGAACGTCCCGTTATTCGCGGGAAGCCACTCGCCGCCATCTCCGGGACGACGTGCCGGATCCCCGCTTTGGGAGAGGTCGCGGCGTGGGCTTCGGAAGTTCCACGCCAACGAGGACATCCGGCATGTCGCCTCGGGACGGTCGCGGAGGAGGCGGGAGTCTCCTTCGAGTGAAAGCGAATTGCGGAAGCATCGAGCCTGCGAGGCGCGGGTTTCTCCGGGCGTCAGGTTCCGGCGTCGAGAAATACTGCCCCGGACGGGTCGAGGTTCTCGGACGGAGACTCGCTTGCGAGGTGGATCCACATTCATGAACTCCGCTGTGATAATTCCCGAAAAAGGAAGCGTCCCCGGCAAGCTCCGCAATCCGGGAAAGCCTTTCCCGACTTCCCGGAGCGAAGCGACATGACCTTGCCCGAAGGCTCCCGCTTCGCCGTCCTCGCGTCCGGTTCCGGCACGAATTTACAAGCCCTCCTCGACGCATACCCGGAGAACGTCGCCGTCGTAGCCGGAGACAAAAAGGACGCCTTCGCCTTCGAGAGGGCGCGTCGGGCCGGAGTTCCGGTGGAGTTCCTCGACCCGGAAAGTTTCGACAACCGAAAGGACTTCGACCGGAAGCTCGCCGAAAGGATCTCCGCCCACGGCAATGACATCCCGCTCGTCGTTGGGGCGGGGTATATGCGGATATTGTCGAAGGCGTTCCTCGAACATTTTCCGGCGGTTCTCAATGTGCATCCATCTTTGTTGCCGGAGTTTCGCGGCCTCGGCGCCGTCGGGCAGGCGATGGAGGCGGGGGTTTCGGAGACGGGAGTCTCGGTGCATTTCATGGTCGAGGCTGTGGATGCGGGGCCGGTGGTGGCGCGAGAGCGAGTTCCCATACATCCGGGCGACACGAAGGAGAAGATAATGGAGCGGCTCCGTCCCATCGAGCATAAACTCCTCGTCGTGGCGGTCGCGGACTATTTCTGGGGGAGGATACAAGTATGAAGCGGCGGGCTTTGTTGTCGGTTTATGAAAAGACGGGGATCCTCGAGTTCGGGAAGAAATTATCCGAACTCGGCTGGGATATTCTTTCGAGCGGCGGGACGGCGAAGGCTTTGCGGGAGGCCGGAGTTTCCGTCGAAGACACCGCGGATTTTACTGGCTTTCCGGCGATTCTCGGCCACCGCGTCGTCACGCTCCACTCGAAGATTCATGGCGGCATTCTCGCCGACCCTGACGACCCGGCTCACCGCGAAGACCTCGAAAAGCACGGCATCGAGCCGATATCCCTCGTCGTCGGGAACCTTTATCCGTTCGAGGAAAGCCCCTCGACCGAGATGATCGACATCGGCGGCCCCGCGATGGTCCGCGCCGCCGCGAAGAATCATGCCCATGTGGGCGTCGTGACCGACCCATCGGACTATCCGGCGATCCTCGCCGAACTCGAAGCGGAAGGTTCGCTCTCCGAGAAAACGAGGAAGCGCCTCGCCAGAAACGCCTTCGTCCACACCGCCGCCTATGACGCCGCAATCGTGGATTGGATGGACGGGAAAGAAGGCGATTCCGAAACCCCCTCCGACGGCTTCCCCGAAACTCTTTCACTCGACTACGAGAAAAACCTTCCGCTTCGGTACGGTGAAAACCCGCATCAAAAAGCGGCGTACTATGCGCGGACGGACGAGAAACACCTCCTTTCCGGGGTCGAGAAATTGCAGGGGAAAGACCTCTCATTCAACAATTTATACGATGTGGACGCCGCGAGATCCCTCCTCGCCGAGTTCGAGGGTATTCCGGCGGCAGTCATCATAAAACACGCCAACCCGTGCGGAGCGGCGGTCGGGGAAACTCTCGCGGAGGCGTATAAAAAGGCCCTCGCCTCCGACCCGGTCTCCGCGTTCGGAGGCATCGTCGCGCTGAACGGCGAGGTGGACAGGGAACTCGCCGGGGAGATTTCCAAAATCTTCACCGAAGTCCTCATCGCGCCGTCATTCACCCCCGAGGCGAGGGAAGTCTTCGCCGCGAAGCCGAACGCCGTTCTCCTCGAAGCTGAAACCCTCGCCCTTCACCCGTTCGCCTCGAAGCCCGTGGCCGGAGGCATCCTCCTCCAAAACAGCGACGAGACGGAGGACGATTCAAAATACGAAACCGTCACCGGGTCGGAGCCGTCCGACGGGCAAATGCGCGACCTTCTCTTCGCGTGGCGGGTGTCGAAGCGCGTGAAAAGCAATGCCATCGTACTCGTGAAAGACGGCGCGACCATCGGTGTGGGAGCCGGGCAGATGAGCCGGGTGGACTCGTCCGGCATCGCCATAAAAAAAGCCGGAGACCGCGTCCATAATTCCGTCGCCGCCTCGGACGCTTTCTTCCCGTTCGCCGACGGGGTGGAAGTATTGGCGGGGGCCGGAATATCCGCCGTCATCCAGCCCGGAGGCTCGAAGCGCGACGCGGAGGTCATCGAGGCGGCGAACCGGTACGGCATCTCGATGGTCTTCACGGGGAGGCGGCATTTCCTCCATTGAAGAAACGCCGACGGCGAAGCAAAAAAGCTGACGAGCTGAAATGCTGACGAGCGAAGCGGGCGGCAAGCGCGGCTCCCGGCGAAGCCGGGAAGCGCTCTACGCGGGTTCCACCGTCGCGGACATCGAGCCTCGGCAGCGCGGGATGAGCGGGTCGGGGCCGAAAGCATGAACTTCGTCGCGCTTCATCTCGGCCACCTCCAAATTCGTCGTCATCACGACGACGCGGCCGTTCGCGTCAACTTCTTTGGCGAGTTCGAAGCCTTTTTCCGGCGCGTGGCCGAAGACTGATTTCAGCATGAGGATCACGTAGTCGTAGCTGTGGTCGTTGTCGTCGAGGAGGATGACGTTGTATGGTGGCATCCCCTCGGACTTGCGGGCCGACTTCGGTTTTTGCCTCGGTGTCGCGGTGGCGGGCATCTTTAGCGGTTCTTCCTGTTCATGGAAGGGACAAGTTTACCATCGTCCGTGGCGACAGTTTCTGTAGAATTCCCGTCTATGCCGACGATTTCGAGAGAAGGCCCGTACCGATTCTATTTTACAGCCACGAGCCGAACGAGCCGCCGCACATACATGTGGATCGCGACGATTCGTCCGCGAAGTTCTGGCTGGACACGGTGAGCCTCGCACGGAATTTCGGGTTCTCCGCGAGGGAGCTTCGGAGGGTACAATCGCTGGTGGAAGAGAATCGAGACGAGCTTTTGGAGGCTTGGCATGGCCATTTCGGCACCGGATGAGCGGGTGAAGGACATTCATATCACAGAAGACTTTTTGACCGTGGCTTTGATGGACGGACGGGTTATAAGCGCCCCCCTCGCATGGTATCCGAGGCTTTTGAACGCCTCCGACTCTGAGCGCGGGAACTGGCGGATCGGGGGTGGTGGATACGGAATCCACTGGCCGGATGTGGACGAGGATCTAAGTACGGAAGGTCTGCTTCGCGGCTCCCCCGCGCCCCGCGAGCGTTCGGCGAGAATTTAAGCTCGCCGCGCCGACCCGCAATGCCACCGTCGTAGGCGACTACCGACCCCGCCACTCCGGCTTGCGCTTCTCCAAAAACGCGGACATTCCTTCCTGCGCGTCGGCGAACGTCGCATTGAAGGACATGACCTCTTTCGTATACGAGTACGCTTGCCCGGTCGGCATCTCGATCTGGCGATAGAAAGCCTGTTTCCCGACACCAACGACGAGCGGACTCGCCTCGCAGATTTTCTCCGCGAGAGCGTTCGTCGCATCGTCGAGTCCGTCCGCCGGGACGACTTTGTTCACGAGGCCGATGTCCTTCGCCTCATTCGCCCCGACGAAGTCTCCGGTGAGGAGCATCTCCATTGATTTCTTTTGTCCGACGGCGCGCGACAAAGCGACCATCGGGGTCGAGCAAAACAGCCCGATCTTCACTCCCGGAGTGGCGAACCTCGCCTCTTCGGAAGCCACGACGAGATCGCACGTCGCGGCGAGTTGACACCCGGCGGCGGTGGCGATGGAGTGGACTTTCGCGATGACTGGCTGGGGGATGGCTTGGATCACCGTCATAAGCTCGGTGCATACGTCGAACGTCCGGCGATAAAACCCCGCGTCGCGCCCGACCATCTCCGAGAGGTCGTGCCCCGCGCAAAACGCCGGGCCGTTGCCGGAGAGAACCACGATCTGCGTGTCCTCGCCGATGGATTTGAGGGCGTGGATGAGTTCTTCCATGTGCGAAAGCGAGAGGGCGTTCCTTTTGTCGGGGCGGTTCATCGTGATTCGGGCGACGGCCCCGTCCCTCTCGAAGAGGATGTTCTCGTAAGTTTGCTGCTCGGCTTCGATCATGGTCTTCTCCTTCACGATGCTTCGATTTCGATGTACGCCGACGACGTGTCCGATTTTGGGATCTCGTATCCTTCATCCCGCAAACCTTCGAGGTGGAACTCGATGGCTTCGCCCATGTTTCGCTCGACTTCTTCGCGTGTCGCGCCCGTCGAAACACACCCCGGAAGATCCGGCGAGTATGCGGAGTACCCCGTGGCCGTTGGCTCGATGACGATGAGGTATTTCATGGTTTCAACCCCGCTTGCTTGAGAATACTGTTTAGCGTGCCAGCGGCGAGGTCATCATTCATTTTGCCCGGAACCGTGACCACGCCGGACTTGCCGGGGTGCTTGTATTGTCGGTGGCCGCCCCTCGTTCTCTTCAAATGCCAACCGTCCTCCTCGATCAATCCAATGACCTCCCGAACCTTCATCTCGTCATTTTACAGTTCATAGCTTCCCACTTCGACGAACTCCGTCTTCCCTCCGACCTCGACCATGCCCTCCGATTTCGGATCGGCGAGGATCACGGAGCCGACGCCTTGCCGGATTTCGATGGGCATCCCCAATTCCGCCGCGAGCCGAACCGCATGCGCCCCCGTCGCCTCATCCTCGAAAACCCCGAGACGAGACGCGAAAACTCTGGCGCGGATAATGCCCGCATTCTCGTCCTCCCACGCCCACGCACCGACGAGGTCGCGGTCGTCGGGAGGGCCGGAGAGCGCGTCCACTTCCTCCGGCGATTCGAGCCGGACATGCTCGAACGCGGGCGCCCACTCCGGCCTTCCGGAGATGAAGGTGAGTACGTCGGAATGACGCACCGGAACCTCGCCCGCCGAAGGACGGAGGAAGCCCGCCGAAAAGCCCTCCCTCGCGAGCAGCCACGCCGTCCCGACGAGCGGATGCCCGGCGAACGGAAGCTCCGTGCCGGGCGTGAAGATGCGGACTTCACCATGCTCCCCATCGTCCACGAACACCGTCTCCGAAAACCCGAGGTCGGCGGCGACGGACTGCCGCTCGCTTTCGGGAACCTCATCCCCGTCGAGGAAGACGCCGAGCGGATTTCCTCCGGCTCCGTCCTCGCCGACGAAGACGCGCAAAACGTGGAGTTTCGCCGTCACCGACCTCCCCGATCTCCCCTCAATTAACCTGGCTTTCCCGCCCCGACCATTCCTTCTCCCGGAGGACGAATTTCTGTATTTTCCCCGTCGAGGTTTTCGGAAGCTCGTCCACGAAATCCACGGCGGCGGGGGCTTTGTATCGCGCGATCCTCTCTTTGCAAAACGTGATGATGTC
>Ga0136627_1001018_pt1 | contig 10974 bp, 11 predicted proteins | sample AntDrymUQ4892206_2_FD_104652 | JGI IMG/M metagenome (GOLD analysis project Ga0136627, IMG submission 104652) | Polar desert sand microbial communities from Dry Valleys, Antarctica - metaG UQ489 (22.06) | ecosystem: Environmental > Terrestrial > Soil > Desert | place: Antarctica: Dry Valley... | reverse complement strand
TCCTGCACCACACGCTCACCCGCATCGAGCACCGCCCCTTGTCGGCACATCTCGCTGCGCACCGCGCGCTCCACCGAACGAAGCGAGTTGACGTTCTTGGTCTCGGTGCGGGTCCCCCACTCGGTCTGCTCGATGGAATGCAGCGAGGTGTTCACGTCGCAGCGCAACGATCCCTGTTCCATGCGCACGTCCGAGATTCCCAAGGTGCGGAGTACGTCACGCAACTCGGTGACGTAGGCCTTAGCCACTTCCGGTGCCGCTGAACCGGTCCCGGTGATGGGCTTGGTCACGATCTCCACCAGCGGGATGCCGGCCCGGTTGTAGTCCACCAACGAGTGAGTGGCACCGTGAATGCGCCCGGTTGCGCCACCGACGTGCAACGACTTACCGGTGTCCTCCTCCAGGTGCACGCGCTCGATCTCAACCCGCACCGTCGTCGGCTCAGCGTCAGATCCTTCAGCCCCGGGCACTCGCACGTCCAACCAGCCGTCGAAGCACAACGGCTCCTCGTACTGGCTGATCTGAAAATTCTTCGGCATGTCGGGGTAGAAGTAGTTCTTACGCGCGAAGCGGCACCACGAGGCGATGGAGCAGTTGAGCGCCAACCCAATCAGCGCGGCACTTTCGATAGCTGCCGCGTTCACGACCGGCAACGCGCCGGGTAGTCCGAGGCAGACCGGGCAGATGCTGGTGTTGGGCTCGGCGCCGAAGCTCGCCGGGCAGCCGCAGAACATCTTGGTCCGCGTACCAAGCTCCACGTGGGTTTCCAGCCCAATCACCGGTCGGTACCGGTTGAGAACGTCGTCGAAACTGAGCGGTGACAGCAAAGGTACAGCGGCGGCAAGGGTGCCGGACTGCGTGGCGTCGGCCTGTGTAGCAACGGTCATGGTGGCTTTTCCCTAAATTCGCGGTAGGTCCTTCGATGACGGTTACTCGGCTACAGCGCGGGCGCCGCGGCGAGCACCGGGGTGTCCATGCTGGCTTCCAGCGCGGCCGCGACCCGGTAACAGCGGTCGTCGGCGAGCACCGGTGCCATGATCTGTAGGCCCACCGGCAAGCCATCGGATATCCCGCATGGCACCGAGATCGCGGGGACTCCCGCCAGTGAGGCCGGAAGCGTGCACAGGTCCGCGGCATACATCGCTAACGGATCATCGGTTCGTTCACCAAGTCTGAAGGCCACCGTCGGTGAAGTCGGTGAGACTAGCACATCACAGGTCTCGAACGCCGCGGTGAAATCACGACCGATCAGCGTTCGGACCTTCTGCGCTTGGCCGTAGTAGGCGTCGTAGTACCCAGACGATAGCGCGTAGGTGCCGATCATGATGCGACGTTTGACTTCGGCGCCGAAACCGGCTTCGCGGGTGCGAGCCATCACGCTTTCCAGGCTGGCTTCCCGATCATCGCCGACCCGCAGGCCGTAGCGCATGGCGTCGAAACGGGCCAGGTTCGAGGAACATTCGCTGGGCGCGATCAAATAGTAGGCAGCCAGCGCGTAATCGAAGTGGGGACAGCTCACCTCGACGACTTTGGCGCCCAGCTGCTCCAGTCGGATCACAGTGCTCTGCGTGGCCTCGACCACTCCGGACTCGTAGCCATCGCCTGCGAGGTTGCTCACCACACCGACGGTGACGCCGGTGAGGTCGGCGGAGCCACCTAAGCGCACCGCGTCCACAACTCCCGGCACCGGCTGGTCCAAGCTGGTGGAATCGGCAGCGTCGTGTCCGGCAATCACCTGGTGTAGCAGTGCGGTGTCCAGCACGGTGCGGGCAAAGGGGCCGGCCTGGTCCAGTGACGAGGAGAACGCGATGAGGCCGTTGCGGCTCACGGCGCCGTAGGTGGGCTTGTGCCCGACGATGCCGGTGAGGGACGCCGGCTGGCGGATGGAGCCCCCGGTGTCGGTCCCGATCGCCAGCGGGGCCTGATAGGCGGCTACGGCCGCCGAGGAGCCGCCGGAAGTTCCGCCGGGGGTACGGAGGAGGTCCCATGGGTTGCGGCTGGGACCATAGGCGGAATTCTCGGTGGACGAACCCATCCCGAACTCATCCAAGTTGGTCTTGCCAAGCATGATCAGACCAGCGGCACGCAGTTTAGTAACGATGGTGGCGTCGTACGGCGGAATCCAACCGCGCAGAATCTTCGACGCAGCGGTCGTCTCGATCCCCTTTGTAACCACGATGTCTTTTACCGCGATAGGCACACCCGCCAGCGCGGGAAGTCGTTCACCTGCCGCGCGCCTGGCGTCGACGGCGTCGGCGGCCGCAAGCGCGCCCTCGACATCGACGCGCAGGAAGGCGTGGACTCGGTCGTCGGTAGTGGCGATGCGATCGAGGTGGGCCTGGGTGATCTCGCGGGCACTGGCGGTGCCGTCGGCGACGAGACCCGCGAGCTCAGCCGCACCGCGCCCGATGAAGTCGGACACTCTTACTCCTCGATGTCTAGGATGCGGGGCACGCGAAAACGTCCCTGCTCGGTGGCGGGCGCGGCCAGCAGCACGGTGTCGCGATCGAGACAGCTTCCGGGCTCGTCGGGGCGCAGCACGTTGGTCAACGGCACGGCGTGTGTAGTGGGGGGAATGTCGTCTGCCGCCACCTCCGCAACTCTTGCCACGGAGTTCAGGATCACATCGAGCTGCGCGGCGAAGTGGTCCAGCTCGGAATCGGTGACGGCAAGTCGAGCTAACTGCGCTAAGTGCGCTACTTCGTCGCGGGTAATGGCAGACACGTAGGCGCCTCCGGCGCTAAAGACAGGCAGGTTTGGTTGCGCGTACCACTATATCTGGCTAGCCATCCCGATTCGCTGCCCCGTGTCCCGCTGCATCAATGCGGCAAGTTCGGCACGAAACTCCGCCACAGACGACCGTTTGCTCAGCGAGGGGCGGGCCGCAAGCTCCGCATTCAGTGCCCGCAACAGTTTGGCCGAACGAGGCGACCGAACCACATTCTCCACGAGGGTAGGGCGTGCCAGCTCAAGTGCCTGATCTACGTCGCCACGCCACATATAACCGCGGGCAAGCCACAACCGGTTGTAGACCGCTTCACGTGGAAATTCCTGATCGGCAAGCGACGTCTTGGGGTGCAGCAGCCGCACTGCCTCGGCAAGCCAACCTGCCGCGCCGCGTGAGCTCACTCTGGACAAAGCGAGTAGACCGTGTCCACGCTTGGCCAGGCATTCTCGGTCGTCGAACCAGTACAACCATTCGGGCTTGGTATCAGCGGCACTGGAATGTTGCATCAAAGACCGGGCGCGATCCATCGTAATCTCGAAGCCATGGGCATTGCCCGACAGTGCCTCGGTGTGCGCCAGCAGCGCAGTGACCAGCGCACGTTGGGCATATGGGGCGCCTTTGGCCGCTTCCACCGCCGCGTTGGCTAGCTCCGTGGCTTCCCGTTTCTTACCGCAGTAGATCGCCTGATGCGCCAAGTGTGCTAGCGCATGTGCTCCGAACGCGGAGTCCTCCAATGTGCGAGCGGCATGCAGTGTCGAGAAAAAATACCGCTGGGCGAGACCGTGCTGCTCCGCGTCGTATGCCATCCACCCGATGACCTGACACAGCTGCATCCATACCCGCAGTAGCTGCGCGGCTACGTCTTCGGATTCGGCATCGCCGGTGTGGAGGTGGCCGCCAATCATCATCAAGAATCTGTGTGCGAACGCTATGGTGGCAAGGTTGCCACCCTCTTGGTCGTCGAATCGGCGCAGCCGCGCCACGATTCCGGCATAAATTTCTACCATGGGGGCGGAGACATAATGCCCACGACGTCCAGCACTATGTGCAAGCGCGATGCGCACATCCGCACCCAGGTTGTCGAGGTAGGACCAGGCAAAATCGGTCAGCCGCTGACCCCACGTGGCGAGAAAGGTCCGGGGATCGCCCGCGCTTACAGCTGCCCCATGGTCCACCCAGTCTGTGACGAGTTTCGCGTTACCCGATCCCCCCGATATCTCTGCGGCACCGTGCATCGACGGAAGCCAAAGTGGGGAGGCGACGGCGTGACCGCCCCAGAGTTGAGTGATGTCGAGCTCGCGGCCCACCGCCTCCGACAGCAGGTGAGCGATAACTGTCGGGAGCGGTTCGCGGGGAACTCGCGAGTGATTGACCCATTCCGAAACGGTTGACCGCCCGACGTAACCCCGCCCCAGTACATCGGCCAGGGCGGCCACGAGTTTGCCGTGGGACCAACCCAGCTCGGCAAGCACCCCGAGCAGCACAGTGTTCTTGCCGGAGATCGTCATGAATTCATCATCGGCAAGCCGTGCGACAATTTTATGGAGGTAGGCTAGTCGAGTTTGTCTAATTACAACGCTAGCCGACCTTGAAACACGCGTTCGACCATCTTACTTCACTAGTCGACAGGGGTAACTCGGACAAAAGGAACAATTGTAGTATCGACCGCATGTTAGAAGGGATCAACTATGACAGCGGTCGTCATCGGATGCGGAGTATCTGGGCTGTCATCGGGGATACGCCTACTAGAGGCGGGAATTCCCACTGAGATCTGGACTCGCGAGCCGGCCGCGGAAACCACTTCCAGCATCGCCACCGCGTTCTGGTATCCGTACAAGGTTTTCCCGGAAGACCTTGTTTTAGACTGGGCGGCTACTACCTACACCGAACTGGTTAAGCTCGCAGCTTTTCCGGGTTCGGGTGTGACCGTCCACGAGACCATGGAGGTGTTCCCAAGCCTCACGCCTGATCCATGGTGGATCAGCGCCGTGCCGTCTCTGCGACGGCTGGCTGCCACAGAACTGCCCAGCGGGTGCGCCGACGGGTACTTGTTCGACTCTCCCGTTGCGGAGATGCCGATCTACCTGACCTATCTGCAGCAACGCTTCGAGGCCATGGGCGGGAAGATCAGCCTTCACCCGATTGGCTCCATCGGTGAGGCCCTCGAGCACTACGAGATCGTCGTCAACTGCACCGGGTTAGGCGCGCGGGAACTCGTCGGAGATGACACATTGAGCCCGATACGGGGGCAGGTGGTCCGAGTCTCACAAGTGGGGCTCGAGCAGATTTTCATTGATGAATATGGTGCGGACGGCTTGACGTACATCGTTCCGCGTTCCCAGGATTGCATCCTGGGAGGGACCTCGGACAACGACGACGAGCGCACCAAGCCAGATGTGCGAACCGGGGCGGAAATCCTCACCAGATGCATCAAACGAGAACCGCGACTGGCTGAAGCCATCGTCCTTGAACACCGGGCCGGCCTTCGACCAGGCCGGCCCGTCGTCAGGGTAGAGGCCGACGCGGATGTTTCTGACGCCCTAGTGATACACAACTACGGTCACGGTGGAGCGGGCATCGCACTGTCCTGGGGCTGCGCGGACCGGGTCGTAGAAATCACACGTGCCGCTGGGTGAACAACTAGTCGCTGGCGAGCTTCCCGGCTTTCGCCCAGTTATGACGGGGAACATCATGAAAGACAGCCTCGGTCGCTTCTGGTCTCAGCCACGCTCGGGTAATCGAAGCGGACGCCGTGCGACGTACCAGATAAAACTGACAGATTTGTCAGTGACGAAAATGTCAGTAACATTTGATACGGTTGCGTGATGCGGTTTGTGAATCGTCATAACGGATGTTCACATCCTTCGACTTAAGCCTCCCTGAAGATCCGGCATGCGGATAGGCCGCCGGACCACTTGCGGCGCACCTAGTTCGGCACGGGTTTATCGCCTCCGGGCAAGAGATCACCATCTCACAAGGCGAAAAGGTCGGACGGCCGTCCACGTTGTTGGCGTCAGCTACGGCAGAAGCAGGCGTGCTCCAGAAAGTCCGGGTAGGTGGTGTCAGCTATCCCATAGGCGAGGGAAAGATTTTCCTTCCGTAGTGCTGACTGGCACTACTTTCAGCCCGGTCTTACTCAGAATTATCAGGGCTTGCTGTTGAGGTTTCATTGTTACTGCATAAAGGGTGAATCAATGACTTTTCAAGCTGATCAATGGCTCTCCGCCGCGTATGTCGATCCGGCAGTGCACGAGCTACGGCCGGACTACCGAGCGCTGCTGATGGTGGCCGACGGTTTGGTCCCGGGCCCCAGCGACGCCACGAGCGAGACACTACTCGCCAAAGCTGAAAAGGAAACGTTAATCCTGCTGGATGGCACTCCAGTTGCTGAGCACGCACACGTGGACGCGTGGCGAGAAGCATTCCGCGCTTTCGGAGCTAAGCCGCAACGCACCCGCCCCAGCGTGGACGCGCTGCTGTGCCGACTGCCTCAGGGGTTGCCTCGCATCGACCGGCTCACCGACGCCTACAACGCCGTCTCCATCGCTCACGCGGTTCCACTCGGGGGCGAAGACATCGACCACTACTGTGGTCCGCTGCGGCTAACCCGCGCCGTCGGCGACGAGCCGTTCGACACGACCGAGGGCGGACAGCCGGTGGTGGATTGCCCCGCGCCGGGCGAGGTAGTGTGGCGCGATGACGCTGGTGTTACCTGTCGGCGCTGGAACTGGCGACAGTGTGTCCGCACCCGCCTCACGCATACCACTACCCGGGCGGTGTTCATCCTCGACGCGCTAGCTCCTCTTTCCGATAATGCACTGAGTGCCGCCGGCGAAGCATTGACTGAAGCCCTCTCAGCCACCAGTCCTGGAGTCCAGCTCTCCAGCAAGCTGATCGACCGTAGGTAAGGAGCAGTATGTTCGTCATCTCGGTTGAGCCTGGCGAAGAAGTACTGGCAATCGTCGCCCAAAAGGCGCGGGAGAACGGTGTCGTAAACGGGGCTATCGTGTCGCTCATCGGTGCGGTGGATGCGGCGTGCATCAGCAACATGCCAAAAGACGACGCGGCAGCCGACATTCTGACCGAATACCGACGGCCTATGGAGATGTCAGGCACGGGTGAGATCGTCGACGGCAAGCCACATATCCACTGCATACTCAGTGCTGAAGGCGACAGCACATACGCTGGTCACTTGCACTGGGCCACTGTGGACAGTTGGTTCGTGCGCATCTACGTGATCGTCATGTAGACAGCCGCTAAGATTTCAGTCACCGCACGACCCGCCGGTGGACCATATAGGCCGGATAGGGCACGATAGTACGAAGCTGCGGACAGCCCAAAGTCGAAGGGTAATAGTTTTATGAACGACACGTGGTCGCGACGCAATGTTCTCATCGGTGGCGCGATGCTGGCCGGTCTCACCGCCGTACCAAGCCTGCTATCCGCGTGCTCCACAAAGAGCAACGAAGAAACGTTGAAAAAGATCCAAGATCAAGGGTACGTTACCGTTGGCTTCGCCGGCGAGCCACCGTATGCCTTCACAGCGCAGGGCAAGCTGACCGGATCGGCGCCTGCCGTGCATCGTGAAATCTTTAAGGCGCTCAATGTTGGAGAACTGCGCGGCAAATCCGTGGAGTTTGGTTCGCTCATTCCCGGGTTGAACAGTGGTCGCTTCGACGTGGTGACCGCCGGCATGTTCATTCTGCCGAAGCGCTGCCAGAGCGTGGACTTCTCCGAACCGGAATTCAGCGCCGATACCGCTTTCCTCGTCAAAAGCGGTAATCCGCGCGGCATTACCAGCTACGACGATGTCGCGAACAGCTCCATCAATCTGGGTATTATGAGCGGCGCGGCCGAGGAGGGCTATGCGCGCAACGCCGGCGTACCGGAGGGACGCATCAAGCCGGTGGACACGCAGCAGGACGGGCTCGATGCGCTGGTGGCCGGCCGGACACAGGCGTTCGCGCTTACTAGCTTCTCACTGCGGTGGCTGGCCAAAACCAATCCCGACGCCGGTGTGGAGGTCACCGAACCATTTGTGCCCACAGTGGATGGCAAGCAGCAAGCCGACTACGGCGGAGCGGTGTTCCGCCGAGAAGACGACAGACTGCGTGAGGCGTTCAACGGTGAGCTAAAGAAGCTCCGCGAGTCGGGCAAGCTATTAGAACTCCTGCAACCATTCGGCTTTACCGAACGGAATATCCCACCCGCCGACATCACCACGAAGAAACTCTGCGACCGCTGAGTAATTTCGTACCTTCACAATGGCCAACCTAGCGGACTCGTTGGTCGAGGCCGGTCCACTGTTGCTCGATGGCGCTGTGGTCACCCTAGAGTTAACGATCCTCAGCGCCGTGGTGGCCTTGGCCGTGTCTTTCATCTTCGGATTGATGGCGCTCTCACCCTGGGTCATCGTACGGTTCGTCTCGCGTGTTTTCACAGAGTTCTTTCGTGGGACGTCCCTACTCGTACAGCTGTTTTGGCTGTTCTATGTGATGCCACTGGCGTTCGGCATTACGCTCCATCCCATCGCCGCTGCCGTTATCGGGCTTGGGCTCAATTACGGGGCATACGGGTCTGAGGTGGTACGTGGTTCGATCACGGCGGTACCACCGACGCAGTGGGAAGCCACCGTTGCCCTGAACCTGTCGTGCTACCAGCGGATGCGGCGCGTCATCCTGCCGCAAGCGATCGTCACGATGATTCCGTCTTTCAGTAACTGGCTGATCCAGTTACTGAAAGGCACGGCGCTGGCTTCACTGATCACCATTACCGAGCTCACCCGTGTTATCCATGACTACCGGGTAAGCGAAGGCGCCACCGCAGCCGCGTTCGGCGCCGCTCTCGTGCTCTATTTCCTGATGGCGCAGGTGCTTGCCTGGGCCATGCGTGCGCTGGAACGGCGCGCCAAAGCCCACATCGGACAGCAACTAGAGCATCTCGGCTTATTCGCTTTCCTGCGTCGAGGTGAACGCGTGTGAGCCAATACTGGAACTGGGAGCTTGCTCAGCAGGCACTTCCCAGACTCATGGAGGGCTTCCTCATCACCCTGCAAGCCACGGTGTTGGGGTCGATCCTGGCGATGACACTCGGACTCGCGATCGCGCTCCTGCGACGAGTAAGCCCCTGGCCAGTCCGCGTACCGCTCGGCTGGACCGTGGAGTTTATCCGTAGTACGCCGCTACTGATCCAGCTGTATGTGCTGTACATCGTCTTTCCAGAATTCGGCATCACCATGTCAGCGATGACCGTGGGGATACTCGGTTTGGGTATCCATTACTCGACATATACCTCTGAGGTGTACCGTGCGGGCATCGAGGCGGTACCTGTGGGCCAATGGGAAGCCGCGACCGCGCTTTCGCTGCCGGCCCGGCGCACGTGGCAGGTGGTGATTCTGCCGCAAGCATTGCGCAGCGTACTGCCTAATCTCGGCAACTATGTGATCGCGATGTTTAAAGACACACCGTATCTGCTGGCGGTGAGCGTAACCGAGATGGTGTACGAGGCGCGCGATTTCGGTCAGGAAAACTTCAGCTATATCGAGTCGTTTACGATCGCCGGCCTCATCTTCCTCGCGGCAAGCTACCCCGCATCGCTGCTCACCAGAAGACTGGAGAAACACTTTGCCCACAGATGAGAAGGTGGTGAAACCGATGCAGGGCCAAGGAGCCGAGGCAATGGTGCGCTTCGACAAGGTCGTTAAACGTTTCGGAAAACAGGTCGTGTTGCGCGATCTCGATTTCGACGTTCGCCCCGGCGAGCACGTCACGCTGATCGGGCCCAGCGGGTCTGGCAAAACGACCATCTTGCGACTGCTGATGACTCTGGAAAAAGCGAACGCCGGCACTATCTGGGTAGACGGCGAACCGCTCTCACACATGCGGCGCGGCAACAGGCTGGTACCGGTTAATCAGAGGTACCTGCGGCGGATGCGCACCAAGATCGGCATGGTTTTTCAGCAGTTCAACCTGTTTCCGAACATGCGCGTGCTCGGTAATATCACCGAGGCACCTATCCACTCTCTAGGCGTCGATAAAGATAAGGCTGAAGAGCGTGCCCACGAGCTGCTGGAGATGGTTGGGCTCTCCGACAAGATAAATGCCTACCCGTCGCAGCTTTCCGGCGGTCAGCAGCAACGCGTGGCCATCGCTCGCGCCCTCGCGATGAGCCCCAAGGTGCTACTGCTCGACGAAGTCACCTCTGCCCTCGACCCCGAGCTGATCTCCGACGTGCTCAGCGTCCTGCGTGACATCGCGAACAATACCGAGATTACCCTGCTCTGCGTCACGCATCAGATGAACTTTGCTCGCGACATCTCTCATCGAGTGTTGATGTTCGACGAGGGTCAGGTCGTGGAAGAAGGATCGCCCGAACAGATCTTCACGCAGCCGCGACAAGAACGCACTCGACGGTTTCTTCATGCGGTGCTAGAAGCCCGTTAGTCGACCAGCTTCCACCGGCGGGTTCGTGGGGCTCCTGGGTTGACATCCCCGGTCAATCATTCGCGACTTACCTCCAGCTGGTACATCAGACCAAGCACGCGCTGCGCCTCGGGCTACTGATGCCGGGTGATCGACTACCGACCGCCAAGGAAGTCGTGAGCGCCACTGCCATCAACCCGAACACCGTGCTAAAGGCATATCGGGAGCTGGAGCGGGAGGGCCTGGTCGAGCCCCGGGTGGGATTAGGGACGTTTGTGCTGCGGTCACTGGCCAGCCCAGGAGTCACCGAGGACACGACACTGCACAGAAAGTTGAGCGACTGGGTGAGGGCGGCACGAGCCGCCGGGCTGGAACGTGAGGACGTCGAGGCGCTGTTCAAGGCAGCCCTTGACGCGTGCTACTGACATGAGGGAGTGAGCTACTTGAGTACGACAACGGCGAATGCCGCGCTCGAGGCGGTCGATCGGCCGTAACCGCTGGTGGGCGACGAAGCTGCTCATCTGCGGCCTACCGGTGATCACGGCGATGGCGGTCCTCGGTCTGGTCAGCACATGGGGTATGCAACCGCTTAGCTACATCGCGCACGGCCGCATGATGACGCCCGGCTTTGAGACGCAGGGTCTGGTAGTCGCCGCTTACACCGCGCTGGCGTTCGCGATCGGCGCTACCGCCGGTCTGCTGTCCCGCAGCACCGTTGCCGCGATGGCGGTCACCATTGGGCTCTACCTCGCCTTACTCGTTGTGGTGGGTGGTACACGCGCCGACTACCTCGATCCGGTAGAGAGCTATGGCACCGTGGTCGAG
>Ga0136627_1001017_pt1 | contig 10975 bp, 10 predicted proteins | sample AntDrymUQ4892206_2_FD_104652 | JGI IMG/M metagenome (GOLD analysis project Ga0136627, IMG submission 104652) | Polar desert sand microbial communities from Dry Valleys, Antarctica - metaG UQ489 (22.06) | ecosystem: Environmental > Terrestrial > Soil > Desert | place: Antarctica: Dry Valley... | reverse complement strand
GTGCTCGGCACGCACACCCACGTGCAGACGGCTGATGAGCGGGTGCTGCCGAAGGGCACCGCCTGCCTGACCGACGTGGGCATGACCGGCCCGCATGACTCCATCATCGGTGTGGCCACCGATGCGGCGCTGAGCCGCTTTGTCACCGGGATGCCCTCACGGTTCGAAGCAGCCGCCGGGGCGGCGCGTCTCAACGCGGTCATCATCACGGCGGATCCGGCGACGGGCAAGGCCACGCAGATCGAGCGCCTCAACCTCTCACCCGCTGACATCGACAGCCTTGCCGAGCGGCCGGTTGCCGGGGCGCGCCGCTGACGTGGCGGATCTGTTCGACATTCCCTTCGAAGAGGATCCGGGCCCGGCCCTGGCCTCCCCTGCCCAGCCGCGCCCGCAGCGCCAGGTGCTCACCGTTTCAGAGCTGACCAGCGGCATCCGCGCAGCGCTCGAGACCGGGTTTGGGGAGCTCTGGGTCGAAGGAGAGATCTCCAACTGCCGTGTCTGGAACACGGGGCACGTCTATTTCACCCTCAAGGACGGCGGCGCGCAGGTCAAGGCCGTGATGTTCCGGTCCGCGCACCGGTATCTCAGGTTCAAGATCGAGGACGGCCTGAAGGTCATCGCGCGGGGCGGGCTGAGCGTGTACGAGCCGAAAGGGGAATATCAGCTCGTATGCGAACACCTGGATCCGCACGGCCGCGGCGCGCTGCAGCTTGCCTTCGAGCAGTTGAAGCGCAAGCTGCATGCGGAGGGTCTCTTCGAGGAGGGACGAAAGCGCCCGCTCCCGGCGCTGCCCCGCAAGATCGGGATCGTGACGTCGCTCGACGGCGCGGCGCTGAGGGACATCCTCAAGGTCCTCGGGCGCCGGCATCCCAATGCTCACCTCGTGATTCGGCCCACCCGCGTGCAGGGTGAGGGGGCCGCCGGGGAGATCGCCCGCGCGATCGCCGCCGTTGCGCAGCTCGACGGCGTGGACGTCGTAATTGCCGCGCGCGGCGGCGGGTCGGCGGAAGACCTGTGGGCGTTCAACGAGGAGGTCGTCGCGCGTGCCGTTGCCGCCTCGCCGGTGCCGGTGATCTCCGCCGTCGGGCACGAAGTGGACGTGACAATCGCGGACTTCGTCGCGGACCTGCGCGCCCCCACACCCTCGGCTGCCGCGGAAATGGTCGTCTCCGCAAAAGAGGAGTTCTGCGCGCGCATCGAACGGCTGCAGGGGCGGCTGCACGCCGCGGCGCGCGCGGGTCTCCAGCGGCGGCGTGCGGCCGTTCACCTGCTCGCGACCCGGCGCGGCCTCGCCGGCTGGCAGGCGCGCCTCGCGATGCAGGGGCGTCATATCGCCGAACTGACGCATGCCCTCCGGCAGTCGGGTGTGGCTCTGGTGGCGCGGCGGGGCCGCGAGCTGCAAGGGCGCAGGACCCGGCTCGAGGCGGGTGAGGTGCGCCGCAGGGTTGCCGCCATGCGCGGCCGCCTCGTTGCGGCAGACGGGCGCCTGAGTGCGGCAGCGCGGCGGCGCCGGGATCGCGCGCAGGCGAGGCTCGCGGCTCTTGCCGGCCGACTCGCCAACCTCAGTCCGCTTGCGGTTCTGGCGAGAGGTTACGCGGTGTGCTGGAATGCGGATCGCACGGAGATCGTGCGGCGGGCGACGGACGTGCCCGCCGGGGAGCGCGTCCGCGTGACCCTGCACGATGGAGAACTCGACTGCGAGGTGCGCGGCAGGTATGGATCCGACCATTAAGGATTTCGAGTCCGCAAGCGCGGAGCTCGAAGCGATCGTCCGGAAGATGGAAGAGGGGGACCTGAGCCTCGAACAGGCGATGGAACTCTACGAGCGCGGTGTGCAGCTCTCGCGCTTCTGCCACGCACAACTGGAAGCGGCAGAGCGGCGGCTCGAGATTCTCAACGACCGCGGAGAGCTCCGCGCGGCGCCGGCAGCCATGGGGCTGACGCCCCCAGACGAGGGGGGCAAGACGCGGTGACTCCCGAGCCCCTCGAGGGCTGGCTCGCCGCGCGGCGCAGCGAGGTGGATGCGGCGCTGGCCCGGTTCCTCCCCGACCGAGGCGTTCCGGTACGGCTTGCGGAGGCCATGCGCTACAGCGTCCTGGCCGGAGGGAAGCGGCTGCGGCCGATGCTCGTGCTCGCCGCCGCCGAAGCCGTCGGTGTCCGTTCGGGCCTGGATCAGCGGCAGGTGCACACTGTGGCGCTTCCCGCTGCCTGCGCGATCGAGCTGATTCACACCTACTCCCTCGTGCACGACGACCTGCCGGCGATGGACAACGACACCCTGCGGCGCGGCCGGCCGACCGCACACGTCGCCTACGGAGAGGGCACGGCGATCCTCTCCGGTGATGCGCTGCTTGCCGAGGCTTTCATCCTGCTGGCCAGGGACCCTCAGCCATCCGACGTGCGGCCGTGGCTTGACGAGCCGGAGCTCTCACGGCGGAAGCTCCAGGCGATCACGCTCGTTGCCGAGGCCGCCGGTGCCGCCGGCATGGTGGGCGGTCAGGCGATCGATCTCGCCGCGGCGGAACCGGGCGCCGCGCCGCTCGACGAGCGCAGTCTCGGCGAGATGCACGCGCGGAAGACAGGGGCGCTCCTTCGCGCCAGCGCCCTCGTCGGCGGAGTTCTTGCGGGCGGCACTCCGGACATGCTGTCGGCCATCGGCACGTACGGTGCGCAGCTTGGCCTCGCGTTTCAAATCGTCGACGATATCCTCGACGTAGAGGGGGCATCGGCCGTTCTGGGCAAGACCGCGGGCAAAGACGCGGCTGCAGGAAAACCCACATATCCCGCCCTGCTGGGCCTCGACGAATCACGCCGCCGGGCGGACACCTGTGTGGGAGAGGCCCTGGAGGCGCTTCGATCCGCTGCGCTCGAGGGGCAGCTTCCTGCCATTGCCCGGTGGGTCGTGGCACGTACCCATTGAAGAAAGGATCCAGGCTGGACATCACGCTGGTCGAGCGGGGTCTCGTCGCATCCCGCGAACGCGCGCGGGCGATGATTCTGGCAGGCCAGATCCGCGTCGACGGCCAGCCGTCGGTGAAGGCTGGCACACCGGTCGCCGAAGACGCCGAGATCAGCATCGACGCGCCGGAACACCCCTATGTGGGTCGCGGCGGTCTGAAGCTGGCGCACGCACTCGATGAATTCCGGATCGAGGCGGACCGCCGGAGGGCGCTCGACATTGGTGCATCCACCGGCGGCTTCACCGACGTTCTCCTTCAGCGGGGGGCCGCGGGGGTCGTCGCACTCGACGTTGGCCATGGCCAGCTCGATTGGAAGCTGCGCAGCGATCCACGGGTCGTCGTCTTCGAGCGGGTGAACGCGCGGACACTCACCCCCGACACCCTTCCGGAAGGAACCCGCCGGTTCGACATCGTCACGATAGACGTGTCGTTCATCTCACTCCGGCAGATCCTCCCTGTCGTGCCGCCGCTGCTCGCGCCAGGCGCCGACGTCGTGGCGCTGGTGAAGCCTCAGTTCGAGGCGGGCCGGGCCGATGTCGGCAAAGGGGGCATCGTGCGCGATCCGGACGTGCAGGCCCGTGCCGTCGAGGAGGTGACCGCCGCCGCCGAGCAGCTTGGCTTCGTCCGCCTCGGCGTGGTGGAATCACCCATCACCGGAATGGAAGGGAACCGCGAGTTCCTGCTTCACCTTCGACTGGGCTGATGTCAGGCACAAGATGTCACGCATAACGAGAGTCGGGCTCGTCGCCAAGCACCACGTCGAGGCAGCGGCAGGCGTGCTCGCGGAGCTTGCCGCCTGGCTCGAGGCACGCCACGTGGACGTGGTGTTCGAGACGGCAACAGCGGGGCTGGCGGGCCTGCAGAAGGCCCGCACCACGACCCCCGATGCGCTGCCCGCCGCGTGCGACCTGATCGTGCTTCTCGGTGGTGACGGAACACTGATCGGGATGGCCAGGCGCATTGCCCGCGCGGATGCCGATGTGCCGATTGCGGGGGTGAATTTCGGGAGCCTGGGCTTCCTCACGGAGATCACCCTCGACGAGCTCTACCCCTCGCTGGAGGCGGCGCTCGCCGGCACCGCCCAGATCGAAGAGCGGATGATGCTGCAGGCGCGGACCCTGAGGCACGGCGCAGTCTTCGCCGACGAGCTCGTGTTGAACGATGTGGTCATCACCAAGGCCGCCCTGTCCCGGATCATCGACCTTTCCGTCGCCGTAGAGGACCGCCCCGTGATGCGCGTCCGCGCGGATGGCCTCATCGTCGCGACGCCAACCGGGTCAACGGCGTATAACCTGGCCGCCGGCGGCCCCATCGTTCACCCGGTGGTCGATGCCGTGCTCCTCACGCCGATCGCTCCCCACATGCTGACCAACCGTCCGCTGGTGGTCTCGGGAGCATCGCGCATTGCCGTGACGCCGGCGATGAACGGCAACGAGGAGGTGTTCGTCACGTTCGACGGGCAGTCGGGTCACGCACTCGAGCCGGGGGACGTGGTCACCATCAGCCGCGCGAACAAGCCGCTTCGGCTGGTGCGCTCTTCGAGCCGCAGCTACTTCGACGTGCTGAGGCAGAAACTCAAATGGGGCGAACGATGAGGGGGCGAAGCGAGCTGCAGGAAGCCGTTCACTGCTGCCCGGCAGCGCGCCGGAAGGGCTTGACCTGATACTCGTGCACGTTCCGGTTGTGCTCGTCGAGGGTCGTCGCGAATACGTGAGAACCGTCGTTGCGGCTGACGAAGTAGATGTAGGGAACGTCGGCGGGATTCGCGGCGGCCGCCAGTGCCGCCCGCCCCGGCGCAGCGATAGGGCCCGGCGGCAGCCCGGCGTATCGATACGTGTTGTACGGTGAATCGAACCGCAGGTTGGCCCGTGTGAGATTTCCGTCGTACAGACCCGCGCGTTCGAGCGCGTAGATGACGGTGGGGTCGCACTGCATCCCCATGCCGATGCGCAGCCGGTTCGAATAGACGCCCGCGACGATCGTCCGCTCCTCGGGCTTGGCGGTCTCCTTCTCTACGAGCGACGCCAGCGTGACGAGCTCTCGCACCGACAAACCTCGCGCCGCCGCCTGCTCGACAAGATCGGCAGTCAGCGCATCCCGAAAGGCGGTGACCATCCGCTGGACCAGCCCTTCGGCGGTTGTGCTCCGCGGAAGCGAATACGTATTTGGAAAGAGATAGCCCTCGAGATCGCCGGCCGCCTGATCGATATCGCGAATCGGCTCGGGATTGCCAGCGGCCCGGACGAAATCGGCCGCCTGGCCGAAGCCCGAGCGCCCGTAGATTTCGGACATCTGCCGGATGGTCAGCCCTTCGGGGAAGGTGATCGCCCGAAGGAATACGTCCCCCCGCGCGATGCGATCGATGGCCTCCCGCGGACTCACCGGTCCTTCGAATCGGTACTCGCCTGCCTGCAGCCGCCGCGCCTGTCCACTGCGCCAGAGCGCAATCCGGAACCGCAGCTCGTCGCGGACCACACCCGCGTCGACAAGCCGGCGCCCGATGGCCGCGGGGCCTGTGCCGGGGGGGATTTCGACGAACTGCTCCGAACCCTCGAAGCCCTTGTAAGGCCGCCCGGAGTCCACATAGAACCAGCCGCCGACCCCGGCGGCGATCAGGATGCCGGCCAGAACGAGGAGGAGAAGAATTCGCTTCATGGGCTGCCGTCGTGTCCGCCCTCTTCGGGCCTGCTAGTGGAGATTGCGCGTCCCGTGCCAGGGCGTGAATCCAGGTAGTCCTGCAGAATCACGGCGGCTGCGGCGGCATCGAGCATCAGCTTCCGCTTGCGCCAGTCCTTCTCGCGACGCGCCAGGAGGCTCTCGGCCTCACGGCTCGTCAGACGCTCGTCCTGCAGCACCACCGGCACAGGGACCAGCGTCTGCAGCCTCGCGGCAAGCCCCTCGACCTCCGCGGTCTGTTCGTTGGGCTCTCCCGAGAGCCGGCGCGGCCAGCCCAGGACGATCAGGTCGAGCCCGTCGGGTTCGGCCAGCAGCGTGTCTACCGCTGCCGCCAGATCGGCAGCCTGACGCGCCGTCCCCGTTGATTCGACAGTCTTCCACGGGCGCGCGAGCGTGCCAGTCACATCCGACAGGGCGAGCCCGATCCGCTTGCGCCCGTGGTCGACGCCCAGTACTCGCACAGCAACGAGGGTAGCATTTCCGTCCGTTGCTATAATCGCCGCTTCCATGCACATCCGCGTTCCTGCGGCGGCGTTGCTCCTGGTGGCGCTGGCGTTCTCTCTGCTCTCCTGCTCGCGCACACCTCCTCTCCCGCGTCAGAAGATGGTCATCCTCGGCTTCGACGGTATGGATCCGCGGCTGGTGCAGCAATGGGTCGACGAAGGCAAGCTGCCGAACATCAAGGCGCTCATGGCAGAGGGAGGGCTCTATCCACTGACGACCACGCACTCGGCCGAATCTCCTACAGCCTGGGCGTCGTTCGCAACCGGGGCAAACCCGGGGAAGCACAACATCTATGACTTCCTCGTGCGCGACACGGAAACCTATCTGCCGGACCTGGGCATGGTGCGCCGCGAGCCCGCGAGATTCCTGTTCGACTGGATACCGATTGCGCGGCCGAAAGTGCACTCCACGCGCGGCGGTGAGTCGTTCTGGGTGACTGCCGGTCAACACGGGGTGCGCTCCAGCATCCTGACGGTGCCGGTCACGTTTCCCCCTGAGGAGGTCGCCAACGGGGAGCTCCTCTCCGGGCTGCCCCTTCCGGACATCCGCGGGACGATGGGGACGTTCTATTACTTCGCGACGGATTTGAGCCGGTTCGAGGAGGGGGGCACCGAGATGGGGGGCATCCTCAAACGCCTGGTCATGGAGAACGATGTTGCGGACACCTCCCTGACCGGCCCGCCGGATCCGATCGTCCGGAGCCGGATTCAGGCCCTCCGCCAGCGAGGAGCGTCCCTGACGGAAGCGGAGCGTACTGCGCTCGCCGCACTCCAGCAGCGCCGCGACGTGGAGCTGCCGATGCGCATCCGCTGGAACCGCCCGGCCCGCACAGCGATCGTCGAACTCGGCGGCCGGTCCGTTCCGCTCGATCCTGGCCGTTGGAGCGCGTGGATTCCGCTCGAGTTCCGGATCAACCTGTTCACCCGAGTCCACGGGATGACACAGCTGCTCCTGCTCGAGGCGGGGGACGAGTTGCGGCTCTACGTTTCGCCGGTGAACTGGACGCCGGACAATCCGCCGGTTCCCATCTCGAGCCCTTCAGGGTTTGCTGAGCGGCTGGCCAGGAGCCTCGGCCCGTACCGCACACTCGGCTGGGCCGAGGCAACCTGGCCGCTCAACGAGGAACGGATCGACGAAGCGACCTTCATGGACGATCTCTACCGGGCCTTCGACGACCGGGCGCAGGTGATCATCAGCCGGGTGGCCGCCGGCGAGTGGGATCTGATGGTGGGGGTGATCGAGTCCACGGACCGTGTGCAGCACATGATGTGGCGGTTCATGGACGACCGGCACCCGATGTACGATGCCGCGCTCGCGGCAAAGTTCGGCGACTCGATCGAGCGGATCTACCGGCGCGCCGACATGTTCGTCGGCGACGTCCTGGAACGCCTGGAGCCCGGCACAACGATCCTGGTCCTCTCCGACCATGGCTTCCATTCCTGGCGGAAGGCAGTAAACCTGAACACCTGGCTCGTTCAGAACGGTTACATGGTGCTCGAAGGGCAACAGCCCGCCGACAAGACTCTCGACGACCTTTTCAGCGGCGGCACGTTCTGGGAAAACGTGGACTGGACCCGCACGCGCGCGTACGCCATGGGCATCGGGCAGATCTACGTCAACCTTCGTGGCCGTGAGTCGGGCGGCACCGTCAGCCCCGGCGCCGAGGCCGACGCGCTCCTCGCGAGTCTCACTGCGGGGCTTCTCACGATGACGGATCCTGAGGATGGCAGCGCTATCGTCCGTTCGGTGTACAAGGGGCGGGAGATCTACTCGGGCCCCTACATTCACGCGGCGCCGGATCTGCAGGTCGGCATGCACGAGGGCTACCGGGTGTCGTGGCAGACGACGCTGGGGGGGGCGCCGGAGGGTCTGGTGTACCCGAACATGAAGAAGTGGAGCGGCGACCATGGCGGGTACGACTTCTCCACCACAGCGGGTGTGCTGATCACGAACAGGCGGCTCGAGCGTCCCGATCCATCAATCATGGATATCGCGCCGACGGTCCTGAAGTACTTCAACGTGCCCATACCTGCGGAGATCGATGGGACACCGGCCTTCTGACCGCGCGTATCACCCGCTCTTCCTGGCGATCGTGCTCTGTGCGGCCGCCTTCCCGATGCCCGCCCGGACACTCGCGGCGCCCGGTCAGGACGCTGCCGCGCCCGGAGCCCAGAGCCCTGCCGAGCGGCTGGGCACGCTGCGGAAGGAAGCCGACGCCCTGGCATCGCAGCAGCGCACACTTCTTGGCGAACTCCGGAAGATCGAGGTGGAGCGCCAGCTCAGCCTGCAGCGGTTGTCCACGATCGAGCGCGAGAGGGCCGACGCACGGCAGAGGCTCGACGCCGCGGAGGCACGGGCCGCGGAACTCGCCCGCACGGCGGAGACGGATCTGCCGGATGTCGAAGCCAGGCTCGTCCATCTGTACAAGCTCGGACGCGGCGGGTACTGGCGGCTGCTCCTGGGCGTCGGAGAGCTGCAGACCCTCGGCCGCGCGTACCGCCTGGCAGGGAGCCTGACCGCGATCGATCGCGCGAGGGTGAACGAATATTACGCAACCGTGGACGCGCTCGCAGCCGAGCGCAACACGCTGCAGGAGCGTGCTGACGAGCTTGAAACACTCCAGGCCGAAGCCGTCCGGGCACGCTCCGCGCTTGATCGTGCGATCGCTTCCCGCACGGCGCTGGTGAACTCCATCGACGCGAGACGGGACCTGAACGTGCAGCTGACGGGAGAACTGCAGGCGGCTCAGGAAAAGCTGCAGGCCTCGCTGGCCGGGCTGCAGCGGGGTCGTCCGGCGTCCTCGCTTCGTGCCGTCCGCGGCGAACTGCCATGGCCTCTCCAGGGGCCGGTGGTGCGTCCTTTCGGGCGGCAGCCCCCCGGCCCGGCGGGAGAAGCGATCGTCAGAAACGGGATGGAGATAGGGAGCCCGGTGGGTCGAGCGGTCCGCAGCGTTCTGTCGGGCTCGGTCGCCTTCGCCGACAGTTTCTCGGGGTATGGGAACCTCGTCATCCTGGATCATGGCGGCGGCAACTACTCGTTGTACGGCTATCTCGGGTCCATGGAGGTCAGTTGGGGGGACAGTGTCCCCGCCGGGGCACGGGTCGGCACTTCCGGCGCAAGCCCTGGCGGCAACCCCGCCCTGTACTTCGAGTTACGCGTCGACGGCGAGGCTGTCGATCCCGTACAATGGCTGTCAGGGAGCCCGTGATTCGGGCCCCCGCGGTATTGTTTTCCCACGTTGGACGTATTCGCGGGCGTGCGCCTGCCTGGACATCCATGACTGCAAAGACCCGACTCTCAATCCTGCTTGTATCGACACCCGTGCTTGCCTTTGTCGTGGTTGGCGGCCTGGTGGGACAGGAGCGCGGCTCCGGCGAGACCTCTTTTCGCCATCTGCGCGTGTTCCAGGACGTCGTGAACCTGGTGATGTCGAACTACGTGGAAGAGGTTGGGGTCGAGCGGGCAATGGGGGGTGCGATGCGCGGCCTGGCTGACGGCCTGGATCCGGATTCCTCCTACCTGGAGCCGAAGCAGGTGCGTGCCCTTGCCGCTGGAGAAACGCTGCCGGACGGAGAGGTCGGCCTGGAGCTGACGCGGCAGTACTACCTGCGTGTGATTGCCGCACGTGACGGCTCCCCTGCTGGGAAGGCAGGCCTCCAGACCGGAGACTACGTCCGGGCCATCGACGGGACCCCCACGCGCGACATGTCGGTGTTCGACGGGACGCGCCTCCTGAGGGGCAAGCCCGGCAGCAGCGTGACGGTGACGGTCATCCGCGGCAATGCCGCCGAGCCGCACGACGTGACGCTGGTGCGTGAGGCTTGGAATGGCCCGTCGGTGAGCGGGCGCATGATCGGCGCAGACCTCGGTTACCTGCGGATTGCCACGTTCCGCGCCGGTGCGCCGGCGGAGCTTCAGCGGAAGGCGCTCGAGCTCAGGAAGTCCGGAGCCGCGTCACTGCTGATCGACCTGCGCCGAACCGCGGAAGGCCCGCTCGAGAATGGGCTGGCTGCGGCGCGGCTGTTCGTCAAGTCAGGCACGCTGGCGATCAAGGCGGGCCGGGACAAGGCCGACCGCACCGAAGTTCAGGCTGCAGCGACCGACGGCACGATCGACCTGCCGGTCACGCTGCTGGTAACGAACGGAACAACCGGGGCTGCGGAGCTCTTCATCGCCGCCATCGACGGCAACGGCCGCGGTGAGATCCTTGGCGAACGGACGCTCGGCCGTGCGGGGCTGCAGAAGCTGGTGCAGCTCCCGGAAAATCGCGGGCTGTGGCTGACCTACGCGCGATACCTCACGCCTGCGGGGGAGCCGATTCATGGCCGAGGGCTCGAGCCCGATGTCCGGATAGAAGAGCCCACCCTCGAGTTCGGCGCCGCGGCGCCCGACCAGGATGTCATGCTCGACGCCGCACTGGAGCATCTGCGCACCAAGAAGGTCGCATAACGGGCGAAGGCGCAGCTTCCCGCTTGTCGGCCTCACCCCTCTCTGCTAGACTGTCCCATTCGGTAAGGCCAGTGTTTTCAAGACATAGGCGCGTAGCTCAGTTGGTTAGAGCGCCTGCTTGACACGCAGGAGGTCGGCAGTTCGAGTCTGCCCGTGCCTACCATTTCCCCCGATCCGCATTCGGCGCGCCGGTACCGGCGCACCGGTGCAGGCGCCAGGGGGGCCCACTGCCACCGACAGCTTCATGAACGAGATCTCCGTCACGCTGCCCGACGGCTCGAGCCGTCGCGTGCCCGCCGGAACCACGCCGGCGGACATTGCGGGACAGATCTCTCCCGGCCTCGCCCGGGCGGCGCTTGCCGCCATCGTCGACGACCGGCTGGTCG
>Ga0136627_1001016_pt1 | contig 10984 bp, 14 predicted proteins | sample AntDrymUQ4892206_2_FD_104652 | JGI IMG/M metagenome (GOLD analysis project Ga0136627, IMG submission 104652) | Polar desert sand microbial communities from Dry Valleys, Antarctica - metaG UQ489 (22.06) | ecosystem: Environmental > Terrestrial > Soil > Desert | place: Antarctica: Dry Valley... | reverse complement strand
CGGGTGCGCGTCGTCGCCGATAGTCAGCCGCTCGACGTGCTGCTCGGCGCGATCGGAGCGCTGGGGCCCGCGTCGGGCTGCTGAGCACCGCTACTTGCCGACTACGCCGCCCCCGCCAGCGCGGGCACCGCGACCTCCGCGATCGACTCGGCGGTGATCGTCACCAACCTGCGCAGCTCGTCCGGCGTGATCGACAGCGGCGCCATCAGCACGACGACGTCGCCGAGCGGGCGCACGATCGCGCCGCGCCGCCGCGCGGCGAGGGTGACCTGATGGCCCATGCGCTCGGCCAGCGCGAAGCCGGCGAGCTCGATGCCGACCATGAAGCCGCGCCAGCGCACCTCACCGACCGCGGGCAGTGGAACCACATGCTCGTCCAGCAGCTCGCCGAGCAGCGCGATCTTCGGCTGCAGGGCCGCGAGCGTGCCCTCGCGCTCGAAGATCTCGAGCGTCGCGAGTGCCGCGGCGCAGGCGAGCGGGTTGCCGGTGTAGGTGTGGCCGTGGAAGAACGTCTTCAGCTCCGCGTGCTCGCCGAGGAACGCCTCGTAGATGCGCTCGCTGGCGAGCGTCGCGGCGAGCGGCAGGTAGCCGCCGGTCAGGCCCTTGGCGACGCACATGAGGTCGGGCGCTATGTCCTCCTGCTCGCAGGCGAACATCGTCCCGGTGCGCCCGAAGCCCGTCGCGACCTCGTCGCAGATCAGCAGCACGCCGTGCGCGTCGCACAGCTCGCGCACCTTGCGCAGGTAGCCGGCGGGGTGGGTGAGGATGCCCGCCGCGCCCTGCACGAGCGGCTCGACGATGACCGCGGCGACCTCGCCTTCGTGCTCGGCAAGCAGCGCCGCCATGTGCTCGGGGTCGCCGGGCTCGGCCTGCCAGGATTCGAACAACAGCGCTCCGAAGCAGGCGTGGAAGAGATCGATGCCGCCGACCGAGACCGAGCCGATCGTGTCGCCGTGGTAGCCGTCGCGCAGGCAGATGAACCCGGTGCGCCGCGTCTCGCCACGGTGGCGCCAGTACTGAAAGGCCATCTTCAGCGCGACCTCCGCGGCGGTCGAGCCGTTGTCGGAGAAGAAGACGCGGCTCAGCCCGGGCGGGGAGATGTCGACGAGCCGCTGTGCCAGCGCGATCGCCGGCGCATGCGTCAGGCCGAGCATCGTCGAGTGCGCGACCCGCCCGAGCTGCTCGCGCACGGCGGCGTCGATCGTCGGATGGGCGTGGCCGTGGACGGTGCACCACAGCGAGGAGATCCCGTCGATGTAGGCGTTTTCGTCGGTGTCGTAGAGCGTGCAGCCCTCGGCGCGCTGCACGATCAGCGGCTCCTCCTCCGACCAGCCCTGCTGCTGGGTGAACGGGTGCCAGAGCACCTGCTTGTCGAGTGCGGCGAGCTCGCTCGTGGTCATGCGCGCCACATTAGGCACGGGGGCGGACGCATCCGCTTCGCCGCGCCCGCATCGCCGCTGAAGTGAACCCTGCCGCGCAGTGCGGCGAATACCCTCAAAGCCCATGCGCCGCCTGCCCGAGCCCCCGCTGGCCCTCGTCGTCTTCACGGTCGGCTTCAGCATCCTCGGCGCCGAGATCGCCGCCGCGCGGCTGCTCGCGCCGTACTTCGGCGCCTCGACGATCGTCTGGGCGAACACGATCGGGATCGTGCTCGTGGCGCTGTCGGTGGGCTACTGGTACGGCGGGAAGCTCGCCGACCGCAACCCGACGCGCGGCGGCCTGTACCGGATCGTGCTGCTGTCGGGGCTGATGCTGGCCGCGGTGCCGTTCGTCGCCGACCCGTTCCTGGACTTCGCGGTCGAGGCGCTGGACTCGATCTCCGCGGGCGCCTTCGTCGGCTCGCTGCTCGGCGTCACGGCGCTGATAGCGCTGCCGATCCTGATCTCGGGCGCGGTGGCTCCCTACGCGCTGCGACTGGCCGTCGCCGACGTATCCGAGGCCGGCACGGTTTCCGGCCGCCTGTATGCCATCTCGACGGTCGGCAGCCTGGTGGGCACGTTCTCCTCGGCGTTGCTGTTCATCCCGCTGCTCGGTACCCAGCGGACGTTCGTCCTCTACGGCCTTGTGCTGGCCGCGATCGCGGCACTTGGCCTGGCGCGGTCGCGTTACGTGCTCGCGCCCGCCGCGCTCGCGCTGCTGCTGGCACTGCCCGTCGGGACGATCAAGGGGACGACCGACGCCGGCGCCCGCGTGATCCACGAGGCCGACACCGAGTATCAGTACGCGCGCGTGGTAGAGGCTTTCGACGGCACGCGCACGCTTGAACTCAACGAGGGCCAGGCTGTGCATTCACTGCGCCGACCGGGGAGCTACCTCACCGGCAACATCTGGGACGAGTACATGATCGTTCCGTTCTCCGCTCAGGCCCGGCCGCCGCGGAAGATCGCGATTCTCGGCAATGCCGCCGGCACGACCGCTCGCGCCTACGGGCACTACTTCCCCGAGACGGAGATCGACGGCGTCGAGATCGACGGCGAGCTGACCGAGATCGGCCGCGAGTACTTCGACATGCGCGCGCCGAAGCTCACGACCCACACCGCCGATGCGCGCCCCTTCCTGCGCCGCACCGAGGAGCGCTACGACGCGATCTTCGTCGACGCCTATCGTCAGCCCTACATCCCGTTCTACCTTGCCACGCGGGAGTTCTTCGAGCTTGCGCGCGACCGCCTCGCGCCCGGCGGGGTCGTCGTCGTCAACGCGGGCCACCCGGAGAACTCCGACAAGCTTGAACAGGTGCTGGGCGCCACGATGGCGGCGGTCTTCCCGACGGTCGTCCGTGATCCGTCTGAGCCCGTCAACACGCTGTTGCTCGGCACGCAGGGCGAGGCGTCGGCGCAACGGTTGCGAGCGGCGGCGCCGACGCTGCCCGAAGATCTGCGGCCGCTCGCGCTGGAGGCCGCGGCGCGCATCGAGCCGCGCCTGCCCGGCGGCCGCGTGTACACCGACGACATCGCTCCCGTGGAGTGGCTGATCGACACCTCGATCGTCGAGGTCGCCGCGGACGGGAAGCGCTGAGCATGGACTTCACGGCGTTCCTCAGCCTCGTCGCGATGATCGTCGGCTACAGCGTCCTGTTCGGCCTGTGGTGGTTCGTGTTCCGCGGTCGCGGCGACGGCGACCGCTGACGCGCTACAGCTCCAGCGAGGCCATCGCCTCCTCTGGGTAGCGCCCGCCGGCTGCCGCCCCGACGGGCGCCGCCTCCTCGAGCGCCGCGAGATGGTCGGCGGTCAGCGCGATGTCGGTCGCCTCGGCGTTCTCCTCGACATACTTAACGCGCTTGGTGCCGGGAATCGGCACGACGTCCTCGCCCTGGTGCAGCAGCCATGCGAGCGCGAGCTGGACGGGTGTGCAGCCGACGTCGTCTGCGACCTCGCGCACGCGCTGCACGATCGCGAGGTTCGCTTCGAGGTTGTCGCCCTGAAAGCGCGGGTTGTTGCGGCGGAAGTCGTCGGCGGAGAGATCGTCGACCGACGTGTAGCGGCCGGTGAGAAAGCCCCGGCCGACGGGGCTGTAGGGCACGATCCCGACCCCGAGCTCGCGCGCGACGGGCACGATCTCCGCCTCGATGCCACGAGTCCACAGCGACCATTCGCTCTGCAGCGCGGTGATCGGATGCACCGCACAGGCGGCGCGCAGGGTGTCGGCGTTGACCTCGCTGAGGCCGACGTGGCGGACCTTGCCTTCGCTGACGAGATCGGCCATGCCGCCGACGGTCTCCTCGATCGGGACGCCGGGGTTGCGGCGGTGCATGTAGTAGAGGTCGATGTGGTCGACGCCGAGGCGCCGCAGGGACGCCTCGCATGCCCGCCTGGCGTAGTCGGGGCTGGAGTCGATGCGCCGCTGGCCGTCCTCGCGCACGATGCCGAACTTCGTCGCCAAGACGACGTCGTCACGGCGGTCGGCGATCGCCTTGCCGACGAGCTGCTCGTTGGTGTGCGGCCCGTACATGTCGGCGGTATCCAGCAGCGTGACTCCGAGCGACAGCGCGCGGTGGATCGTCGCGATCGACTCCGACTCGTCGGCGGGACCGTAGAACTCGGACATGCCCATGCAGCCGAGCCCGAGAGCTGAGACGTCGAGGCCTTCGCGGCCCAGGGTGCGGTGGTTCATGGGTCCTCTCCAGAGGGTGGGAGTCGCGTCTCAGGCTACGAGGTCGCGGCACTGGCCCTGCGTCGCCGGTCGCAGCGGGCCGCCGCCCGCTTCACGTTCGCGTCGCCGTCTGCAACCACTGCGTCCACGGGAGGGTGGCGCCCGCGCCGGCGAGTTCGCCGACCCCGCCGGCCAGCCGCAGGGTCGCGACCTCGACGGCGCCGAGGCGCGCGATCGTCTCGCGGTTGGAGCGCTGCATGATGCTCGGCTCCGCGGGCCACGGCGTCAGGACGACCGCGCGCACGTCGAGCGCGGCCGCGCGCGCGGCCTCGATCGTCAGCAGCGTGTGGTTGATCGTCCCGAGGCCCGGGCGTGCCGCGATGACCAGCGGCAGGTCGAGCGCCACCGCGAGATCGCGGACGCTGTGCTCTGCGGTGAGCGGGACGAGCAGCCCGCCGACGCCCTCGACGACGAGCGCGTCCGCATCGGCGGCAGCGTCGCGGGTCGCCCTAACGAGGGCGCCGAGATCGAGCGCGACGCCGGCCAGCTCGGCCGCGAGGTGCGGGGAGACCGCGGGCGCGAAGCTCTGCGAGCAGACCTGTTCGGGCCGGGCGCCGGTGACGGCGGCCAGCAGCTCGTGATCGGGCGGCCATGCGGACGGCTGCGGCTGCTCGCCGATGCCGGTGACGACCGGCTTGAACGCTGCCACGCGCTCACCCGCCGCCGCCAGCGCCGCGCACAGCGCGGCCGCGACGATCGTCTTGCCGGCGCCGGTGTCGGTGCCGGTGACGAAGCAGCCGCGCATCGCCGCGGATCGCTATTCGGTGCGCTGCGCCCGGCGAACGGTGACCGGCAGCGTGTCCGGCGCCTCGGCGTCGAAGAGGGCATGCGCTCGTGCATCCTCCGCATGCAGCGCCTCATGCGCGACGGCCACCGGCATCGCGGTGGCCGGGCGAAAGCCGGCCTTCAGCGCGGCGCGGCCCAGCACGCGCGCGGCGTCGCGCAGCTCGTCCTTGGTGTGCGTGGACATCACCGCCAGGCGCAGCCGCGACGTGCCGTCGGGCACCGTCGGCGGGCGGATCGCCTGGGCGAACACCCCCCGCTCGAGCGCCGCCTCGCAGACGCGCATCGCCGTCTCGGCATCGCCGACGATCAGCGGCACGATCTGCGTCGTCGAGCCCGACACGTCGAACCCCTCGCGGGCAAGCTCGCCGCGCAGTACCTCGGCGTTGGCCTGCAGGCGCTCCACGCGGCGCGGCTGCTCGCTGAGCACCTCCAGCGCGGCGAGCGCACCCGCCACGGCCGGCGGTGGCGGCGCCGTCGAGAAGATCAGCGAGCGCGCGGTGTTCGTGAGCAGCTTGGCGACCTCGTCGTCGCAGGCGGCGAACGCGCCGTAGGAGCCGAGCGCCTTGCCGAGCGTGCCGACGATGGCGTCGACCTCGCGCTCCAGTCCGGCCTCGGCGACGGCGCCGCGCCCGCCCTGGCCCTGGCAGCCGGTCGCATGCGCCTCGTCGACGACGACGCGCACCCGGTGGCGTCGTGCGAGGTCGCAGATGTCCTCCAGCGGCGCGATGTCGCCGTCCATCGAGAACACGGACTCGGTCACGATCAGCGCCGCGCGCGGACCGGCCTGCGCCAGACCCCACGCCAGGTGGCCCATGTCGCCGTGGTTGTAGACGAACACCTCGGCGCGCGAAAGGCGGCAACCGTCGATGATCGACGCGTGGTTGAGCTCGTCGCTGAAGACGACCTCTCCGGGACCGGCGAACGCGCCGACGATGCCGAGGTTCGCGAGGTAGCCCGAGCCGAACAGCAGCGCCGACTCCGTGCCCTTGAAGGCCGCAAGCCGCTGCTCGAGCCGCTTGTGCACCGTCATCGTGCCGGAGACCAGGCGCGACGCTCCGGCCCCGACGCCCCAGCGCATCGCCGCGTCGGCCGCGGCCTCGCGCACGCGCGGGTGGTCGGCGAGGCCGAGGTAGTTGTTGGAGCACAGCAGCAGCACCGGCCGGCCGTCGAGCACGACGTTGGGCCCCTGCGGTCCGCTGACCAGCCGCGTCCGCCTGTAGAGGCCAAGCTCCCTGAGCTCCGACAGCCTGGCCTGGATCTCGGTCATGCTGACATCAGCTCGAAGGGCGCTCAGCGCACCGCGGGCGGGGCCGCGTTGGGAGTGCCGTCGGGGCGCTCGGGGACATGGCGCTTGCGCGCGAAGCGCAGTTGCCTGGAGGGATCCCACATCCGCACGTCGATCTCGAAGGGCGGCTCCTCCTCGGGCTCGGGGCGCCGGGGTGCATCGCCCTCCAGCCAGCCGCTGCGGTTGTCCGGGCGCGGGTTGGCGGCGTTGTCCTCCTGGCGGGCGACGTTCAGCCCGAGCTCCTCGAACATCGCGCGGTCCTCGTCGGGCGTGTTGCCGAGCGTCGTCAGGAAGTTGCCCATCATCACGCCGTTGATGCCGGCGCGCACGGCGAGCTGCTGCAGCTCGCCGATGTTCTCCACGCGGCCGCCGCACAGGCGGAACAGCGCGTCGGGCAGGATCAGGCGGAAGATCGCGATCCACTTCACGGCCTCCCACGGATCCATGTGCTCGCGGTCGCCGAACTTCGTGCCCGGGCGGGGGTTGAGAAGGTTGATCGGCACCGACGTCGGGTCGATCGCCGCGAGCTCGAAGGCCATCTCGACACGCTGCTCGCGTGTCTCGCCGAGGTTCAGGATCCCGCCGACGCAGGTCTCCAGGCCGGCCTCGCGAACGGCGTCGATCGTGCGCAGACGGCCCTCGTAGCGGACGGTCTGGGAGACCTCGGGGTAGTAGGACTCCGCCGTCTCGACGTTGTGGTGCACGCGCTGCACGCCCGCGTCCTTCAGCGCCTTGGCGCGCGCGGGCGACATGTGCCCGATTGACGCGCAGCGCTTGAGGTTCGTGTGCTCGGCGACCAGGCGCGTGCCCTCCAGCACCTTCTGAAAGTCGCGCTTGGACAGTCCCTGGCCCTGCGTGACCATGCAGAAGCGATGCGCGCCGGCGGCCTGGGCGGCGCGCGCGTGCTCGAGGATCTGCTCGGGCTCCATCATCGCGTGCAGCGGCGTCTCGGCCTCGGCGTAGCGCGACTGCGCGCAGAAGCCGCAGTCCTGCGCGCAGCCGCCGGACTTCGCGTTGACCAGCGAGCAGAGATCGGTCGAGTCCTCGAAGCGCTCGACGCGGACCTTCCACGCGCGCTCGATCAGCGCCTCGATCTCGGCGTGGTCCTCGGTCTCACCGAGTGCCAGCGCCTCCTCGCGAGTGATCAGTGGAGCCATTGCGCCGCAGCGTGGCACGCGCGTCGGACGCGATGGCGCAGGCAGCGTCGGACGGGGTGCAGAACTACACTCAAAGCAATGCGTCGCGCATGCTAGCCTGCGCAAAGGTATGGGTACATTCGTTCAGATCCGTGACGTGCCCGAGGATGTCCATCGAGCGCTCAAGGCGCGGGCGGCGGCGTCCGGGATCCCGCTTTCCGAGTACCTTCGACGGCTACTCACGCGCGCTGCCAGCCGCCCCACGCCCAGCGAGCTGGCCGCGCGGATCGAGGCTCGCGGACGGGTGGCGCTCGACGAGCCGGGCGCGCAGACGATCCGGCGCCTGCGCGATCTCGGAGAGGATGCGTGACGGTCCTCGACAGCTCCTTCGTCTTCGACCTGCTGGTCGGTGACGATCCACCGCATCACAGCGACGAGGCCTGGGATGAGGGATCGGAGGCCGCAGCACCCGATCTGCTCGTCTTCGAGGTCGTTTCAGCCTTGAGGCGCCACGCGCTTGCCGGCAGCATCACCCATGCACGTGCGAAGGCTGCGGTCGACGACCTTGGGGATCTCGCCGTCGAGCTGTTCCCCGCGACGGTGCTGCGCCGCCGCGCCTGGGAGCTGCGCGCGAACATGACCGTCGGCGACGCCCTCTTCGTGGCTCTTGCGGAGCTGCTCGCCGAGCCGCTCGTCACGCGCGATGCCCGCCTCGCCAAGGCCGCGCGGTTGCACACGACCATCAGCGTGATCGAGGCGTGAGCGACGAGCGCCGGTGCCGATCGTCGGTCACGCGCCGGCCTGCGTCACGCCAGGTCGACGACGAGCGGCGCGTGATCTGAGGGCTTGGTCCCCTTGCGAAAGTCACGGGCGATCCCGCAGGTCTGCAGGCCGGCGGCGGCGCTCGCGCCGACGAGCGCGAGGTCGATCCGCAGGCCCATGCCGCGGTGGAAATGGCCCTGGCGGTAGTCCCACCACGTGTGCTGGACCTCGTCGGGATACAGCTCGCGGTAGGCGTCGACGAGGCCGCCCGCGTCGATGATGGCGGCCACGCGCGAGCGCTCCTCGGGCTGCACGTGCGTCGAGCCCGCGAAGGCCGCCACGTCGTAGACGTCCAGATCGGCCGGGGCGACGTTGAAGTCGCCGGCGATGAACGGCGCCTCGGGGGCCTCGCGCAGCGCCGCCGCGCGCGTGGCCATCGCGTCGAGGAAGGCGAGTTTTTCGTCGTAGGTCGGTGATCCGACCTCGCGGCCGTTGGGGACGTAGACGCTCGCCACGCGCAGGTCGCCGACGGTGGCCTCGATCCAGCGCGCCTCGTCGTCACGCAGCTCGCCCGGCAGCCCCACGACCGGATCCGCGATCGGGCCGAGCTCGCGGCGCGCGAGGATCGCGACGCCGGCCCAGCGCCCGGCGGAGTGGTGGACGGCGTCATAACCGGCCTGCGCGAGCTCGTCGGCGGGGAACGCGGCCACCTCGGTCTTGGTCTCCTGCAGGCAGACCACGTCGGGCTCCAGCAGCTCGAGCAGCTCCAGCACGCGCGGCATGCGCACCTTCAGCGAGTTGACGTTCCAGGTGACGAGCTTCACGGGTGGCGAAGGCTACGCGCGCGTCCTCGCAAGTGGCGACGACGCGCCTGTTCGGGCACCATTGGTGGCGATGACTCGCGAGCGCACCGAAACCGAGATCGCCGCCTGGAAGGCGGGCGACGCCGAGCGCAACGAGCGCGCCGGGGTCGAGCGCCTGCGCCGCGATGGCGCGCGCAGCCCGAGCGAGAACCTCGCCGAGGGAATGGCGCTCGCTCGCGCGCCGCGTGCCTTCTTCGGCGCGGCGTCAGGCGATCGAAGCTCGTGAGCGGGCCGCAGGACCCGGTGGCGCTGTTGCGCGCGTTGTCCGCGGCAGAAGTCCAGCATGTCGTCGACCTCAAGGATCTCGCCGACCTCGCCGTAGCCCACGGCGACGACGGCATCTGACGCCGGCTACTCCAGCACGACGAGCGTGTCGCCCTCGTCGACCGGCTGGCCCTCCTCGACGAGGATCTCCTTCACGACGCCGGGATCCTCCGCCTCGACGGGCATCTCCATCTTCATCGACTCGAGCGTGATGACGGTGTCGCCCTCCTCGATGACGTCGCCGATCTTGCACTCGACCTTCCACACGATGCCCGTGATGTGGGCCTGAACTTCAACCACGGCTCTCCTCCCGGTCGACGGCTGCGAGCGGCTGCCGCGGCAGCGTAGCCGCCGCCGTGGACGGTGCCGCCGCGCGCACGTCTGCCAGACTCGCCGCGGCGAATGACCAGCGACACAATCATCATCGTCACGGCGCACGAGGAGGCCGACCGCCTGCCGGACACGCTCGCCGCCCTGGCGACCGCCTTCCCGGGCGCGCAGGTGATCGTCGCCGACGACGGGTCGACCGACGAGACCTCGACCGTCGCCGCCGCGGGCGGCGCGCGGGTGGTGCGCTGCGAGCGCTCGATCGGCAAGGGCGGCGCCGCGACGCTCGCCGCGCGCACGGTGCTCAGCCGCGCGCTGGAGCCCGACCCGCCGGTCTTCGTGCTGTGCGACGGCGACCTCGCGGGCAGCGCGGCGCAGCTTCCCGCGCTCGCCGAGGCGGTCAGAAGCGGTCGCTGCGACCTCGCGATCGCCGTCTTCAGCTCGCGCGTGGGGGGAGGGTTCGGTCTCGCGGTCGGCTTCGCACACCGCGCGATCTGCAGCCTGACCGGCCTGGACCTGCGCGCGCCGATCTCCGGCCAGCGCGCGCTGAGCGGGCCGGCGTTCGCGACGGTCGTCCCGTTCGCGCCCCGCTTCGGCATGGAGATCGGGATGACCGTCGACGCGTCGCGTGCCGGCTTTGGCATCGAGGAGGTCCAGCTGGATCTCGCGCACCGCTCGACCGGCAGGACGTGGCGCGGATTCGTGCACCGCGGACGCCAGCTCGCGGACTTCGTGGCGGTCTACGTCAGCCGGCGGTGATGGAGACCGCGCGGACGATCGCCACGCTCTACGCCGAGAGCACCGCCGGCGACGAGCCCGACCGCGCGTACGTCGAGCAGCTCATGGCGGCGCTCGAACCGGGGGAGGAGGTCATGTTCTGCTGCGGCTGGCCCGACAACGGGGAGAAGTGGGGCCCGGTCGCGCAGCTCACCGTCACCTCGCTGCGGATCCTCGACCAGCGCACGCTCGGCGAGGGCGTCTGCGCGCCGATCCGCCAGATCGCGCTCTGCGACGTGCTGCGAGCCACCGACCGCGGCCGTGCCGCCGTCCCGATGTTCACGACGCGCGCGCTCGTCGTGGCGCTCGCGGGCGGTGGCGAGCTCGTCTGGGAGTTTTTGACCAATCACCAGGTCGGGCCGGCGGCCGAGGCCATCACCGCGGCGCTCCAGGGCCGCTGACGCAATGTCGAGGTCGCGCGCCGAAGGTTTGGACGACAGTCGAAGGGAGCTTCGGGACGCCGGGGCTACCTTGCGTTGCAGCACCGCAAGCGGACTTTCCCGCCGCAGGCGGCGCAGCAGCAGGGTGGCCGCGCGTTCTGACCCGACGCGAGGCTGAGACGTCAGTGGATCGCAAAAGGACACAGGTCGGGGCCGACTCCTCCCGGTCCCGACCTGTTCCTCTGCCAACGCCGG
>Ga0136627_1001015_pt1 | contig 10984 bp, 4 predicted proteins | sample AntDrymUQ4892206_2_FD_104652 | JGI IMG/M metagenome (GOLD analysis project Ga0136627, IMG submission 104652) | Polar desert sand microbial communities from Dry Valleys, Antarctica - metaG UQ489 (22.06) | ecosystem: Environmental > Terrestrial > Soil > Desert | place: Antarctica: Dry Valley... | reverse complement strand
GTGGCGGACCACGCGACGGGGGACAGGCCGAGACGCTGCCCGAGGGCGGCGACGACCGCCTCCTCCTCGGGACCCAGCCGGCCGGCGCGCGCACGGGCGGCGACCTCGTAGGCGTGCTCCTGTGCCCTGGACAGGTCGACGTCGATCTGCAGGTCGCCGCAGAGGGTGAGCCACCGTTCGACCGTGGCCGCGTCCGCCGCGCCGAGCGACGCGCACGCAGCGACGGCGGCGTGTGTGACGGCGCGCGTGAGGGCGTCCTGCAGGGGCGTGAGGTCGAGTGCGTAACCCTGGGCCCGGGCGACGGCGATGATCTCCCGGACCGCCGCGAGGTCGGCGATGTCACCGCCGCCGGCCGGCAGCGCCTCGGCGACGCGCCGGTCGAGCTCTGCCGCCAGCGTCAGCTCCGCCGGCGCCCTCAGCTCGCGGGGCAGGTCGTAGCCCGCCTCGGTCAGCATCTCCAGGATGCGGCGGTGATCGTGGTAGAGCCGCGAGTACTGCTCGCCGAAACGCTCGGCGAGATCGCTGAACACCGCTCCGACGACCTCCTGCCGGCCGTCGGGGAGCAACTGCTCGATCCCGAACTCCTCGCCATGCACGAGGCGGCCGATCAACCGGAGCAGCCGGGCGACCGGAGCGGTCGGGAACGCCGTCCACAGCTGCTCGGCCGTCGCGGTGAAGTCTTCCTCCTCGGACAGCGGCGCGACGGCCCCGTGGAGATCCAGCCCGCCGAGATGGGTCGCGGCGACCGCGTAGTCGTGCGCGCGCCCGGTGGCGAGCGACGTGACCGTCATGTGGGCCGTCGACAGGGCGGCGTGTCCCCGCTGCTCACGCCGGTGGGTGCGCAGCCGGACGTGGTGGCCGGCGGTGTCGCCCTCGCTGCGCAGCGGGCGGACGAGCCCGACGAGCGCGAGATGCGCGGCGACCCGTGTCGGTCGGACGGCGGCAGGCTCGACCTGGGAACGCCAGACGTCGGCGCCCGTCCCCACACCCGCCTTGTTGCTGCGTGCGAGCGCGAGGACGTCGAGGACCTCCTCGTCGGGGGTCGCGACACCCGTCTCGGCGAGCAGTTCGAGGACCCGCAGCGCCGAGCGGAGCACATAGACCGTCTCGATCCCCGACACGTCCGCGAAGAACCAGCCGCAGCTCGTGTACATCACCATCGCGTGGCGCTGGGCCTCGAGCAGGCTCCACAGGTCCGTCTGCTGTTCGGCGCCGAGATCGCGAAGACCGTGCCGCTGCAGGAACCGCGCGGGGGTCACCGATCCCAGCCGCACGCCGATGTAGTCGTCGCGGGCCGCCCAGGGAGCCTTGAGCAGGTCCGCGCCGTGCAGCTCGAATGCCTCGATGGCCGCGTCCCGGACCGTGTCGAGCGCCCGCCGCAGCGGGGTGCGCCACTCCTGGTTCCAGGTCGGCAGCGAATCCGTGGCGCACCCGCAGTCCCGGTACCACCGGCCGACGCCGTGGGCGCAGCTCCACGCCGTGCCCTCCCCCCCGACGATCTCGAGCTCGTCGACCGGCGGGTGCTCGGCGAGGTAGGCCGCGTAGCTCGTGGGCCGCAGGTCGCGGGTCTCGGCAGCCTCGAACAGCGCGTACGCCAGCCCCAGCTCGCCGAAGTGGTGATGGTGCCCGAAGGTCTCGCCGTCGAGCGCCGCCGAGATCAGCCCGCCGTGGGAGGCGCCGGACGCGGCGACCCGTTCCAGGAGCACGGCGGTGTCCGCCATCGCCGGGTCGAACGCGAATCCCTGGGCGAGGCCGCCGTCGTAGAGGAAGACCGCCAGCGACCGGCCCGACCCGTCCGAGTGGGGATGGCGGTACGGGCGGCCGGTGTCGACCGACTCGCCGACGTCGTCCCAGTCGCCGCCGGGACGCCGGACGCGGGCCGCCTGCCGCGGCGCGAGCACCGTGAAGCCGACGCCGGCGTCGATGAGCGCGTCGATGGTCGCCCGGTCGGCCGCGGTCTCCGGCAGCCACATCCCCTCGGCCTCACGGCCGAATCGGTGGCGGAAGTCCGCGAGCCCCCAGAGGATCTGCGTCCGTCGGTCGCGGTCGTTCGCCAGCGGCAGGATCATGTGGTTGAACGCCTGGGCGAGCGCGTTGCCGTGTCCGGCGGACACCGTGCTGCGCCGGTCCCCGTCGATGATCCTGGCGTAGGCGTCGGGGTGCGCCTGCTCCATCCAGGCGAGCAGGGTGGGTCCGAAGTTGAACGACAGCCGCTCGTAGTTGTTCACGATGCGCTCGACGCGCCGTTGCCCGTCGAAGATCCGCGCCGTGCCGTTCGGCCGGTAGCACTCCCGGAGGATGCGTTCGTTCCAGTCCCGGTCCGGTGCCGCGGACGGCTCGGGGTCCAGGGCTCCGGTCCACGGGTTCAGTCGCTCGGGTTGGTAGAAGTGCGCGTGGAGGACGAACGGTCGCATGGCGCCCAAGTGTGCCTCAGCGCTCAGGATCCCATGACGGTCGCTGCGCGACCGCCACCACCGAAATCATGAGAATCGCCTCGGACGAGCCTCGGCGATTCACGTCTCAGGCACCGTCGTCGGCCCACAGCGCGGCCGAGCCGGCCGGCATGCGCACCTCGCCGCCGATGAGGTCCGGAGCAGCTCCGCCGCCCCCGTAGTGCGGCTCGTCGGTCGACAGGACCAGCCGCCAGCGGTCCCCGCCCTGGCCGACCTCGACCGTGCGCGGCTCTGCCGCGAGGTTCGCCACCAGCAGCACCGACGGCCCGGCGGGATCCCGGCGGACGAGCGCCAGCTCCTCGCCGGTGACCGCCAGCACGTCCACCAGGTCGCGCCGGCCGTTGGCCAGCGCCGGCTGGCGGCGCCGCGCGTCGAGCAGGTCCGCCCACAGGGCCCGGCGCGCCTCGCCATCGGGCGTGGTCGCCCGGGACCAGTCGAGCACGCTGCGGTCCCGGGTCGCGGGGTCCTGCGGATCGGGGACCGCCTCGCCCGTGAAGGCCGCGAAGGCGGCGAACTCCTCCCGCCGGCCGGTCCGCACGGCAGCGGCGAGCTCCGGCTCCGGGTGGGACGTGAAGAACTGGAACGGGGTCGTCTCCCCGTACTCCTCGCCCATGAACAGCATCGGCGTCGTGGGGGAGCAGCAGAGCAGCGCGATCGCGACCCGGACCAGGCCGGCGTCGACCAGGGACGTCAGCCGCTCGCCCGCGGCCCGGTTCCCGACCTGGTCGTGGTTCTGGATGCAGGTGACCAGCCGGTGCCCGGGGATGTCACCGAGGGGCGCCCCGACGGTCCGGTCCCGGTAGCGGGAGTAGCGCCCGTCGAACAGGAAGCCGCGCCGGTACGCCTCGGCGACGTCCGGCAGGCCGGCGTAGTCCACGTAGTAGCCCTCGCGCTCCCCGGTCACCGCGGTGTGGATCGCGTGGTGCAGGTCGTCCGCCCACTGGCCGTCCATGCCGGTGCCGCCGGCCTCGCGCGAACGGACGGTCTGGGGATCGCAGCGGTCCGACTCGGCGATGAGCTGCAGCGGCCGGCGCAGCCGGGTGGCCAGGGCCGCCACGGCGTCGGCCAGCTCGGCGAGGATGTGCACGGCCGAGATGTCGACGAGCCCGTGGACCGCGTCGAGGCGCAGGGTGTCGACGTGGAAGTCCTGCATCCACTGCAGCGCGTTCCCGATGATGAACGCGCGCACGGGGTCGCTGGCCGGTCCGTCGAGGTTGAGCGCGTCCCCCCACGGGGTCGCGTAGGCGTCGGTCAGGTACGGGCCGAAGTCGGGGAGGTAGTTCCCACTGGGCCCCAGATGGTTGTAGACGGCGTCGAGCACGACCGCCATGCCGGCGCCGTGGCAGGCGGCGACGAAGCGGGCGAACGCCTCCGGCCCGCCGTACGGCTCGTGCACGGCGTACCAGGCGACCCCGTCGTACCCCCAGCCGGAGGTGCCGTTGAACGCGTTGATTGGCATGACCTCGAGGTGCGTGATCCCGAGTTGCGCCAGCGCACCGAGCTTCGCGATGGCGGCGTCGAAGGTGCCCTCCGGAGTGAACGTGCCGACGTGCAGCTCGTAGACGACCGCGCCGGCCAGCGGCGCCGCCCGCCACGAGTCCTCCTTGCGCGACCAGTCGAACTCGGCGGGGTCGAGCAGCCGGGAGCGCCCGTGCACGCCGTCGGGCTGCCAGCGCGAGGCGGGGTCGGGCCGGGCCTGGCCGCCGTCGATACAGTAGGCGTAGTCGGCGCCGTGGCGCGCGGCGGTCGTCAGCCGGAACCAGCCTCCGTCGACCCGGTCCATCGCCCGTCGCGAGTCGGCGAGGTCGAGGACCGCCTCCTTCGCATGTGGCGCCCAGAGGCGGAACGTGGCCTTCCCGTCGTCGTGGACGAGGGGACCGTGCGCGGATCGGGCGTTGATGGGGGCTCCTCTGGGATGGTGCCGGTCGCCGGTCGTTGCTGCCCGCGGGTCGCGGGCTGCTGGCCGGCGGGCTCACTGGAGCGGGAAGGGCGGCTGCGCCCACCAGGGTGCCGCGTCGACGCGCACGTCCGTGACCCACTTCACCCACCAGAAGCCCCGCCGCCCTGCGGCGACGAGGCGGAGCGGGTAGCCGTGGCCGCGTGTGAGCGGCGCGCCGCCGACGGCGGTGGCCAGGACCAGCCTCGGCAGGTCGCGGACCGGGAACCGGCGCGCGTAGCCGGTGGCGGAGGTGACGACGACGCTGCGGGCGTCGCCGACGTCCCCGATCAGACGGTCGAGTCGCACGCCGGTCCAGTCCTGCTCGGCGTACCAACCGCCGGTGCAGTCCAGCACCGCGCGGACGCGGTCGGCGTGCCGGGCGAGGTCGTCGAGGCTGAGGGTGCGCGCGCCCGACGCATCGGTCACCGTCAGGCGCCACGCGGCGGGGTCGACGTCCTGGACACGGTCGCCGAGCCACTGCGTGACCGGCATCTGCGACGGCCGGCCGGAGCCGGCCTCGTACGACCCGGTGAACCGTCGTCCGGCGCCGGGGAGCCCGGCGGCGCGGACCGAGCCCTCGGCGGCGAGCCAGACCGCCGCGCCCGCGCCCAGCACGCCTCCGGCCCGCAGCGCCGTCCGCCGTGACAGGTCCGTGCGGCGCGGCCGCGCCGGGCGCGCGACGACGTGCCAGACCGCGAGGGGGATCGCGCCGAGCGCGCTGCCGACGTGGAACTGCATGGCCGTGACGCCGGCGCCCAGGGAGCGCAGGCCGGCCGAGTGCGCCAGCCCCGACAGCACCGTCGCGACGACCAGGACGCCGAGGGCGATCGACGCGCCGCGCCCGGCTCGGCGCCGCCGCAGCCCGCGGCGCACGACCGCGGACTTCGGCCGGCCCAGCACCACCAGCGCGAGGCCGGCCGCCCCGTGCGCGACCGCGACCCACCGGCCCCAGGCGGTGCCGACCCCGAACGCGAGCGTGCCGGTCGCCAGGGACACGGCCAACAGCCCGAGCAGCGCGAGGTTCGTCCGCCGGCCGGCCATCGCCCCAGCGTAGGTGCCCGGACCGGGGGCCGGTCGAGGACAGTCGCCTGCGCGACCGCCCGGAACTCCGGCGACGGTCAGCCGCCCGGGGTCAGCCAGACCGTCGCGAGCGGTGGCAGCGTCACGACCGCCGACGCGGGGAGCCCGTGCCAGGGCACCTCCTCGGCCTCGACAGCCCCGTAGTTGCCGATGTTCGCGCCACCGTACGGCTCCGCGTCGGAGTTGAACGCCTCAACCCAGCGACCGGCCCGGGGAAGGCCGTAGCGGACAGTGGGCCGCGGCAGAGGCGAGAGGTTCGACAGGCAGGCGACCGGCGCCGTGCCGTCCGCGCCGTAGCGCACGAACGAGATCGTGTTGTCGTCGGCGTTGTTCGCGTCGATCCACTGGAACCCCGACGGCTCGGCGTCATGCTCCCACAGCGCCGGCAGCGACCGGTACCGGCGGTTGAGGTCTCCGACCATCCGCATCAGCCCGCGATGGTCGTCCTCGTCGAGGAGGTGCCAGTCGAGCTGGCGTTCCTCGCTCCATTCGCGCCACTGGCCGAACTCGCCTCCCATGAACAGCAGCGGCTTGCCCGGGTGCGCCCACATCCAGCCGTACAGGGCCCGCAGGTTCGCGAACTTCTGCCAGCGGTCACCCGGCATCTTGTCGAGCAGGCTGCGCTTGCCGTGGACCACCTCGTCGTGGGACAGCGGCAGGATGAAGTTCTCGCTCCACGCGTACATGAAGCCGAACGTCAGCGAGTTGTGGTGGTACCGCCGGTAGATCGGCTCCTTGGAGAAGTACTCGAGCGTGTCGTGCATCCAGCCCATGTTCCACTTGAAGCCGAACCCGAGGCCGCCGAGGTACGTCGGCCGGCTGACGCCCGGCCATGCCGTCGACTCCTCGGCGATCGTCATCGCGTGCGGGTTGCGGCCGTAGACGACGGCGTTGAACTGCTTGAGGAACTCGACGGCTTCGAGGTTCTCGCGACCCCCGAACTCATTGGGGACCCACTCGCCGGCTTGCCTCGAGTAGTCCAGGTAGAGCATCGACGCCACCGCGTCGACCCGCAGCCCGTCGATGTGGAGCTCCTCGATCCAGTAGAGGGCGTTGGCGATCAGGAAGTTGCGGACCTCGTTGCGCCCGAAGTTGAACACCAGCGTGCCCCAGTCCGGGTGCTCGCCCTGCCGGGGGTCCGCGTGCTCGTACAGCGCGGTGCCGTCGAAGCGCGCGAGCGCCCACGAGTCCTTCGGGAAGTGGGCGGGCACCCAGTCGACGATCACGCCGATGCCGCGCCGGTGGAGATGGTCGACGAGGTACCGGAAGTCGTCGGGGCTGCCGAACCGGGCGGTGGGGGCGAAGTAGCCCGTCACCTGGTAGCCCCAGGACCCGCCGAACGGGTGCTCGGCGACCGGCAGGAACTCGACGTGCGTGAACCCGAGCTCCTCGCAGTGGTCCGCCAGTGCGGTCGCGAGGTCGCGGTAGCCGAGCGGACGCCCGTCCCATTGCCTCCACGACCCGAGGTGCACCTCGTAGACCGACATCGGCGACGTCAGCGGATGCCGGGCAGCCCGGTGGGCGAACCACTCGTCGTCGCACCACCTGTGGGTGGAGGAGAAGACGCGGCTGGCCGTTCCGGGCGGGACGTCCGTCGCGAACGCATAGGGGTCCGCGCGCGTCACCAGGCCGCCGTCCGCGGTCACGATCTCGTACTTGTAGTAGCTGCCGGGACCGATGTCGGGGACGAAGAGCTCCCAGGTCCCCGAGGCGCCCAACAGCCGCATCGGGTGGAGCCGCCCGTCCCAGCTGTTCCAGTCGCCGACGACGCGGACGCTGCGGGCGTTGGGCGCCCAGACGGCGAAGGACACGCCGTCCACGCCGTCCACGGCGCTGCAGTGGGCGCCCATGCGCCGCCACAGCTCCTCGTGGCGGCCCTCGCCGGCCAGGTGCAGGTCGATCTCCCCGATGGTCGGCCAGAACGCGTAGGGGTCGCGCAGCTCGTAGGTGGCGCCGCCGGGATAGGCGACCCGCAGCCGGTAGGCCGAGGCCTCCGGCAGCGACGGCAGCCTGGCCTCGAAGAAGCCCCCGGCGGTCTGCTCAGCCTCCACCGGGTCGGCGCCCTCCACGAGCACGTCGACGCGTGCCGCGTCGGGGCGGTAGGCGCGCACGGCGGCCCCGCTGTCGACGCGGTGCGCGCCGAGCAGGCGGTGCGGGTCGCTGTGGTGTCCGGCCAGCAGGGCCCCGACCTCATCGGCGCCGGCTCTCCAGTCGTGTTCCTGTCCAACCGGGGCAGCCGCCGGCCGCTCGGCGGGGCGCAGCTCGTCGGGCGCCTTGGCGGCCGGGACTCGGTCGGCGGGCGCCTTGGCGGCCGGGGTCCCGCCGTCGGGCGCCTGGGTGGTCGGGGGCCGGTCTCGGCCCTGGGTTGGCGTGACCACAGGGGGGACTCCTTCGTCGGGATGCGCGTCGGGCGGCGGGGGCGCGGACGCGGGCGCCCGCACGGTGTCGAGCACCCGCAGGATGCCACCGACGGGGATCGGCACCCAGGACGGGCGGTTCGCGAGCTCGTACCCGAGCTCGTACACGGCCTTGTCGAGCTCGAAGGCGGCCAGGACCGCGCGCGCCGTCTCACGGTCGCCCGGCAGGAGGCCCGCCGGCCCGGCGACGTCGAGGTAGCCGGCCAGGAAGCGGTCCCTCGCAAGGTCCCGCCATCGCCGCGCCGGCTCGGGCAGCGCGTCCGTGCCGGCCGTCGCCGCGGCGTAGTCGAACGAACGCAGCATGCCGGCCACGTCCCGCAGCGGTGCGGAGCGCAGCCGCCGCTCCGCGATGGGACGCGCCGGCTCGCCTTCGAAGTCGAGCAGCTGCCAGCGGCCGTCGGGACCCAGCAGCACTTGACCGAGGTGGAGATCGCCGTGCACCCGCACGAGCGGCCCGGGGTCGCGGATCGCGGCCAGCGTCCCGAACCGGGCGAAAACGTCGGCCCGGCGCGGAGCCAGCGCAACGGCCGCCTCCGGTGCCCTGGCCTCGGCGAGGTCGAGCACCGACTCCGCCTGGTCGCGCATGGCCTCGATCCAGGTCGTCACGACCCCCGGCGATGCGCGCTCGGCGCCGAACGACTCGCGCAGGTTCTCGTGGAGCGTCCCCACCGCCGCCCCGAGCTCGACGAGGTCGGCGAGCACGGGCGCCTCCTCGGGGGAGATCAGACCGGCCGCGACGCCGCTGACCTCAGTGGTGGCCGCCTCCCATCCTTCGCGGGACCCCGCGATGAAGTCGCTCAGGACGACCAGCGCCGTCGGCTCCTGGTCCGGGGCCTGGAGCTCGAGGGCGCCCTGTTGCCGCGGCGCGAACGGGAACTTCGCCTCGGTGAGGGCGCGGGTGATCTCGACGTCGGGGTTGATCCCGGCCTCGAGCCGGCGGAACACCTTGAGGATCGACCGGTCGCCGAAGATCACCGAGGAGTTCGACTGCTCGGCTGTCGAGCGGCGGGGGCGGTCCTGCGGACCGGGCGCGTCGCCGGTGACCGAGTGGCCCTCCACGACGGCGCCCCCGGCCGTGCTCCACGGAGAGGCGCCCACCGCCAGCTCGGCCAGCAGCCGGCTGCCGTCCGGGTCGGTGGTGGCGTCCACGATGAACAGCTCCCGCCACGGCGCCACGACGGCGGAGGGGTCCATCTCTTCGGGCTCGGCGAGGACGACGGGGACCTGGTAGCGGTCGGTCGCGCCATCCGTGTACGCGATTGCCACGAAGAGGTCGACCACACGGTCGTCGAACAGGGCCGCGTCGACGACCCCGACGCCGCCGACAGTCCGGGCCTTGCCCTGGAACCACCGCTGGAGGGGGATCCAGCGACGGAGGGGAGCGGCGAGGCCGTCCCACGACGCGGGGCTGGCGAGGGCCGCAAGGTCACTCACGACGGCGGCGCCTCGACGAGCTGGAACCAGTAGAACCCGTGCGGTCCCAGCGTCAGCAGGTAGAGCAGGTCGCCGACGGGCGGGAAATGGGTGCCGCCCAGGAGCTCGACCGGCACCCGGCCGGCGAACTCGGATAGGTCGAGCTGCACCGGCTGGGCCGTGGCGGAGAGGTTCGCCACGACGAGGATCACCTGTTCGCGGTTTTCGCGGAGGAAGGCGAACACCTTGCCGTTGGTGCCCTCGAGCGCACGGAACGTGCCGTACCCGAACACCCGGTGCTGCTTGCGGATGTGGATGATGTTGCGCACCCAGTGCAGGAGCGAGTTGGGGTGTCGCTGCTGCGCCTCGACGTTGACGGCGCTGTAGCCGTACACCGGGTCCATGATCAGGGGCAGGTACAGCTGGGCGAAGTCGGCGCGGGAGAACCCGGCGTTGCGGTCGCCGCTCCACTGCATCGGCGTTCGGACCCCGTCCCGGTCACCGAGGAAGATGTTGTCGCCCATCCCGATCTCGTCGCCGTAGTACATGACCGGGCTGCCCGGGAGGCTCAGCAGCAGGGAGTGGAACAGCTCGGTGAGCGGACGGCTGTTGTCGAGCAGCGGGGCCAGCCGCCGGCGGATCCCGACGTTCATCTTCATGCGGGGATCGCGCGCGTACTCGGTGTACATGTAGTCGCGTTCCTCGTCGGTGACCATCTCGAGGGTGAGCTCGTCGTGGTTGCGCAGGAAGATGCCCCACTGGCAGTTCTCCGGGATGGCCGGAGTGTTCGACAGGATCTCGACGAGGGGGCGGGCCTCCTCCCGGCGCGCCGCCATGAACATGCGGGGCATGACGGGGAAGTGGAACGCCATGTGGCACTCGTCGCCGTCGCCGAAGTAGTCGACGACGTCGGCGGGCCACTGGTTGGCCTCGGCGAGCATGACCCGGTTTGAGAACTCGGCGTCGACGACCTTGCGCAGCCGCTTCAGGTACTCGTGTGACTCCGGCAGGTTCTCGCAGTTCGTGCCCTCGCGTTCGAACAGGTACGGCACGGCGTCCAACCGCAGCCCGTCGAGGCCGAGGCTCAGCCAGAACCGCACGATGTCCAGCATCTCCTCCTGGACGGCGGGATGGTCGTAGTTGAGGTCCGGCTGGTGGCTGAAGAAGCGGTGCCAGTAGTACGCGCCGGCGTCGTGGTCGTGGGTCCAGTTGGAGATCTCGGTGTCGACGAAGATGATCCGCGCGTCCTTGTAGCGGTCGTCGGTATCGCTCCAGACATACCAGTCGCGCTTGTCCGAGCCCGGCTTGCGGGACTCCTGGAACCAGGGGTGCTGGTCGCTCGTGTGGTTCATGACCATGTCCGCGATGACCCGGATCCCGCGCACATGGGCCTGCTCGAGGAGCTGCGCGACGTCGTCGACGGTGCCGTACTCGGGGAGGACGGTCATGAAGTCGCTGATGTCGTAGCCGCCGTCGCGCAGGGGTGATTGGTAGAAGGGCAGCAGCCAGATGCAGTCGATGCCCAGCCATTGGATGTAGTCGAGCTTCTCGCTCAGGCCGCGGATGTCGCCGGTGCCGTCGTTCGTCGAGTCGTAGAACCCGCGCATCAGGACTTCGTAGAAGATCGCGGACTTGTACCAGAGCGGGTCGCTCGTCAACGCCACGGGTGTTCCTCCGCCTTT
>Ga0136627_1001014_pt1 | contig 10994 bp, 10 predicted proteins | sample AntDrymUQ4892206_2_FD_104652 | JGI IMG/M metagenome (GOLD analysis project Ga0136627, IMG submission 104652) | Polar desert sand microbial communities from Dry Valleys, Antarctica - metaG UQ489 (22.06) | ecosystem: Environmental > Terrestrial > Soil > Desert | place: Antarctica: Dry Valley... | reverse complement strand
TTGACCCAGCCCCGGTACGGCACGTTGCACTTGACCACCGGACCCTCGCAGCCGAGCTTCACGAGACAGCGGTGGTCGTCGCCGTAGACTTTTGCGAAGTCGCCGTGCTCGTAGTAGGCGGCCCGGTTACAGCCCTCGTGCACCGACCGCTCGAACAACCACTTGGGACGCAGCGCGTCGTCGAGTTCGATCGGCGCAGTCATTCCGCCGAGTTGCAGCACGAGATAAAGCAAAGTCTCGGTGAGGTTGTCGGGTTGCGTTGGGCAACCCGGAACGCACACGATCGGGAGCCCCGCCGCCGACTTGAAATCCCAGCCCAGGTAGTCCGGCAGGCCCATGGCGCCCGTGGGGTTGTTCTTCATGGCGGGAATCCCGCCGTAGGTCGCACAGGTTCCGGCCGCGACCACCGCGGCGGCTTTGGGTGCGAGGCGGTCGACCCACTCGTTGGTCGTGATCGGCTGACCGCTGACCGGGTCTTGACCGATCGCCGCCCAGTGGCCCTCGCCGCTGAGCTTCTCGTTCGGAATCGAACCCTCGACGATCAGGACGAAGGGATCGAGCTTGCCCTCCTCGGCGTCGTACCAGGCCTGGAAGAACTCCGCACCGTTCTCGTATGCGAGCACGGGAGTGTGAATGACCACGCGCGGCATTCCTGGAATGATTCCGTGAATGATGTCCTCGAGGCTGGGATTCGTGGCCGACGTCATGGCCACGGAATCCCCGTCACAACCCTGGCCGGAGGTCATCCAGATGACATGAGCGGTTACCGCCTCCGTTTCCTTCTGGTTGGGGGCGAACTCGATGTCCGTCAGCGCCATTCCGGCTCCCTTCCTACCTCTGTCGTGCGATCGTGAACACGATCGCTCTTGATCGTCGAGTCCCATCCAGATCGATATCGAGGTTGGCGCCGCGTCTGTCGGCAACGAGTGCCGAAGGGGCGCGCAGCATGGCAAGCCGTGCCACAGGTTGTGAGGAAGTTGGAGCCGGATTGAAGAACCGTTTCGCCTGCGTCTCGGCGAAGCGGGTCTCGCTTGGTGTTGCTTGGGTCCTGCCTGTAGCCATGTGGCCCCCCGGCCCAACATCGCTATGACCGCTCCTCTTGCGGCCAAGATTATATGACGTTACCCCTTCTGTCATTTATTAACTAGTTGTGCAAGCAAGAGCCGGAGCACGTGGTACTGAGATGCTTGCGCCTCCTGGATTCTGGGGATGTAGTCGCCGGCCACAACGTGAGCCCGATCACACAGCTCGGCCATCCGGCCGCCGCCGTATCCGGCGAAACCGACGGTGAGGAGTCCCCGCTTGCGAGCCTCGGTGACGGCGGCCAGAACATTGCGGGACCCCCCGCTCGTCGAGATCGCGACCGCCACGTCGTTGGGTCCACCGTGGGCGATGATCTGACGGGCAAAGACGTTGTCGAATCCAACGTCGTTGCCCACGGCCGAGATCACGGCGGTGTCGTTGGTGAGGGACAAGGCAGACACCGGCGACATCCAGGGAGGTGGCGCAACCAAGTCGACCACGAAGTCCTGGGCGTCGGTGGCCGAGCCGCCGTTCCCGAAGCACAGGATCTTGCCGCCCCCGTAGACGCGCTCCGCGATCGCCAACGCGGTCTCGCCCAACGAGCCCGGACGCTCCGGAGCACCGCGCATCTCGGTCACGTCGGCGGCCTTGGCCACGATCGACCGGGAGATGTCGCTCAACACGGCATCCAAACCGGTCTCTTTGGCGCTGAGAAACGGATACAGAAAACTCGAATGACCCGAGTCGTGTCCCGCCGCCTCCGGTCGGTCCTCGAGAAGCCCTTTGTGCTCGAAGAACACGTGGACCAGCTCCCAGAGCACGTGATAGAGCGTCTCGTGCACCTCCTGCACGACGAAGGGATCGTCGGAGGCGACGCTGAAGACCTCGCAGGAGTGCTCGTCGATGTCCGCGCCCGCGCTCGTCAGGCCGATGGCCAGCAGCTCGGCTTCGCCGCTCCATCTGAGCGCTCGCCGAACCGGTTCGAGCCCCCCGTCTGTGGGCCGGTGGACCATTCCGAGGGCGATGTCCTCGGGACGCGCCAGAGTCGATAGCTGGCGCGTTAGGAAGTCGGCCCCCTCAGTCAGCACGAGGCCGAGGCTGACCGGTCCGTCGTTGCTGAGCGCCAGTGCGGGAAGCGCCCGCTTGCCCACGATGACCGGGTGGACGAACTCGACCGAGACGTGCTGGGCATCGGTCGCGGCGGGTCCCGCACCGAAGGCGATCAGCCGGCCGCCCCTTATGAAGCGTCGCGCCATGGCGTGACAGAGTTCCGCCAGCCGGCCCGCCTCGGCTTCGAAGAACGCGCTCACAACACGCGCGCGCTCAGCGTAGGCCCCGGTCACGAGCGTCGTCGCGTCACTCACAGGAATCTCAACAAATGCGCGGCAGTGGGTCCCCGATCAACATGTCCATGATCCTGGTGCCACCGAATGCGGTCTTGACCAGGACCATTCCCGCGGGCTGCTCGGCGACCTCCCCCACGAGCGCTGCATCTTCGCCGCCAGGAACCGACCGGAGAGCAGACAGTGCCGCACCGGCCGCGGCCGGTGCCACCACCGCGAGCAGCTTGCCCTCGTTGGCGACGTACATCGGATCGATTCCGAGAATCTCACAGGCGCCCTGCACGGCGGGATGCACGGGTACGGCATCCTCCTCGAGCACCATCCCCACGTCCGCATCTGCGGCCAGTTCGTTGAGCACCGTGGCGACGCCTCCGCGCGTGGGATCACGCATCACCCGTAGCTCCTCGCCCGCAGACTCGATCAGCGCCGACGCGAGCGGCCACAGCGGCGCCGTGTCGGACGTGATGTCGGCGTCGAGATCGAGCTCGCCGCGTGCCAGCATGATCGCGGTCCCGTGATCGCCGACGTAACCGGAGCATAGGATGCGGTCGCCCGGGCGAACCGATGCGCCGGAGAACTCGTAACGCGACTCGCCGAGACCAATGCCTGTCGTGGTGATGTACATACCGTCGGCCTTGGTGCGTTCGACGACCTTGGTGTCCCCCGTGACGATGCTGACGCCGGCCCCCTGAGCGGCGCGCGCCATGGCGTCCACTTCGGCCCGCAGCACGGCGGAATCGAGCCCCTCCTCGATCACAAATGCGGCCGCCAACGCTGCGGGCCGCGCTCCCGCCATCGACAGGTCGTTGACGGTTCCGTTAACAGCGAGCTCACCGATGGAGCCGCCGGGAAAGCGCAGCGGCTTCACCACGAACGCATCGGTGCTTAGCGCAATGCGCAGGCCCCCCAGCTCGACGATCGCAGCGTCGGCGAGCTCTGCCAGCGCGTCGTTTCTGAAAGCCTGTTCGAAGAGTCCGGCGACGAGCGTATGCGTGGCCTTGCCTCCGGCCCCGTGAGCCATCGTGATGCGGTCGTCGCGAAAGCGCGGGCGCAGCTTGCGCTGGCGTTCGATGCGGGCGAGGACCTCTTCTTCGAGATCGGCCACTGCTCTAAGCGCCGGCGCGAGCGGTGGACTTCGCGAAGCGTCCGAAGTTGTAGTAGGCCGCGCAGGCGCCCTCGGACGACACCATGCAGGTGCCGATCGGCGTCTCCGGCGTGCACGCGGTCCCGAACACCTTGCACTCCCACGGCTTGATGACGCCCTTGAGAACCTCACCGCACTGGCAGGCCTTGGGGTCGGCGACCCGCACTCCGGGGACGTCATAACGAAGCTCGGCGTCCCACTCGGCGAAGTCGTCCGACAGCCCGAGCGCGCTCTGCGAGATGAAGCCCAGGCCTCGCCATTCGAAGTGCGGGCGCAGCGTGAAGACCTCGGACAGGATCTCGAGTGCCCGGGTGTTGCCGTCGTAGAACACGACCCTGCCGTACTGGTTCTCTACCTCTGAGCGACCCTCGTCGAGCTGGCGCATGATCATGTAGATCGATTGCAGGAGGTCGAGCGGCTCGAAGCCGGCGACTACCACCGGTTGGCCGTAATCTGCCGGAATGAATTCGTAGGGACGGCATCCCACCACGGTGGACACGTGTCCCGGTCCGATGAACGCATCGAGTCGCAGGTCGGGCGACTCGAGCAACGCCTTGAGCGGCGGCACGATCGTCACGTGGTTGCACATCACAGAGAAGTTGCGGATGTCCTCGGCCTTGGCGCGCATGAGCGTCAGCGCGGTCGAGGGGGCCGTGGTCTCGAAGCCGATGGCGTAGAAGACGACCTCGCGGTCCGGATTTTCGCGCGCGATCTTGAGCGCGTCGAGAGGTGAGTAGACGAAGCGAACGTCCGCGCCCTCGGCCTTGGCGTCGAGCAGACTGCCGTCTCCTCCCGGTACTCGCATCATGTCGCCGAAGCAGGTGAAGATGACGCCCGGGCGCTTGGCGATGGCGATGCCGTCGTCGACCCGGCCCATCGGAATGACGCACACGGGGCAACCGGGACCGTGGACGAGCTCGACGTTGTCCGGAAGGTGCGCCTCGATGCCGTGCTTGTAGATCGTGTGCGTGTGCCCGCCGCACACCTCCATGATCTTGTAGTGGCGTTGTGCGTCGGCCAACGACGCGATCTGAGTTCCGAGGGTGCGGGCTAGATCCGCGTCGCGATACTCGTCAACGAACTTCATCAATGGACTCCTCGAGACGTGAAATGGCCACTCCCCCGTGGACGAGGAGCCGTTCACCTTCTTGCACCGGCATCACCAGTTCTACCCCGACCGAGCCGCGCGTCCCGTGGGCGTCGGCGCAGATGGCGTCGGGTTCGCCCGCCTCGACCACCGTCACCGGCACGGCGACGTCTCCGCAGGTGAGACATCCGTCGATAACCGCGCACACCGCGCTGTACGAACCGAGATCGAGAGCGGGCAGGGGGCCGGGGTCGTTCATCAGAAGTTGCTCGACTTGAGCTGCTCAAGCTCGTCCTCGAACGCTTCGCCCATGCCCTTCAGCATCGACAGCGTCGCCGTCGCCTCGGCTTCGTCGACCTTGGAGAGGGCGAAACCGACATGAACGAGGACCCAGTCCCCGATGGCGGCGCCGTCACCGGCGCGATCCAGAAGACCGACGTTGACGTTCCTGCGCACTCCGCCGATTTCGACCTTGGCGATGTGCGTCTCCGCATCGACCATCTCGATGATCTGACCCGGTATGGCTAGACACATGGATACGGACCCCCCGACCTCGCATCTGAAGCGGCACCTGTAGTGAAGGTTAAGTCTCCATCATCGCGCCGAACTGTGTGTGCGCAAGTCAACCTCCGGCGCAACGAGCGCTCGCTATCACCGCCTGGCCCAGCGAGATCCCCCCGTCGTTCGGCGGCACGCGCCGGTGCGCCAATACCTCGAAATCCGCCGAGCTCAAGCCACTCGAGACGAGATCGAGCAGCATGACGTTCTGCCACGCGCCGCCCGAGAGGGCCACGCAGGTCAGTCCCGTGGCCTCGCGCGCCTGCTCGCTGGCGACGACCAGAGCGTTCGCCAGCCCGTTGTGGAAGCGGGCGGCGACGGCGGGGGGCGGGCTCCCCGAGACGAGATCGTCCACGACTCCGGCGATCAGCTCGACCCCGTCGATGACGCCTTGGGCCACGGTGCAGGGGTAGCCGTCGGCGACGGAGTGGTCGGCTATCTGCTCCAGCTCCGCGGCGGCCTGGCCCTCGTAGGAGACGCGCTCGCGCAGCCCGCACAGGGCGGCGACCGCGTCGAAGAGGCGCCCGGCGCTCGAGGTGGCGGGTGAGTTGATCCCCCGTGCGGCCATCTGCAGGATCGGCCCCCAGCGCCCTCGCGTGGCCTCGACGAAGGCGAGCGGGAGCTCCGAGGCGGTTTCGCCGAGGGCCGCGTCGAGATACACCGCGGCCATCCTCCAGGGCTCGCGGATCGCCATCGCGGCCCCCGGCATCGGCACGTAAGAGAGATGAGCGAGGCGCTCGTAGCCACAGAAGTCGCAGGCAAACACCTCGCAGCCCCAGATCGCGCCGTCTTCGCCGAACCCTGTGCCGTCAAGCGCAAGCCCGATCACGCGCTCGGCTCGGCCGTTGTCGGCGAGGCACGCCGCGATGTGGGCGTGGTGATGCTGCACTCCAACGAGCTCAACGCCGCGCTGGCCCTTGGCCCACTTGGTCGCCAGGTAATCGGGGTGAAGATCGTGAGCGACGATCTCGGGGCTGGCGTCGAAGACCTTGGTGAAATGCTCGACCCCCTCCGTGAAGGCCGTCATGGCCTCGAAGTTGGCGAGATCGCCGATGTGATGGGAGACGATCGCCCTGTCTTCGACCCCGAGACAGAAGGTGTGCTTAAGCTCGGGTCCGGCGGCGAGCACCGCTCGGTCGAACGGAGTCGCGACGGCCAGTGGTTCGGGCGCGTAGCCGCGCGACCTCCGCACCGGGAAGGCAAAACCAGTCCCGATACGCACGATCGAGTCGTCGCAGCGCACGTGGATGGGACGGTCGTGGACGAGGAACGCATCGGCGAGGCCCGACAGCCGCACGAGTACGTCCTCATCCCGGTAGGCAATCGGCTCGTCCGACGCGTTACCCGACGTCAACACGATGGGTGCGCCTATCTCTGCCATCAACAAGTGATGAAGCGGCGTGTAAGGAAGCATGATCCCGAGGTAACGGTTGTTTGGAGCGACCGATGACGCAACCAACCCACCGGTTCCTCTGCGGGCCAGGACGATCGGGCGCCGCGCGGACACGAGCAACTGCCGCTCCTCTGGAGTCATCTCGACGAGATCCGCGGCAGTCTCGACGTCCGGCGCCATAAGCGCGAAGGGCTTTTCCTCTCTCCCCTTCCTGACGCGAAGCTCCGCTACCGCCCGCTCGTCGGTCGCATCGCACGCGAGGTGATAACCGCCCAGCCCCTTGATCGCCACGATGTCGCCGGAGGCCAGCAGCCGAGCTGCGCCGGCAATCGCATCACCCTCGATGGGACTCCCCTCGCCGTCGAGCAGCGAGACGCTCGGCCCGCAGGCCGGGCATGCGATGGGCTGCGCGTGGAAGCGGCGATCGGCGGGGTCGGTGTACTCCCGGTGGCAGTCGGCGCACATCTCGAACGAGGCCATCGTGGTGTTGGGCCGGTCATAGGGAACATCCCTGGTGATCGAGAAGCGGGGGCCGCAGTTGGTGCAGTTCGTGAACGCGTAGCGGTGGCGTCTCTCGCCGGGGGTGAAAACCTCGGCGAGGCACTCGTCGCATGTCGCAACGTCCGGCGACACCGCGGCGCGCCTGTGCCCAATGTCGGAACTGGCTCGTATCTCGAAAGAACCGGCCCCCTGGTTGGGGATCCGTTCCTCGCGCACGGACTCGACCGCCGCCAGAGGAGGCGGATCGCTCTCGAGCGTCGCCCGTAAGGTGGCAACGTCGACCTCGGCGCCCTCGACCTCTATCAGCACTCCGGCCACGTCGTTGAGGACGAACCCCGACAGGCCGAGTCGAGTCGCCAGTCCGTAGACAAACGGGCGGAAGCCCACACCCTGGACCGTGCCGGTGACTCGCAGCCGAACCCTGATGTTCGTCATCACCAGATGCTCGCACCCCGCCGAGTCCTCGCGGACGAGCACCAGAAACACACCCTGAGAGGTGAGTGAGGCTAAATGGGCTGCTGTGCGCCTCAAACGCAGCACCGACCGACCTGGGGCTTTGTCCAAGCGGCTCAGACCATCAATGTGCGCGTGTGTTCGACGTCGAGAGACATCTGTTCCACCAGCGCGTCGACGGACTCGAACGTCAGCTCGTCGCGCAGGCGTTCGTGGAACTCGACTCGAAGTTCCTGGTCGTAGAGATCGGCCTCGAAGCCCAACAGGTAGGCCTCGACGCGCCACGGCGTGCGGTCGGGGTCACCACCGAATTGTGGATTGACGCCCACGTTGATCGCCGCCACATAGAGCTCTCCAGACGAGATCCTCGCCCGGCCGGCGTAGACGCCGCGAGGCGGATACGTGATGTTGCGGTCGAGCAGCAGGTTGGCCGTCGGAAAACCGAGCTCGGTCCCCCGGCGATCGCCGCGGAGGACGATCCCGTCGACGTCGAAGGGCCGCGCCAGCAGGGTTCGCGCCGTAACCATGTCCCCTGCGGCGATAGCGGTCCGGACGCGGGTCGAGCTGACCGCGGCCCCCTCGACTCCCGCGAGGCTGAGTGCCTCGGTCACAAAGCCGTGCTCGGCCCCCAGCTTCTCGAGCAGCTCCGTGGTGCCGGCGGCTCGATGACCGAAGCGCCAGCCCTCGCCGATAAAGACCGCGCGCGCGCCGAGGCGAACGAGCACGTCGGTGACGAACCTTTCGGGGCTCCACGAGGCGAAGTCCTTGTCGAAGGGAAGGACGACGAGGGTCGCGATGCCGGCGGCTTCCACAAGCTCGGCCTTGCGCTCCTGCGTCGTGATGACCTTGGGTTCGGCCCCGGGGCGCAGAGTCTCGAAGGGGTGTCGATCCCAGGTCACGAGCACCGAGGTTCCGTCCATCGCTTGCGCCGCCTCGATCGTGCGCGCGATGAGGGTTCTGTGGCCGAGGTGCAAGCCGTCGAAGGTCCCCACGGTTATGGCCGCGCCGCCGTCGAGGGGGCCGAGCGCGTCGATGCCCACCAGCTTCTTCACTTCGGCTCCTGCGGCACGACCCGTTCGGGCACCAGCTCGTCATCCTTCCGCCGATAGACCGCGACGAGATCACCGTCGTGCAGCAGGGCGACGTGCTCGTCGGCGACGACCTTCTCAGACGACAGCGGGAGCCGTCGTCCGTGTGACACCAACCTCGTCGCATCACCGTCTATTTCGACCGCGGTGAGCTCGCGCACGGCGTGAGCCATCGTCAGGAGGTGCGCGTCGTCAATGTCGTCGAGGGGGACCGCGTCGGACTCCGTGAATCCACCGGACGCGGTGCGGCGCAGAGCGCGCAGGTGCGCGCCGCATCCGAGATTGGCGCCGAGGTCGTGCACCAGTGTACGAACGTAGGTGCCCGCAGAGCAGCGCACATCGAGCACCGCCTCCGGGGGCTCTATGGTGAAGGAGACGAGCTCGAGCTCATAGATCGTCACGGGCCTCGCCGCCCGCTCGACCTCCTCGCCGCGCTGGGCCTTCTTGTAAAGGCGCTCTCCGCCGATCCTCACCGCCGACACCATCGGCGGAACCTGCTCGGTGGGGCCGGTCAGTCCCGCAAGCGCCGCGCGCACTTCCTCTTCGGAGATATCCACCGGGCGCTGGTCGACGACCTCGCCCGACGCGTCCTGGGTTGTCGTCGTCACACCGAAGACCGCGGTCGTGCGGTAGCTCTTGGGAGACGCCTGCGCGTACGAGAGAAAACGAGTCGCCTTGCCGAGGCCGAGCAGCAGGACCCCGGTAGCATCCGGATCGAGGGTCCCCGCGTGACCCACGCGCCTGGTGCGGAACCGTTTGCGGATCGCGTCGACGACATCGTGACTCGTCATGCCGGGCGGCTTGTCGACGACCAGAACCCCGTCGGGCCCCTTGTCGCGCGTGCGGCTCAAGTTCGCTACTCGGCCCGCAGGTGGTCGAGAATGGCCGTCACGGCGCCGGCGACATCCACCGCGGTGTAACCGGCGGCGAGGTCGTGCCCGCCTCCACCGCCGGCGCGCGCGATCGCGCCGACGCTCACGGGGCCTTTCGACCGGAGGCTGACCCGGTAGTTGCCGTCCTTCTGCTCCTTGAAGATCGCGGCCACGTCCGCGTCGCGGGTCACGCGCACCGCGTCGATGAGCAGATCGGTCTCATCCGCACCGACCCCCGTGTCGTCGAGGTCGCTCCGGGTGATCCACGAGTAAACGAAGCGCTCGTTTTGGTACAGCGTGGCGCGCTCGAGGACGCGCCCCAGCAACTTGAGATAGTTGAAGGGCGCCGACTCGAAGACCTCGAGCGAGATCCTGGGTGCGTGGACTCCGTAGGACAGCAGATCGGCCGCGAGACGCAGGGTGTCGGGGCTCGAGTTGCCGTACTGGAAGCGACCCGTATCGGTCACCACTCCCGTGTACAAGCAGGTGGCGATGTCATTATCCAGCTCTATGCCGGCGTCTTTCATCAGCCACGCCACGATCTCGGCGGTCGACGAAACGGAGTCCACGACGACGTTGAGGGTCCCGAAGCCCTCGTTGCCCCGATGGTGGTCTACGTTGATCAGCGGTTCGACGGCCAGCGCTGCCTTCTCGAGATCACCGAGCCTGTGAGCGACGCCGCAGTCGAGCGCGATGAACGTGTCGACCTCCGGAAGATCGGCGTGCTGCACGAGCGAATCGACTCCCGGCAGGAACACGAGAGAGGGCGGAGGCGCCACCGGGTCAGCCCCCCAGGTCGGGTAGGTCTTTTTGCCCACCTTGACCAGACCCATCGAGAGGCCCAGCAACGAGCCGAGCGCGTCTCCGTCGGGGTTGATGTGGCACGCCAGCGCGACTGAGTCTGTGTTGCGCAGCGCCTCTACGGCGGCATCCCAGTCGGGAACTTCGTAACGGCTCACCGGTCCCCCTCACCCGCGTCCTCCTCACCTGCTGAGGGTGGCGACTCCGACTCGATGCGGTGCAGTATCTCTTCGAGTCGCTGAGCCTCGTCGGCGCTTGTGTCGAGATGGAAGAGCAACTCGGGCGTGTACTTCATGCGGACCTGTCTACCCAACTCGCCTCGAAGCACCGGAGTTGCGCTCGCGAGTGCGTCCATCGTGGACTCTCTCTCCTCATCAGAGCCGAGCACGCTTACGAAAACGCGCGCCTGTCTCAGGTCGGGGGTTATGCGCACGGCCGTGACCGTCGTGAAGCCGAGGCGCGGATCCTTGAGGTTCTGGATGGTCTCACCCAGTACCTCGCGCGCGAGGCGCTGCACCTTGTCCGTCCTCTGACTCATGTGATCTCGCTCAGAGTAGGTCCTCCATGGCGAACACCTCGATGGAGCGACCGACGATCTCGGCGCCATCGATGGCACTGCGTCCAACCGCCCTCTCGACCTCTTGAAGCACCTTGCGGCACTGGCCCATCGTCTGCGATACACAACTGATGCCGAGTGCGGCTCGTTGCCAGAGATTCTGGTGGTCGACCTC
>Ga0136627_1001012_pt1 | contig 11017 bp, 15 predicted proteins | sample AntDrymUQ4892206_2_FD_104652 | JGI IMG/M metagenome (GOLD analysis project Ga0136627, IMG submission 104652) | Polar desert sand microbial communities from Dry Valleys, Antarctica - metaG UQ489 (22.06) | ecosystem: Environmental > Terrestrial > Soil > Desert | place: Antarctica: Dry Valley... | reverse complement strand
TGACGACGACGCCACCTTGGAGGCGGAGCAGGCGCAGTCGGAAGAGTCGAGCGACAACGTCGACCTCGACCGCGAACCCCTCGCCGAGGCTCCCGTCCGAGTCGATTGCGACTGCGGCGCTACCGGGATCGAGACGGAGTGTCGGCTCGCTCCCGGGCCCGCTCCTCGAGCCGGGCCGCACCCTGCTGCGCCAAGTCCTTGATCTGGCCATATCGCTCCTGTCCCGCCTTTGCGCCGAGCACGTAGCCCACCGCCAGGGTGAGCACCGTCTTCAACATCAGCGGGCTCCCTTGCGGCGTACGGCCGACACGACCGCACTCGCTGCGGTCACACCGACTGCGCCGGCTGCGGTCGTCAGCCCCGACTTGGCGATCCCCTTGCCATCGGCGCGCGACGCAACGGCGTCTCGCGCTCGCGCCCAGGCGCTCTTGCGGCGGAAAAGTCCCATCTCGTCGTCCCCTCTCAGCTGCGGCTCTGCGCCGACTTCTTGCTCGCCGACCGGATGGCCTTGACGAGTTCGTCCTTGTTCATCTGCGTGCGACCCTCGATGCCGAGGCTGCTGGCCAGCTCGACGAGTTCGCCCTTCGTCTGCTCGTTGAGATCGTTCGTCGCGTCGTTGCGCTCGACCTCGCGTACGACGTTGGCGGCCTCGTGGCTCACCTGGCGGCGGACACCGTCGGCCTCGGCCACCCTTGCATCGGCATCGGAGGCCTGCGCCTCGGCCTGGCTGGCGAGCTGATCGGCGGACCGCCGCGCCTCGTCAGCGGCTGCCCGTGCCTCGCTGGCGGCGTCGTCGGCGAGCTGGCGTGCTGCCACCATCTGCTCGCGTGCCGCGTCGATGTCAGCTTGTGCCCGCTCCCGTGACGCGTCGGCCTTCTCCTGCGCCTCGGCGTTGTCGTCCTCGACCTCTTTCGCCACGCGTTCCAAGTCCTTGGCAGCCGCAGCCTCTGCATCGGCTCGCTCCTCGGCGACCATTGCGTCGGCGCGCCGCTGCACATCCTTCACGCGGTCGGCAACACCGGCTGCGCTGTCCTTCTTCGCCTGCGCGTGTCGCCGGCGACCCTGCTCTGCAACGGCGTCTGCCTTCTCGGCGTCCGCCTTCGCACGCCGCGCCTGCTCCACGGCGTCCTCCTCCGCCTGACGCGCCGTGTCCAGGGCGTCACGTGCCCGCTCGATGCGCAACTCGAGCGAGTCCTTGCCGAACGGGAGCGTGTCGGCCACGGCGTTGCGCACGGAGCGTCCACCCTCGCGCACGCCCTCGAATGGCGAACCCGTGGAGACACCGTTTGCGCCGCCAGCGACCTTGCCCAGCAGCCAGGCGGCATTGGCGGGCAAGTCGGAAATCCCACTGCGCGCTCGATTGGCCAGCCAACTTACTGGATGTCGTTCTGTCATCTTGAGCCCTTTCCTCGGGATGGTCAGCTCGTCGAGACGCAGTAGTACCCCGAAACGTCGATCGGGTAACTTCGCCGCCCGATGGACAGCCGGACATTCCTCGGTCTCGAGCCGACGCACAACCCATTTCGATGGACGCTGCCCGTCACGCCGGGGATCTCCACCTCTGGCGGCTTCTTGTTCGGTGGCTGCGGTCTCGGTGCCGGCATCGCCGCGCTGGAGGTGACGTCCGGACGGCCGTGCGTGTGGGCCACGGCGCAGTACCTGTCGTACGCCAAGCCGGGCGAGACCGTCGACATCGACGTCACCCTCGCCGTCGTCGGCCACCAGATCACCCAGGCACGGGCGGTGTGCCACGTCGCCGATCGTGAGATCCTCACTGTCAACGCCGCCCTCGGCGAGCGTGCCCTCGCCCTCGCCGGTCAATGGCAGCGAGCGCCGGAGGCGCCCCCGCCGGAGGAGTGCCCGCCGCGTGCACCGCGGCCCGACCAGCTCGCCAACATCAACGGCCGTCTCGAGCAGCGCGTCGTCACGGCGCGCGACCCGGAACGTTCATCCGACGAGCCGGGTGACGGCAGGACCATCGTGTGGTCGCAGCTCACCGAGGTCATCGACGGTGTGGACGCCGCAGCGCTCGCCGTCATGGGCGACTTCGTGCCCTTCGGCGTCGCACAGGCGCTCGGCACGCCACGCGGCGGCAACAGCCTCGACAACACGCTGCGCCTGTGCCGACTCGTGCCGACGGAGTGGGTGCTGCTCGACATCCAGGTGCAGGCCGTCGAACGCGGCTTCGGCCACGGCCTCGTGCACATGTTCGCCCAGGACGGCACGCTGCTGGCGACAGCCAGCCAGAGCTGCATCGTTCGCGCGGGCTGACGCCGGCGGGCCGCGGCGGCCTTTCGTCGTTACAGTGATTCGCATGGCAGCAACCATGTTGATGGTGTGGATCGATCAGGACCTCTGCACGGGGGATGGGATCTGCGAGGAGATCGCCCCGGACGTGTTCGTTGCCCGCGACGACGGGCTGTGGGTCGTGAAAGAAGAAGCGAGTCACTTCGGATCGACCGTCGTGTTCGACGGTGGTGACGGTGAAGGGCATGGCCCCGACGCCGGGCGCGGCGTCGCCCGCATCCCCGACTCGCTCATCGACAGCTCCGTCGAGGCAGCCGAGGAGTGCCCCGGCGAATGCATCATGATCGAGCCCTACGACCAGGCGACGATCGACGCACGCGGTGGCTGACCTGCCGGGTCGCCGCAACGGGATGACGGTCCCGTTGCCAGGTCCGCTGCACACGCACGCCGACGGCCTCGCAGAACTGGCCGACCTCGGTTACAGCGATGTGTGGTCGGCAGAGGCCGACGGCGCCGACGGCTTCACGCCGCTCGCGATGGCCGCAGCGTGGGAACCCCGACTGCGCCTCGGCACGGCCATCATTCCGGCTTTCACTCGGTCGCCAGCCTGCTTCGCGCAGTGCGTGGCGAGCCTCGCCGATGCGGCGCCTGGCCGGTTCGCGATCGGCATCGGGACGTCGAGCAACGTCATCGTCGAACGCTGGAACGGTGTGCCCTTCGTCGAGCCGTACCGCAAGGTCCGTGATGTCGTGCGATTCCTGCGAGACGCGTTCGCGGGCGACAAGGTCTCGAAGCAGTACGACACGTTCGAGGTGCAGGGCTTCCGGCTCGGTGTGCGTGCCGAACAGCCGCCGCCGATCCTCATCGCCGCGTTGCGCGAGCAGATGTTGCGCCTCGCAGGACGTGAGGCCGACGGTGCGATCATCAACTGGCTCGCGCCGGGCGACGTCGAACGCGTGGCCGGCATCGTCCACGACGCAGCCGGCGGGGCCGAGCGCGAGATCGTCGCCCGCATCTTCGTCTGCCCGAGCGAGAACGCCGAAGTGGTGCGCGCCGGGGCCCGCTTCGCCATCGCGGCATACATGAACGTGCCGGTGTACGCCGCATTCCACGAGTGGCTCGGTCGGGGTGACGCGTTCGCGCCGATGTGGGAAGCCTGGAAGGCGGGAGATCGCAAGGTGGCGATGGCAGCCATCCCCGACGAGATCGTCGACGACCTCGTCGTGCACGGGTCGCCCGAGCACTGCAGGGCGAGGATCGACGAGTACTTCGCCAATGGTGTCACGACGTCGTCGTTGGCCGTGCTGCCCCTCGATTCCGACCTCGACTTCTGGACGGCGGTGCGCAGCCTGGCGCCCCACGCTGCGCAGTCGTCGGGCTAGTGGCTTGTCGCCGAGCCATCGCGTGGCGGTTCGGTCGTCACGGTTCCAGCGCTTGGCTCGGAGGCGACCTCAAGCCATTTCATGATCGCTCGGAGTTTTCACCGTCCTCGGCGGGCTCTTCGGCGGTGAGGGCTCGCAGGAGACAGAACTCGTTGCCCTCGGGGTCGGCCATGACGACCCACGTCACGTCGTCCGCCTGCCCGACGTCGACACGTCGTGCGCCGCGCGCCTCGTAGCGCGCGACCTCGGCCGCCTGGTCGTCGGGCCGCAGATCGAGGTGGATGCGGTTCTTCACTGCCTTGTCCTCCGGCACGGCGAGGAACAGGATGTCGGCTGCGACGCCGTCCTCAGGACTCCCTGCGGGCGGCTCGATGACGCTCTCGTCGTCGTCCTCATCGGTGACGCGCCACCCGAGCGCCTCGGCCCACCAGCGGGCCTGTGCGCGGGGATCGTGAGCATCGAACGAGATGGTCTGGATGCGAGTCGTCATGCGGGCAGTGTGCCGCGACGTCGCGCCTCGGGTCGAGTGAGTTGCGATGCGGCGAGACGACGTGCGATCAGCTCGCCTCGAACTCGACGAGTCGCTCGGTGGCGACGTCGAAGCGGGCTCGGATCGTGCACGCCGGCTCTTCGTCGGTGACGAACGGGTTGCACTCGGCGAGCACGTCGAGGAAGCGGCGGCCGCCGACGCCGACGTAGCGGACGTCGAACCAGCTCCAGCGGGTCCAATCGTTCGCCGACCAGTCCTCACGGCGCGAAAGCACGCCGGTGACCAGCGCCTCGTCGACCATCCAGCGCTCGAGCGACGTCGTGGTGGTGCGTTGGTCGACCGGCCACGGATTGGTCCGGTCGTAGGCCGTCTCATCGTCTTGCGCGTCGGTCGGCGCTCGCACGGGCTCTGTGCGTTCGGCACCGTCGCACGGCAACGTGTCCGGCAGCGCCGCCCCGCTGCGGTCACCCGGACGGCACCAGGTGCAGCGACAGGCGTGGCCGTCGGCAGGCCCCAGAAGGTCTCGTCGTCGGTGGCCATGACGAGTGCGATGTCGGCACCGGACACCTGGAAGCACAGTGCGTCGTAGACCTGGTAGAGCCGCTGACGGTGGGGATCGAGATCGAGTGCGTCGTCGTCGACACCGAGGGCCAACGCCGACACGGTGGTGGCGCCCTGGTCGGCGTTGACGGTGACGACGGTGCTGCCGACGTCGGTGATCTGTGGCTCGCCGTAGTCGACCTTGTCGAACGGCCGTGCCGCAGTCGCAAGGCCGAGCAGCTCGTCGAGGGCTGCGTCGCCGACCCGGAACGTCGTGAAACCAAGCGGCTGCGAGTCGCTCGACAGGTACACGTCGCCGCCGGCGTAGACCGAGACGAGGTACGGGTCGTCGCCGCCGTTGCTGCCCGAGAGCCCGAGCCGGAACACGAGGTCGTCGTCGTCGAGCGAGTCGATCGTCAGCAGTTCGGCCGTCGGCGCGAGACGACGTCAGGCCGCCCGCGGCGGATCGACGTGGCGGGCCGGGATCGTGGCGTGCGGCTCGGCGAGTTCGGCGGCCGCTGCGGCGGCGAGCATCGTGCGGATCTCGGCGATGTGCCGGCGTCCCCTGCGCACCGTGGCGGCGTCGAGGCGGAACCTCGCCGGCACGCGATCGGCGGAGAAGAACGACAGCTGACCCGCGGGGCGTGCTGCCATGGCGGTGCTGGTGGATGAAGTGGTGGTGTTCGTCATGCTGCACATCCTCGCGAGGGGGTGTGACAGCACGTGTGAGCAGGGGTTCGCTAAATCTGCACGACGACGACCGTGGCCACGACGGCGACGAGTGCGACGGCGACCGGGGTCACGTACGTCGCCCACTCCGGCACCTTCCAGCGTGGTGCGAACATGACGAAGCCGGCGGCTGCACCGGCGACGACGCCGCCCAGGTGACCTCCGATCGAGATCCCGGGGATGCTGAACGTGAACACGAGGTTGATTATCAACATCATGCCGAGCCCCGTCGAGAACGGGTTGATGCCCTGGTGGCGCAGCGCGACGAACGCTGCGCCCATGAGGCCGAAGACGGCACCCGACGCGCCGCCGTGGAATCCGTCGGGTTGCAGCAGCATCGCTCCGGCCGACCCGCCGAGCAGCGCGGCGAGGTAGAGCAGGCCGAACCGGATCCGCCCGATCATCGGTTCGAGGAGCTGGCCGAGCTGGAACAGCAAGAACATGTTGAGCAGCAGGTGGAAGATGCCGAAGTGGAGGAACCCCGACGACACGAGGCGGTACCACTCGTCGCGGGCGAGAAAGCCCTCTGCGAGCCCGATGTCGAACTGACGCCGACTCACGAGGTTGCGGCCACCCACGGCATCGGAGTTGTCGGCCGCGATCCAGACGAACACGGCGACGTTGATCGCCATCAGCGCGTAGGTGACGAGCGTGATCTGGCGGGCGTTCCAGGCGCGGGCCTTGAAGCTCGCGGTCGGACCGCTCTGCTTGGCGCACTCGAGACAGTGGCTGCCGACAGGCGCCTGGACGAGGCATTCGTTGCACGCCGGCCGGCCGCAGCGCGTGCAGCGCCGCCACGCCGCACGATCGGGGTGCCGGTAACAGGCTGTCTCCGTCGCCGACTGAAACGGCGGCGGCGCAGGGGGTTGCGGCATCGACATGGTGGTCAGGGTACGAACCGCAACGGCGGTTCAGGCTCGCACGTAGGTCGCGATGACGGTCGTGCGAGACGCGGCAGCGGCTTCGATCGCCTCGATCGCGTCGGCAGCGGGCGAGTCGGCGGCGATCTCGAACGGTTCGGCGATGGCGTAGAGCGTGAACTCGTAGCGGTGGGCGCCGTCACCAGGTGGCGGGCATGCCGGCGCCCAGCCGACGTCGCCCGCCGAATTCACCGCCTCGACGAACGGACCACCCGGCGCGCCGGGGAGGAACGAGCCGGTCGCGGGATCGAGGCCGGCGACCACCCAGTGCACGAATCCGCCGGCATCCGGGTCGCGCACGACGAGTGCGAGTTGCTGCGTGTCGGCCGGTACGTCGAGCCAGCTGATCTGTGGAGCGAGGCCGGCCCCGTCGCACGAGTAACGCCTGCCCATCCTCTGTTGGAACGGCAACGACAGCGTGAGCCCACCGCCGACGGCCGCCGTGCCACCGGTGTCACCCGACACCGGTCCCGTGCCGGCGCCCGACTCAGCGGTCGTCGGCGCGGTGGTTGCCGACGGGGGCGGTGGCCGCATCTCGCGTCCTTCGTCGGTGCGGCACGCCGCCGTGATGGTCGCCAGCCCGAGCGCGACCCCGACCACGGAGACACCCAGCAGGCTTTGTCGCATCGCACGAGCGTACGCGTCCGACCTGGCCCGGTCGGCGCACCGCCTCGACAGATAGCCTGCACCGCGTGTCTGAACCGCTCGTGCTGCTCAGCGTCCACGCCCATCCCGACGACGAAGCGTCGAAGGGCGCGCCAACCGTCGCCCGCTATCACGCAGAGGGCGTGCGGACGGTGCTCGTCTGTTGCACCGGCGGCGAGGAGGGCGACCTCCAGAACCCGTCCCTGCGCGAACCCGGTCAGCCGTTCCATGGCCTCACCCCCGAGCAGGAGAAGGCGATGCTCGCCGAGCTGCGCCCGAGCGAGCTGGCTGCGTCGGCGGCGGCCATCGGCTTCGACGAGACGATCATGCTCGGCTACCGCGATTCGGGGATGGCAGAGTCACCGAGCAACGAGAACCCGGAGTCGTTCCACCAGGCCGATCTCGACGAGGCAGTCGGCAGGCTCGTCGAGATCATCCGTCACGAGCGTCCGCAGGTGATCCTGACGTACGGCGACGATCAAAGCATCTACCCGCACCCCGATCACCTGCGCGTGCACGACATCAGCGTGCCGGCGTTCGATCGCGCTGGCGACCCCGACTGGTACCCGGAGGCCGGAACGCCGTTCCAGCCGTCGAAGCTGTATTACACGACGTGGTCGATGTCCCGGATGGTCGCATTGCACGAGGCGCTGCTGCGACTCCGCGGCGCCTCGCCGTACGACGAGAAGTGGCTCGACCGCCCGAACCAGGACGACCGCATCACGACCCGGCTCGACGTGCGCCCGACGCTCGGCGCACGCACCGCCGCGCTGCGGGCACATGCGACGCAGGTGGACCCCACCGAGGCGTTCTGGTTCGGGCTCTCCGACGACGAGCTCGCCGACGTGTACCCGTACGAGGACTGGATCCTCGCCCGCTCGCTTGTCGGTGACATCCCGGCGGGCGACGACGTCGAGGACGACCTGTTCGCAGGGATCTGCGAGACGGCCCAGCGCCCGTGACGTCGCCGTCGGTTCAGTACCGGGTGGTTGTCGCCAAACGTGACGAGCGGATCGAAGGCCCCGACGACGCCGACGTGGTCATCACCGTGTCCCTCGCCGAGGTCGCGGCCGACGACTTCGACGCCCGCGTTGCGTACATGCGCGGCCGCCTCAAGGCCGCCGGTCACACGGGCGCGCTGTTCGAGCTGTTGAAGTCGGGCGACATCGACCGAGCGCTCAGCGCGCTCGCATCGCGTTCCTGAGGTCGCGATAGCCGATCAGCTCGGCGCCGCAGTCGTCGAGCATCGATCGCAGCTTGTCGTCGCTCATGACGAGGTCGAGGTCGTCGATCCATCCGTCCGCCGCCCGAGAGATCGCCCGCACCTCTGGGGTGTCGACCACCGGTTGCACGTGCAGCTCGGTGACACCCGGGGCGAGGTCGGCGAGCGCGGCGTAGATGCGGTCGCGGCTGCCGGCACGCCAGTCGTGGTCGAAGTGATCGGGAAACACGACGCCGTCCTGCGCCGCGAGCGAACGGAACGGGAACCCGGCCTGCGCATGCGTGATCGTGGATGGCAACCGGACGGGCAGCGCGAACTCGACGGCGAGCTCGAGGTAGATGTCGAAGAACTCGGGCCGCAGCGTGATGGCCGTGAGGTGCGGTGCGAGATGAGTGACGTCGATGCCCCACACCAGCGCGCGCTCGATCTGCGCCCTGCACTCACGCAGTACCTCCTCGCTGTCTGCGTGCTCCCACAGATCGGCGATGCCACGGGGGAAGCCACCTTCGCCCGACAGCAGCGACGGCGCCTGGGTGATCGGTCCCCAGCGGTAATCCTCGTGCTCGGCGTTGAGCGTGAGGTGCACGCCGAGGTCGTCGCCGTCGTACATCCGGGCGGCGTGGTGCGCCCATGGTGCGGGCACCATCAGCGAGGCGCAGGTGGCGACTCCGTCGCGCAGCGCGGCGTAGACGCCGACGTTGGCGGCGTGGCAGGCGCCGAGATCGTCGCACGAGATGATGACCAGCTTGGCGTCAGGCGAACGGCCCAGCCGTTCGGCGAGCGACGTGATCACAGCCTGACGTTACCGGCGGCCTGGTGTCAGTTGACCTGCCGCTCGTTGCCGTCCCAGAACGGCTCGCGGAGCTTGAACTTCTGCAGCTTCCCGGTCGCGGTGCGCGCCAGCTCGGTGCGGAACTCGACCCGCTTCGGACACTTGTAGCCGGCGAGCCGCTCTTTGCACCACGTGATCACGTCGGCCTCCGTGAGTGGCGACTGCTCGGACTTGACGACGAGCGCGGTGACCAGCTCGCCCCACCTCTCGTCGGGCACGCCGATGACGGCGACCTCGCTGACGTCGGGGTGCTGGAACACGGCGTCCTCGACCTCGATCGACGAGACGTTCTCGCCGCCGGAGATGATGACGTCCTTCTTGCGGTCCGAGATGTTGACGTACTCGTCGTCGTCGACGAAGCCGCCGTCGCCGGTATGGAAGAACCCGTCGACGATGGCCTCTGCGGTGGCGTCCGGCTGTTCCCAGTAGCCCTCCATCACGACGTTCGAGCGCGCCAGGACCTCGCCGTCGTCGCTGATCGCCATGGTGCAACCGATCGCCGCGCCGCCGGCCCTGCCGAGCTTGACGGCCCGTTCGGCAGGGGAGAGGTCGTCGAACTCGGCGCGTGCACGGTTGATCGTGAGCAATGGCGCCGTCTCGGTGAGGCCGTAGATCTGGTTGAACTGCCATCCGAGATCGGTCTCGACGCGCTCGATGGTGCGCGTCGGCGGTGGCGCACCGGCAACGACGATGCGCATCGTGCCGGCGCCGGGGATGTCGCCGTCCCACCGCTCTGCGGCGTCGAGCACCATGTTGACGACGGCGGGGGCGCCGCACAGCAGGGTCACCCCGTGCTGGTCGATCCGCCGCAGGATCTCGGCGCCGTCGACCTTGCGCAGCACGACGTGGCGACCACCCATGCCCGTGACGGCGTACACCATGCCCCATCCATTGCAGTGGAACTGCGGCAGCGTGTGGAGGTACACGTCGCGGTCGGTGACGCCCATGTGCCACCCGAACGTCGTGGCGTTGAGCCAGATGTTGCGATGCGTCAGCTGCACACCCTTGGGCCGTGCCGTCGTCCCCGACGTGTAGTTGACGGTGGCGGTCGCGTCCTCGTCGGGCTCCCACGGCTGGGGTTCGGCGTCGAAGTCCATCGTTGCTGCGTCGCCGTCGCTGCCGATCGTGAATCGGTGCTTCGCCGTGAGACCTGCGAGCGTCCCTTCGAGCTCGGGGTCGACGAGGACGACGCTGGCGCCGCTGTGCTCGACGATGTATTCGACCTCCGCCCGGGCGAGCCGGAAATTGACGGGGACGAGGATGCGTCCCCATCCCGACACGCCGAAGAACGCCGTGAGCAGTCGCGCCGAGTTGTGGCTCACCATCGCCACGCGCTCGCCGGGGGCGACGCCGAGCCGGTCGAGCCCGGCCGCCATCGCTCGCGCCCGCCTCGCGATCTCGGCGTACGTCACCTCGCCCCACGACTCGGCCGGCTGTTCGGGTTCGTCGACGACGCCGATGCGGTCGCCGTAGAGGGCGGCCGACCTGTCGAGGAAGTCGTTGGAGGTGAGTGCAACCTTCACGAGCCGAAAACTAGTTGGCGCATGCCGACCACAGCCCGAGCCGAGCGCGCTGCGCTCGGCGGGCGGCGTCGACGATGGCCGGCCGGCGGGCGACGTTCGGCCCGATGAACAGCGGCGTCGCATAGCCCTCGGCGACGAGGTGGGCGTTGACGAAGACGTCGTCGCCGCTGCCAGGCTCTGCGTCGGGGGCGTGGACGTGGACGTAGGCGAGGATCCGTCCGTAGTCGTCGCGCCCGACGATGTCGCGCTCGAGGCGCACCGTGGAGCCTGGCGGCACGAGCGTCTCGGTGAGACGGCGGGCCTCGTCGCCGAAGCACTCGCCGGGCGAGTCGGGATGAGCGATCTCGGGCGTGTCGATGCCGAGCAGCCGGACCCGTTCGACGCCCCCTGCGAGGCGGACGTCGATCGTGTCGCCGTCGATCACAGCATCCACGACCGCCACGCCCGGTGCCCGGTCCGGCGCCGATCCACCGCACCCCACCGCTGC
>Ga0136627_1001011_pt1 | contig 11023 bp, 13 predicted proteins | sample AntDrymUQ4892206_2_FD_104652 | JGI IMG/M metagenome (GOLD analysis project Ga0136627, IMG submission 104652) | Polar desert sand microbial communities from Dry Valleys, Antarctica - metaG UQ489 (22.06) | ecosystem: Environmental > Terrestrial > Soil > Desert | place: Antarctica: Dry Valley... | reverse complement strand
GGGACCTCCGAGCCGGGGAAGGTGCCGGAGTCGACACCGGCGAGCGGCCGCTTCACGTGCGCCGAGACCGGGTCGACCGCCGACGCGGTGGAGATCGTGCTGGCCGCGAGGCCGGCGATGGGAAAGAGCGCGCTTGCCACGAACATCGCCGAGAACGCCGCCGTCGACCACAACCGGGCCGTGGCGCTGTTCTCGCTCGAGATGTCCGAGGGCGAGCTCGCCCAGCGCTTCATCGCCTCACGCGCGAAGATCGGCGGCGAGTCGCTGCGCAAGGGCCGCGTCAAGAGCGAGCAGTGGCCGAAGGTGCTCAAGGCCACCGAGAAGCTCACCCGCGCGCCGTTGTTCATCGACGACTCGAGCGACATCGGCGTGCTCGAGCTGCGCGCGAAGGCACGCCGCCTGCACCAGCGCCACCCGCTCGGGCTTCTGATCGTCGACTACCTCCAGCTGATCCGGCCCGAGGACCCCCGCGACGGCCGCGTCGAGCAGGTCGGCAAGATGAGCCGTGGGTTGAAGATCCTCGCGCGCGAGCTGCACATACCCGTGATCGCGATCTCCCAACTCTCGCGCGCGGTCGAGGCGCGGCCCGACAAACGGCCGATGATGGCCGACCTGCGTGAGTCGGGCAACATCGAGCAGGATGCCGACCTCGTGATGTTCGTCTACCGCGATGACTACTACAACCCCGAGACCAGCGAGAAGCCCGGCGTCGCCGAGCTGCTGATCGGCAAGCACCGCAACGGCCCCGTCGGCTCGGTCGAGCTGACCTTCCTCGACCGCTATCCGAAGTTCGCGAGCATCTCCCGTGACCGCGACGCCTCCGGTGTCGCGTGAGCGTCCTGCGTCCGGCCCCGGAGCCCGCCGAGGGCGGCCAGCCCGCCTGCCAGCTTGGCATCTGCGACGGCAGCGGCTGGCTCCTGCGCGAGGACGACACAACCGAGCCCTGCCCCTGCCGCGAGCGCATGATCGGCGCTGCGATCAGCCGCGGGATGGGCACCGGCGTGCCCAAGCGCTTCCGCGGGGTCTCGTTCGAGCGCCGCCCGATCGCCTCGCTCGACCCGTTCGTGCTGCGGCCCGTGCGTGCATACGTGCGCGACATCGAACGGAGCCTCGACGGCGGGCACGGGCTGTGGTTCGCCGGCGATGTCGGAACCGGCAAGACCTCGCTCGCGATGCTCGTCTCATCGGCGGCCGAGCGGGCGGGGCGCTCGGTGGCCGTCTACCCGGTCACACGTCTGCTCGCCGAGATCAAGGACACCTATGACAGCCAGACGGGCGGCAACTACATGCGGCTCTTCCGGCGCCTGTGCGCCGTCGACCTGCTGCACCTCGACGACCTCGGCGCCGAGAAGCCCACGGACTGGGCGCGCGAGCAGCTCTACGCGATCGTCAACGAGCGCTGGCAGGACGAGCGCTCGGTGATGCTCACCACCAACGTCACCGATCTGGACGAGCTGCGCGCGCGGGTTGGCGCGCGCACGGTCTCGCGACTGCTCGAGATCTGCGACGAGCCCTCGAACATCATGGGTCCGGACCTGCGACTCCACTCCGCCGGCTGAGGATGGGTCCGGTGCTCGCGCGACCGGCGATCGCCCTGCGCTGCTCCCGGCCGGCGCTCCTGGCGCCCGCCTAGACTCGTATCGATGCCGGGACTGGTGATCGTCGGCGCCCAATGGGGCGACGAAGGCAAGGGAAAGGTCGTCGACCTCCTCGCCGAGCGCGCGGACGCCGTCATCCGCTTCCAGGGCGGCAACAACGCCGGTCACACGATCGTCCGCGGTGACGAGGTGTTCAAGTTCCACCTCGTCCCGTCGGGAATCCTCTACCCGGGCCGCCCGTGCGTGGTGGGTAACGGCGTCGTCGTCGACCCGCGGGTGCTGACCGACGAGATCGACGGCCTGCGCAAGCGCAACATCGACCTCAGTGGCCTGCGGATCTCCGCCAACGCCCACCTGATCATGCCCTACCACCTGCTGCTCGACCAGGCCGGCGAGGCGCGCCTGGGCAAGCGCGAGATCGGCACGACCAAGCGGGGCATCGGGCCCTGCTACGCCGACAAGGCGGCGCGCCTGGGCATCCGCGTCCAGGATGTGCTCGACGAGAAGATCCTCAAGCAGAAGATCACCGCCGCGATCGAGCCCAAGCGCCAGGCGCTGCGCGACTACGCCAAGGACCCGCTGCTCGATCTGCACACGATGACCGAGGACTACCTCGCCTTCGGCCACCGCCTCGCGCCCTACATCGCCGACACCCCGCCGATCGCCTGGCGCGCGCTCGACGAGGGCAAGCTGGTCGTCTTCGAGGGCGCTCAGGGGACGCTGCTCGACATCGACCACGGCACCTATCCGTTCGTGACCTCGTCGAATCCCGTCGCGGGCTCGGCCTGCGTGGGCGCCGGCGTCGGCCCGAAGTCGATCGACGAGGTCTGGGGCGTCGCCAAGGCCTACTCCACCCGCGTCGGTGCGGGGCCGTTCCCGACCGAGCTGCACGACGCGGTCGGCGAGCGCATCCAGCGGGCCGGAGGCGAGTTCGGCACGACCACCGGCAGGCCCCGCCGCTGCGGCTGGATCGACCTCGTCGCGCTGCGCTACGCGGTCCGGGTCAACGGCCTGACCGGGCTCGTGATCACCAAGCTGGACGTGCTCACCGGCATCGAGCCGCTGCGCGCGGCGGTGCGCTACACGGGGCCCGAGGGGGCGAGCTTCGACGACTTTCCCTACCACCAATCGGTCCTGCATCGCGCGCGCGGCGACTACGAGGAGCTGCCCGGCTGGGAGGAGGACGTCACCGGCGCGCGCACACTCGCCGACCTGCCCGCCAACGCCCGCGCCTTGCTCGAGCTCATCGAGCAGCGGCTGGACACCCCAGTGGTGATGGTCGGAGTCGGCCCGGGCCGCGACCAGATGATCTGGACCGACGCCGCCGAGAGCGTGCGCTCGCGCGCGCGCGTCGCCTGACCGAACCGCGTACCGAGGCGCTTCAGGCCCTGACGACGTGCGTCGAGACGACCATGTCGTGCAGCGTGCGGTTCTGGTCATCCCAGAGCGGCCACAGCCAGTCGACCAGCGTCGGGATGTAGAGGAAGAAGCCCCCGACGGTGCCGAACAGCAGGCCCTTGACGACGAACTCACGCAGAAAGCCCGCGCCCATCTCGAACGGCTGTCCGCTGTCGCGGACGACCCGGATCCCCACGGCCTGCTTGCCGTAGGTCTGGCCGTTGCGCTCGCCCTCGCGGGCCAGCAGGACAGGCGCGTAGAAGAGCGCCACTACGAACGCGCCGACGCCGAGGATGATCCCGACGACGATCCCGGCGATGTCGCTGGCTGCTGCAGCCGCCACGATCAGGAGCACCAGCACGGCGATCACCGCGACGACGATCACGCCGTCGAGCAGCGTCGCGCCGACGCGGCTGCCCCAGCCCGCGAGCGCGCCCTGTGACATCGGCATCTGGCCCATCGGAGCCGCCGGGGACTGTGCCCAGCCGCCGGGGGGAACCGGACCGGTGTAGCCACCACCACCGGGTGACTGCGGCGAGCCGGCCGGCGCCTCGGGCGGCGGGGGCGCGGTGGGAAAGCCCGCCGGGGCCTGCGGTCCGCCGGGCGACTGCGGGCTCTGCGGTCCGCCGGGCGACTGGGGGCCACCCGGGGGCGGGCTCTCACCCGCTCCAGGAGCTCCCGGGTCGCGTTGCGGATCGTCTGGGCCCGTTCCGGATTGCATGGGGCGGCACTCTAACCCACCTGCCGCGCGGTCGAAACGGCCCGGGCGGAGTCCGGCTCCGCCTCCAGGACCATCTGCTCCCCACGACGCAGGAAGCGCGTCGCGAGCACGCCCGCCGCGAGCAGGGCGGTGACCGCGAGCGTGATCTGGACACCGACCACGCCCTCCTCGGACCAGTAGACGTCATCGAGCTCGAGCAGCAGCGCCGACTCGTCGAGTGTGAGCCCCATGCCGATCCCGAAGGGGACCGCCAGCAACGGCTGCACGTCGGCTTCGCGCCTCGTGATCGCGGCTCCGCCGGAGACGAACGCGAGCGCGATCCCCGGGACGAAGTGGTGGATGTGGCGGCGGCCCAGCTTCAGGTCGCGAAACGGCCCTACGCGCGGGCGCCCGCGCAGCAGCCCCGATATCGCGCGCGCGGAGACGAAGGTGATCACGAACGAAGTCAGCAGGTTGAAGACGGCGTTCTCGCGCCTGGAGACCTCGCGGTAGCCGGTCCGGGCGACCTCGGCCGTCTCGGCGACGGCCTCGGCCGCAGCCAGCAGCGGCTCCTCGGTCTCGGTCGGCAGCGGCGCCGATCCGCGCCGCCAGACGCGCCCGACCTCGGTGGCCACGACACCGCCGAAGCCGAGCCCGGCCGCCAGCGCGAGCCCCAGCGTGCGGCGATCGCCGGGGAACACCGGCCCGGAGCGGCCGCGCTTCACCGGATGCGCTCCAGCAGGTCGTGCTCGGGCACCTCCCGCACAACGCGCGCGGGCACTCCCATCACGACCGCGCGTGGCGGGACGTCGGCGACCACGACCGCGCCCGCGGCGACGTACGCCTCCTCGCCGACCTCGACCCCGGGCACCAGCACCGCCCCGCCGCCGACCCTGCACGCGCGGCGCAGCGTCGCGCCGCGCAGCTCGTGCTCCGGGCCGTGACGGCCCATCGTGTCGTCGTTGGTCAGCGTCACGCCGGGCGCGACGAAGACGTCGTCCTCGACCTCGGAGAACGCCGTCAGGTAGCAGCCTGTCTGGATCCGCACGCGCGCGCCGATGCGGACGTCGTTGTCCACCGCCGAGCCGCGCCCGACCACGCTCTGCTCGCCGATCACCGCGCGCTCGCGCACGTGCGCCTGGTCGCCGATCACCGCGCCCTCGCCGACCGCGGCGCCGGCGACCACGACCGCCCCGGCGCAGACCGTCGCGCCGGCGCCGATCTCGGCGGAGACAGGTGGCTGGCGGCGGGCGGCCGACTGCTGCCCGAGCGCGAGCGGCTTGCCGATCACCGCGCCGTCCTGAAGGCGCGCCTGACCGCCGATCACCGTGGCATCGTGGATGACGACGTTGCCGCCGATCTGCACCGTCGGCGGCAACACGACGCGCTCACCGAGCAGCAGCCCCGGAGCACGGTCAGACGGCCGCAGCACGCCGGCTCTCGTCCAGCGACCGCTGCAGCTCCTCGAGCACCCGCACGACGCGCAGCCCCGAGGCGCCGTCCGAGCGAGGTTCGGTGCCGTCGCGGATGGACGCCACGAAGTGCTCGCACTCGATTCGCAGCGGCTCGGCGTTGGGGATCCGCGGGCTCATGATGTCTCCCGAGCGCGCGATGTACTCCCCGTAGGAGCTGAAGTCCTCGTCGAAGCCCTTGTCGTAGACGGTCAGCTTGCGCTCGAGCTCCATGTCGTCGAAGGTGGCCATCTTGCGCGACCCGACGACGGTGAAGCGCCGCTCCTTGTGGGGGTCGAGCCACGACAGGTGCAGGTGCGCGGCCAGCCCCGAGGGGAAGCGCAGGTAACAGAAGACGACGTCCTCGATCCCCGGGCGCATGTAGGACTCGCCGACGGCCGAGAGCTCGGCCGGCTCTTCGCCGGCGAGGCGCAGCAGCACCGAGACGTCGTGCGCGCCGAGCGACCACAGCGCGTTCTCCTCTGCGCGCAGCTTGCCAAGGTTGAGGCGGTTGCCATAGACGTAGTGAATGTCGCCCAGCTCGCCGCCGTCGGCGAGCGCCTTGAGCATCTCCAGGCCCGGGTGGTACTCGAGCACGTGGCCGACCATCAGCGTCCGCCCGGCCGCGCGCGCGGCGCCGAGCACCTCCTCGGCCGCGGCGACCGACTGCGCGAGCGGCTTCTCGACGAAGCAGTGCTTGCCCGAGCCCAGCACCCGCTGGGCGATCTCGGCGTGCGTCGGGACCGGAGTCGCCACCGCGACCGCGTCGAGCTCGGCGTCGCCGAGCAGTTGGTCGAGGTCCTCCGCCACGCGCGCGTTGGGGAAGGCGCCCCGGGCGCGCTCGCGGTTGGCCTCGGAGGCATCGCAGATCCAGGCCAGCTCGGACGTGGGTAGGCGGTCGAAGTTGCGCGCGAGATTCGGCCCCCAGTACCCGAGCCCGACGACCCCGATCTTCACCGGTCGCACTCCGCCCGCTTCATGGTGGGGGAGTGTAAGCGCCCAGGACGTCGCAGACGCGCTCGGCGGCACGCCCTCCACCGTAGAGCTCGGGGCGCTGGGAGGACGGTAGCGGCCGTGCCAGCGCGGCCAGCGCCGCCTCGCGGTCGAGGCCGACGAGCACGTTCCAGCCCGCCTCCACGGTCTCGACCCACTCCGTGGTCTCGCGCAGGGTGACGCACGGGACGCCGAGCAGGTAGGCCTCCTTCTGCACGCCACCCGAATCGGTCAGCACGGCCTGCGCGCCGGCGGTGAGCGCGAGGAAGTCCAGGTAGCCCTGGGGCGGCAGCAGGACGAGCCCCGGCGCCGCGGCGAGACGCCCGCGCAACCCCGCGGCCCGAAGGCGCGCGTCGGTGCGCGGGTGCAGCGCCAGCACGCAGGTCCGCGGTACGGCCTCCAGCAGCGCGACGAGCGCCTCGAGGCGGCCGGGATCGTCGACGTTGCCCGCCCGGTGCGCGGTGGCCAGTACGTATCCGCCCGCCTCGAGGCCGTGGTCGGCGAGCACCGTCGAGCGCTCGGCGGCGATCGGCCGGAAGGCCAGCGAGACGTCGGCCATCACGTCGCCGACCAGGTGAGCACGACCCGCGACCGACTCGCGCGCCAGGTTGGTCATCGCCGTCTCGGTCGGGCACAGCAGCAGATCACTCGCATGGTCGGTCAGGACGCGGTTGAGCTCCTCCGGCATCGAGCGGTCGAAAGAGCGCATCCCCGCCTCGACGTGCGCCACCGCGACGCCCGCCTGGGCGGCGGCCAGCGCGCCGGCGAGCGTCGAGTTGGTGTCGCCATAGACCAGCACCAGGTCAGGCCTCCGCTCGGGCACCACGACGGCGAGGCGGCCGAGGATGCGCGCGGTCTGCTCGGCGTTGGTGCCACCACCGGCTCCGAGCTGGAGGTCGGGCAGCGGGACGCCGAGCTCGTCGAAGAACACGCGCGAGAGCACGTCGTCGTAGTGCTGGCCGGTGTGGACGAGCACTTCCTCGTGGGCCTCGCGCAGCCGGCGCGAGACGGCGGCGGCCTTGACGAACTGGGGACGGTTGCCGATGACGGTCAGGATGCGCACGACGACTAGGATGTCCGCCGTGGCTCGATGATCGGCGGCGGGACGACCAAGAAGCTAGTGGGTGGAACCCTGGGCGTGCTCGCGGTGGCGGGCCAGATCGCGCGCCATGCGCTCTGGTACGTGCGCTACCACGTTGACGGCACCACGCGCGAGGCGGACCCGCGCGGCCCGGAACGGCGCTGAGTGCGCTTGCCCGGGCGCGGGGGTGCTGAGCGGTCTACCCGCGGCCGAGCGAGCGGTCCAGGTGAGCCGCGAAGGCCGCGGCTGCCTGGCGCGTGACATCGCCGAGCTCGCCGAGCTCGTGGGATTCGATCGCGGCGACCGACTGGACCTCGCGGGCGCTGGAGGCCAGAAACGCCTCGCGCGCGCCGAGCAGCTCGTCGGTGCTGACCGGACGCTGATCGACCTCGAGCAGCTCGAGCAGATGCGCGCGGGTGATCGAGGCGAGGATGTGATCCTCGAGCGGCGGCGTGGTCAGGACACCGTCAGCATCGACCCAGAACAGTGAGGAGGTCGGTGCCTCGAGCACACGGCCGTGGGGCGTGACCATCAGCGCCTCGTCGAAGCCGCGCTCCCTGGCGAGGCGCGTGCAGAGCACGTTCGCGGCGTAGGAGAGCGACTTGACGCCGTCGAGCACGCGCGTCGGTGCGTAGGTGACGAACCCGAGCCGCGGCCGAGCGACGTAGTCGGGCAACGGCTCGGTCATCACCAGCCGCCGCCGCTCGCGGGTCAGGACCAGCCGCAGGCAGCCGTCGAAGGCGCCTCCGGAGCGGGCCGCGAGCAGCGCGGCGACCTCGCGCTCGAGCTCGGCGCGCGGAAACGGGGCGGGAAGGCGCAGGTTCGCCGCCGAGCGCTGCAACCGGTCGAGGTGCTCGTCGAGCGCGAACGGCGTGCCGGCGTAGACGCGGGCGACCTCGAACGCGCCGTCACCGCGCAGGAAGCCCTCGTCGCCGACCGGTACCGAGGTCTCGGCGGTCGGCGCGATGACACCGTCGAGGCTCGCCAGGTCGTCGCTCGTTGAGGCCACGCCGGCAAGCCTAGTGCTCGGCTTCGCCGGCGGCGTCTCGCGGGGTTGCGAGGGCTCGCCGCAGCAGCTATACTGAACTGTATGGTTCAGTATCCACTGGTCGACCGGACCTTCGCTGCACTCGCGGACCCCACTCGCAGGGGCATTCTCGAGCGCCTGGGCCGCGCCAACGCCACCATCACGCAGCTCGCCGAGCCGGCCGGGATCTCACTCACCGGGACGAAGAAGCACGTGCGCGTGCTCGAAGATGCGGAGCTCGTCACCACCGAGAAGGTGGGCCGGGCGCGCCAGTGCAGCCTTGGCCCGCGGCGCCTCGAGGACGTCCAAGCGTGGATGGAGATGTACCGGCGGACGCTGGACGAGCGCCTCGACCGGCTCGAGGAGCTGCTCCAACGAACGAAAGGAACGCCGCAATGACGAGCGACCCTCAGCAGGAACCGACCGCCAAGCTCACGACACCTACGGATCGCGAGATCCACGTCGAGCGCGTCTTCGAAGCGCCACGCGACCGGGTCTTCGCGGTCTACACCGACCCCGAGCTCATTCCCGAGTGGTGGGGTCCGCGCGACACGACCACCGTCGTCGATCGGATGGAGGTCAGGTCCGGCGGGAGCTGGCGCTTCCTCGTGCGCAACTCGGACCACAGCGAGACCGGGTTCCGGGGCACGTACCGCGAGGTCACCCCGCCCGAGCGAATCGTGCAGACGTTCGAGTGGGAAGGCATGCCCGGCCACGTCTCCGTCGAGACCGTCGTTCTCAGATCTCGGCGACCGCACGAAGGTGACGACCACGTCCATCTTCCACACCCCCGAGGAACGCGACGGCATGCTCGGCTCGGGCATGCAGCGCGGGATGAACGAAACCTACGCTCGCCTGGACGAGGTGCTCGCTGGGATCGCCTCTCGCTGACCGGCCACGCGCAGTCGCTGACCGCGACCCGACATCTCTCCGGCGGGTCCGTGGACTCCCGTGCAGCGTCTGGCCGTGGCTTTTGGGTACCGCAGATGGCGTCGCCGTGGCGGCGACGCGTGCTAGGCAACAGACGGCTGGGCGGTGCTTCCGACTGCCGCCTCGCTGCCTGATGAGGGCGCGCATGCTGCGCAGGTGCAGGCGGCGTTGGGAGTGAAGTGGACCAGCCGATCTGGACCTGTCAGAGCGGGGATCACCGACTTCGCGAACTGCCAGTCATCGGCGTTGTAGCCGCGATAGAGGGCATGGGCAACGAGATCGGCGAGCTGCATCAGGCGAGTGCTCCGCGAGTCCACGAAGAACGGTGTCTCGACGAGCGCATACAGACGGCGTGGATCCTGTGCAGGTCGGCCCTTGACTGCGCGAGCGACTTCGACCCACGCCTGGAGCGTCCTCTCATATCGACTTCGATCGCCGACGAGAACACCGTTGTGGGGGTCGCCAGCTTTCCGGCGCCCACGCAGGTGCTCATCGAAGACGTGAAGCAACTCGCCGTAGGTGGTCTCGGTGGGCGATTGTGAGTGATCGCGGTCCATCACAACCGCGAAGGCCTCGATCTTCGAGCCGCTCGGGTCGTGTCGCCACTCACCTATCAGGTGCAGCAGAGCGTGGTACAGCCGCGTCGCGCTTCCTGCGCGGAACGCCCTTCCACTCTCCGTTGCCACTCCGCATCGGGTTGCCGTGTAGCTCCACCGCGTCGGCAAGGTCACGCCCAAGGTAGGCACGCACCTTCTCGTTGATGGCCCCGGCCAGGGGGCGGATGGCGTCTTCGTGGACGGCGACGCCGCCGACTACGAAGACCTGGACGCTGCTGTCCCCGAGGTCGCCCGATTCATCGCAGTAGAGGAGGTACATGGTCGGGAAAGAGAAAGCAGCCGGGGGAGCCATGAAAGCCCCGCGGACCCGATAAGTGGGCCCTCCCGACTGCGATGCGCTCTTTATACCCGGTGCGAGCCCAGAATGCCACAAGATGTACGCTGGCGCCCGAAGGGGCGCGTAAGGATAACGAGTGCCGGCCACCAGCCCAGTCGCGGATGAACGCAACGATGCAGCGCGTTGCCCTGGCCGTTGCCCGGCGGGGGCCTTTCAGCTAAGAAACCGCTCTAATTCCAGGGCGGTTTCGATGGGCCGTGAAGGACTCGAACCTTCAACCTTGAGATTAAGAGTCTCCTGCTCTACCAGTTGAGCTAACGGCCCGTGCCAACGACGGTCGCGGTCGGTGATTGTAGGCGCTCGGGCGCCGGGCGCTCCCAGAACCGCGATCGGCTTCTGGACAGATCCTTACTCGGCGGGCGAGCTCAGTGAGGCGATCGCCTCGTCGCGGCTGCCGTGGATCGCGAAGACGCGGTCGAGTCCCGTGATCTCGAAGATCTTGGTGATGTTCTGGTCGGTGCAGACCAGGGCCAGCGCCCCGCCGGACGGGCGCAGCCGCTTGACGCCGCCGACGAGCACGCCGAGCGTCGTCGAGTCGATGAAGGTCGCCTGCGAGAGATCGACGACGATGTGCTCCTTGCCGGCTTCGATCAGCTCCACCATGCGCTCCTTGAACTCCGGCGCGGTGTAGAGGTCGATCTCGCCGCCGAGCTCGATCAGATGCGTCTGACCGTCGATCTCCTCGTCGCTGATGGTGAAGTTCACGCGCTATCTCCTGTTCCTCTGGTCCGCTTCTCCCGCGCGCGGGTACTGTACCGCCGCTCTGGCCCGGGCCAGCGGACCACTAGTGGTTCCTCCGAGAAGTACTGGCGCGCTTTGGGAGGGAGCACTAGGACGACTCCGTCGAGTCCGCGGCCTCGACGGACGCCTCCTCGGAGGCATCGGCCGGCG
>Ga0136627_1001009_pt1 | contig 11026 bp, 13 predicted proteins | sample AntDrymUQ4892206_2_FD_104652 | JGI IMG/M metagenome (GOLD analysis project Ga0136627, IMG submission 104652) | Polar desert sand microbial communities from Dry Valleys, Antarctica - metaG UQ489 (22.06) | ecosystem: Environmental > Terrestrial > Soil > Desert | place: Antarctica: Dry Valley... | reverse complement strand
TGAAGGCGGGTCTGTCGCTTGGTGGAGCGAACCGCTCCACCTTCGACGTGCACACCCACCTGACCGGCTAATTCGGCGATATTCGGGCGCCGACGTCCTCGTCGTGCAACTGGGCTGGATGCGACTCGCCGGGGTGACTCGGTGTCACGTCCAGCCCTAAGGGCGAGGGAATCGACCAAGGGAGGGAACTTGGGTGCGCCCGGCGACGATAGCGCTATCATAGGGCTATGGCTCGCACCCAGACGATGGTCCAGTTGAACGACCGGCTCCTCTCCCTGCTCGATCGCCACGCGGAGCGCAGAGGGATCTCCAGGTCGGCTCTGATCCGGGCGGCTCTCGAGGACTTTCTGAGCCAGGATCAGGAGGCGCTGGTGGGTGAGCAAATCGTCGAGGGCTACAAACGAATTCCGCCGGCCAGCCCCGACGAATGGGGTGATCTCGAGGAGTTGACCGACAAGGCCGCGGTCGATGTCCTCCATCGTTTGGATGCTGAGGAGAGCGCCGCGGGGCATGAGCCGTGGTAGCGAGAGGCGAGATCTGGTGGTACGAGGATCTACGCGCCGGCCGACGGCCCTTTCTGATCCTGACCCGGGACGAAGCGATTCCCGTGCTCAACCAAGTTCTTGCGGCCCCGGCCACGAGGACCGTGCGCAAAATCCCCACGGAAGTGCCGCTTGGTGTGTCTGACGGAATGCCCACGGACTGCGCGTTGTCCCTCGATAATGTGACGCTCGTCAGGGTGACGCTGTGCACGGATCGCATCACCCGGCTGCGCGGCGAACGGATGCAAGAGGTCTGCGAGGCACTCCGAATCGCCACCGCCTGCTAGATAGAGCGCGTTCCAACTGCAACTTCTCCCGAAGGCTTCGAACGGTGCTGTCCGATCGCTCCGATCCTCAGAGCCGGCGCGACTACACATGCTTCTTCTCGCGCTCGGACTGGCTCTGCCCGTATCGTGGAGCTGTGACCGTCACTGATCGAGTTGAACGAGCCCGCGACTCCTTCCGGGGTCGAGCTTGGGGGGACGCGTTCGCTCATCTGTCGGCGGCTCAGCGCGAGGAAATCTTGGAGGTGGAGGATCTCGAGCGCCTCGCGGTCGCCGCCTACATGGTCGGAAGAGATGACGATTGCGCGGAAGCATGGATGCGCGCTCATAAGGCCTGGTTGCGCCGCGGCGAAGGGGAGCGCGCCGCGCGATGTGCGTTCGCACAAGCACTCGGACTGTTCTTCAGAGGCGCCCTGGCTCCTGCCCTGGGCTGGGTCGCCCGCGGCCGCCGCATCCTTGATGACGGCCGCTACGACTGCGTCGAACAGGCTTGGCTGCTCATGCTCACGGCCTTGCCGGTCATGTTCCAGGGCGACGCAGAAGGCGCGTATCCCGACTTCCTCGAAGCAGGCGACCTAGCGGAGCGCTTCGGCGACTCCGACGCGAGCACATTCGCACGGCTCGGCCGGGGACAGTCCTTGATCTTGCAGCAACGCATCCCCGAAGGTATGGCGCTGCTCGACGAAGTCATGGTCGCCGTCACGGCGGACGAGGTGTCGCCGATCCTCGTGGGCATCACCTATTGCCAGGTGATCGACTTGTGCCAGACGGTCTTCGACCAACGTCGTGCGAGAGAGTGGACGGAGGCACTCTCTCGCTGGTGCGACTCCCAGCCCGACCTCGTTCCGTACCGAGGCAATTGCCTGGTCCATCGTTGCGAGATCTTCCAGCTGCAGGGCGCGTGGAACGACGCTCTCGACGCGGCACAGCGCGCGTGCGAATGGCTCTCTGGGCCACCCGAGTGGGACTCGCTGGGATCGGCCCACTACCAGCTGGCTGAAATCCGACGGCTGCGCGGCGAGTTCCCGCAAGCGGAAGAGTCCTACCGCAACACCAGTCTGGCGGGACGGGAACCCGAGCCGGGGATGTCGCTGCTCCGCTTGGCGCAGGGTCGGGTCGACAGTGCTGTCGCAACCATCTCTCGCGTGTTGGAGGAAACACAGGGCCCCATTGATCGGTCGAAAGTGCTACCCGCGTACATCGAGATCATGCTCGAATCCAACAACCTCGGAGCCGCGCGGGCAGCAACCGACGAGCTTGCGCGGATTGCCGCCAATCTCAACGCGCCTTACCTGCACGCTCTTTCCGGGCAGGCTTCGGGCGCCGTGCTGTTGTCTGAAGGGGATGCACGCGCCGCTCTGATCCAGTTGCGCAACGCGCACAACTTGTGGCGCGATCTCGACGCGCCCCATCAGGCTGCGCGCGTCCGCGTTCTTAAGGGCCTCGCTTGCCGCGCGCTCGGGGACGACGGCAGCGCGGAGCTGGAATTCGATGTTGCCCGCAGCATGTTCGAGGAACTGGGTGCCGCACCCGATATCGAGCGTGTGACCAGGATCGGGGGCACGCGGACATCATCGGCCGGCGGGCTGAGCGCCCGCGAGCGTGAGGTGCTTACGCTCCTGTCATCGGGAAAGACCAACCGGATGATAGCGGGCGAGCTCTTTATCAGCGAGAAGACGGTTGCTCGCCACGTCAGCAACATCTTTACCAAGCTCGGGCTCTCGTCTCGCGCGGAGGCCACCGCCTACGCCTTCGAGCACGGACTGGTCCGGTAGGGGCGACTACACATAAGTACCCACGCCCTTCGCGGCTGATTGGGTATTCCGCCCGAAGTCGGAGCCGCGCTCGCGTTCTACCGTCGCGACTCGAAGGTCTGCGGATCTTCGATGGCCCGCAGCGCGATGAGGAGGAAGCGATGAGTACGAGGCAGAACGCCGGAACCGAGACCGAAGAGCATGTCGCGCCCCCGGAAGCCTGGGACACCATTGCGGTCGGCTACGACCGATACGTGGCTCCTCAGGAAGTCGCCCTGGCGAACGAGGCACTCGACCTTGTGGGCCTGAAGGCCGGTGAGAGTTTCCTTGACATCGCCGCGGGAACCGGGGGGCTGAGCCTGCCGGCTGCGCGCCTCGGGGCTGAGGTTCTCGCTACCGACTGGTCTCCGGTGATGATCGAGCGATTCGAGGCGCGTGTGCGCGATGAGGGTCTGCTCGATGCGACGGGGCGTGTGATGGACTGCCACGCGCTGGAGTCGCCGGACGACGCCTTCGACGTGACCGGATCCCAGTTCGGGGTCATGCTCGTTCCCGACCAACCGCGCGCGCTGCGCGAGATGGTTCGGGTGACGAAGCCCGGCGGCCGCGTGTTGGTGATCGCCTACGGCCCGCCCGCGGAACTAGAGTTCCTGCAGTTCTTCATCGGCGCCCTGCGAGCCGTCGCGCCGGAGTTCCCAGGTCTGCCGGACGACCCTCCTCCGCTTGAGTTCCAGGTTTCGGACCCGGCGGTCCTGCGCCGTCGGCTGACCGACGCGGGACTGAAGAAGGTCAGGGTCGAGCGAGCGGCCGAGCGGCCTGCCTTCCGCTCTGGACAGGAGATGTGGGACTGGGTGCTGAACGGCAACCCGATTCCGGGCATGCTGGTTGCGGACCTAGAGGTGGAGCAGCAAGCCACGTTGCGGGAGGTCCTCGACGGGATGCTCCGTGAGCGCTCCGGAGGGAGCGCGCCGGCCGTCCTGGAGAACTCGGTCAACATCGGCATCGGGACGAAGTGAGGCCATGGATGCGGGGTGGACCATAGGCTTCGGCGAGGGCTGGAAGGTCTCTGGTCCGCACGGCGTGGTCCATACCGGGTCGTCTACGAGATCGACCAGCCCGCTCACCAGATCCGGGTTCTCAGGATCGATCACAGAGCGGACGTGTACCGGCCGCGATAGTCATTGGCCGTGTTTTCTCAACCACACCGACACGTGCGCCGGTTGCATGACGGTACCTACCAGCACAACAAGCTCTCGAGTCAAGACATCGAGATCAATCTCGTCTCGCAGTCTTGCCGAGAACGTCTCCAGGGTGTGTGTAGCGTCGTACTTCCGGCGATAGAAGCGGCGGTCGATGAAGGCTTGGATGCGCACGCGGGCAGGTCGAAAGATTGCGGCGACGGCCAAAGTGGCGCCCGCCACGGCAAGCTCCGACTGTCCGGTGAAGGGATGAAGGACCCTCTGTAGGCCCGCCACCACGAGGAGATAAGCGACCGTCAGCGCCGCCGTCAGCGCGGTGTAGACCAGCGTGCGCTTGATGATGAGATCGATGTCGTAGAGGCGGTAGCGCAGGATCGCGACGGCGGTCGCCAGAGGGATCAGCACGAATGCGTAGATACCGATGTTGCTCGCGACTTCGACCCAGGAAGGGGGCTCCCGGCCGGTGACGTTGAAGGGGAGGCTGAGCGCCATCAAGACCAGGTAGACGGCGGCGACCACACTCCCGGCCGCAGCGAACCACTTCAATTGCAGACGTTCCTGTCCATGCGAGCGGCGGAAGCGTCGGATCAGGCCAACCGCGCACCCGACGATACTGATCGGGATCAACGCGATGGTAAGTAGGGCCAGTCCGGAAAACGGTCGCAGCGCTTCGACCCCCAAAGGGTTCCTGACGTTCGGGTATCCGCTTTCGGTGAAGGAGCCCGGTTGGATCAAGATGGCAATGAAAGAGAGGACCAGGGCAATCGCGGAGAACCATGCCCACGGCCTCCATCGAGGAGACGGCAGCCGGCCGTTGGGGAACAACAGGATGAGGAAGGTCCCCATCAGCCCGATCACGGGGATCCACCCGGGCTCACTCAATGCGAGAGCGATGTCCGGACGCGGCAGCGATCCTGGACGGATGGTCAACCCGTAGCGACTGTAGATGCCGAGCAGGGCACCGAATCCCCAACCGACCCCCACGCCGAGCATGACCCAGCCCAGAGCATTGCGGGGCTGGCGGGAGGCGATCAAGGCCCCGACGACCGGGAAGCTGAGAGACGCGATGGCGAACGGGTCCACGCCCGACCCCTTCGCCACTGAGAAGGCTTCAGCCGCGCCGACCGAGAGGACGACGCAGCCGAGCGCCAGCCACGCCAGGACGCCCGCCGTCTGCTTTGTCATCCCGCACTCAGCGCTGTTTGTTGTGCGACCATGATCGTCTCGGATTATTGCAGACCGGCCGTCTAGTAGGCGTTACGAAACCCTCCGGGCGAGACTTCGTCCGGCGTCGTCTTCCACGTCCGCTCGACGTGGCGATAACACCGGCTCAGGAGCCGTCGACCGAGCGCCGGTAATAATCCGCGGGAGTGACCCCGATCGCGGCCTTGAAGGCGCGGATGAGGTGAGCCTGGTCGCAGTAGCCGAGCTCGGCGGCGAGCCGAGCCCAGTCGGGCTGCACTCCGCCGGCCACCGCATCGGTCGCGTCGTGGAGCCGGGCCCGCATCAGCACCCACTTCGGTGGGACTCCGATGTACTCACCGAACAGCCGTTGCAGTCGCCAGACCGGCAGGTCGAAGCGGTCGGCCACCTCCTCGACCCGGCCCAGGTGCCGGTTGCAGACCACCTCGTTGACGATCTCGCCGGCCAGTACGGCCTGCCGGTCGAGTCGGGGGACGCGGGTGCGCAGCACCTCCTCCATCCGACCTAGCGCCGTCGGCACGTCGGCGGCCAGCACCTCCTGCTCGAGCGCCGCGACGTCCACGTCGTAGACCGCCGAGATCGGCAGCTCGCCATCGGTCAGCGAGCGCGCCGGTGCGTCGTACAACAGGCGGAAAGCCCCGGGAAGGAAGGTGACGCCCACCACCCGGCCCACGCCCTCGAGCCGCTGGACGAACACCGTGCGGCCGACCCCGGAGATCCTCGACCGACCCGCCATTACGCAGAGGTTGACGTTGGGGTGCGGAAGTACGTGCGCGGTGAACGGCGCCGGCAGGTCCCACTCGACGACCCACAGGTGGGCCACGAGATGATCGAGACCCGTCCCGGGCGGGAACCGAGTCAACGAATAGTGCCGCTGGCTGGTCTGCGGGTGGAGCACCCCGCGGGTCGACACTGTCCGCGTCGCCATCCCTCCTGGCCCCTTCCCAATCGTCGCGTTCGTCCAAGAGCATGCAATCCGAACCTGTCAGATTCGAGAGTGTACCGGTCAGACGACCGGCGGGAATCTGAGAGGAGCAGACGATGGGTAGCGGCACCATGACGACGTTGGAATGGCAGGAGACGACCTGGGAAGGGAAGCCCGCGGCGGACGTCCCGGCGCCCAAGACGACGGTAGCGAGCGATACCGCGACGATTAACGGGGAGATCGAGGGACAGGTCACCGACCGGTGGGTGATGAGCTACGCGGAGGACGGGACGGCGCGTTTTGTCGGGCTGACTCAGATCACCGGCACCGTGGCTGGACGCAGCGGCACATTCGTGCTGCAGCACGCAGGGCGGTTCGACGCCGAGGGCCTCCACACCGACTTCACGGTCGTCCCAGACTCCGGCACGGGCGATCTGTCCGGTATCACGGGCGCAGGAACTTTCGTCAACACCGGTCCGGAAGGGGAGCCCACCCACTACACGTTCGAACCGCAGTTCAACTGACGGGTGGCGTCATGGGATTGTCGCAGGAGCACGGGCCGTGACGCCGATTCCGGCGTCTGCGGTGACGACGGTGACGTCGGTGAAGCCATGCTCGTGCAGAGCGGCGCCGATCGGGCCTGTGATCCGGTCGGCCCCGGTGGGCCCGGAGGCGCCGAAGAAGATGTACAGGACGCCGCTGGGTCTCAGCGCGCGGCTTAGGACTTGTAGTTCTCGGCTGGGGTCGGCGACCCAGAACAAGTTGACGTTGATCGCAAACGCCTTGTCGAAACTTCGATGCGGCACCGTGAGCGCGGCGAGCGAGCACTGCTGGACGGTCAGCCGGCCGGAGGCCATGTGTGCGGTGTTGCGCTGCGCGATCCGCTCGGTCGCGATACGCGAACGGTCGACGGCCACCAGTTGCCCGGTGGTGAGCCGCTCGCAGACGAGCGCGGCGGCCACGCCCGGCCCACCGCCGACCTCTAGGATCTCCTCGGCGCCGGCGGGGTCGAGCACTTCGATGGCCCAACGCACTCGCTCGGGCACAACGAGCCGCGGGCGGCGTTGTGGCCTGTTCTGTGGTGACGTGCTCGGCATAGCTACCTCCGCGTCGGGATGTCGGTCGCGTGGTCGTTGGTCGCATACCTCACTCCGGCGCCTCGGAGAGTACCGCGCTCCAAGATCTCTCATGCGTAGACCGTGAGAGTCTGGCCCCAACCGTCTCTGCAACAGAATCGATCACTTTCCGAGAAGGCCGACGAGCATATCTGGCCGGCATGTCGATCTGAGGGGGTCTCGTTCGTCGGTGTAGTACATCGACCCGAGGAGGAACCATGCAGTACATGTTGTTGATCTGTTACGACGAGACGTTCACCCCGGCCGAGGAACTCGAGCCCGAGACCGTGGCCTGGGTGGAGGAGATGGACGGGCGGAACGTGCGGATTTCGGGTGACCGCTTGCGACCGCCGAGTGACGCCACCACCCTGCGGATGCGCGACGACGAAGTCTTGCTCACGGACGGCCCCTTCGCCGAGACCAAGGAGCAGATGGCCGGCTATGACCTCATCGAGTGCGAGGACCTGGACGAGGCCATCGAGGTGGCGTCGAAGCATCCCATGGCGCGGCTCGGATCCATCGAGATAAGGCCCGTGTGGACGAGCTGACGGCCGACGTCGATGCGGCGATCGCCGACGCGTTCCGCGAGGAATGGGGCCAGGTCCTTGCGACCCTGATCGGGATGACCGGCGACTGGGACCTCGCGGAGGAATGTGTCCAGGAAGCATTCGCGACTGCGCTTCGACGCTGGCCGCGCGACGGCATCCCGCGACGATCAGGCGCGTGGTTGACCACGACCGCGCGCAACCGCGCTCGGGACCGGCTGCGACGAGCCACGACCGAGACCATCAAGCTCCGGGAGGTTGCCATGCTGTCTCCACCCGACGAACCTGGGCAGGACGACGCCGACGGCATCCTCGACGACCGACTGCGGCTGATCTTCACCTGTTGCCATCCGGCGTTGCCCCTCGAGGCTCGGGTCGCTCTGACCTTGCGCACGCTGGCGGGGCTGAGCACCGCAGAGATCGCGCGCGCGTTTCTGGTCCCGGAGCCGACCATGGCGCAACGGCTGGTTCGAGCCAAGGGCAAGATCCGTAACGCCGGGATTCCTTACCGGGTGCCGCCGGCCCACCTGCTGCCGGAACGTACCGCCGCGGTGCTGGCGGTGCTGTACCTCCTGTTCAACGAGGGCTACTCGGCCAGTGCCGGCGAGGACCTGGTGCGTCCGGATCTGAGCGCCGAGGCCCTCCACCTGGGGAGGGTCCTCGCAACGCTAATGCCCGACGAGCCCGAGGTTCTCGGCCTGCTGGCTCTCATGCTGCTCCACGACGCTCGCCGCGTTGCGCGCGTAGACGAGGCAGGGGACCTGGTCACCCTGGAGCACCAGGACCGTGCGCGCTGGGACCAGGACGCCATCACCGAGGGACTCGGACTGCTCGTCGCCGCCGGGCGGCGTGACCGCACCGGCGCTTACCAACTGCAGGCCGCTATCGCCGCCTGCCACGCGACCGCCGCCACCCCCGTCGAGACCGACTGGGCCGAGATCGCCCGCCTCTACGGACGGCTGGCCCAGCTCATGCCGTCGGCTGTGGTGGAGCTGAACCGAGCGACCGCGGTGGCCATGGCCGAAGGGCCGGCCGCGGGGTTGGAGCTGGTCGAGTCCCTGGAGGCATCCGGAACGCTGGCCGGCTATCACCTGCTCCCGGCCACGCGCGCGGACCTGCTGCGTCGTCTGGACCGCCCCGCCGAGGCGGCGCACGCCTACCGGGAGGCACTCGAGTTCGCGGCCACCGACGCCGAGCGCCGCTACCTCACCCGCCGCCTCGCCGAGTCCACAGAGCAAGCCTGAAGTCAACACGAACCTGGGCCTACCGTTGTCGTAAGTTCGGTTGTCAACAGGAGGCAAACGAGAAGGGACGCGTTCGTACACACCGGTTCAAGAAACGAACCGGAGAGGAGAGATTCGAGTGACGTACGAAGGACCCGCAGGTGAGGCGATGTCGCGCGAGGGGAAGGGGACCGAAGCCGACGGCGAGGCCGGCAGCTCGCAACCCATCCGCTGGGAGGAGGCGCAGGAGCGGTTCAGGAAGGGTGGTTGGTTCTGGCTCGCCACGGTGCGGCCGGACGGCGCGCCGCACTCCATGCCGGTGTTCGCGGCGTGGTCGGAAACGGTCCTCTTCGTTGCCTCGAAGGAGACGGCTCGGAAGAGTCGTAACCTCGCCGCCGACGGACGCTGCGTCGTCACCACCGATACCGGGGACCTGCATTTGATCGTGGAAGGTGAGGCCCGGCGGGTGAGCGACAAAGCAACCCTGGAGCGCGCGAGGGGTGCGTTCAAGGCCATCTACGACTGGCCCACGGTGGTGACGGGAGACAAGCTCGACGCCGAGTACGGCGCTCCCACCTCAGGTGGGCCGCCCTATGACGTCTACGAGATCAAGCCGACGAAAGCGTTCGGTCTTCCCACGGATGGTGAGTCCTTCACACCGACGCGCTGGCGCTTCGACCGCTGACGGACGACGCGAGTGAATGTCCAGGGTCCTCAGAGACGTCACTCCAACACAGACCACGGAGCGCCGGAGAGACGCGCGTCGAGAACCTTGCCGGGCCCGCACTCGTCCGACCGGTATCCGGCCGGCATGCGCGGATAGACGTTCTGCCAATAGGTCACGGCCAGGTCGTGCGCGGCCCGCGGGGACGCGCCGAGGAGCTGCGCCATGTCGGCGTCGTACTGAAGAGCAAGGCACTCGGTCTCCGCTTCATTCTTGAAGCCCCTCATGTGCATGGCCTCATGAGTCAAGACATGGACGGCCACGGCCTGCTCGTTGATCGGACTCTCTTTGCTCGACCTCAGGTACGCGGATAGATCCCGGCACTGATTCCGTTTGATGAGCGTTGCCCGTTCCGGAACACCGTCTGGGCCGAAAGCGACGTAGCCCAGGTCGGCACCCGCGTCGACAAAGGCTCCGCCGAAGGCCTGACAACGCACTTCCACAGGCGCCCCCACTATCGTTTCGGCTGCGACGCTGAGGCGCTGCTCCAAGCGAGCCCGGAGCAGCCCGGGAACGAGACAGGCGAACCCGAGTGCGACGAGACAGACGGTCGAGAACCACGGGAAGGCACGCGTTCGGCCAACCGCGTCGACCCGAGCATGCAACCAGCGAACGACGATGACGACCGCGCCTACCAGCAATGCCGCCGACACCCAGTTCAACATGTCAGCTACTCGGGAGGGCGCGTTTGAACATCAGCATGAGCACAACATCGGCAACGAGCGGTGCGAGCCTGAGTTGCGGCAGCCGTTATCGACCGCCGCCCGCTGGGAAACCCGGCGTCCAGACCTACAAGCTCCACGGTTCTATGTTTTCGCCGTCCCAGGGATCAAGCTGCAGGAACGGTATCCCCTCGATGCCTTCGTCCGGCCAGTCGTCGACCGTTAGGGCGGGCAACGCACCGAGGATTCTTTTGGCGGCTTCTCGAGAGATCTCCTCACCTTCATCCCAACGAGGTTTTTCGTGGCAGGACGTCACGAGATCGTCGAGACCAAGGGCGGTCACTATTTCGACCGCATGATCGAGACTGGAGCGAGTCCAGACTCTTATGTCGAATCCGAGGAGCTTGAGAGATGCCATCCAATCGCGGATCCCGGGGCGCGCCACACATTGTGGTGGAGAGCTCCCATCGGCCACGGTCTGGTCCATGTCAAAGACGACGATGCGTCCATTTGTAACGTCGGCCGCCACTTGTCTCCCCCCTCAAGCTCGTCATTGCCTATCAAGCAGTATGAGGTCGACCAGTGACAATGTCCCCTAGGGAGAACGGCGCGACCGCAGGGCGCGGTGTGCGGTCAGGCGCGTTAGCTTTGGCGGATGCGATCAGAGGAACACCGCGTCGCGGCGCTCGACTACGCGCGTGATCACAGGGCCGAACATCTCGAGATACTCCTCGACTACGTGGCGCGGCCGAGCATCTCGACTCAGAACATCGGCGTGGCGGAGTGCGCCGTGCACTCGGCGTCGTTGTTGCGATCCGCCGGCTGCACTGCTCGGATCATCGAGAGTGAC
>Ga0136627_1001007_pt1 | contig 11031 bp, 10 predicted proteins | sample AntDrymUQ4892206_2_FD_104652 | JGI IMG/M metagenome (GOLD analysis project Ga0136627, IMG submission 104652) | Polar desert sand microbial communities from Dry Valleys, Antarctica - metaG UQ489 (22.06) | ecosystem: Environmental > Terrestrial > Soil > Desert | place: Antarctica: Dry Valley... | reverse complement strand
TGGCCGCGCGCCCACGCGTCGCGCATGACCGTCGTCTCGCGCACGTTGTCGGCCTGCTCGAGCACATTCAGCTCGCAGAGACGATCGACGTTCGCCGCGATATCGCCACCCGCGGGCAGCAACTGCGCGTGCTTGTTCCGCACGTCGTTGACGTGGCGCAGCCAGTTGTCGACGAGGCCAAACGTCCCGCGGTCGTAGGCCGCGCGCACGCCGCCGCACCCGTAGTGGCCGCAGACGATCACGTGACGGACCTTGAGGACATCCACCGCATACTGCAGCACCGACAGGCAATTCAGATCGGTGTGCACAACGACATTGGCCACGTTGCGGTGCACGAAGAGCTCGCCTGGCAGCAGGCCGACGATGTCGTTGGCCGGGACGCGGCTGTCCGAACAGCCGATCCAGAGAAACTCGGGAAGCTGCTGCTCGAGCAGACGCTGGAAGAACTGCGGGTCCGCCGTCACCCGCTGGTCCGCCCAGCGACGGTTATTGGCGAACAGCGTGGTGAGATCGCGCGATTCGGGACTCAGGACGCCTCCTCATACCAGTCTTCGTGCAACGACCATTGCAGGCATTCCGGGCACGACGTCCACTTCCACTGGTGCGAGCAGCCGGGACATTTCCCTCGAGTCGAAAACGTGTTCCACAAGGCGCCGCAACCACCAAAATACGGCTCCGGCGTGCCAGAACTCTCGCAGGCCCACAAGGTGGACGGCGTCGGGTGCCAGTGACAGAGCGGGCACCGAATCCGGCTGAACCCTTCGTCCTCGTCGTCGAGCGGCTTCGTGAACGGCGTAAAGGTGCTCGACGGCCCCTTCTTGAGCAACTCCAGCATGGGGATCGATTATCGCAGACGAGCCTGCCGACGCAGTCGGCCTACCGCGCGAGGCGCGGCGCGCGCACCGAGGGTGCGCCCACTGCCCGCTGGGCACCGCGCAGGCGCGCTTTCTCTCTCTCAACCTCGCGGTTCCGCGGCGCAGAGGAAACCTGGAGCGACCGTACGAGCCGTTGAGCGGCCTCCGTCACTTCCTCGAGCGCCTGATTGAAGACATCTTCATTGGCCTTGGACGGCTTGTTCATGCCACTCAGCTTGCGCACGAACTGCAGCGCCGACGCGCGAATCTCGTCGTCGGTTGCCGGCGGTTCGAAATTAGTCAGCGTTCTGATATTGCGGCACATTACTGATGACCTCGCGGACGACCGCCTGCGGCCGTTGATTGATGGTCAGGAACATCCGCCCCAGATACTCGCCGATGAGCCCGAGCATGACCAACTGGATCCCCGAAAATATCAGAAACGCAGACATCAACCACCCGAACCCATACTGAGGCCCGCGGCCGACGAACCACAACCACAGCACGACCAGAAACGCGGCCATGCCGATCGTCGCCATCGTAAAGCCGGCCAAGGTGGCAAGGCGTAACGGCAGCAGCGAAAAGTTCAACCAGGCACTCAGCCACAGTCGGATCAGGCGGCGCAGCGTGTAGCCGCTTTCTCCCACCTGCCGCGCCTCGTGTGAGACGACGATCGAGTCGATGCTCTGCGTGACTTGCAACAGCAAGCCGTCGATGTAGGGGTAGGGACCCGAATAATGGAGCACTTGCGTCGCGGTGAAGGCGCTCACGCACCGGAAGCTGGAAAGGTAGAAGCCCGCCGGCTTGTCGAGGGCCCAGTCGGTCATCCGATTGGTGAACCAGCTTCCGAAATTGCGAAATGCGGAGTGGCGCTTGGTCTCGTAGTGCCCGTACACGACGTCCTTGCCGGTCGCCACCGCGTGCTGCCATAACCGCAGCGCCTCCCGAGGCGGATTCTGCCCATCGTCGTCCAGATTGACGATGTGCGCACCACGGGCGTGACGCCAGCCGGTGAGTACGGCATTGTGCTCCCCGAAGTTGCGCGCGTGGCTCACGATCGTGATCGGCACCCGCGCCGCCGGCAGAAGCTGCCGGCATACCGCCAGCGTCGTGTCGCCGCCGCAGTCGTCGACCAGGACAATCTCGTGGCCGCCTGGCACCTCGAGCTGATCGATGTCGCGCACGACCTGTTCGATCGTGCTCGCAGCGTTGTACATCGGGATGACGAACGACAGGGCCAGCTTCATTCAGCGTGTGCGTCGGTGGCGATTATCTCACCCCGCCGATACCTCGTGACCGTTCCGACGTGCTCGAAGACGTCGCGCGACGTCGCAAAGAGCGCCGCGCCATCCGCCAGCGCGACGACATCGGTCCCCGCCTCGTTCGAATAGCGAAGCACCTTGTCGATGAAGCCGGTCTCGCGCCGGCTGACGTGTGGCAGCACCTCATACGAGACGGCGCCGATCGCGCTAAAGCGTCCGCGCGTCGCCACTACCTGTTCGACCGATTCGGACTCCAACCGGAAAAGCGACACATTGGGCGTGAGCAGCAGCGCCCCGCCGCTCGCGGCGACGATCAGACGTCCATGCGAGACGCACTGCCGCAGGCGCCCGGCCAGCCCGGCGCGGATGGCGTTGTAGCGGAAGCGCACTGGGTCGCCAGCGCTCAAGTAGATCACGTCGAACTCATGGAGATAGGCAAGCTGGACCTGATCGAGATCTTCGTCGATATCGATGTGTTCGAGCTCGGTGAAGCCGACCTCGCCAAACCGCCGGCCGGCCTCGGCGAACTGCCCACCGTCCTTGTCGGTGAACGGGGGGATCCAGGCGATGCGCGGCGCGGCCGCCGCCGCCCGGATGCGATCGACGACCGCCACGTTGGCAGTGAACGGGAAGTCGCTGGTGAGGATCAGGTTCATCAGCGCGGCTGCGGGCCGGCCGTCTCGATGGCGAGCGGATGGCGCGGCTCGTAGAGCTGTACCTGGCAACCCCCAGGCAGGTTCATCATGATGGTGACGCCGTAGCCTTCATCAACGGGCTCGCCGGGGATGTCTATCCCCTTCGCGCGTAACTCTTCGACGGTCCGCGTGATGTTGTCGCACATGAAGCTGACCATGTGCCGAGTACCGGCTTCATAGGTCGGGCCTTCCGCCGGGTGAACGCCCAGCTCGGACGGCGGAAGCCGGAAGATGAGCCACCCTTCCCCGGCGTCCACGTGCGTCAGGCCAAAAACGTCCCTCAGGGCACTCCGTAAGGCGTCGGGTTCGGGTGTGTACAGCAACATGTGCGCGCCAATCACGGCCATCGCGTTCTCCTCCGGCTCAGTTTAACCCTTCCGCCTTTTCGCCTACCCTATGGAGCATGACGACGCGGCGGCACCTGTCGATGCTTCGGTCGTACACGGCGGCCGATGCGCTGACAATTGGCAACGCCGCGTGCGGGACGGTCGCCATCTTCCTCTGTCTCGAGTACATCTCTGCCGCGGAGCGTCGCTTTCTCTGGATTGCCTTCCTGCTGCTGCCGCTCGCGCTGGTGCTCGACTTCCTGGACGGGTACGTCGCGCGTTGGAATCGTGCACGACAGTCGGTGCTCGGGTCGGACCTCGACTCGCTTTCGGACGTCATCTCCTTTGGCGTGGCGCCCGCGGTGCTCGGCTACACACTGGGTCTGCGTGGCGGGTGGGACATGCTCATCCTCACCTACTTCGTCGTGTGTGGCGTCAGCCGGCTTGCGCGATTCAACGTCACGGCGTCGGCGCTCGCCGACGCGGAAACCGGCAAGGTCAAATACTTCGAGGGCACCCCGATTCCGACCAGCGTGGTGCTCGTCGGCATCCTCGCCGTCGCGTTCTGGCTCGGACGTATCGACGACGCGTTGTGGTTTGGCGCGTGGCAGCTCGGCCCGGCGACACTGCATCCGCTGGCGTTGATGTTCGGGTTGAGCGGGAGCGCCATGATCAGCGCAACATTGCGAGTCCCCAAACCCTAGGGCCCTACGCGGTAGTTCAAAACGCCCAAGGCCCCAGTTCAAAACCCGGCCCCGGCCGTGCGAGACCACCAAAGCGACGGTTCAAACCTGTGGCGCCTCCGGCGCAGGCCCAGAAGGGACGAGACGCAGGCGGCAGTTCAGTCGGCCAATAGGCCACCAGTTCAACCCCAGCAGCGCGTTCCCGCGCCCGATCCAGCGGGTAAGCTCCACGGTTCAGACCCGTAGTTGAGGCCCAGCAAACGGGTTCGAACGGAATGTGAGGCATACGTATATCTGGTGTAGAATGATACGTATGAACGTCTCGAAGCTGACCTTGAGCGTGGACCCTGACGTGATTGAACGCGCCAAGCGCTACGCGGCTGGGCGCGGAACATCCGTTTCGCAGTTGGTGGAGACACTGCTCCACCTGGTCGCATCAGGCGGGCCGGAGTCCAGTGCTGGTGCGCCACCGGTGCTCACGCGATTGCGGGGTTCGATGCGTAAAGGCTCGGTCCATGACTACCGGAAATATTTGATCAAGAAATTTAAGTAGTTGGTTTGAACTGGTAGACCTTGGCGAGTTGCGAACATGAGCACCAGCAGCATGGCCGGCACTCGGTCATTGAGACGGGTTTTGAACTGGGAGTCTTGGCCGTTTTGAACTCCGGGCGAAGCCCGATGAAGCGCATCCTGCTCGACATCAACGTGATGCTGGACGTCCTGCTCGACCGCAAACCGTTCGCGAAAGCCGCGTCGGCCGTCTGGGCATTCGTCGAGCAAGGGGCGGTGACTGGACTCCTTTCGGCGCACGCGATCACGACGCTTCACTACCTGAATGCGCGCGAGGTTGGATTGGCCGACGCGCGAGAGACTTCCGACGCGCTGCTGTCCGTGTTCGATGTGGCGCCTGTCGATCGCGCCGTGATCGATTCCGCCCTCGCCCTCGGCTGGAACGACTTCGAGGACGCCGTCACGGCGGCAGCGGCCAAGCGGGCACAGTGCGACGTCGTCGTGACTCGCCATCCGAAAGACTTCCGACGTTCGCCGGTGCGGGTTCTGACGCCAGCGGAAGTCGTCGCCTGGCTGGAGGCTGGACGCTGAGATGATTTGCGACGCGCATATTCACTTCTTTTCCCCAGGCTTCTTCGATGGGCTCGGCGCGCAGATGGGGCTGCCGCCCGAGGGCCGCGCCGAAGCCGTCGTCGCGCGGGCCGATTGGCAGCACCCGGAGTCGGTCGAGGCGCTGGCGGACCGCTGGATCTCGGAACTCGACAAACACACGGTGGCGCGTGCCGCGCTCATCGCCAGCCTGCCGGGCGACGAGATGTCGGTCGCCCAGGCCGTCGCACGACACCCGTCTCGGCTGGTCGGGTTCTTCATGCTCAATCCCGGCGCCGCGGACGCCCTCGCGCGAGCCGAGCGGGCGCTCGACGCCGGGATGCGCGGCATCTGCCTGTTTCCGGCCATGCAGCGTTACTCGTTGCACGACGATCGTGTGAGCGGCGTCTTCGAGCTCGCGGCTCGTCACGCCGTCAGGCCGGCGGTGTTCGTGCACTGCGGGGTGCTGTCCGTCGGGGTGCGCAAAAAGCTCGGGATGGCGAGCGCGTTCGAGATTCGCTTCGGCAACCCGCTCGACGTGCAGGCGCTCGCCATTCGATATCCGAATGTGCCTGTCATCATTCCGCACTTCGGCGCCGGCTTCTTTCGCGAAGCGCTGATGGCGGCCGCATCCTGCCCCAATGTGCTGCTCGACACGTCGAGTTCGAATAACTGGATCCACTACATCCCCGGCCTGACGCTGGCGCAGGTGTTCCGCACCACGTTCAACGCACTCGGCAGCGACCAGTTGCTCTTCGGCACGGACTCGTCGTTTTTCCCGCGCGGGTGGAACAAAGCCGTGTGCGAGGCGCAGCAGAAAGCGCTCGGCGACGCGCGCATCCCGACCGACGCCCGCGCGAAGATCCTGGGCGGAAATTTTCAGCGTTTCTTTCCGGTGTAGGACGCAGGCGCTCTGCCGCTATGGTGCGACGGGCGCAGCGAACCCTACGAGCGGAGCGAGTCCACTTTCCGCGCGATGAAGACGTCGCGATCCCACGGGTCGATGCGCGATGCGGGGTCAAAGCCTTCAGCGCGCAGCCACAACAGCCAGGAGGCGCGCGGAAAGAGCCCGAACAGGTGCTCGTCCATTTCCACCGTCACCCGTCCAGCTGCGTCGCGCAGCAGGAAGGACCAGACCGTCTTGAAGGTCGTGTCTGTGGGATCGGGATCCCAGGTCCATTCGAGCCAGCGCATGCCGCGGCCGTCCGGAGCATCCTCGCCGCCCGAGTCTGTTTCAGGCGCGAACGTCTCGGTCACGTTGTCCGGGAGGATGACGACGGCCCCGCCAGGACGGCAGTGCCGGTTCGCGGTGGCGAAGGCGGCGCGCAGCGCCTGTTCATCAGTGAGATACATCACGGCATCGTGAATCATCACCACGTCGAACTGCCGCCCCAGGTCGAGCGTGCGCATGTCGCCAGCGATGTGCTCGCACTCCGGATTGACCTGACGGCTGACCGCCAGCATCTGTTCCGAGCGGTCCGACAGTGTCAGTTCGAAGTGCGTCTTGAGGTGAAACGCGAGGCTCCCGCCGCCTGAGCCAAGCTCGAGCAATGTACGCGGAGGGCTGTCTGGCGCGCTCTGCAGGGTCGGCACGATGTCGGCCGCCTCCTCGACGTAATGGGACGGGGGGGACAGCAGCGGCCACCAGGAGGCAAGCTCGGTATACAGGCGCATGATGGAACAGAACTATACGACCGCGCGTCTTGGTCTTAACAACCTTCGGCGTCCCGCGATCATCCAAGGCTCACATGACCGGAAATCTCGTCCAGGACCTGCGCTTCGCCGTGCGATCGTTTCTGCGCTCGCCGCGCTTCACCGTGCCGGCCGTGCTGGCGCTCGCGCTCGGCATCGGCGCCACGTCCGCGATCTTCAGCGTCGTCCGGGGAGTGCTGCTCGAACCGCTGCCGTACAACGACCCGGACCGGATCGTGTCGATCTGGGAAGCCAATGCGGGCCGAAACCGGATGCGTAACGTCATCGGCCCCGCCAACTTCGTCGCGTGGAAAGAGCGCAATCGCTCGTTCGAGTACCTGGGCATGGTCGGCCCGGCGCGGCTCAACGTCATCCTCAACGGCCAGCCGTACGAAGTCGTGGGACTGTCCGCTTCGTCCGAGGTGTTCGGCGCCCTCGGCGTGCAGCCGACGCTCGGCCGCACCTACACCGCCGCCGAGGATCTGCAAGGAAACGACGATGTGCTCGTCGTCAGCCACGAGTTCTGGCAGTCCCGGCTGGGTGGGCGGCCGGACATACTCGGAGCGACGCTCAACGCCAACGGCCGGCTCCGAGAGGTGATCGGCGTGATGCCGCCGCGCTTCACGATCGAAGGACAGAAGGCTGATTTCTACGGCCCGTATGGCTGGACGCTCGAAGCGCTGCGGTCTGCCCCCGGTCGGGGCAGCTCGCATGCCGTGGCCCGGCTGCGCGACGGCGTCACGCTCTCGCAAGCGCAAGACGAGATGCGCACCATTGCGGCCACGCTCGAGAAGGAAGAACCGCGTCGTAACACCGGATGGTCGGTGGCCGTCGTGCCGATTCACGAGATCACGACCGAAACCATCCGGCCGGCGCTGCTCATCCTGGCGGGCGCCGTGTTGCTGGTGCTGCTCATCGCCTGCGTGAACGTCGCCAACCTCCTGCTCGCACGCAGCACGATCCGGCAGCGCGAACTTGGTCTGCGAACGGCGCTGGGCGCGGGGCGCGCGCGTCTGCTCGGACAGATGCTGACCGAAAGCCTGCTGCTGTCGGTCATTGGCGGTGTCGCCGGGATTGCGCTCGCGGCGGCTTTCCATCGCGGGTTGCTGGCGCTGGTGGCTGACCGTATTCCCGTCCCGCGTCTCGATCAGGTCACGCTCGACGTCAGCGTCATCGGTTTCACGATGGTGCTCGCCCTCGGAACTGGTCTCGTTTTCGGGGTGGTGCCTGCGTTGATGGCCACGGGTATGGCCAACGATTCGTTGCGCGAGGGTGGGCGACATGGTGGCGGCCCACGCTCCAGACGCGCGCTGGGCATCCTCGTCGTCGCCGAGGTCGCGCTGTCGTTGGTCCTGCTGGCAGGCGCAGGGTTGCTCATTCGCAGCTTCGTCAACCTTCAGAGCATTGATCCAGGCTTCCGTGCGGAGGGCCTCGTCACGGCGCGCGTGAACACACCAGCGTCCCGCTATCCGACCGGCGGCGATGCGGCGCGGTTCTTCGCGAGCACCCTGGAACGCATCAGGCAGATTCCGGGCGTGCAGAGCGCAGCGGGCATTTCGTTTCTGCCGCTCGCCGGACCCGGGATGGGGACCAGCTTCTATCGCACCGACCAGCCGGTGCCGCCGGACGGCGAGCGGCCGGTGACGGAAGTGCGGCCGGTCACCCCGAACTACTTCCGCACGATGGGCATCGCGCATCTTGCGGGCCGCGATTTCACCGCAGGCGACACCGCTGACGCCCCGCTCGTGGCGGTCGTCAGCGAAGGCCTGGTGCGGCGGATGTTTCCGGGTGACAACCCGCTCGGCAAGCGCCTTCAGGTGGCCATCGGCGGGGCCGAAGGAATGGATGTAGAAATTGTCGGCGTCGTCGGGGACGTCAAGTTCGCGTCGCTCGATGCCGAGACGCGGCCGGCGGTATATATTCCCCAGCCGCAGCTTTCCGTCGGCTTGCTCACATTCGTCGTGCGCACCGAGCTGGAGCCTCTCGGACTGACCAACAGCGTGAGTGCGGCCGTGCGGTCTCTCGACCCTGAATTGCCGCTGGCTGATGTCCGCTCGATGGAGGAGGTCGTTGACGCAACGCTCGCGCGCCCGCGCACGGTGTCAGTGCTGCTGACGGCGTTTGCGTTGATCGCGCTGGCGCTCGCCGGCGTCGGCGTCTACGGCGTCATGGCGTATTCGGTCTCACAGCGCACGCAGGAAATCGGCGTCCGCATGGCGCTCGGCGCGACCGTGGCGTCTGTCTTTCGGATGGTGCTCGGTCAGGCGCTCAAGCTGGTCCTCGTGGGCATCGCGGCCGGCGTGCTGGTCGCAGCCTTGCTGACGCGTCTGCTCGAGACATTGCTGTTCGAAACCGAGCCGCTCGATCCGGTGACGTTTGCCGGGACGGCGCTCGTCTTGCTGGTCGTCGCGACACTGGCCTCGTACATCCCGGCCCGGCGCGGGACGCGCATCGCGCCGACCGAGGCGCTCCGGGCGGAATAGGGTTCCAGGTTCCAGGGTTCCAGGGTTCTAGGGTTCATTCACCGCGAAGAAGTGCTACCGCGTCGACGCGCGTTGCGCGTTGGACGGGCAGGTAGCACGCGATCGCGGTCACACCCGCCAACAGGCCCATGGCGAGAATGAGCGCCGCTGGGTCGAGAGGCTGGACGCCGAAGACGTAGCCCCGGAGCAGGCCGCTCGATGCGACGGCGCCGACGAGGCCAACGCTCACTCCGATTCCACCCAGGCGAATCGCTTCGCCGATTACCAGCCGTCGAAGATCGCGCGCGGTGGCGCCGAGGGCGACGCGCACGCCGATCTCGCGCGTGCGGTGACGTACGAACGCCGCCATCACGGCGTAGAGGCCAATCGCCGCCAGAAGCAGCGCGCTGGCGCCGAAGATGTTGCTCAGCCACGCCACGAACCGGGGCCGCGCGAGGGGCCGGGCCAGATATGCTGAAAACGGATCCATTCGGGTGACCATCACATCCGGATCCGCGGCGCGAATGCGGTCACGCACGGCGCCAGCGATCGTGCCGAGCGGCACCGCCGTCCGAATCGCCAGGCTCCCGGCGCCATCCACGAACTGCGCGGCTGCGACATAGAGCGTGGCGCGCGGCTCGGCCAGCTCGCGATAACGTGTGGTCTTCGCGACGCCAATCACGGTGAACCACGGAGCCGGCGAATCGACGCCGCCCATCTTCAGGCGCTTGCCGATCGGGTCCTGCCCCGGCCACACGCGACGGGCGACGTCTTCGCTGATCACGGCGACTCGAGGTGTCTGATCGGTATCCGCCGGTGTGACGCCGCGACCGGCCAGCATGGGGATCTCGAGCGTCTCGAAGTGCTCGGGATGGATCGATTGCAGATCCAGCGCCGGGTTCTGCGCGGCGTCGTCAGCACTCTGTCCCTCTGCGGCGAAGCGCGGCACGTCCCACCCGCTCAGCCCGGCATAGGGCCGCACCGCGATGGGGGTGACGGCCTCGACGCCGGGGATGGCGCGAACCTCGCGCGCGACCTCTTGCAGGAATGGGCGGCGGCGCGTGACATCGGCGTAGTCCGGTGGAAGATGGAGCTCCACGAACACGAGGCGATCGGCTGCCACCCCCATGTCCGCGGCATGCAATTGCAGCAAGGTCCGCGTGAGCACGCCGGCGGCGGCGAGAATCATGATGGATAACGCCAATTGCGCGACGACGAGCGCGCGGCGTCCCTGATTGGCGGCGGGGCTCGCGGTACGGCCGCCCCGCAAGTGGCCGACCAGGTCGGCCGAGGATGCGATGAGCGCCGTGGCAATCCCGGTCGCGGCGGCGGTCAGCACCGCGACGAGCATGGCGAAGGCGGCCACGCGAAAGTCGATGCTGAGCGCGCCAACCACGCGCGGCAGGTCGGTAGGGGCGAGCGCTACCAGCGCCTCGAGGCTCCACCAGGAGATCAGCAACGCAAGCCCGCCGGCGAGGGCGCCCAGCGCGGCGGTTTCGCCCATCGCGTGACGGACCAATCGTCCGCGGCCGGCGCCGAGTGCTGCGCGGACGGCCAGCTCGGTGCGTTGCGTTTCGGCGCGCATCAGGAGCAGGTTGGCCAGGTTGGCACAGGCGATCAGCAGCACCAGGGCCACCGCGCCAAACAGCAGCAGCACCGGCGAGCGAACGTCGCCGGTCACTTCGTCGGCATACGTGCGCACCACCGCCTCCAGCGTCCAGGCGTTTCGATTGTTGCGCCGCTCGAAGTCCTCCGTGAACGCTTGCAGTTCGGCCGTGGCCTGCTCGACGGTCACGCCCGAGCGCAGCCGCGCGATCAAGTCGTGATCGCGTTCCGCCGCCATGCCTGCGGGGTCGCCCTCAGCTGTTGTCGACTTGAATCCGTGGAGTGTCATCCACGCCTCAGCGCCGCGCGGTAAGTCCACCGCGGGCACCACGCCGACGATGATGAACGGGCGAT
>Ga0136627_1001004_pt1 | contig 11058 bp, 15 predicted proteins | sample AntDrymUQ4892206_2_FD_104652 | JGI IMG/M metagenome (GOLD analysis project Ga0136627, IMG submission 104652) | Polar desert sand microbial communities from Dry Valleys, Antarctica - metaG UQ489 (22.06) | ecosystem: Environmental > Terrestrial > Soil > Desert | place: Antarctica: Dry Valley... | reverse complement strand
GCCGCTGGTATCTGCCCATCGCTCTCGGTCGTCTCCCGGGCCGCCGGCGGGTACCCCGAAACGCGACCCAGGCCTACTCCAGCCGACACCTGCACCCCTTCTCTTTTTCGGAGCTGGCGCGGACGCATCAGCCGCCTGAGGTAAGTTCAGTCAACCGCGTTGCTCGTCATTACCGAGTCAGTGCAGACGCTGAACGCAAGCGGTCGCGCGCTGTGGCCCCGTCCCTTTTGAAAATTCTAACTGGGCGCAAATACGGCTCAAAAGCTCGAAGTGCAGACTACCGGTATGGAGAGCAAACTCGCCAAGAAGCCGTTCGAAGGAGGACGAAGGAGGAGCGCGAGAGCCCGGCCGGTAGACCAAGGCCGTCACGAGTATCTCCCGGACCCCAACGAGGCACAACGAAAGAAGGAGTTTCGAGACATGAGCATCTTTCCCACAAAGGTACTACTGGCTTCCGATAGCTCGGAAGACGCAAACGCGGCGGCTCGGGCGACGGCCGACATATCCGAGAGGACCGGCTCGGAGCTGCACGTGGTGCACGCCTGGCAAGAACCGACCCCGCCCGCTTACAGCCGCTATCCGCTGCCACCCAACGATCCCTCCTGGTACGAGCGGGGGGCGAGCGACCTGCTCACCGCGCAGGTCAAGTGGATAGAGGCGGACGGCGGGACCGTAGCGGGGGCACACCTCAGGAAAGGGCAGGCGGTCGAGGAGATCCTCGACGTGGCGGAGGAGTTGGACGTCGGTCTGATCGTCGTGGGGAGGCGGGGGCTGGGCCTGCTCAAGAGCATCGTCATGGGGAGCGTGTCGGACGCTCTCGTCCACTACGCCACGCGCCCGGTCCTGGTGGTCGGCGGCGGTGAGCGTGCCTGGCCCCCCTCATGCGTGGTGATCGGCGAAGACTTCTCCGAGGAGGCGAAGGGAACGGCGGAGCTGGCCGCAACCCTCGGACAACTCTGTGACGCTAGCGGGGTCCTGGTGCTGGCCTACCCGCAGTTTCCGGACGTACCACACGAACTCGTCCACAAACCCGGCACACAGTCCGTCGCGGAAGACATGCGCCGGGCGGAGGAAGCCCTGCAAGGGCTATCGGAGAAACTGGAGAGGACCACGGGCTGGCGTTCGCAGACGAAGGTGGTCGTGGGGGACGCTGCGAACGTCCTCCTAGAGACCGCCGAGGAGGGAGAGAGTCCGGCCATGATCGCGGTGGGTGCCCGGGACCTGAGCAGGGCGGAGCGCGTCATGCTGGGGAGCGTTTCGACCAAGGTCACCTGGGCGGCGAGCGGGCCCGTCTTGGTCCACCGACACCCTGCTCCCTCTCTTTAGAAAACCCTAATTTCTTCCAAAGGCGGATCAAATGCCCGGGGTCCAGACTATCGATATCGGCAGCAAGCGTAGCGAGGAGGTCGAAGGGGAGAACACCGAGGAAAGGATTCGAGCGCGGTTCGCGATGAGAGAAAACTCGAAACAAAGGAGGAAGTTGTGGGACTCATAAGCTGGATAGTGGTCGGGGCCATAGCGGGCCTTTTGGCCAAGTGGATCATGCCCGGAGACGGTCCGGGTGGATTCATAATCACGATTATTTTGGGGATGGCGGGCGCGTCGGTTGGCGGCTTCGTCGTGAGCATCATCGGCGGCACCGGAGCGACGGGCTTCAACATCTGGTCGGTCCTGGTGGCGACGCTGGGCGCGATCATCCTGCTGTTCCTCTACGGTGTGATCGCCCGACGCACCGCGGTGTAGGAGAGGCCGGGTGGGCGCCCACCCGGTGGCGGTAAAGGCGAAAGGCGGGGCCGCGAGGACGACGGGGGAGGCACTTCCTCGCGGCGCCGGGATTTGGGGAATAGTACCGATGGATTACACGACGATCAAAGGTGGAGAGCTCCGTGAACGATCCGAGGCGCCCGAGAGGTACGCGGGGTACGCCGTCCGCGACCCCCAGGGGCGCAGGATCGGGAAGAACCTGGAGGCGCTCCTCGTGAACGAGAAGCAGGAGCCGGAGTATGTGAGAGTAAGGATTGACTTCTTGGAGCTCAGGACCGTCCTCATTCCGGTTCGGTCGGTCGCGGTGAACGAGGGGCGGCGCACCCTCGTGCTCCAGTAAGAGGGGTCCTCGTACGCAAGGACGCCCCGCGTATCTTGGATATGGTGCCTTCGGATGGGAGCTGCGGGGACGGACGCGCCTCAGTCGCTTCCTCCCTTTGGGGTAGCGCGCCCGAGCTCGGCGTTGAGCTCGGCGCCGAAGAGAAGGACGGCCGCCGAGAAGTAGAGGTAGAGGAGCAGCGAGATCGCCGTGCCGAGGCTGCCGTAGGTGGCGCCGAGGTCCGGGAAGACCCCCAGTACGAACGAGAACGCGAGGGAGGCCAAAGCCCACGAGACCAGGGCGACGAGAGCGCCGGGCAGAACCGAGCGGAACGAAAGGTCCGAGTCGGGGGCGTAGCGGTAGACGGCTGCGACGACGAGCACCAACAGGAGGAGCGCCGTGGGCCACCGGAGCAGGGTCCACAACGGGACGAATGCCCCGTCGAGACTAACCCAACTCGCGAGCCACACTATAGCTCTCGAGGTAACGAGCATAAGGCTAACGGCGGTGACGCCCGCGAGTGCGAGGCCGGGCGCGAAGATCAGGGAGTACGCCGCCCTCTTCCAAGGCGGGCGCGTCTCCTCGACCTCCAGGACCGCGTTCAGCGCCCTCGCCAAGAGCCGGGCGCCCATCGAGACCGACCAGAAGGCCACGACGATGCCGAAGGAGAGCAGCCCACCCTGGTCCTCCCCGAGGACCTGCTCCAGGAGGCTTGAGACGAGTTGCGGAACATCGTCGTCCCTTAGCCCGGGCGGCCCCTGCTCCGCGAGCCATCCGAGGACGGCGTCGACGCGCAGGAAGCTGACGACGGCGACGAGGAAGATGGCGAAGGGGAAGAGTGCGAGGAGGCCACGGTAGGCTAGCGCCATTGCATAGACCGCCATGTCGTGCCGGGAGAAGCTCCTCACCGAGCTCTCGACGAGCCTCCGAAGCTCCCGGTAATGCGGCCCCCGGGGCTTCACCCTAGCCATGCACCTTCGAGCGCACCCGGATGAAATCGAAGAGCAGCCTCGGCACGGTCGGAGCTAAAACGGCGACGATGCCGGCCAGAAAGACCGGGTCCGGGTGCATGACGCCCAGGGAGTCGCTCCGGGTCTTCGTCGTAGGGAAACCGCCCTTGGGTCGCTGTACCGCTATCGGCGTCGGTCGTGCGGTGACGGCCGTTTCGTTCTTCGGGACTTCGGGCTTCTGGTGCCTCGGCTACCGCCTTCCACGGAGCCCTTCTACCGACTCTGCGGGAGGCGGCAGGTGTATGTAGAGAACTGCAGGTGCCCCATCTCCCCGGAGCTGATCGAGGGGGCTTCAGACGCCTGTCTGTTTCCGGCGCCGGTCGAGGGTTCCCATCACCGGGGCGCCGCTCGCGCCGTGGACGATTATGGAAATCACGACCACGAAGCCCACCAGCGCCCAGAGGGCTTCGCCGCCGGGGAACTCCGCCTCGTTCAGGGCGTACGCTAGGTAGTATAGCGAGCCAATGCCGCGGATGCCGAAGAAGCTTACGGCAGCCCTCTCCCGCCAGGGCGTGCCGTCGAGAGGGGCGAGTCCGATCATTCCGGCGGCTGGGCGCACAAGGAACACGAGCATGAGACCCACGAGAGCGGTCGGCCAGGTCAGCGGTGCCAGGAGCCCGCCGGCGATCGCGCCTCCCAGGGCGAGCAGGATCCCGGCGGTGAGCAGCAGCTCGGTCTGCTCTGTGAACACGTGGAGCGGCTCTTGGTACTCGTGGTCCCGTTCATAGTTGCGCATGGTGCAGGCGGCAACGAAGACCGCGATGAACCCGTATCCGCCGGCGTACTCGGTGACGCCGTATGCGATCAGCGTCGCGGCCAGGGCACTCAGGCCTGTTATCGCTTTGGCGAGCTCGGTCTCCGTCGGGAACGACAGGATGGTCCGGGCCAGAATCCAGCCGAGCGCGAGCCCGAGGCCCACGCCCAACGCGAGCTTGTACATGACGTCGATCGCGAACCACGCGAGGAACCAGTCCCCCGGCGCAGGCCCGACCATCGCCATCGCGATCGCCGCGTAGGTAAACGGGAACGCCAGCCCGTCGTTCAGACCGGCCTCGGAGGTCAGCGAGAAGCGCACCTCGTCTTCCTCCTCGCCGGTCGGCCCGTGCTTTTCGGCATCCCCGTAGCCCTCGCCCGGAGCCCCGACCTGAACCTCTGAGGCGAGCACCGGGTCGGTCGGCGCGATCACGGCGCCGAGGAGCATCGCGGTGGCCGGCACGAAGCCCGCCACCCACCAGCCAAGCAGGGCCGCGGCGGCGATGGTGAGGGGCATCGTGACCCCCAGCAAGAGCCAGGTCGAGCGCCACGACCGCCACCCCGGCGGCCGGTCCAGCTTCAGCCCGGCACCCATCAGCGCAACGATCACCCCAAGCTCGGTAAGCCGTTCCGTGAGGACGCCCTGCTCCAGCGGATCGGGGGCTTCAAGCCCGAGCGGCAGGGCAAACGCGGCGAAACCGAGCCCGAGCAGCACCATGGGCGCCGACGCGGGCCTGCTCGCGAGAAGACGCGGCAGTACCACCATCGCCAGCACGGCGAGACCCGCGATCGTCAGCAGAAGATCGTAGCCCTCAAGGGCCTTCATCGCCTCGGAGATGCTCATAGCGCCTACAGTCTATACAGATCTGTGCCCAACGAAACTCGGATAGACTGTTTTTGAGTGGGAGAGCAACCGAAGCAGTCGCTTGTTGCTCGAAGGCAAGCTCGCACCGCCGGAAGTCGCCCGGAGCAGATCGAGACGTCTCCGAATACCGCAATGCCGTCTGGGAGGAGCCGGGAAACGTGTGGTGGCGCAAACCCGTCGACCGAACTCCGCCCATCACCGCGCAGAGAGTGGGGCGTTTCACGCCGAAAGTCGCGGCAGACACATCGTGGGCCGGAACTTTCAGGGCACGAGCCTTCGGGCTCGAGGCCGGTTCGGAGAGATGCCTCGAGCCCAGAGGACGAGATTTCGGTGGAGCGGGGGCGGATGAAGGGCACGGTACGTCGTTATACCAGGGGGGCGGGGGTCTCGCTCGCCCTGATCGGTATGGTCGGCCTCGCGGGTTGGATGGACTTTATCAAGCCGACCGGCGACCTCCTCCACCTGGCGACGGGTGCCCTGCTCGCCTACGTGGGTTTCGGCCAAGAGAGTGTGAGGACAACCCGCGTCGCCGTGCTCGCAGTGGGTTCACTCTACCTTCTTGTCGGCATGTTGAACCCGCTCACGGCCCTGCTGGACGAGCTACCCATAGGGTTGTACAGAAACGGGGAAGACGTGGCCCACGTGGTGCTCGGCCTGCTCAGCGTGTTCGCCGCTATCCTGTTGCCGAAGGACGACGGGTCTCCAACAGTCTGGGCGGTTCTATAAACACGCTCTAGGGGCAAGCCCTTGGCGGAGCCTGATGATTGACATCCTCCGACCGTGACTCCGGTTCCGCGCCCGTCTTCAGAGGTTCATCCGGTGGGGCACAGATGGATCGTCTGCCGTTTTTCAAGCCTTCCAATATTCCCGCCACGCCGATCAACCCGAGACGTGCAACCAGAGCACCAGGGACCCAAGGACGAGTGTTAGGGACCCGCCGGTGATTATCCTCAGGCCCGCCGCAGCGTGAACGTCTCGTCCGGAGAAGCCGCCCATACCCCCGTGTCGGCTACGGCCTCCGCGGGCTAGCACGTACACGCCGAGGGCCAGAGCGGCCAGCCCGCTCAGGGCGAGCAAAGACCCCAGGGCCAGGGTCAGGGGTACTGTGTCCGACACGGTTCGCTCCTTTCTTTTCGATGTGCTGCTCCGGGCTCCTCTTGGATGGCCGGGGCGGCAAGATCTCGTCTTCTCGCCCAGGTCTGAGTCGCTGGCCCAGGGATGTGTAGCCGCCGTTCGGGAGCGTTAGGCCGGGCTTTCGTCAGCGCTCCTTTCGTCGGGCTTCTCGCCCACTGCCTCCTCGTAGAGGCGCTCGGCCTCCTCTTGCTCCCTGCGACGCGCGGCCTCCGTCTCGCGCCGGGCGTACCCATCCTCCGAGCCGCTGCGCTCCAGGTAGGGGCGGAACAGGTCCATCGGGATCGGGAGGATCACCGTCGAGTTGTTCTCCGAGGAGATCTCCTCGAGCGTCTGGAAGAGCCTGAGCTGCAAGGCCGTTGGACTTTCGAGGCGGTCGGCGGCCTGGCGGAGGCGCTGGGAGGCCTGGTACTCGCCCTCGGCGGCGATGATCTTGGCGCGCCTCTCGCGCTCGCTCTCGGCCTGGCGCGCCATCGCCCGCTGCATCTGCTGCGGTATCTCCATGTCCTTGACCTCGACGTGGCTGACCTTGATCCCCCACGGGTCGGTCTGACCGTCGATGATCGACTGTAGCTCCTCGTTTATGGACTCACGGCTGGAGAGCAGGTCGTCGAGGTCTTTCTTGCCCAGGACGCTCCTCAAGGTCGTCTGGGAGATCTGGCTCGTGGCCTGGACGTGGTCCTCGACCTCGACCACGCTGCGGTTCGGGTCGAGAACCCTGCATTAGACGACGGCGTTGACGCGGGCGGGGACGTTGTCGCGGGTGATGAGGTCCTGCGGCGGTACGTTCATCGTGACGGTCCTGAGGTCCACCTTGACCATCCGGTCCAGGATCGGGACCAGTATGAAAAGCCCCGGCCCCTTGGCGCGTCCCTGTACCCGGCCGAGCCTGAAGATGACCCCGCGCTCGTACTCGGTAACTATCTTTATGCTGCTGGCCGCGACGGCCAGGATCGCCACGACGGCCACGATCAGTGCTATGGCCGAGAGGCCCAGCCCCGTAATCTGCAAAAACGCGATAGTCATGCTTCCGTAACTCCTTTTTTCGTCCGCCTCTATGCCCGTTGCGGGTTCTCCTCAAGCGGAGTTCTCCTCCCCGCTCGAGCCCGTGCGCGGCCCTCAAGGGCCCTCTTCCTTCTCCTCGTTCCTTATGACTTCCTTGCTGCGATCCTGACCACGATCCCTGCGTCGCCTCGTCCGGTGATCCGGCAGCAGCATGAACCAGTACGAGGCGACTAATACGATGGCGAAGAACAGCAGGACCGCCAAAAATCTCCACACCTCGTCGCTCATGTTTGCGCTATCCTCCTCTCTACGACCCCCCGTGGGGACGGGGGCGAATGTTCATACGATCGGGCTATTCCTCGACGATGGGTGGTTCGCGTGCCCGCGATCGGTCGGCGCGGCGGTGTCGTCTCGGGGTCATCGGAGGCGCGAGACGACTTTGCGTGTTTCGACGAGGACTCTGCGCAGCAGCCCCGGCTTGGCTGCCTTGCTCCCCCGCTCGGGAGGGTTCTGGTCTTCGCCGACCCCGTCCATACGCGCCACCCACAGCTCGCGCACGAGGACCTGCAGCGTCGCCATCAGCGGGACGGCCAGGAGGAATCCGACGACCCCGAAGAGCGTACCCATGGCGAGGATCGCGAAGAGGAGCACGGCCGGGTGGAGGGCGATGGCCCGGCTCATTACCACCGGCTGGATGATTTGCGACTCGAGCTGCTGGATGACCGTGTAGGCTGCGATCACCCAGAGGGCCAAGATGGGGTCTGAGGCCAGGGCCAGTAGCACCGGGGGTATGACCGAGACGACGGCCCCTACGAACGGTACAAAGGAGATCAGGCCGCTGAAAAGCCCGAGGAGCACGGCGAAGGGTACCCCGAGCAGGGTGAGCGCCAGGGTGGAGAGGATCCCGATGAACGTCATGGCCACGAGCTGCCCCAGAAGCCACCTACGCACGGCGTCGTAGACCTCGCCGAGGACCCTACGAACCTCCGCGCGCCGGCTGGCCGGGAAGAGCGCGACGAAACCGTCGATTACCGGGTAGGGCCGCGCGACGAGGAAGACTGTCGAGATGAGGGCCACGATCCCCAAAGAGACGGCGGTGACGAGGCTCCTGCCGACGCCCGCCGTCACGGCCAGCATGTCTTGCGACACGAAGTCCTGCGCCATCTCCAGCAGACTGCCCGGACCCAGGCTCTCGCCGGCGTCCCCCAGGCCCGCCGCCTCCTGGCCCCGGGCAACGAGCGCCTCGGCCTCTCTGAGGAGAGCGGGCAGATCCTCCGCGAACTGCTGGGCCTGCTCCTCGAGCACCGGGGCTATCAGCACGCCCGCGAGCGAGAGGATCAGCACCGCCGCGCCTACCACCACGGCCGTCGCCCACCCGCGGGTCAGGCCCTTCCGGGACAAGTAATCCACCGGCCCGCTCAGGATGACCGCGAAGAGTAGCGTCAGCAGGAGGGCCAGCACCACCTGCCCGACCTGATAGACGAAGTAGCTCGCTACGGCCAGGGTGAAGAGTAGCAGGACGCCGATGTAGACCGCTCGCCCAGTCAGCACCGTCCTGCCTTCCGCGCGGCTCTTCAAGCCTCACCGCGCCCTCTCGGCCCCCGGTAGCGATCGGAGCCGCCCTTCGGTGACCGGTTCCGCGCCTCGCTCCCCAGACAGTAAGCCGGGAAGGCAGTTCGAATACTACCGTTACAGGTAACGGTCCTTATGCACAACGTGCTTGTCATCCATCCCACTGCAAGTGACAAATTTTACGAAACCTCCTCACGACCTCCTCGGCTTCGAGCTCCCCGCCCGTGTGGGTTCCTACCGCAGCAAGAGGATGTGCCGCTTCCGGTCCACTCTGGCGGCTCCGGTCGGTACCAGAAGGGAACGCAGGCCCAGAAACCCCGTCTTGATGTCGAGGTACTCGATCCCGTCGTCCGCGCTCACGAACCGCTCCTTCACGCGGCCGACCCTTCTGCCCCCGGATTCGTAGACCGCGTAGTCCGTGTAGTCCTTCTTCGCTTCGAGCCGATTATCTGCTTTCCTGCGGATTGCCGACATCGGGGTCATGATGAACTCCTTCCTTTTACGACTTGGCGTCGAGAAGCGACGGGTGGCCACCGTTCCCCGTCTCGCGTGGAGAACGAGGCGTCCCGGACGCTAGACCGAGTTCCGCCGCGGGCGCACCCCCGGCGCCATCTCCTCGAAGCCGAGCTCCCGGTGCATCCGTCGCCGCGCCGCCTCGATGATCCTGCGGTCGTCGAGTATCTGCTGGAGCTCATCGGGGGAGACCTGACGACGCACGTACTCATCCTGGATCGCCTCGTCCAGGCGCGCCCCGTCGTCGAGCCGATGGGCGACGTACGAGATAACCTTCTCCATTCGTACCGACCGGCGGGAGCCGTCACCGAACATCCGCATCCACACTCGGTCCCACAGAGATCTTTTTTGTTGCGTCATGAGGTCCTCCTTCTTCCTTCGGCCCCTACATGAGGTCGACCAAAAGGTGCTTTTGGGCCGTAAGGGCTATCCGGCTTGCCTACTCCCCCGGTCCCTAACCGGGACTCTTATTTAGGAGTCTATGACGCAGAGATTGGGTCTTTCTTTCGAAAGAATTAGGGTTTCCACAGAACCGCCGCTCGCTAGAGCCCCCCGATGTTCGGGGCTCGTGATGCCGGGTTTACGCCGGTTGGGAAGACGACCTGTAGAGCCTTGTCGAAGCCAAACCTTAGCGGCGGTCTTGCTCTCTGGCCTCGAGCTCCTTCGCAACCCTGGAGGAGCCCGTCTCCTCCTCGTACCGGCGCAGAATGCTCCAAAGGGCCACGTCCTCGTCCCGGCGCTACTCCTCCGGAAGGGGGCGTTCGTCTTGACGATGCGAGAGTACCGGAACGTCAGCCCTGCGGCGGAAGAACCAAGAGCGAGAGGACGTACCAGGCACCAACGGCCACCGCCGTTGCCAAGACAGCGGTCAAGGCCTGCGTCAGGATCTCTTTCACTTTCGCCTCCTGATCGTGCCCGCAACCTAGCACCGCCAACCAGTGCTAGGTTGCGGGTACGGTAACAGAACGTTCCAACACCAAAAAAGACCGCAACGCACCTCTACGCCTAAGAGCATAGCGAGTTGGTTTGCATGGGGATTCTAGCCTTGCAGGGGGCTTCCACAACCTGCTCGACAATCTGAAGCGCGAGATCGTCTGCGTACCGGCCCAGGTTCGTTCGGCAGTTTCTACTCCCGAGCAGCGAGGCTACCATCCGGCAGCCCGTCCACGTCGAGGCGGGCCAGGGGAGCGGTTCCGCCGACGCGCCGGGTTTGCAGGGCTTCGAGTTCGTGCATCGCCTTGTAGAGCAGGCGGGAGAGGTGCGTTTCGTAGCGGGCGACCTTCTCGATGGTCTTCACGTCGGGCAGGAGGCGCTCCCGGCTCATCACGGCCAAGTCCCGCTCCACCTTCTCCGCGGCCTGCTCCTTGCCGATGATCGCCCTCCTGGCCTCGCTCGTGGCGACCTCCAGCAACTCCGCCGGGTCTTCATCGGTTTCGCGGGCTACAGTTTCTATGCCTATCCGAACGGCTCCGGCCGTCCAGCCCTCGAAGTCCTCCCGAGCTTCCGCGCCGTCGGGGACGCCGGGGATGGAGATCTTCTCCAAAAGGTCCTCCGGCGCGATTTCGCCCTCCGCCACCCGGTCCGTGTGCTCCGCCACGTCCCACAGGATCGTGTCCGCGTCCAAGGCGGAGATTCTCTTACCGTCCGGCATCTTATGGAAGCGTTTGAACAGCCGGTAGTTGGCCCGCGCGTGCTCCAAGTCGCTCCTGACGTTCTCCGGGTGATCCGGGCCCAGGACATGGCTCTCAAAGCGTCTATCCCGGGCTAGGTCGTCTTCGGCCTTCTCCTGATAGAGGGCGATGCTCTCCGTCTCGTAGCGTGCGGCGCGGTGCAGCCTCCAGGACAGGAGGGCGACCCTTTCGGCGAGCACGGTCTCAAGGTGCCCGTCAGGAGAGAGGCTTTCCAGCGTACCTGCCAGGTGGCGCTCCCAGTCCTCCTCGGTCTCGATGCCGGGAACCACGGGGGCGGGGGAGCGCATACCGTGACGAGTGGCGTTCCAGCGCGACACTTCCTTACCTTCTTCGGTCGTGGGTCCACTGGAGCCCAAGTTTGCACTTTTCTTGCTCACGGCTTCCCTCTCTTCGGTCTACCTGGTCCCGGCTCGCTCCGTTTCTCATCCTCGGTCG
>Ga0136627_1001003_pt1 | contig 11070 bp, 14 predicted proteins | sample AntDrymUQ4892206_2_FD_104652 | JGI IMG/M metagenome (GOLD analysis project Ga0136627, IMG submission 104652) | Polar desert sand microbial communities from Dry Valleys, Antarctica - metaG UQ489 (22.06) | ecosystem: Environmental > Terrestrial > Soil > Desert | place: Antarctica: Dry Valley... | reverse complement strand
GGGCTGAGCTCGATGCCGAGTTCCTCCAGCAGCTCCTCCTTCCCGATCATCTTGACCTCGTCGAGCGTCCTTCCGTCGACCAGCTCCATCAGGATCGACGCCGACGCCTGGCTGATCGCACAGCCTTGCCCTGAAAAGGCAATGTCATCGACCGCGCCGTCCTTGACGCGGACATCAATGCGGACCTCGTCACCACAAAGCGGATTGTTGTCCTCGTAGGTGTAGTCGTTAGGGTCCAGGATGCCTCGGTTACGCGGGTTCTGGTAGTGATCGAGAATGATCTCCCGATAGATGCTGTCTCCGGCGATACTCATGGTTCCTCTATCCATCGTGCGGCTTGCTCGTCGCGCTGTCTCCGGCAGGCAGATACTTCGGCAAGCTCAGCACTGGCTCCAGGTCTGCACCTGCGTGATCTCCACTAGCCATCAAACGTCTTCTCGTCCCATTGCTTGCGGCAAGGGTCGTCGTTCTTTTTTCGAACGGAGGTGGTAGCCGACGGACCGGTGCTGAACACGCGGAGCGCGTGGTGAAGCGCTTCGACCAGACAATCGACATCCTCGTTGGTGTTGTACACGTAGAAGCTGGCTCTCGTTGTCGCGGTCACGCCCAGCGCTCGCATCAGCGGTTGGGTGCAGTGATGACCGGCGCGAACGGCGACATTGTGCTCATTGAGAATCTGGGCGATGTCGTGCGGATGAATCTCCCCGAGCGCAAAAGACACCACGCCGCTGCGCGCCTGCGAGTCTTCAGGGCCAAAGATGCGGAGATCGTCGATCTCGTGCAGCCGGTCGAGCGCGTAGGCGACGACCGCCCGTTCGTGCGCCCAGACCTTGCCCATGTCGAGGTCGTTGAGATAGTCAATCGCGGCGCCCAGGCCAACGGCGTCAGCCACCGCCGGCGTACCCGCCTCGAACTTTGCGGGAACATCGGCCCAGGTGGTGTGGTCCAGGTTGACCTTGCGGATCATGCTGCCACCACCCATGTACGGCGGCATCGCGTCGAGCAGCGCCTTCTTTCCGTAGAGCGCGCCGGATCCCATCGGGCCGAGCATCTTGTGACCCGAAATCGCGAGAAAATCGCAGTCGAGGTCCTGTACGTCAATCGGCAGGTGGGGAGCGCTCTGGGCGGCGTCGATTACCGTGACCGCGCCGGCGGCGTGTGCATCGGCGATCATCTGCTTGGCCGGGTTGACCGTGCCGAGACTGTTACTGACATGCGTGAACGCGACCAGCTTCGGTTCCTGCTTCAGGATCGCGGCGTACTCGTCGAGGTCGAGCCGGCCCTCGCCGTCGATGTGAACGTGCGCCTGCCGCAGTCCCTTCTCCTCAGCGATCAGGTGCCACGGCACGATGTTCGAGTGATGCTCCATCTCGGTGAAGACGATCAGGTCGCCTTCCGTGAGGTTCGCCCCACCCCATGATCGCGCCACCAGGTTGATCGCCTCGGTGGTGTTGCGCACCATGATGCACTCACGGGCGCTATTCGCGTTGATGAAGGCGGCGATCTTCTTGCGCGCGGTCTCATACGCGTCGGTGGCCGCCTCGGAAAGGTCGTAGACGCCGCGATGGATATTGGCGTTCAGCCGCTGGTAGTAGTCCGACTGGGCGTCGATCACCGATTGTGGCTTCTGGGAGCTCGCGGCGCTGTCCAGGAACACCAGCGGCATCTTGCCCTCGGGCACGGGATGGGTCAGGATCGGAAAATCCGCCTTCACCAGATTGCCATCCAACTCATCGACTGCTGTGTCAACAGGTCCCTGAGCGACAATGCTCATCTGCGATGCTCCTTCCGTCCGGAATCAAAGTACGGGTCAACTCCATGTTGACCCCTCTTCGCCGCAGGCGATCTCAATCTCGGATAAGGAGAGGACCCATTCGGCTCCGCTCAGCGCAGGCATGGAGTCCGCCCCTGGTACGTGCCGAGGCGAAATCCGCCTAATACCCGACCTTGCGGGCGATCGCCGCCTGGATGAAATCCTGGATCTCCTCGACCGGGATCCGGTCGATCACCGGACGGAAGAATCCTTCAACGATCAGCTTCTGCGCCTCGGATTTCGGGATCCCACGAGCCATCAGGTAGAACAGGTGCTCGTCCTCGACCTGCGACACTGTCGCGCCGTGCGTGCAGCGCACATCGTTGGCGGCGATCTCGAGGTTAGGGATCGTGTCGGCCCGTGCGGTACGGCTGAGGACAAGATTTCGGTTCTGCTGATACGCGTCAGTACGCTGCGCGCCCTCGGATACCTTGATCAGGCCGGAGTAGACGGATCGCGCCTTTTCCTTGAGCGCGCCCTTGTACTCCAGGTCGCTGGTTGCCTGTGGCGATTCGTGCAACTGCCAGGTGTGATGATCGAAAAACTGGTCGCCATCCGCGAAGAAGATGCCGAGCATCTCGGCAAGCGAGTTCTCGCCGCGCAGATGCGACCCGACCGAGTTCTTCGAGAACTTCGACCCGAGTGTCACCTGCAGGTTCTTCATCTCGGCGTCCCGCTTGAGGATCGACCGCTCAGTCATGAAGTTCCAGACGTTGCGTCCCCAGTCCTGCACCTGCACGTAGCGCAGCCGGGCGTTTTCGCCGAGCATCAACTCGACGACGCACGACGCGAACGCGGCTTCGTCCTGCGTCTCTGACTGGAAGGTGTCAACGAAGAACGCCTCCGCGTTGTCTTCCAACACCACCAGTGAATGATTGAAGATCGATGCGCCCGCCGTTTCGCCGATGGCGAACGACCGGAACGGCAGCTCGACGCTGACGCCCTCGGGCACGTAGAGGAACGCTCCGCCCTGCCACATGGCCGCGTGCAGCGCCTCGAACTTGCCGACGTCCACCGGCACCGCCTCCGTCATGAAGTGCTTCTGCACCAGCTCGGGATGCTCGTGCATTGCGGTGATGAGGTCGGTGAAGATCACGCCCTGGTCAGCCAGCGACGGGTCGACATCGAGATACGGTCGGCCCGCGTCCCTGGTGGCGACGATCCCGGAGCGCTGTTCTGCCGTGCCATATTGCACCGCGCCCTCGCGCTCGTTGGCGATCAATGCTTCGAGGCCGGGAACCTCAGCGTCGACGTTCGCGAACGGGGCGAAGCGGTCGAGCTTGAGGCGGCGGAGGTCGGTCCGGCGCCATTCCTCATCGTTGCGGGCCGGCATCGGCAGCGACTCGTAGGTCTGCCAGGCCCTGAGGCGAGCCTCTCGTACCCAATCGGGCTCATTGCGTGACCGGGACAACTCCTCGACGGCGTCGATGCTGAATCCGGTCAAATCTGGTGTTCTCGTTGCGGTTGCTTCCATATCTCCCTCGCACGGTTCCACCGCCCCGGATTGGGTCCGGGACGATGGTGATTCGCGTGACAACGCCGGTGCTACCCGACCGAGCCTTCCATCTCAAGCTGGATCAGCCGGTTCAACTCGACCGCATACTCAAGCGGGAGTTCCTTGGCGATCGGCTCGATGAATCCGTTGACGATCATGCTCATGGCTTCGGTCTCGCTGAGGCCACGACTCTTCAGGTAGAAGATCTGCTCGTCCGCGACCTTGGATACCGTCGCCTCGTGGCCGATCGAGACGCTCTCTTCCTCGATCTCCATGTACGGGTAGGTGTCGGTCTTGCTCTCTTCGTCGAGCAACAGCGCGTCACAGATCACGCTGCTGCGGACATGCTCCGCGCCGGGGTGAACCTTGACCAGCCCGCGGTACGACGACCGGCCCGTCCCCTTCGAGATCGACTTGGAGGTGATCTGCGACGAGGTGTGCGGCGCGGCGTGGACCATCTTGGCGCCGGCGTCCTGATGCATGCCGTCAGAAGCGAACGCGACCGATAGTACCTCTCCGCGAGCGCCTGGCTCCATCATCCAGACCGCCGGGTACTTCATCGTTACCTTGGAGCCGAGGTTGCCATCGACCCACTCCATCGTCGCGTCCTTGTAGGCGGCCGCTCGCTTGGTGACGAGGTTGAAGACGTTCTTCGACCAGTTCTGGATCGTGGTGTAGCGGCAGCGCGCACCCTCTTGCACGATGATCTCGACCACCGCCGAGTGGAGGCTGTTCGAGTTGTAGGTCGGGGCTGTACACCCTTCGACGTAGTGGACGTAAGAGCCCGGCGCGCAGATGATCAACGTGCGCTCGAACTGCCCCATGTTCTCGGCGTTGATGCGGAAGTACGCCTGGAGTGGCACTTCGATGCGGACGCCTTCCGGCACGTAGATGAATGAGCCGCCGGACCAGACCGCCGAATTGAGCGCGGCGAACTTGTTGTCGGCGTACGGGATGATCGTGCCGAAGTACTTCTGGACGATCTCCGGATGCTCGCGCACGGCGGCGTCCATGTCCAGGAACAGCACGCCCTGCTTCTCGAGGTCTTCCCGCAGCGAGTGGTAGATCACCTCGGACTCGTACTGCGCGCCGACACCCGCCAGGAACTTCCGTTCAGCCTCGGGGATGCCGAGCTTCTCGAAGGTGTCCTTGATGTAGGCCGGCACCTCGTCCCAGGTCTTGCCCTGGTTCTCGGCGGCGCGGACGTAGTAGAAGATGTCATTGAAGTCGAGCTCGGCCAGCGCCGGGCTGCCCCAATTCGGCATCGGCCGCTTGTAGAAGTGCTCCAGCGACTTCAGCCGGAACTCCAGCATCCACTCCGGCTCGTCCTTCATGCGCGAGATCTCTTCAACGACCTCGCGGCTAAGACCCTTCTTCGACTTGAAGAAGTAGTCTTCCTCGTCTCGGAATCCATACTGATACTCGCCGATATCGACTTGTGGCTTCGGTGTAGCAACCATGTGGCGAACTCCTCTTTTAGCTATAACCTAAACGGACTCGTACGGGCGGACAAAGAGCCCCCCCTCAATATGCAGCCTAGGCCGTTGCCAGGACCTCGGCGCGAAGCTTCTCGTAACCCTTGGACTCAAGCTCGCCGGCCAGCTCTGGACCGCCGCTCTGGACGACACGGCCCTCGATCATGATGTGCACGTGATCCGGCTTGATGTAGTTCAGCAGGCGCTGGTAGTGCGTGATCAACAGTACGCCCATCTCGTCGCCAGCCAGCGAGTTGACACCTTCGGAGACAACGCGCAGCGCATCGATGTCGAGACCCGAATCGGTCTCGTCGAGAATTGCCATGGTCGGCTCGAGCAACGCCATTTGCAGGATCTCGGCCCGCTTCTTCTCGCCACCGGAGAACCCCTCGTTGAGGTAGCGGGTGGCGAAGGAATCGTCCATCTTGAGCAGCGCCATCTTTTCCTTCATCAGGCGGCGGAACTCGCGCGGGGTGATCTTCGCGACCTCTTCTCGACCCGCCTCGGCGGCGGCTTCCGCGCGCGCGTTGCGCACATTGGTCACGGCCATGCGAAGGAAGTTGGCCATCGAGACACCCGGAATCACGGTCGGATACTGGAAGGCCAGAAAAATGCCGAGATGCGCCCGCTCATCCGGCTCCATCTCGAGAATCTCTTCGCCATTGAACCGGATCGACCCTTCAGTCACTTCATAGGAAGGATGTCCCGCCAGCACGTTGGCGAGGGTACTCTTGCCGGACCCATTCGGACCCATCAAGGCGTGAATCTCGCCCTTGTTGATCGTCAGGTCCACGCCCTTGAGGATTTCCTTGTCCTCGATCGATGCGTGCAGATTCTCGATTTCAAACATCGGTGTTGCCATAGTGCTTTGATCCTGCCTCCGTTTTTCCGTGCCCGCCCCGTGCAGGCACGTTTCGCTCAATTCAGTGGGTGATTGCCACATGCCTAGCGCTTGCCGTAGTCATCGGCCACCTGGCACGCCGGACAAACGCCGACGAACACCGTGTGGTGATTCTCGATGTCATATCCAGTTCGGTCACTGGCGACGTGTTGCGCCAGCAAGGCCACGGGAACGTCAACATCCTCGATCGATCCGCAGACCAAGCAATGCACGTGGTCGTGCCGCTCGGTGCGCTTGTCGAAGCGGCTGGCCTGATCCGCGAACGTCAGTTCCTGGATCAGCTGGTGCTCGGCGAGCAAATGCAGCGTCCGGTAAACCGTGCCGTAGGCGATCGATGGATACTCCCGGCGCACGCGATCATAGATCTCGGCGGCGGTAAGATGCCCATCGGAGGTCCCAACCACCCGCAGGATGATCGACCGTTGCGTCGTGTTCCGGAATGTTCCCTGTTGACCTGTCGACATCTGTCGAACCTCTCGCGTTCGTGCGGGATGATATGCTTCCGCGCCGCTTTCGCGTCATTGCGGCACTCATTCCTGGATAGGAATGAGTCTCATGTCCACACTTTTGAAAGTATATCACGCCGGTCGGTTTTGATCAGGAAGGCGCACGTCGTGGCGCTCACCAACGCTATGGTGAGACTTCAATTCCGACCTGTCAAGTCGGCATTCAAGTGGTGTTGATTGCAGGCAACGTGCTATTGCCACGTCGGGCTAACGAGCGCCCTCTTCGTTCGGCGATAGCAGCCGAAGCAGTTTCTGTCCTTCGTCGCTCGTCCGCCACGCCCAAACCGAGATCTCCGGTGGGGTGATGCCGTGGGTTGAGAGCGTCGTCCGGATCTGGCTGCGATGTTCCGTCGCATGATGGATGATCTGCCCCAGCAGGATCGATTTCGTCAACTCGAATGCCTCGCCTTCATCGATGTCGATGAAGAATATGTCCTCCGTCAGGCCATCGACGTACGCGATCAGCGCCGTGTCGGCGGCGTCCGCTACCCCCCGCAACCCTCCCCACCCACCGAACGGTCCGGTGTCATCGATCTGCGGAACGTCCGGCGCGTCCGGGATGATCCGCACGTAGTCGGCGTCACTGGAAATCAAGTGACGGATGGTGTCGAGCGGGCTGCCGTACGTGCAGGGGACGGTGAGGGCCAGTTGGTCGTCGGTCAGGGTCGAGAGGAAGTCGATCATTACCAGGTTCGACCAGCGATGGTGTCGGAACACGTTTGACCAGATGTTCATGTCGTCTGTTCTCCCGCCGGGCGCGCATCATTCCCCGCCAAGCTGTCGATCTCTGCCGAAGTGATGCCATGTGGCGGCAGGATGGTGCGCTGGCCTTACGCGCGGTGCAATGCCTGGTCGCTCGAATGAGATTGGTCCCGTTGTTCGTGCCACGCCCACGCACCGAGATCAGGCTCGGTCGGTCGCCTCGTTTCAGCGCCTCATCGACATCACGGTTCAACTGCTCCCAGAACTCGTCATTACCCTCATGCACCTCGCCGTTACGGATCTGTTCGTCCGCAATGGCCATCCACTCGCGGAGCCAGGCAAGTTTCCGCTCGTCATCTTCAAGCATCCGGAGCCCATCACGGACAACTTCACTCACCGTGCCATAGCGGCCCGAGGCGACCTGCTCGTCGACGAAGCTCTCGAAGTGATCTCCTAAAGAAACCGATGTGTTGCGTGCCATGCGGACACGTCCTTGGTTGTCGAAATGTACCAACTATTGGTACTCCCCGCGTGAGTGTCCAATCAACGCCAATTGGATACGAATCGCAACCTCGGCTGGACAGTGTCGATTTCGGCTATCGCCGTTCGACTACCTGGTGTCACGGGCGATCGCCGAGATGCACAACGCGGTGAGACATCTGTTCGGTTGTTTCACTAATCATCAGGAGTAAAAATGACCACTCAGACCTTTCTGCAACCGCTTGACCACACCTTCACCTCGTTGATGGAGAAGGACGGAGCCTTCCCAACCTATCTCACCGTCCCGGATTCCGCGGAACTCCTTGGCACGCGGCGGGCGGTGAAGGTGCGCGGAACGATGGACGGCCACCCATTCGCGGCCACGCTGATGCCGTCGGGCAACGGACCGCACTGGCTACCTATGAATGTGGCACTTTGCAAGCTCATCGGCAAGAAGGAGGGCGGCGAAGAGGTAACGGTTCACCTCGAACAACGGCTCAGTTAACCTTCGCTTTTGGACTATGACCCGTGTGGCAACGATTTGACTCCACTCTTGATGAAGGGACACACCATGAATCTACCGAACATCGTCTCACGGGCCGAGTGGCAGACCGGCCGCGACGATCTCCTCCTCCGGGAACAGGAGGCGACCCGCGTCCGCGATGAGCTTGCCGCCGAGCGCCGCAGGCTGCCTATGGTGCGGATCGACAAGGAGTACGAGTTCGAGGGACCGAACGGCAAGGTGAAGCTGCTCGATCTTTTCGACGGACGCCGACAGCTGATCGTCTACCGCTTCTTCTTCCAGCCAGGGGTCGCCGACTTTCCCAAAGGGGGATGTAGCGGCTGCTCCATGTTCGTAGACGGTCTCTCCCACCTGGCCCACCTGCACGCTTGCGACACATCGTTGGTGCTGATCTCCCCCTCGCCCCAGGCGGACATCGAGCGGCTCAAGGCGCGAATGGGCTGGGACTTCCCGTGGTTCACCACGCTCGACGATTTCTCCGAGGACTTCGGCGTTGCCGAGTGGTTCGGCCTCAACGTCTTCATCCACGATGGCGACGACGTCTTCCATACCTACTTTGCGAACGGCCGCGAAGTCGAATCGATCGGCAACGTCTGGAGCCTGCTCGACATCACCCCGCTCGGCCGACAGGAGGAGGGGGAGGACTCGCCGGAAGGCTTCCCGCAGTCCCCTCCGTACGAGTGGTACCGGCTCCACGACGAGTACGACGAGAAATAGCGACATGTCAGATATAACGCACAGAGACAGGTGAAAGGAAACACGCAATGACGAACACGATCAGCCCATGCCTGTGGTTCGACAATCAGGCCGAGGAGGCCATGAATTTCTACCTCTCGGTGTTCGAGGACTCCGAGGTGGTCAACGTCAGCCGCTACGGCGATGCGGGACCAGGCGCCGAGGGATCAGTCCTGGTCGTCACGTTCCGGCTCAACAAGCAGCAGTTCATGGCGCTCAATGGTGGCCCGCATTTCAACTTCTCGGAGGCCACCTCGTTCCACATCGACTGCGAGACGCAGGAGGAGGTCGACTACTACTGGGAAAAGCTGTCAGACGGTGGCGAGAAAAGCCAGTGTGGCTGGCTCAAGGACAAATTTGGCCTGTCGTGGCAGGTCGTCCCACCATTCTTGGCAAGATGATGCAGGACGAAGACAAGGAGAAGGCGAACAGAGTCATGCAGGCGATGCTCCAGATGACGAAGATCGACATCGCGAAACTCCAGCAAGCGTACGACGGGCCATAGCCCGGGACTCGTCCTGGCATGCCATCCCGTTGTGGTCGCTGAACTTCAGATGACCACGCCAAACATTACCTGGTCGAATCCCTGGGTCCCCGTTCGTCTACCTGATGCAATACCTGGTCCGGCTGATCAGGTCGCGGATACGCCTAGGGGCGAGCTCCATCAGGATACTCGCCCGGTTCGCCGCTTGCGGCGGACACGACGCCATGGCCACGCGGTCGAGAGACATCATGCCTGGGACGCATCGTCCATTGCGCACGCTTCGCGCAGATACGTCGCGCTGCTCAGCACAGGCTCTGGGCGACTATCCCTGCGGGGAAGTTGCCCCTACGCATCCAGGCGCATTGGCGGTACCTGTGTGATTATCCGGTTTCGGTATAACACGAATTCGAAAGGCGGCGTTGCCGCGGGGAGCAACAACATGAGCAAGATCGTCGTCACGGAATTCGTCTCAATCGATGGCGTCTTCGAGGATCCACACCTGTGGCACTTCCCGTTCTTCAATGATGCGGCGGGCCAATACAAGGGCGATGAGCACAAGGATACCGCCGCCCTGCTGCTGGGCCGAAAGACTTATTAAGAGATCGCCGATGCGTGGCCAAAGATGTCCGGAGACGAGTACTCGGACAAGTTTAACGGCATGCCGAAGCACGTTGTGTCCACCACGCTGGAGAACGCTGAGTGGAACAACTCGCACATCATCACGGGCGACCTCGCCGCTGCCCTCGCGGACCTCAAGAACCAGTACGATCAGGACATCTACATCCACGGCAGCGGTGACCTCGCCAACTCCCTGATTCAGCTGGGCATGATCGACGAAATCCGGTTGATGGTGCATCCCATCGTCGTGGGCAAGGGCCGACGGTTTTTCAATGATGGGACCACCATCGACGTCCTCAAGCTCATCGATGTCACGACCTTCGACGCAGGTGTTGTGCTGCTTACCCTCCAACCGACGTCTCAGGAGCCGACGCCCAAAACCGGCGAGTAGCATCCCCACAAGATTGACAGGAGACGCCAATGACAGGCGTGATTGCCGGCATGACCCTCTCGCTGGACGGCTACGTTGCCGACCGGCAAGGCAGCGTGGACCGTCTCTACTCCGATTTCGACGCTCTTCAAGGCAGCGCCTGGTTGGAGGAAATCGTCGCCGGAACCGGGTCTGTCCTCATGGGCATGCGGACCTTCGAGATGGCCGGGGACCCAGACACGTACGCCGACACCTACGAGTTTCAAGTGCCTATCGTCGTGCTCACCCATCACCCGCCAGCGATCGCGCCGAAGCAGAACGAGCGCCTCACCTTTACTTTCATTACCGACGGCGTCGATTCCGCCGTGGCGGTGGCGACCGAGGCTGCCGGGGACAAGGCGGTGACCGTGGTGGGCGACGCCGACGCCGGTTCGTTCAGCGATTGATCCGAGGTGCATGGCATCATGCCTGAGGCGTGATTGCGTACATCAGCGAAATCCAGGATGGAGACGAGACCATGATGACGAATCATTTGCAGAATCCGGAGCGGTTGATCGAAACTGACCTGACGTCAAGCAACGGTCGCACGCTCCATGTGTATGACACCGGTACTGATGGCAGTGACGATGGGCTCGCCGTGTTTTGGCACCACGGCACACCCAACATCGGCGTGCCTCCCGAGCCGTTGTTCGAGACCGCATCGCGGCTCGGCATCCGATGGGTGTCGTTTGACCGCCCCGGATACGGCGGATCAGATCCACTACCAGAACGCGATGTGGCGTCAGCGGCGACGTGCGTCTCAACCATCGCCGATGCGCTGGGTATCGAACGCTTCGCGGTGATGGGTCACTCCGGTGGCGGGTCGCACGCGCTGGCGTGTGGCGCGTTGCTGCCGGATCGCGTCTTGGCGGTTGTCAGCGTGGCCGGGTTGGCCCCGTTCGACGCCGAGGAGCTTGATTGGTTCGGGG
>Ga0136627_1001002_pt1 | contig 11075 bp, 11 predicted proteins | sample AntDrymUQ4892206_2_FD_104652 | JGI IMG/M metagenome (GOLD analysis project Ga0136627, IMG submission 104652) | Polar desert sand microbial communities from Dry Valleys, Antarctica - metaG UQ489 (22.06) | ecosystem: Environmental > Terrestrial > Soil > Desert | place: Antarctica: Dry Valley... | reverse complement strand
TCGCCGAGGTGGTGCGCCGCCGGGGCGCGCTGCTGGTCGTCGACGCCGTCTCCGGCGTCGGGGCCGCCCGGCTCGAGCAGGACGCGTGGGGCATCGACGTCGTGGTGGCCGGGTCGCAGAAGGCGCTCATGACGCCGCCCGGACTGGCCTTCGCGTCGGTGTCGGAGCGGGCGCTGGAGGCCGCGAGCGCGCGCGCGGACGGTCGCTACTACTTCGACTGGAACCGGACGGCCAGGAGCCAGGCCAAGGGCGCCAGCCCGTTCACGCCGGCCGTGTCGCTGTTTCTCGGACTCGACGTCGCGCTCGGCATGATCGAGGAGGAGGGCCTCGAGGAGGTCTGGGCGCGCCACGACCTGCTCGCTCGCGCCACCCGCGCCGGCGCCCATGCGCTCGGACTCGACCTCTACGGCGACCCCGACGCGCGTTCCACCGTCGTCACGGCGATCGAGCTGCCCGGCGACGTCGACGGGAGCAGGGTGCCCGGCGCGCTGCGCGAGCTGGGCATCACGGCCAACGGCGGCCAGGACATGCTCAAGGGCCGCATCCTGCGCATCGCGCACTGCGGCTACTTCGGGGCGTTCGACATCCTCACCTCGCTCTCCGGCCTCGAGATGGCACTGCAGCGGCTGGGCCATGACGTCGATCACGGCGCCGGCGTCGGCGCGGCCCAGCGCGTCTTCCTCGAGGCCGGCGTCCTCGCCGCCGCGTGACCGTCCTCCACCCGCAGTACCGGATCCTCGTCTCGGAGAAGATCGCCGAACCCGGCGTAACTCTGCTGCGCGAGCGCTTCGACGTCGACCTCGGCATGGACTGGTCCGAGGACGAGCTGGCCGAGCGGATCGGCGCCTATCACGGCATCCTGATCCGGTCGGCCACCCGACTCACGGCGGAGCTGATCGGCCGTGCGGACAGCCTGAAGGTGATCGGTCGGGCGGGAATAGGCGTCGACAACGTGGACGTGGCGGCGGCGACGAAGCGCGGGATCATCGTGGCCAACGCGCCGCAGTCGAACATCGTGGCGGCGGCGGAGCACACGATCGCGCTGATGCTGTCACTCGCGCGCAACATCCCGCAGGCGCACGGCTCGTTGACGGCGGGGCGCTGGGAGCGCTCGCGGTTCGGCGGCGTCGAGGTCTACGAGAAGACCCTCGGGGTGCTCGGCTTCGGGCGGATCGGGCAGCTCGTGGCGGCTCGCGCCCGTGCGTTCGGGATGCGGATCGTGGCGTTCGACCCGTTCGTGAGCTCGGAGCGATTCCGTGAGCTCGGCACCGAGCGGGCCGACTCCCCTGCCGACCTCTACGCGCAGGCCGACTTCGTCACGGTCCATCTCCCGAAGACCGCCGAGACGCGCGGCTGGCTCGACTCGGAGGCGTTCGCGCAGATGAAGCCGGGCGTGCGGGTGATCAACTGCGCACGCGGCGAGCTGGTCGACGACGCGGCGCTCAAGGACGCGCTGGACTCGGGCAAGGTCGCCGGTGCGGCGCTCGACGTGTTCCCGTACGAGCCGATCACGGACTACCCCCTGTTCGACGGCTATCCCAACGTCGTGGTCACACCGCACCTGGGCGCCTCGACGACCGAGGCTCAGGACCGGGCGGGAGTGCAGACGGCCGAGCAGGTCGTCGCGGCGCTGACGGGCGGAGTGGTCTCGACGGCCGTGAACATCCCGGCGATCAGCGCGGAGGACATGGACGCGCTCGGCGCGTTCGTGCCGCTGACCGACCGGCTGGGCCGGCTGGCGACGACGCTCGCCGAGGGCTCGAGCGTCGATCGGGTCGAGGTCGAGTACTTCGGCCGGATCGCCGAGCGCGACACGCGCCTGCTCACGCTCTCCGTCCTGCAGGGCGTGCTCGCCGGGCACTGCGAGGAGGAGGTCAATTTCGTCAACGCGCCGTCACTGGCCGAGGAGCGGGGCATCGGCGTGTCCGAGCGCAAGGAGACCGCCGCGCGCGACTTCACCGACCTCGTCCGTATCTCGATCGTGTCGGGCCGCGAGCGCCATCGCGTCGCGGGCACCACGCTGGGCCGCCAAGACCGCCCACACCTGCTCGAGGCGTGGGGTCAGCACTTCAACCTCGAGATCGGCGAGGGCGCCCACCTCGCGCTGTTCCGCTATCGGGACTTGCCCGGCAAGGTGGGTCGCGTGGGGATGACGCTCGGCGAGCACGGAGTGAACATCTCGTCCGCCGCGGTCGGTCGCGAGCCACCGAGCGAGGATGGGCGCCGCAAGGAGGTGGCGGTGATGGTCGTGACCACCGACTCGCCGGTGCCGCGCGAGGTAGTGGCCGAGATCGCGCGGTTCGACGGGTTCCTGGCCGGCCGCGCCGTCTCGCTCTAGGACCGCGTCCGGAAGCGTAGGCCACATGGAGCGCGGGCACGCTCCCGCCGAGGCGAGCCAGCCCGCGGGCATTCTCGGCTCAGCGCTCGGCGCCCAGCGCCCGGACGGCGTCGCGCGCCGGCACGTCGCCGGAGAACAGCTCGAAGGTCGCGTGGACCGTTCCCGGCGCCTGGAGCGTCTCGGCGATCACCAGGGCGACGTCGTCGCGGGGAACAGGCCCGCGGCGCCCGAGCGCGGTCGAGACATCGACGAGGCCGGTGCCCGGCCCGTCCTGCAGGCTGCCGGGGCGCACGATCGTCCAGTCGAGCGAGCTCGCCGCCACACGGGCGTCGGCCTCGGCCTTGGCGCGCAGGTACGGCCGCATCGCCTCCGGACCCGCCCCGGGGTCGTGCGCCCCGATCGAGGAGACGATGACGAAGCGTGCGACGCCGAGCGCCTCGCACGCCTCGACGCACTTGACCGCGGCTCCGAGATCCACGCTGCGCTTGCGCTCGGCTCCCGAGCCGGGGCCGGCGCCGGCCGCGAAGACGACCGCGTCGGCTCCGCCCATGTGGCCGGCGACGTCGTCACGCTCGAGGTCGGCCAGCACGGGCACGCCCCCGTCGGCCTCGACGTCAGCCGCGTGCTCCGGGTTGCGGATGAGTCCGCGCGCGGTGTGGCCCTCGCGCGCGAGCAGGCGGATGAGGCGGCGGGCGACCTGTCCGTGACCCCCGGCGATGAGGACGTTCATGACTCCGAGCCTAGTGGACCATCAACCGGCTCAGCGGTTGCGCTCCCTGAGCGGATCAGACGCCGGACGACTGCGCAGCGTCGGAGCAACAGCTGACCGGTGATTGAAATCGGTCCGTTGATTCAGTCGACGACGAGTAGGACTCCCGAGCCGCCGCGGAGGTCGGCAACGCGGTGTGCCTCCTCCTCGATGTCCCCGCAGGCGAGCCGCGCGAGCTTCTCGACGGTGATCTCGGTCTTCTTGCCTTTGGCCTTGACCCGCCAGAGGCCGGCGAGCCTCCCGTTCGCCAGGACCACGCCTGGGCTCGCGACCGGACGGAACAGCCGTTTGCGAAGCTCGGCTTCGGGGGCGAGAAGCGGCCGGTTGGGCTTCTGCAGATAGGGGTCGCCGGGCGGAATGAAACGGACGCCCTCCGCATCCGGCGGCGACTCGAGATCCGCCAGATCCTCGCTCAACGCCCAGAGCTGGCGCCTCCCGACCGAGACCTCGGCGAGATCGCCTTCCATTTGTTCCCAGAGGCGCTTGGCATGAGGCCTCGCGACACCGGCCCAGTCGGCGAAGTCTCCGGCGTCGCCCGGTCCATAGAAGCGCAGGAAGCGCCTGACAGCCCCAGCGGCCGCCGGGCTGCGACCGGGCTTGCCGAGCACATACCGGCGCCTCGCGTCGAGCCGCGCCCCGGCCTTCACGCCTCCGTAGCGCCACAGCATCGGCGCCACGTGATGGCTCTTGCAGCCCTTGCACCAGGGCATCAGGTCGGCGCCGACGCGCCCGCGAAGCTCGTCATGGAGCTCGTTCTTGCTCAGCGCGCGCCCTCCGCCCAGCGCGCCTTCCGTCGCCTCGGCCACCTCATCGAGCGCGTCGGTCGGGCTGAAGCGCTTCTCGGCGGCGAGCCGTTGGATCTGCCGGCCGAGCTGCACGACCAGCTCATCGTCTTTGTTCGAGAGCAGCGCCCGGCCGTAGAGCGCAAGATCGTCGGGCGCCAGCACGTGAATCGCTCCCCGCACGATGTGAGCAACGACGAGCTCACCGCCATCGGTCGCTTCCTCGTACCGCTTCCGGGTGACGCCCCGATGGCGCGCCGCGAGAGCGAACAGCGCGGCGTTCCGCGAGAAGTCAGAGGCCGGGCAGGCCGCCGCCTCGGGGAGGGTTCGCGCATCGCGACCGGCCAGCCCAGAGCGGACGAGCCGGAAGCCGAGGACTCGCTCGGCGTCCACGCGTTGAGAGGCTACCGTCGCCGCCGCCGGCACGGGGAGCCCCGGTGCGAGATGCCGGTGAGCTCTCCCGGCAGCCGTGGTTACGGGCCTTGCAAGCACAACTCGTCCGTCCGCGTCCGTGCGCGCGAGGTGCTCGATCTGCCGGTCACGTTTGCCGGCTCTGTGACCGGGCGGTGTGCTGCGGTGGGCGCCGCCGGCTGCCCGTTGGAGCACACCACCCGATGAACGTGGACGCGGCTCGAGGAACCCGGCCGCTCTTCGCGGGCTTGCTGGTGGCAGGAGCGAGCGCGGGGCTGGTCTTCCCGCCCTTCTCCGACGTCACCAACCCCGCGCGAGCGCACCGTTCCGAGGTTCAGCGATCGCGGCACTTAGGAGGATGCGCTGTGCTGCACGCAACACCGCGCTACCGGACGGCCGTTCCCGCAGCTGACAATGCGGCACCACGGGCCTTGCGCGGTAGCGTGCAGGAGCCATGGAAAAGCGAGCGTGGGAAGTGCGGCTCGGAGTCCGGCTGGACCGGTTGTGCAGGTCAACGTCGATCGGAGCTCGCTTCGTCAACACTTCCACATCCGGCTCACCGAGCAACAGGGGCGGCTTGCGGAGGAGCTCATTGCTCCGCCGCCGAGAAGAATGGCTCGCTCCCCACAACCTCTTAGGGGACGTCGCGGCGACCGGGCGTGAGGCGTCGGCGCGCTGGACACGGATGCGCGGCCCGCGGATCCGGAGGACGAGGATCCTCCGGTCCGCTTGCCGGCCAGTTCAGGAGGTAGCGGGCGCCGGGTTCGGTCCGGCCGGGCTCGCGGCGCTCTTGGGCGGCGGTTCCTGATTGCCCATGTCGAGTCGGAACGGCGGGTAGGTGTCGGTCATCAGTCCCGCGTAGGCAGCGACTCGGAACACCCAGCGGTTCATGCCGAGCACGAGATCGTAGATGCCCTTCGGGTAGCGGCCCGTGACGAGCAGGACGATGCCTGCCATGACGACCAGCAAGCAGATCAGCCCGCCGCCGGACGTCCAGCCCATCTGGTCACTCGTCTCGTTCCACCCTGCGAACGCTCCGCCGGCGAAGATGGCGACCACGAGGTAGTGCGGCAGGGCGAGCAGCCACCACTTCACGAGCACGAGCCCGCGCGAAAGGGACTGCGGGTACTCGACGGATAGACGGGCGGGGTAGTCCGGGACGTCGTGGAGCGTGAACGGCGGGTACCGGTCAGTTCCCAGCGCGCTGTAGGAGTAGTAGCCGACCCGCCACGTCCAGCGCAGCACGCCGACGTTGAAGTCGAAGATCGCGCGGGGGTAGCGGCCGGTGAAGAGAATCGCGAAGAAGGCGCCTACCGACAGCGCCACGAATGCGACCCACAAGAAGGCCAGCAGGATCGCGTGCGGGATGACCAGCACCCATTTCACGAGCCACAACCCACGGTTGAGCTGCGGTGAGAGCTGTCCTTCGAGTTGAAGCGGATACCGGGATGGTGCTTCCATTGGGAGCCTTTTTCGTCGTGAGGTCAGGGGGTTGCGCCGAAGCGGCGTGATCCGTCGAGTCCCGTCTGCAGCTCGCGGACGACGGGGGCGTTGGATGGGGTCCCGACGTACATACCCTCCCACCTGGCGGCCGGCGTTTGCGGGTGCGGCCAGGCATTCGCCGGTGCGGTTACCGCGCGCCGCGACGGGGCCAGCCGTACCACTCGCGCCCTGAGCCCGAGCCGATCCAGCTGACCCGCGTGATCGTCTCGCAATGGGGTCTTACTCGAACACTCGACGTCAATGGGCGCGACCCGTCCGAGACGTGTCGCGACTGGGCCGCGCGGCGCCGAGCTCAGCATGGGCGCACTGACCGGCTACCTCGCCGCACTGGCATCCGCCGCCGCGATGGCGTTCTACACGGTCACCGTCAGGCATACCCAGGACAGCACGCTCGATCTGTTGCTTGCCGGCACCGCAATCGGTGCCCTGGCCTCCCTGCCGATCGCCCTGGGCCAAAGCCAGGCCTGGGGGCCGGGGTGCGCGCTGGCGCTCAGCGCCGCGATCGGCATCGCCATGCTCGGCGCGGGCTATGCGTGCTGGACCCTCGCGATGGCATCTCCCGCCGGACACGCGGCGCGCGAGGTCGGGATCACGAAGACGAATCCGTCGGGGTCGAGCTGTAACTCTCCCTCGAAGCCGCGGTGCGCGCCGACGTAGCGCACGACCGCTCCTTCGTCATCGACGCGGACGTGTTCGTAGCGCTGCCGCGAGGGATGCACGGCGAGGTCCGGGACCGACACCCAGGCCATCAGGAAGTCGACTGCCCCTGGCCGGCGGTGGAGGTCGTGGCGGCGGACCGGCATGACGTTGGTCAGGGGGGAGCGGCCGAGGTCGCAGTCTCGCGCGTGGGCGACCGCTGTCAGGTCACCGCGGACGGGCGGCAGGTCGACGTCGCCGTCCTACTCGACGGCGCACGTCCACGTGCCGTCGCCGTCGCGACGCAGATCGGATGCCGATGCCAGCCGTCGCCCGCAACGACGACGTCCAAGCGACGTGTCACCCACCGGTGGGCCGTTTCGAGCTGGTGTCGAGCCGATACGGCAGCGGATCAGACCCGATCTGCGTGCCCGTCGCCCACGCCGATCGCCTTCCAGCATGACTTGGCTTGCCTCGGCGCGCCACGAACCCCTCCCGCTCCACAGCAGCAGACGCCTCATGGCCGAAGTGTGGCGCCTCGGGCTGCCGTGCACTGCAGCTCCGAGCCGTCATCCTGCTTCCTGACGCGGCGGCCTCACGCCTGCGGTCGATAGGCCAGGTAGACCACACCGTTCTCGTACGACTCACTGGCCGCAAGCGACAGCTTTCCGGGCGCGGCTTCCTCGGGGAAGAGCCGCGGACCGGACCCGCGGGTGAGCGGGTAGACGAACAGATGCAGCTCGTCGACCAGGCCGTTTGCGAGCATCGCTCGGACCAGCGTGCCGCTGCCGCTGACGTAGAGGTCGCCGTCGACCTCGTCCTTCAGGCTGCGAATCGCGTCGGGGTCGTACGGCCCGATGATCTTCGAGTTCCTCCACGTCGCAGTCGTGAGCGTCGCGGAGACGACGTACTTGGTGGTGTCGTTGAAGAACGGCGCCCCTGGATCGTCCTCCACGGTCCGCGTCGACCACGACGGCTCGAACATCTCGTAGGTCGTGCGCCCGAGCAGGATGCCTCGGCAGCGTTCCGTGACCGCGCCGATGGCCTCTCCCATCTGGGGGTCAAAGCCGTAGTCGAACGTCCACGTCGGCGCGTCGATCACGCCGTCGAGGCTCATGAACTCGTGCACGTGTATTGCTCCCACTTCTCACCTCCATGTCGACGTTGCCGTGTACACCTCGCCATCGCCGCGAAGTCAACGATCGGCGGGGAACCCCGGCGCGGACAGCTCGTGCTGCGGACCGCAGTCGCGCAGCCAGTCCTGGGCGTCCGGGGGCACGTCGATCGTCCATTCTCGTAGATCTTGCGACCGAGGACGAGGTCGAAGGGCTTCGACATCCACTCTCCCATCGCCCTCTCCACCTGCTCGTCCAGTACCCGACCATCCCAGCCGCCCTGCTCAAAGCCGCCGCTGAAATCCTCGCCTGGGCCGCCCGGCGCACCAACTTCGCCACGCGCACGCGGTCGAGATGGCCCGCGAAGGCGTCCCGCTGATTCGTCATCCAACGCCAGCTCGGGCACAGCAACCTTGGCATCACCTCGCTCTACCTCCAAGACATCGACAACGCCGAGATCATCGACACCGTCCACGTCCGCCGAGCGCCGATGATCCGCGTCAGCACCACGCTACAGCTCTGAACATTCGCGGCCCCCGGCAGCGCTGCACGTCGCGCAATGCAGCAGCGTGCGGCGGAGTAGTGCTGCGGTGGAGTTGAGCCTGGCGGAAAATTGCAAGGTCGCACGCCAACGTGGACGCTAAATCGAACTTCAGAGCCCGCGTGATGAGTTGACTCGGCGCCGCTGTGCGCTCTATACCTGGCTGAGCGGACGCGAAATGCCGAGCAACGCTCTGTACTTCCCTTACATCCGGACTCCCGAGGACGCCTGGTTCACGCGCGTGCTGCTCTATTGGGATTCCGTAGGCACGATCGTCCCAGGTGGTCTCGAGGACGATCCGAAGTACATCTCTCGGCGCATGGCCGAGTTGCGCGAGGAAGGCATGCTGCAGACGGTCTCGCCAGCGTTCGACCTGAGCAACATCCCGCGATTTCGCGAGGAGTTCGCACGGTTCCTCGAAGCCGATGAGATCGTTGCACGGCGCCGACGTGGCGAGCCGGATGGGCTCTCATTCACAAAGGTCCATGTCTTCAAGCTCGGTGACGTCGCGGAGTATCTGATCGCTCAAGGACTTGCACGGTATGGCGACGGTCCCGGCTGGGAAGTCTGGATTGACGTCGAAGAGCGCACGGCTGGTCTGTTCATGGCGTATCTCGCTGCGACGCTTGGCGCGCTGGACGACGTACGTATGGACCCCGTGACCGATCACACGCTTGGGATGGCCGCACTCGTAGGAATCGACAGCGGGACTGGCCTGACGCTCAAGCGCGCCCGAGAGCTTCGTTTTTGGGCGTCCTTGAAGCGCTCTTGCCGGGACCTGCGGCGCCCGTCGCCGCGAAGGCCCTCAGGCGGTTCAAGGACGAGCACGGCGACGAGCTCGCCGCGTTCCGCGATCATGTCGACGAGGAACTCCTGAAGGCGGCCGCCTTGGAAGAGGTCGACGCCCAGGAACGGCAGGCAGAGATCTCGGCGAAGACTCTCGCACGGGAGCGAGATGAGATCGTCTCGCTCATGGAGAAGCGCCGCTGGCCCGGCATAGTTTTCGGCAGCGTTGCCGGCGTGGGCGCCGTGGCGGCTGGGATCGCCGGTCCGCTCGTCCTCGGGGGTGGAGTCGCAGTAGCCGCATTCGGAGCGCCCGGCCTGATTCCCGCCGTCTACCACGCACTCAAGGACGCTCGAACGAAACCTGACTTCGGGAAGCGACCACTGGCGTATGCCGCATTGGCGCAGCGGCAGTTCGGTCCGTAGTTTCGCCGCTGAGGACGTATGCCACACCGAAAGCGGTTCGTTGCGCTTGCCGCGCGAAGCAGGCGGGAGTTCGAACTCATTCCCGATGAGGAGGACGACTTGCGTTACTCGCGCAAGGCATACGCGAGCGACGTCACCCGCATCGAGGCGAGGGGTCCGGTCACTTGTCGCCACTAGAGCCGCGCGTCGAATCCGTCCGCGGTCTGCGAGGCGCGGAACTGGACGACCTCGCACGTCGCGACAGCACCGGACACGAACGGGTCGCTCGCCACGATGCGCTCGATCTCGTCTCGGTCATCGCCCCGCGACGATGACGCCGCCGGTACGCGGAACTCGCCGTCCTGACACGACGAAGCGACCAGCGTCGTAGTGCTCGTTCAGCCAGGCAACGTGCTCACGCATGAGCGCGTCGACTTCCTCGATCGGCCTGATGTAGCCGAGCAGCAAGACGAACATCAGCGCCCGACGGTACTGGCTCACCAGCGAAGCACCGTTGCTTCGGTCGAACTGGCCGGCCCCACTGAGCTGGGCGCACCGCTGCCGTGTATAGCGCAAAGCGCCAGTCAGCCGGCCGCACGTCGCGCTGTCGCAGGCAGGCGGAAGGAGCAGGGGAGGTAGCGACCGCGCCGCATGACGATGCGAGTGCCGAGCCCCGCGCTCATTCGTAGCCAGTGAACGGCTCGGTCTCGAACCGAGTGCCTTTGGTGCGATCCTCGAAAACGTGGGTGATGCGAACTGCGGGCTCGACCCGCTCGACCCGGCTCTCCACCAGCCTGAGGTCGGGGTTGTCGCCCAAGCCGAGGTCGTTCAGCCGCGCAGCCTCGGCCCTGGCAACGTCACCGGGCGTGGGATTGCTCTCAGGGTAAGCGTCTGTGTGGTGCCGGTTGAGGGCCTGCCAGTGCTCGTCAAACCCCGCCCGTTCGAACGACTCTCGGAGCTGTTCCCGGGTGAATGCCATGTTCTCAACCTCCACTGCACTCCGCTCGATTAGGCCAACAGGCGCCAACGCTACCGCCGTCCACAGCGCTCCGTGGCCTTGAGTCTGGCCAGGCGCGGACTGACGCAAGGCATCAAGTTGCCGCCGCCCGGAACCGCTGCGGCCGAGCACGAGCGGCAAGAGCATGTCATGCACGGTTACCGCGCCCAGCGGCGCTTCCGATTCGAGGCGAAAGCACAAGCGGCAAGCGCAGCGCGGCCGGCCGAAATGCCGCCGCCGAGATGCATGGAACTCGATAGCGCAGGTGGCGCTGCTGCCTTCTCGCCGATGCAGGAGAGCATGATTTGGTCATGTCCGAGCGCGATGACTTCTTGACGTGGGTCAACACCTCGCTGTACGGCGCTGAACTCGCGCTGCACAACGGCGACGCAGGACCTCGGCGGGCGCGGTGGTCCCGGAGGGAGCCCGTGAGCGTCCTAGGGGCGTGGCGAAACGCCTATGGGCAGGAGGAGCTAGATGAGCTCTTTACGGCACTCGGGAGGAGCTTCTCCGACTGCACGTCCTATTCGCTCGAGCTGCAGGCGTTCGATGTCGTGGGCGACATGGCGTATACCGCTGGCCTGGAGCACACCTCGGCCTCCGTCGACGGTCAGCCGCGCACCTACACCCTGCGGGCCACCCAGGTGTACCGGCGCGAGGACGGCGAGTGGAAGGTCGCTCACCGCCACGGCGACACCGTCGCTGACTGACCTGCCAGACCAGGGTTGTGACTGCTCCTTCGCTGACGAAACCAGCCGTCTGCTGCGGTCCGAGCGAGGCGCGCTCGCTATCGAG